>Ga0066388_100002360_pt1 | contig 11477 bp, 9 predicted proteins | sample PanSoiMetaGPlot6_FD_64539 | JGI IMG/M metagenome (GOLD analysis project Ga0066388, IMG submission 64539) | Tropical forest soil microbial communities from Panama analyzed to predict greenhouse gas emissions - Panama Soil - Plot 6 (Hybrid Assembly) | ecosystem: Environmental > Terrestrial > Soil... | reverse complement strand
CGTGCTGGTCTTTGCCATGCGAATCGATGTAGTCGTACGCAATCTTGTAGACACTCTTGTTGCCTTTGCGGCACATGTCCATTCCTGGTTTTATCGCCTTCAGCGCAGCTTCTTGCGCGCCGAGCACAATCTCATAGATTTCCCGTTGCCTCGGCGTGAACTTTCCATTTGCCGGCAACGTCCGCGTGATGTCTGCGGCGTATCCCGAGTATTGAGCGCCGACGTCGAGCACCACGATGTCTCCGTCTTCAATCTTCCGGCTCAGCTTGTCGTAGTGCAGCACCGTCGAGTTCGGTCCCGCTCCCACGATTGGTGCGTACGCTTCCGCTTCCGAGCCACCCATCGCGTGCGTCTCCACCATTTTCGCCGCGATCTGGTACTCCCACGCTCCCGGGCGCACCATCTTCATCGCGTCCAGATGCGCGTCATCGGAAAGATCAATTGCCTGGCGGAGCAGCGCGACCTCCGTCGGTGATTTGACCACCCGCAGATCGCTGATGTTGCTGCGTATGTCTTTGACCGTTACGCTTGGCGCCGTCTGCTTCAGCCAATCCACCGTGTCTTTGTCGTGCGGGTAACCGCCAAGTTCCTTCTGGTAGGGAAGAATCGTGTAGAAGTTTGGGTACACCTTCGCCAGCCGTTCCACCGCCGCCCGCAATTCAGGCATCGGCTTGATCTGCGAGAATCCGGTACGCGCTTCGATGCCGGGATCGCCCGGGGCCATGCGCACCCCGTTCCATCTTTCTTTCCGCTGATCCTTCGGTGGTAAAAAGAAAATCTCGCGTGGACCTTGCCAGTCGTCTTTCTTTGCCTTGCTGCCGTCGGGCGGCAACAGCAGCAATGCCGCACCTTCCTCATTGTGGCCGGTCAAATAGTAGAAATTTTCGTCTTGCGCGAAAACATAGGCCTGCGCCTCTTCTTCGTTCCCCGTATACCCCAGCAGCACAACGGGGCCATCGATACTCGAGGCAATCTTTGCGCGTCGTTCCGCGTACACGGAGTTGGGCTCCCGCTGCCGCCGCTGCTGAGCGCTTGCCGGCCACGTTATCGCAGCTGTCATCACCAGAATTGCAGCCAGGAATCGCCCGCAAGGTAGTTCACACACACCACATCGCACACCACTCATTCATTCACCTCATGTTGCTGCTAGACCCCAAACCGAATCCGAAATTGTAACGTAAGCGCAACACTCGGGCCACTTGCATCCCGGCCGATGAGGCCGACTGCACTGGCGCGCAGTCCCGACTTCAGCCTGCTTAGGAGAAGGGCACGCGTTCCGAAATATGCGTTTCTTTGCCTGGGCCGGGATTAGCATGAGAGAAGGCACGACCCCGATGATCGGAGGGCTTATGGAACGGGAACGGCGCCGGTCTCCAAGGCGTATTTTCATCGCCAGTGCGGAATTGTATGAAGAACAGTCCGATGTTCGCGTCGCTTCGCGGGTCAGCGAACTGAGCTTGAACGGCTGCTACCTCGATATGATGAATCCGTTTCCGCCGGGCACGATGATCCACCTGAAGATCTTCTCCGGTGACCTCACCTTTCACTGCAAGGCCCGCGTGATCTATGCCACGTCAAACCAGGGCGCCGGCGTAGCGTTCCTGGACGTCGAGCCAAAATATGAATACATGATCACGCGTTGGATGGAAGAAGCCAACGCCTAGGATGTCTAGGCGGGATTGCCAAGTACGGAGTGCAGCACCGCAAAATAGTGGCACACACTTCCACCAAGCACGAAGACGTGCCACACGGCGTGGCTGTAGGGCAGCCGCTTCCACCCATAGAACACCACACCCGTTGAATAGAGAACTCCCCCGCCGACAAGCCACATTAGCGTCGCCGAATTGATGTGGACAAGGATCGGTTTCGCGGCAACGACGACGAGCCACCCCATCGCCATATATAGTCCCGTCGACACCCGCGCAAAATGATCCACAAACCACAGCTTGAAGAGAATGCCGGCGAATGCCAGCCCCCAGATCACGCCAAACAGCGACCATCCCCATGGCCCGCGCAAGTTCAGCAGCAAAAAAGGCGTATACGTTCCTGCAATCAGCAGATAAATCGCACTGTGGTCGAAAATCTTCAGTGCCCGCTTGAGGTTGGGTGAAAGCGCCATGTGGTAGAGCGTCGAGGCTGCATATAGGCAAATCAGACTCGCTCCATACACCGAACCCGCGACGATGTGCCAGGCAGTTCCGCGGAGAATCGCCAAGACCAACAGAACCGCAAATCCGGCTACGCTCAATGCCAGTCCGACACCATGCGTCACGCTGTTGGCAATTTCCTCGCCGCTCAGCCGGATTCGTTTCCCTTGGTCCGCCGTCACAGTAATATTCTTTCGCGGCGTGCGGACCAGTGCAAGCGCGGATTATTGCTGATATCGTTCTTTGTAGAAATCGATCTGCTGCTGCAATTGCTCTTTCGTCAGGCCCTTCGTCCACTTGTGGTAGTCCGAATTCATCACGTCGCGGGTCACGCCTGGCATGAGCTGTTCCGCCTCTGGAATGAACTCCATGTAGAACGTCTTCGCCACTTCGAAGAATCCATGCCATTGCGTGTAGTCTGGGCCCATCATCGCGGTGCCCATGCGCGCCCGCCGCCCCTGATGGTGCCAAAGCTCATAGTAGGTCCACTCGATCCTCTCGTCGAACGGCGTGGGCGTCAGCTTCTTGGCCGCATACAGCTTGTCCATGACGGACTTTGCTGGCTTCGCGAATTTCTCATTATAGAGGTCGATCGTGCCTTCATATTGTTTGTAGAAATTGTCCACCCAGCCCGTGGCATGGCAATTGGAGCAGACATCCATCATACTCAGGCGTCGTTTCTGCCAATTGTCCAACTTGATCGAAATGGCTGGCCGCAGCGTGTAGCTGATCCGGTCTCCCACGTCGTGCGTCACCGGCTGATTGCTCGTCGCCGACATATGGCACGTCGCGCACGTCGGCGCTGCCGAATAGTCCTTCCCCACAACCCAGGTCTTCGAATCCAGATTCATCTTCGCCATGTTCGCCCGGTACTGAATCCCATGCTTGGACTCGTTGTAAATCTCAATCTGCGGGTGATCCGGTCCCAAGTGACATTTCCCGCAATTCTCCGGCATCCGCGCCGTCGCTGAACTGAAAGTGTGCCTGCCATGGCACGCGGCACAGGTTCCCTTGCTACCGTCCGGATTGACGCGGCCGATCCCGCTGTTTGGCCAGGTAATCGCGTCAAACTTCCCATCCCCCAGATACTTCACTTCGCTCCCATGGCACTGACGGCAGCCGTTATTTGCCGCCGGGCCTCCTTCAACGATTTCACCCAGCATATTGTCGAGCGAACCGATGAATTTCGCAGCCGCGGCGTGATGGCTTTTCTCGAACTGTTTCACTTCTGCGTCGTGACAACGTGCGCAGTAATTCGGCGTCACAATGACGGCTATCTTGTGGCCGTAATGATCGAACGCCGCGGGATCGCCCTCATTCGCCTTATGACACGAATAGCAATCCACCCCGCTCTTCGCATGGGCGCTCGATTTCCACTGCTCTACGATCCCCGGCGTGGAATCCTTGTGGCACTCCAGACAGGCTTTTCCCTCATCGCTGACTTGCGGGCGGGCCGCGAATGCTGCGCAGGCAAACACCAACACATAGAGAAGGCAGGACAGACGAAAGCTCATGGACCCTCCGAGGCAGGAAGTCGTTCGATGGAAAGAGATTCTATACCCGGTAAAGAGAAAGAACAGCGACCAAAGCCACACGGCCGGGGGAAGGCCGACGAGTGGCCTGTCTAGAAGCCGGGCGCACCCGTCGAGGCTGGTCGCATCTCTGGCGAATTCACGTCGAACCGCAGGTGCGCGAACCAGGATTGGCTGAGCGACATGAAGCCCGTGTACAGGTAGCCCCACACAAACAGCAGCAGGAACGGCACAGTGGCATAATTCTCGTTGCGAATCGTGTACAGCACCGCGAGTGCAAAATACAGTCCCAGCGCGACCTCGAAGTAGGGCATCCATCCGGACTTGTTCTTGTATTTCTTCGCGGCGAAGGACCCGGACCTGCCTTCAATCTTGAACTTGGGCGTTCGCGCAAATTCCGATTTCTTTCCCACAATCGCTTCCAGCACGGCCTGCGCGTTCCGTACGCTGAGCCCAATCCCCGTGGCCATCACAAACGGCAGATACCAGAACGTATTCAACCAGGTTTTCGGCCGCAGTTCCTTCTGTGCGGCAATGTAGAAGCTGGAAATCGAGCACGTCGACGCCAAGAACAGCGGCAGGTCGATCACAATCATCTGAAACCAGCCCTGATAGAACCTCACAATCATCGCGGGCAGCAGCATCGTCGAGAGCAACACCATCAGCGGATACGAAATATTCGCCGTCAAGTGAAAGAACGCTTCCGACTTCACGTGCCACGGCACTGGCGAACGAAACACCTGCGGTAAAATCTTCTTGGCCGTCTGCATGAGGCCCTTCGCCCAGCGCGCCTGCTGCGCCTTGAAGCCGTTCATGTCCACCGGCAACTCCGAAGCGCATTCGATGTCCGGCAGGTACAGGAATTTCCATCCTTTTAGTTGCGCGCGATAGGAAAGATCCGTGTCTTCGGTCAGGGTATCGTGTTCCCATCCACCCGCTGAATCGATCGCTGTGCGGCGCCAGACTCCGGCAGTTCCGTTAAAGTTGAAAAATGTTCCGCGCCGCGAACGCCCGCCGTGTTCAATCACGAAGTGTCCGTCCAACAGGATCGTCTCCACGCGGGTCAGCAGTGAATAGTCGCTGTTTAGATACGTCCAGCGTGTCTGCACCATCCCGATCTTCGTTCCGCCTTCACCGTCCAAGAAATAGGGAATGGTGCGCTTTAGAAAATCTGGCTGCGGGATGAAATCCGCGTCAAAGATTGCCACAAACTCGCCCTGGGCTGTATTTAACCCGTTTTCGAGCGCCCCCGCCTTGAATCCTTCGCGGTTCGTCCTGTGGATATAGACGATTGGCAATCCCTGTGCCGCATGCCGTTCCACACAGTGGCGTGCGACCTCCCGTGTTTCATCCGTCGAATCATCGAGTACCTGGATGTCCAGCAGCTCTCGCGGATAATCGAACTGCGATACCGCGTCGACCAGCCGCTCGATCACGTACCGTTCGTTGAAGATGGGAAGCTGTATGGTAACCTTTGGCCAGTTGGTAACCAGTTGTGGCGTCGCGGGCACGTTCTTCCGATACGCGAAGTAGTCATACAACAACACGTATCGGTGCAGTCCGTACATGGCTAGGATGAACAACACGATGAAGTACGGAATCATCATCGCCAGATCGAAGGCGTTCGCATGGTAAACACCGCTGAACGTCCGGTCCGTGATCTTGTGCCAGTAGTGGCTCAGGGGATTCTGCTGGGCCGCAATCAGAAGTGGAGCGAGAGTCGGCAAGTCGAACATTCCTTCGAATGAGTTCCACGTTAAAACAAGCGCGATTGATTTGGTTCTGGCTGATCTCCGCAGGCGTTGTCCTCGAACTCATTTTTCTGCGGATGCACAAGCTCTATTACCTGAAGAACCATGTAATCGGCTTTATCGAACTGGCACTGGCGGCAGGCACTATTTATCTTATTGCGTTATACGGGTTCACCCGCACCCATGCCACTCGCGCAGCTACTATTCTACTGATTTTTCTTGCGATTGCATTCCGCGCCCCGCTGTGGACCCTGGAGCCTACGCTCTCTGACGACTTGCACCGCTACCGCTGGGAGGGCAAGGTGCAAGCTCACGGGTATAATCCGTATACCATCGCTCCGAACGACGCTCGGCTGGCTTCTCTCCGCGATTATTACTACACACTCGTACCGGGCCGTGAACTCCCGGCCATTTATCCTCCCGCGTCTGAACTCGTCTTTCGCGCTGCCTGGAAGCTTTGCCCCGGCCCTGTGGCCTTCAAGATCCCCTTCGAGCTCGCCGACGTGCTCACCATCTTTGTATTGGCGTGGATCTTTCGCAACGATCCGCGGCGCAACTTCCGGCTCGCCGTATACGCCTGGAATCCCTTGGTGATCGTCGAATTTGCGGGCAGTGGCCACAACGACGCCTTGGCAATTCTCGGTATCGTTTCCGGCCTGGCGATGTTCAAGAAGTGGCCTTCGCTCTCTGTTGTGCCCGTTGCGCTTGCCACTACGGCCAAGGTGTTTCCGGCAGTGTTGCTTCCCGTTTGGATTCGACGCGCGGGATGGCCGCAGCGAAAATCCGGTTGGTGGGCTGCCGCTTTCGCTGCGCTGGCATGCGTACTGGTGGTGGTTCCGTATTGGCGCGGGCTGCCCATGTTCCGCGCGAATTTCGCTTACTATGAAGCGACCTTCAAGAACTACCATGCTAGCCTCTATTCGATCATTGACTGGCTGACCGGTGGTCACAGCAAAATCCCCGCACTCGTGGGCATCACCGCTTCCTGGGGGCTCGCGCTCTACCTCGCCTGGAGGCGCTCGGAGACGACACGCGCTGCGTATCTGCTGATCGGCACGATCCTTCTTTTCAGTCCCAACGGCTACTCCTGGTATTTCACCTGGATCGTTCCTTTGCTCTGCTTTTTTCCGAATCCGGCATGGCTTCTGTTGACCGTCCTGCAGTTCCTCTCCTACCACGTGCTCATTGGCTACGGGATTCTAGGCGTCTTCCACTTCGATCCTTTTTTCCAATGGCTTGTCTACACACCGTTCTACCTCCTATTGATCGCTCACTGGATCTATCGCCGCCAGGGTGGAGGATCGGACCATGCAAATTCGGTTTACAGATCTTCGGTCACGGCTGAGACATAATGTCCGACTCCGCCATGACGGATTCTCCGAACTCGCAATCTCCGCGCAGCGGTTCTCTCGCTGAACTCGCCAAGGAATTCCTTCGTCTCGGCTTTGTTGCTTTCGGTGGGCCCGCGGCGCACATCGCCATGATGGAAGAGCGCTTTGTTCGCCGGCTGAACTGGTTGTCTCGCGAACGGTTCCTCGACCTCCTCGGCGCTGTGAATCTTCTGCCTGGCCCAAGCTCGACAGAACTCGCGATCTATCTTGGTGAAATTCGCGGAGGCCTGGTCGGTTTGGTCATCTCCGGTGCGTGTTTCATTCTTCCTGCCGCGGTTCTGGTCATTGCGCTCGCCTGGGCCTATCAGATGTACGGCGCAATACCGCAGGTCGCCGGTTTGCTCGTAGGCATCAAGCCCGTCGTGGTTGCTCTCATTGCCCAAGCGGTCTGGAACCTTGCGCGCACCGCGCTGAAGAATGTGTCCTTGGCAATGCTCGCGGCTGCTACTGTTGCGCTTGCGGGGCTCGGTGCGCCGGTGCTGATTCTCTTGATCGGTGCAGGCGTGCTGTGGATTTTTGTTCGCGAAGGGACACGCGTCGTCACATCGGGTAACCAGTCCGCGTTCACCCTTGGGGTTCTCGCTCCTCTCGCAGCGGATTCAGTTGGCATCGCCGCCGTATTCCTCTACTTCCTCAAAATCGGCGCTATCCTCTTCGGCAGCGGCTATGTCCTGCTGGCCATTCTCCGTGCGGACCTGGTCCTTCGCCTGCACTGGCTGTCTGACGCTCAACTCCTCGACGCCATCGCCGTCAGTCAGGCTACGCCCGGCCCATTTTTCACGGTCTCTACGTTTATCGGTTATTTGCTAGGCGGGTGGAAAGGCGCAACGCTGGCAACCGTCGGGATGTTCCTACCAGCGTTCGTTTACGTAGCTGCAACGGCGCGATTCCTTCCCGGTTTGCGCAAATCGCCCGTTGCCGCCGCATTTCTGGATGGCGTGAATGCTGCCGCCGTAGCTTTGATGGGTTTCGTTGGCTATCAGTTCGCGCGAGCGACACTTGTCAACCTGCCTGTGATCATCATCGCAGTCATCACAGCGTTTCTGATTTTCCGATACAAAATCAATTCCACTTGGCTGGTTCTGGGCGGAGCCATTCTGGGCATCGTGCTCCACATGCTCGGTACGATCTAACCGTTGGCCTCAGGGCACGAGGACGATTTTTCCAAACGCTCCCGGCGCCAAAACGTCCTGGTGCGCCTGCGGCGCGTCCTTCAGTGGTAGTTCCTTCCCGACAATTGGCCGTAGCGTGCCATTCTCGAGTCCGGCGGCGATCGCTGCATGAATCTCCGCGGATTCCGCTTCCGTCGCTGCCCACAAAGTGAACCCTCGTACTAACGCCCTTCGCGCCATCAATTCACGTGGGTTGATGGTGATTTCTCCGCGATTTCCGATCACAATCACGCGCCCTTCCTTCGCCAGCAGCTTCAAATCGGTCGCCAGGTTCACATTCGCCAGCATCTCCAATACGACATCAATCCCGCGTCCGCCTGTCGCCTTCAGGATCTCCTCGGCATAGCCGTCCTTCGTGTGGTCGAAAACGTGATATGCGCCTTCCTTCTTCACCAGCTCCAACCCTCGCGCCGTCCCTGCCGTGCCCATGACCGTCATGCCCATGGCACGGGCGATTTGCACCGCGGCTGTCCCCACCCCGCCGCTGGCGCCGTGAACCAAGAGCGTCTCGCCTCCCCGAGCTCTGGCGTGATGGTGGAGCGCCGTGAACGCTGTCCCATACGGCACCCACAATCCAGCGCCCTGCGCGAAGGAAATCTTCTCTGGCAGGGGATATAATTGCGACTCATCCGCCAACGCATATTCCGCGTACGCTCCACTCAGCGTCTTCGCCGTATATACGCGATTGCCCGCCTGGAATTTCTTCACACCGTCACTTACAGCCTCCACTGTTCCCGCGGCATCTGAGCCTGGTGTGTACGGCAGGGGCGGCTTGATTGCGTATGTTCCGTTGCGCATGTAGGTGTCATACGGATTGACGCCTGCGGCCTTCACGCGCACGAGGATTTGTCCCGGCCCGGGCTTCGGTGTTGGCACTTCATGGACTTCCAGAACCTCTGGCCCGCCGAATTTGTGCACTTGAATCGCTTTCATGGGAGTTTCTCCAATCGCTCGGAGCGCTCGCTCCAATTAAAAATGGTCGTCGTGCAATAGATGCGCGGGGTTTTCGTCTGTCATTCCGCTGGTCTTGGCCCACGCCGTCGTTTCCCAGTTGTCCCGCCCCTTCTTTTCGGGAATCCACGGCGGCAACGAATGGTTCAGGTGACGTGCTAGCGCATTCACATATGGTTCGTACATCTCGCGAAGTTCTGTCAGTTTCAAGGCCGCTTCCGGGGTAGTGAGGAGGACCATCCCGTGCTTGGCCAATTTGGTCCGCAATTTCTCGGATATGTCCTGGGGGAGCCGGTCACTGGTCAACGGCCGCGGTGGTGCGCCAAATACCTGGCAGAGGTCCACCACGGCGTGACGCGCAATCGCAAAGGTCAGCTCGGCCTGCTTCGAGCAGGCGTCTTCCACGCCCGCGATCACCAAGGCGCAGGTATCCAAAATGGCCGTCAAGGAGGCGATCCAGGACTGATTGTCGTGTTGCGAGCGGAAATACGCGAGCACCGGATACGAGAGGTGCGATTCCAGCAATTGCGCGCACCAACGCTCCCATTCGCTCAACAACTTCTGTAGCGCTGCCTCGCCACCAGCATAGGCATGCCGCCTCAGCAGTTCTCCCGCGGTGGGCGGCGTGCCCGCCCGCGCGTCCAGCAATGCAATATTCGTCTCGCGATTACTGAATGCTCCGTAGATGAATGGCAGGTACCCGATCATCGCGGCTAGGAACCCGAACCCAAATCCCGCCTCAGCCACCACCAAGAATCGCGCCAAGCCCGACCGGGGCACCACATCGCCCAGCCCTAACGTGAAAAACGTTGTTCCACTCAGGTAAAGATCGGTGTACAACCCTGGTCGCGTGGCTCCCGACACGCTTACTGCGGAGCCGGCTCCGTATTGCATCATCCCGAACGACAGCACCAGCCCGATCGCCCACACCCCGATCAGAAAGAACAGCGACATGGGTCCAAAAAAACCGAGGAATGCGTCTTTTGCCTTTTTCGCAGGCAATAGACGCGCATACAATTTCCACGCTCTCCACGTAAACAGGTAATAGAAGCGCGTCAGGCGGAAGCGACGCGTGACCCGCCTCGGCAGGATAATCGCTTCGAAGGCGTCCCACAGCACGACGAAGAATACGGCTACACCAGCAATGAAGACACCCGGAGCGGGAATCATGCCGAGCATTGTACTCGCTTTGTTCTTTTTATGAAGTTACGCGGATTTCGAGGTCATCAATTGCGAGCTTACGGTGATCTCCGCCTTGTACAGTTTGGAAACCGGACAGCCGGTCTCCGCCGCCTTGACGGCCGCATCAAACTTCGCTTTATCCGCGTTTGGGACGTGCGCCACTAGGTCCAGATGGCTCTTCGTAATCGAGAAGCCCTCGCCCACTTTCTCGAGCGTAATGGTGCACGTGGTTTCGAGCTTGGTGGCCGTCAAGCCCGCGTTCCCGAGTTGCGCTGAAAGCGCCATGGTGAAACAACCGGCGTGCGCTGCCGCCAGTAGCTCTTCCGGATTTGTTCCAACCCCATTCTCAAATCGAGTACTGAACGAATACTGCGTATCCTTCAGTGTGCCACTGTCCGTCGAGATTAATCCTTTGCCGGATTTCAGGTCGCCTTGCCACTGTGCGGAAGCTTTGCGTTGCATGGTCGGAATCTCCTTTGAACGTCGCTCGCAGGCCTGGGAATTGGATTCGTCTTCGGCCCGGCGCGATATAAATTTCGCGACCTCCGATTCTACCACCACGAATTGACAATGAACGACCGAAGGAGTTGGAATTCGATTAGCGAATTCCGTCCGGCTAGACGTTAAGGGAGAGTGACACGAGCCCCGGCGGTGTGGCTGGCACAATCGGTGGCAGCTTGCTTCGATCGATCGGGTTGTACAGCGTGTCGCGTTCCACGGGTACGCGTCCAGCTGCGCGAATCAGCCGTTCCAGTTCATTCCGCGGCGTGAACTCTGCGGTCGTCGCACCCGCATCGTGGTAGATCTTTTCTTCCACGACCGTGCCGTCCATATCGTTGGCCCCGAATCGCAGGGCAATCTGCGCGATGCTCGGCGTCATCATGATCCAGTACGCCTTGATGTGCTCGAAGTTGTCCAGCATGAGACGCGACACTGCGATATTCCGCAAATCATCATATCCGGTCGGTTTCGGGATATGCGCCAGCGGCGTGTTTTCCGGATGAAACGCGAGTGGGATGAATGCCACAAATCCGTGTGTCTCGTCTTGCGCCTCGCGCAAGAGCACAAGATGGTCTACGCGCTCTTCCACCGTCTCCACATGACCGTACAGCATCGTCGCGTTCGAACGCAGCCCGATGCGGTGCGCCTTCTTCGCCATGCTCAGCCACATCCGCCCACTGACCTTGTGATCGCAGATGATCCGGCGCACCCGTGGGTGAAAAATCTCCGCTCCGCCACCGGGGCAAGAGTCCACTCCCGCCTCTTTCATCTTCACCAGCACTTCGTCCACGGTCAGCTTCGCAATGCGCGCGAAGTAATGCACTTCCACCATCGTGAACGCCTTCAGATG
>Ga0066388_100002359_pt1 | contig 11478 bp, 5 predicted proteins | sample PanSoiMetaGPlot6_FD_64539 | JGI IMG/M metagenome (GOLD analysis project Ga0066388, IMG submission 64539) | Tropical forest soil microbial communities from Panama analyzed to predict greenhouse gas emissions - Panama Soil - Plot 6 (Hybrid Assembly) | ecosystem: Environmental > Terrestrial > Soil... | reverse complement strand
GCTTTAGCCGAGCGGCCGACACTGCTGGAACGCAGAGGCTTCAGCCGAGCGACACGAACCGTGCTTCAATTTGATCGCAAGCGGCGGATAGCGGACGATGGTGTGAAATCCCATAATCGAACCATGACTGCAACAGCCAGATGGGACGCCGTGGTTGCTCGGGATCGCGAATCGGACGGCGCGTTCGTCTACGCGGTCCGGTCGACCGGCGTGTACTGCCGCCCGTCGTGTCCCAGCCGCCGCCCGCGCCCCGATCGCGTCGAGTTCTTCGATCGTGCGGCGGATGCGCGCGCCGCCGGGTTCCGCGCGTGCCGTCGCTGCCGCCCGGACGAGCCCATCGCTGCCGATCCGTGGATCGACAAGGTCCGCCGCGCATGCGTGTACCTGTCGGCTGCGGACGGCCATCCCTCCCTCGCGGCGTTGGCCGCTCGGGTTGGCGGCAGTCCGTATCATCTGCAGCGCAATTTCAAGCGTGTGGTCGGCGTGAGCCCGCGCGAGTACGCGGAGGCCTGCCGGCTCCGCAGGGTCAGGCGCGGCCTTCGCGACGCCGGCGACGTGACCACTGCCGTGCTCGATGCGGGGTACGGATCGAGCGGCCGGTTCTACGAACGCGCCGTCCCGAAGCTTGGGATGTCGCCGACGACGTACCGCCGCGGCGGTGCTGGCGCGACGATTGGATACACGATCGTCTCATCGCCGCTCGGACGACTGCTCGTTGCTGCGACGCGGCGAGGGGTTTGCGCCGTCAAGATGGGATCCTCGGATTCCACGCTCACGCACGCGCTCGCCCGTGAATTCTCCTCCGCGACGCTGATTGCGGACCGCGGGTCGTTGACCGATTGGACGCGCGCGATCCTGGCCCATCTCGAAGGACGCACGCCGCGCCTCGACCTGCCACTCGACGTCCAGGCGACCGCGTTCCAATGGCAGGTCTGGCAGGCGCTGGCGTCGATCCCGTACGGAGAAACGCGGAGCTACGGCGACATCGCCGCCGCGATCGGCCGGCCGCGGGCAGTCCGCGCCGTGGCCCGAGCGTGCGCGACAAACCCCGTTGCCTTGGCGATCCCCTGCCACCGCGTCGTGCCAGCGTCCGGGGGCACAGGCGGCTATCGCTGGGGGGCCGCTCGCAAGCGAGCGCTTCTGGATCATGAGCGCTCGCTCGGTGTGGCAGGTAAGGCTGGTGGGGCAGGTAGGCCTGGTAGGTAAGAACAAGGCTTACCCGACCCACCCGCCCTACCCGCCGCACCTGGCCTACCCGCCCTTAGTACAATCGCTGCGTGACAAAGTACGGCCGTACTCCCTGGCTCGATCAATTTCCGAAATCCCGCGTCCCTTCGTATCCGCGCTATCGCGGCAAGACACAATCGGACGTTGTCATCGTCGGCGGCGGGCTCACGGGCTGCGCAACCGCGTATGCGTTCGCCGCGGCGGGCGTGAAGGTCGTGCTGCTCGAGGCCGATCGCATCGGACGCGGCGCGACCGGTGCCGCGTCGGGATGGATTGCGACCGATCCCGGGGCGCCGTTCGCGCAGATGGAGAAATCAGTCGGCCTTCGAGCCGCGCGGCGGGCGTGGCAGGCGTGGCGGCGGGCCGGGCTCGATTTCGCGGCGCTCCTGCGCCGCCTCGACCTCAAGTGCGCGCTCGAGACCCAGGACGGCGTGCTCGTCGCCCGTTCGCTCGAAGAAGGCGCGCGGCTGAAGAAAGAGCAGAAGGCGCGAGTGGAGGCGGGCCTCGACGCGCCGCTCCTCAGCGCGCGCGCGATTCGCAGCGAGTTCGGCCTCGACGGCGTTGCGGCCCTCCGCGTGAAGGACGGAGGCACGATCGATCCGTACCGCGCCTGCGTCGGGCTCGCCGGAGCCGCAGCCAGCCGCAACGCCCAACTGTTCGAACGATCGCGAGTCCGGCGCGTGACCTTTACGCGGAAAACGGCGGATGTGCATCTTCAGGATGGCGTCATCCGCACGAACCGGGTGCTCGTCACGACGAGCATGCCGACGCAGTTGGTCCGCGGGTTGATCCGGCATTTCTGGTTCAAGACGTGCAACCTGGTGCTCACCGAGCCGGTTCCCGCGAAGATTCGCCGTCAACTCGGAACAGCGCGGGCGGTCGTGCGCGATCTCGCCGAGCCGCCGCACGTGATCCGGTGGGTTGGTGAGGATCGCCTGCTGATTGCCGGTGCCGACAGCGAAGTGGTGCCGCCGCGCCAGCGAGACAAAGTCAGCGTCCAGCGGACCGGTCAACTGATGTACGAGTTGTCCACGCTTTATCCGGACATTTCCGGAATTCAACCGGCATACGGCTGGATGGCCGACTACGCGCTGACGGCCGAAGGGATTCCGTACATCGGTCCGCACCGGAACTATCCGCATCATCTCTTCGCGTTCGGCGATGCCAGTCACAGCGTCACTGGCGCCTATCTGGCCAGCCGGGTATTGCTCCGGCAGCATCTGGACGAGGCTGAGTCGGCAGACGACGCATTCAGCTTCAATCGCTGACGCAGTTAGCGAAAAATCTGAAATCTGAAATCTGAAATCTGAAATGGTCGATCTTCTTGCCTTCGGCCCGCACCCCGACGACATCGAGATCGGAATTGGCGGTACCGTGGCACGCCATGCGGCGCTCGGCTTCCAGGTCGGGCTGTGCGACCTGACGCGCGGCGAGATGGGCAGCAACGGGACGCCCGACGAACGGCTGGCCGAGGCGGAGGCCGCGCGGCAGGTGCTGGGCGCGGTCTGGCGTGAGAACCTTCGACTACCGGACCGCCGCATCGGCACAGATCCGTCGCACCTCATCCAGGTCGTCGCGTTCATCCGTCGCCATCGTCCGAAGGTCGTGGCCGCCCCGTACTGGTCCGATCGCCATCCCGATCACGGCGCCGCGAGCGAACTCGTGACCGAAGCGGTCTTCAACGCGGGACTCCGAAGGTACGAAGCGGAGGGCGAGGCGTGGAAACCTGACTGGATTTGCTACTACTTCATCAACCAGTCGGCCACTCCGTCGTTCGTCGTCGACGTGTCGGATCACTACGAGACCAAACGACGCGCGCTCGACCGCCATGTCAGTCAATTCACGCGGACAGACCCGACCGGCGGCGTCGCCACGCGCGTGAACACACCGCTGTTCCGCCAGCTCGTCGAGAGCCGCGACGCCCAGTTCGGCGCGCTCGCCGGCGTACGCTGGGCCGAAGGCTTCGTAGTCCGCGAGCCGGTCGTTCGCGACAGCTTGATGAGGTCGGCGCCATGAACATCGGCATCGTCTGCTACGCGTCGATCGGCGGCAGCGGGATCATGGCCACCGAGCTGGGCAAGGCGCTCGCGATGCGAGGTCATCGCGTCCATGTGCTGAGCAGCGACATGCCCGTGCGCTTCGGGAGCTACCAGCCGCGCCTTTCGTTCCACCGCGTCGAGACGCCGAGCTATCCGCTGTTTCGCGAGCCGCAGTACGTGTTGTCGCTCGCCAACGCGATTGTGCAGGTGTCGAAGGCGGAGAAGCTCGACATCGTGCATGCGCACTACGCGATCCCGCATGCAACGGCCGCCTACCTTGCCCGTCAGGTATTGGCCTCCACGCCCGGAGCGGCGGTGCCACGCATTATCACGACGCTGCACGGCACCGACATCACGCTGCTCGGCGTCGATCCGTCGTACTCGGAGATCGTGCGGTTCGGCATCGAGCAATCGGACGGCATCACGGCGGTGTCGGAGAGCTTGAGACAGGATACCTATCGCCAGCTGGGGTGCTCGTGCGACATCGCGATGATCCCGAATTTCATCGACTGCGACGCGTACCAGCGTCAGGCGCCGCCGGGACTGCGAGCGAGCCTCGCCCCTCGCGGCGAGAAGCTCGTCATTCACGTCTCGAACTTCCGTCCCGTCAAGCGCGTGGAAGCCGTCGTTGAAGTGTTCGCGCGGGTTCACCAGCAGGTGCCTGCGCGCCTCCTCCTGGTCGGCGACGGGCCCGACCTCGGAAAAGCTCAGCGCCTGGCTGCGTCCCTTGGCATCGCCCAGGACGTCGTCGCGCTCGGCGAGCAGGACCCGGTCATCCCGCTTTTGTCCGTCTCGGACGTGTTTCTGCTGCCGTCCGAGCAGGAAAGCTTCGGCCTCGCGGCGCTGGAGGCCATGGCGTGCGGCGTTCCGGTGGTCGCGTCGCGGGTCGGCGGACTGCCCGAGGTCGTAGCCGATGGTGTCTCCGGATGTCTCCACGCGATGGACGACCTCGACGGCATGGCGCGCTCGGTGATCATGTTGCTGACCGACGAAGCGATGCACGCGCGCATGGCCGCCGCCGCTGTGCGTAGATCCCACGATCGATATTGCGAAACGCAGATCGTGCCCATGTACGAGAGCTACTACGAGACGGTCATGCGGCGCTTCATGGAAATGGATCGCACGGACATGAGCCTCAAAAGCAGTCAATAACTCGCCGTCGCCAACCGGTGGCATCCGGCGATTCTTTGTATACTCGCCGAATGCTCAAGAAACTGATTTTTCTAATGATTCCGTTCGTGCTTGCGGCCGCTCCGGGCTTCGCGCAATCGCAAGCGGCCAACGGCGCGATTGAAGGGACGATCGTCGACAGCTCCGGGGCCGTACTGCCAGGTGTCACCGTCACGATTACGAACATCGGCACGGGCACCGAACGCGTCGTGGCGACGAACGAAAAGGGCTTGTACCGTGCTCCGCTGTTGCCGCTCGGCACCTATAAGGTGGTCGGCGAGCTCCAGGGATTCAAACGATTCGAGCAGAGCGGCATCACGTTGTCAGTGGGCCAGACTGCTGTGGTCAACGCCGCATTGGCGGTCGGCACCGTGAGCGAATCGGTCACGGTCATTGCGAACAGCCCGCTCGTCGACCCGGCTCGAATCGACATCGGTCATACGATGACGGACCTCGAGGTCCATAACCTGCCGCTCGTCGCGCGCAACCCGTACAACTTCGCGCTCGCCCAGCCCGGCGTCACCGGCATCGGCAACGTCGAATTCGGCGTCCCGCGGCTGGCGGCCAACGGCGCGGCGATGCGCATCAACTACCAGATCGATGGCAACACGAACACGGAAAAAGATCGCGCGGGCCTCCGCCTGCTGCCGATGTCGGAAGTGATGATTCAGGAAGTCAAGGTCGTCACCACCGGCTTCGCGCCCGAGTTCGGGCAGACGATGGGCATGGTGTTCAACGCGGTGACGCCGTCCGGCACGAATTCGTACCGGGGCGAAGCAAGCTATCTATTCCGGAGGCGCGGTTTCAGTGCGTTTCCCTTCTTTTTCGGGTGCGGCAGCACGACGCCAGCGGCCAACTGCCCGGCGATTGCGGCCGACGCCGTGAAACCTGAAACGCGCGTCGATACGGGGACGGCCGCAGTCGGTGGCCCTCTCGTCAAGAACAAGGTCTTCTTCTATGGCGGCTGGGAGCAAACGCGTCGCGACTTGTCGTCGACGAGCCTCATTACCGTCACTCCCTCGATCGTCACGCAGCTCGGACTCAAACCACAGCCGGACGCGGCGCCGAACGTGCAGACGGCGAAGTTCAAGATCGGCAAAGCCGATTACCAGGTCAACAACAACCACCGGCTGACGGCGCGCTGGATTCAATTTCACAACGATGCGCCGTACAACAGCGGCGGCGGCATCAACACGCTGGAGCGTGCCACCGACTTTCTGGACGCGATGGACTCCACGGCGGGTCAGCTCGTGTCGTCGCTCGGAAACAACAAACTGAACGAGCTGCGCTTCCAGTACGCCCATCGTCATCAGCAATCTGTCGGGAATTCCGACTCGGGCACCGGTCCGGCGATAACGATTACGGGTGTAGCCGGCTTCGGCGGAGCCGTATCGGGCACGGGGCAGGGCAACGCCGGGTTCGACTTCAAACAGAACATCACGCAGGTGATCGACAACTTCACGTACCTGCGCGCGGCGCACAGCTACAAGTTCGGGTTCGATTGGCAGCACATCTACGACGAGCGGACCCTGGCGCCGCAATTCGTGTACACGTTCCCGTCCGCCGCCGCGTACCTGTCCGCGAAGTCTGGCGCCAACCCGCTTGGATACACGTCGGTCTCGCAGGTGACAGGCGACCTGGGCTTCAACATGAGCACGAACGTGTTCAGCGCGTTCGTGCAGGACGACTGGCAGATCAAACCGGCGGTCAAGATCCTGTATGGCGTCCGGTACGACCTGTACAAGTATCCGGACGGCATCGCCGACGCACCGCTCGCGCAGACCCACAGTTTCAACACGGACCGGAACAACTTCGGCCCGCGCATTGGCGCGGCATGGTCGGTGAACGACAGAACGGTCCTGCGCGGTAGCACCGGCATCATGTACGACCAGCCGATCCTCGGCGGATACGAACAGGCGCTGCAGCTGTCCGGGTCGCCCCGGGCGCCGGTCTGCACCCTCAACGGCACGTCGGCCGGCGCGCCCGCGTTTCCGAACAACTGTGGAAGCGGACCCGCTGCCGTCCAATCGCCCTGGGCCATCGATCCCGAGTTCAGCGTCGCGCACACGTGGCAGACAAATGCGCAGTTCGAGCGCTCGATCGGCAAGGAGATGTCGGCATCGGTCAGCCTGATGTACGCGAAGGGCTCCAATCTGCCGGTCGTAACCAACATCAACCCGATCAATCCGATCGGCACGCTTGGCGACGGCCGACCGATCTACAGCACCACCGCGTCGGCCGCAACGCGGCTCGATCCGCGGTTCAACCTCATCCAGCAGGTGGGTTCAATTGGCGACTCGACGTTCAAGTCCGTCACGTTCGGATTCAACCGGCGGCTCGCACAGGGGCTCTCCTACAACCTGCAGTACTCGTTCGGGAAGGGCCTCGACGACACGCCGCTCCTGACGCAGCTGACGGTGCAGGCTGAAAACGGGCGCTCGGACCCGAGCAACATCGAGCGCGACCGCGGCCCGAACCCGCTCGACATGCGCCACAGCTTCAACGGCAACGTCGTGTACACCTCGGAAAGTCACGCGGCAAACACCGTGGTTCGGCAGTTGCTCAGCGGCAACCAGGTCGGCGTCATTCTGCAAATCAACAGCGGGCTGCCGGTGAACATTTCGGCCGTCGGCGACCTGAACGGAGACGGCGTCACCGCTGATCGGCCGCTCTTCATCGCGCGCAATTCTCTGTATCTGCCGGTGCAGAAGGTGGTTGACCTGCGGTACACGCGGTGGATCCCGGTGCGAGGATCGGTCCGCGGCGAGATCATCGCGGAGTTCAAGAACCTCTTCAACGTGGAGCTGCTGTCGGGCATCACGACCAGCCGGACAGTCGATGCGCTCGGTAATCCGACGACGGCCATTCCCACGGATCCGTACCTGTTCACGAATCCGTCGGGTGCAGAGCAGCGGAAGTTCCAGCTCGGGTTCAAAGTGCGTTTCTGAATCGCGTCATGGCTTATGGCTCGGTGACAGTCTGCCATGGCTGATGGCTAAGCGTTGGGGTTAACCCCCATGTTTAGCCATTCAGCCATTAGCCATTAGCCATTTTCAGTATCATCACCGCATGCGACGCTTGGTGCTCGTATCGCTGGCGGCCACGCTGGCGGTATCTACCGTCCCCCGCGCTCAGATGCGCGCCGTGCCGCTCGACGAAGAGCAGGGCCACGTCGCGCTCGGCCTTGCGCTGCGGCACCTGGCCAACGTCGGCATCTTCATGCACACCACCGCGCATCCCGACGATGAGAACAACGGACTCCTGGTGATGATGAACCGGGGGATGGGCTATCGCACCGCGCTGGCGACGGCCACGCGGGGCAACGGCGGCCAGAACGAGATCGGACCCGAGATTTTCGAGGCGCTCGGCCTGCTGCGCACCGGCGAGCTCGCGGCGCTGCACCGCTTCGACGGCGCGGATCAGTACTTCACGCGCGCGGTGGACTTCGGCTACTCCTTCAGCATCGACGAAACGTTCGAGAAATGGGGACGCGACGAGATCACGGCCGACTACGTCCGGCTGATCCGAACGATCCGCCCCGACGTGATCATCACGCTGCCGCAAACCGGCAATGCCGGCGGCCAGCATCACATGGCGTCAGCGGTCGTCACGCACGACGCGTACAAGCTCGCCGGCGATCCCGCGAAGTACCCGGAGCAGGTCAAAGAGGGGCTGCGCCCCTGGCGGCCGAAGAAGCTGTACGAGAGCGCGTCGTTCGGGTTCCCGGGCGAGCCCCCGCCGGTCGGGCGGGTGCTGCGCATTACGTCGGACGTCTACGATCCGCTGCTCGGCAAGACGTATGCGGAGATCGGCGCCGAAGCGCGCAGCATGCACAAGTGCCAGGGCATGGGCCAGTTGCTCGCCCTTCCCGTGGCGCCGATGTCCATCATCGGGTACCGGCTGATCGAAACGACGCTGCCCGCCCAGATGCAGCGCGACGAGAACATGCTCTTCGACGGGATCGATACAAGCCTCCTCTCGCTCGCGCGGTACGCCGGACCCCGACCGCCCAAAGACCTCACGGAAGGTCTCACGGTGATCACTGCGGCCGTCCAGGCGGCGCAGAAGGCCTTCGACGCGTCGACCGACGAAGCCACCACGAAGCCGCTGCTCGATGCGCTCTTCGCGGTCCGTGTGCTCCGACGCGAGCTTCGAAGCATGCCGATCCCCGACGGTGCCCGGTACGAAATCGACTATCGCCTCCGTCAGAAAGAAGGCGAGTTCCAGAAGGCGGTCATTCTCGCCAAGGGCATACGCATCGAAGCGCTGGCCGACGACGGCGTGGTCGTGCCGGGACAACCGGTGAAGGTGGATGTGATCGTGGCGAACCGCGGGGCTGGCGACGTGGCGATCAAGCAGGTGAAATTCGAGGGATTCGAAGGCCAGGCCGCGTGCACGATGACGGCATTCACGGGCGGGGGTTTCGCCTTCCCCGGCCGGGGCCGCGGCCAGAGCGAGCCGCCGTCCTCACCGCCGTTGTCGAGCGTTCGTCGAGACCAGGCCGCGCACTGCGCGCCGACGCTGACGATCCCCGCGACCGCGCGCATCACCGAACCGTACTGGCACCGGAACGGCGAGGAGGGCCGCTACACGTTCGACGCCGATGCCCCCTTTGGGCTGCCGACGCGTCCGTCGTCTTTCTATGTGCAGGTGACGTTGGGGATCCAGGGCGGCGAAGACGTGATCGATGGGCTGGCCGTCCAGCATCGCTACGAAGGCGACATGTTCAGCGGAGAGAAGCGCACCGACCTGCTTGTAGTGCCGGCGCTGTCCGTGCGCGTCACGCCTGGCATCGCGATGATCCCCGCATCGTCGATCCGGAGCGTGCCTCGCCCGACGGAACCGGAAGCGGCCGCGAGAGGACAGTCCGGACGCGGTCAGACCGCGGCACGTCCCGCGAGCTCGGGGCGAGCGGGACGTGGCGGCGCACCGACGCCGGCCGCGTCCGGAAGAGGACGCGCCGCACCACCCGCGCTGCCTCCTCCTCCGCCTGGGCCATCTCCCGATCGTGAAATCCGCGTGACCGTCACCAACGACACGACGGGCGCCGCGGACACCAAGGTGCACCTCGAGATGCCTCCGGGATGGACGGCGTCGCCGCAGGAACAGACGGCGACATTCGAGCGCCAGGACGAGTCGCGTACCGTGCGATTTCAGGTGAAACCGGCGGCCGGCACCGAGCCTGGCGCGTTCCACGTCCGCGCGATCGCGACGTTGAACGGGCAGGAGTTCGACCGCGGTTTCCAGGTCGTCGAGTACCCGCACATCCGCCGGTATCACATCTACGACAGCGCCGACGCCACGCTCAAGGTGACCGATGTGCGGCTCCCGGAGAACCTGAAGGTCGGCTACGTGATGGGCGTCGGCGACCAGGTGCCGCAGGCGATCGAGCAGCTCGGCGCATCGCTTGAGATGATCTCGTCCGAGGATCTCGCCTGGGGCGATCTCTCGCGCTTCGACGTCATCGTCACCGGCGTGCGCGCGTACGAGCGGCGTGCAGATCTCCGCGCGAACAACGCGCGCCTTCTGGACTACGTGTCGAACGGCGGCGCGCTCATCGTTCAGTACAACAAGTTCGAGTTCAACGAGGCCCAGTACGGCCCCTATCCGGCGCAGGTGAGCTCGAACCGCGTGACCGACGAGTTCTCGCCCGTGCAGCTCGTCGACGCTCACAACCCGATCTTCACGACGCCGAACGAGATTGGGGAGAGCGCCTGGAAGAACTGGGTGCAGGAGCGCGGTCTCTACTTCCTCGGCGAGAAGGATTCGCGGTACGAAGATCTCATCCGCCTCGACGAGAACTTCACCTACAACAAAGGCACCAAGACCGGCGCGCTCGTCGAAGCCCGATATGGAAACGGCGTCTGGGTCTACGTCGGGTTGGGCTTGTGGCGACAGTTGCCAGCCGGCACGGAGGGCGCCTATCAGCTCCTCGCCAATCTGATCGCGCTGGGAAAGCGACAGACCTTTCCCCGCCGCTGACGATTTCAGATTTCAGAGTTCAGATTTCAGATTGATTTGAGATTTCTGCGATTAGAATCCACCAATCAACAATCTGAAATAACTCTGAAATCTGAACTCTGAAATCTGAAATGGAGACGCCCCTCACCCCTCTCGAATTCGCCCGCCGTGCCCGTGCCCTGTACGGTGCGCGCGAGGCAGTGGTCGACGGCTCGCTGCGGCTCACCTACTCGCAGTTCTTCGATCGGTGCGACCGGTGGTCGGCGGCGCTCCAGCGCCTCGGCGTCAAGCAGGGCGATCGAGTGGCCTACATCGCGCCGAACACGCACGCGCAGCTCGAGTCGTTCTACGCCGTGCCGCAGCTGGGCGCGGTCCTCGTGCCGATCAATTACCGGTTGAGCGTCGACGAGTTCGCTTACATCATCGACCACTCCGGCGCGACGGTTGTCTGCGCCCACGAAGACTACCTCGAGGCCGTCGATCGCATTCGTGATCGGTTGCCCGGCGTCCGACACTTCGTCGCCCTCGAAAGCAAGCGCGACGGTTGGAGAGAGTACGAGTCGCTGCTTTCGGCCGCGCTGCCCGAGTACGAGCGTCCATCAATCGCGGAAACCGACCTCCTCTCCATCAACTACACGAGCGGCACGACGTCGCGTCCGAAGGGCGTGATGATCACCCACCGAAACGCCTACATGAACGTCGTCGGCACGCTGCTCCACATTCCGATGATCATGTCGGATCGGTATCTGTGGACGCTGCCGATGTTCCATGCCAACGGCTGGACGTTCACGTGGATCGTCACGGCCATTGGCGCGGCCCATGTGTGCCTGAGAAAAGTGGACCCGGTCAAGGTCTTCGAGTTGATCGAAACCGAAGGTGCCACGCTCATGTGCGCGGCGCCGACGGTGCTCATCGGCGTCGCGTGCGCGCCAGAGGAGGTCCGTGCGCGGGCGCCGCGCGGTGTTCGTGTCGTCACCGCGGGAGCCCCCCCAGCCGCCGCCACCATCGAGCGGATCGAGGGCGATCTGGGGTGGACGGTTCTGCAAGTCTACGGCCTGACGGAAACCGCGCCGTTCATCAC
>Ga0066388_100002358_pt1 | contig 11479 bp, 9 predicted proteins | sample PanSoiMetaGPlot6_FD_64539 | JGI IMG/M metagenome (GOLD analysis project Ga0066388, IMG submission 64539) | Tropical forest soil microbial communities from Panama analyzed to predict greenhouse gas emissions - Panama Soil - Plot 6 (Hybrid Assembly) | ecosystem: Environmental > Terrestrial > Soil... | reverse complement strand
TTCCACCCCACAGAGCGACCGCTCGCGACCCCGCGTGGGGGTCTGCGGACGGGAGCCAGCGCGCGTAGGTGCGCCGGATCATGCCCCAATCCCTGTGACCCATCTGTGACGCGATCCAGGCGGGGTTCTCGCCGGCGGAGAGCATCGTCGAGGCGTAGGTATGCCGCATCTGGTTCGGATAGCGGTAGCGCACGCCAGCGCGTCGTAGGATGCGTTCCCAGAAGCCTTTCCTTAGCTGCTGATCGTCGAGCCAGGGATCGCCCGTTCGGGGGTTCGTGAAAATGGGCCCGCCGCGCAACTCCGTACTCGCGCGTTGAGCCTCGAGGGCGTGCTTCGCAGGCTCGAGAAGGGTCACTTCGCGTGTTCCCGCTTCGGTCTTGGTGACCTTCACTTCGCCGCGAACGAGCGCGCGCCGGATCCGTACGACATCGCGACGCCAATCCACATCGCGCCATGCGATCGCCAGCAGCTCGGAAATACGAAGGCCCGTCCAGAAGCCGAACTGGATCATGTTGGACATCGGTGCTTCGGCTGCCCGGAGGATGGCCTGAATCTCGTCCACCGTGAACGGATCGATGACGTCTTCCTCGCGCGGTTTCGCGGCAACCGTCGGCTTCCAGTTAGCGAGCGGATTGCGCTCGATGAGTTCATCTTCGACGGCATCAGCGAGTACGGCGCCTAGCGGCAACAGAATATTCGCAAGGCGCTTAGGCGTTACGTCGAGCCTAGCCGCCCATTCCCGCATGCGCGCGCGTGTGAGTTCGGTAAGGCGCAGCTCACCGAAGGCGGGTATCAGATGTTTCTCGACAGCCCCCTTGTAATCGAGCCACGTCGAGCGCTGGAGGCTTTTCTGGGATGAGTCGATGTAGCGACGCAACGCTTCGCGCAAAATGATGACATCACCTGGCCGCTTGGACAGGATGCGCGCGCGACGAGAGTCGGGGAAAAACTCGGCGTAGTTGAAAGTGCCGCGAGCGATGCGACTTTGGATCTCGGCTTTGAGATTGGCCGCGTAGCGTCGATTCGCCGGCGTGGGGGAGAGCTTCAATCGCTCGCGGCAGCGGACGCCTCGGTAATAGAAGTCGATTTCGATCGAGCGCTTGGACGCTGTACGAATGCCTGACGCAGGTGCTGCGGCTGTCCCTCGACCCATGCTTCATAGCCCTCCATGTCGATCAGCACGCGACCATCTGGAGCGCGCCGCCACACGCCGCCCTCGAGCCAGTCGCCGCGTTTGATCTTCGCACGGATGGCATCGGCAGTGTAGCCGGTGAGGGTTTGGGCCCTTTCGATCGTCACGTAGCGGCTTGTTTCGAGCATGGCAACCGGTTACGTCGCGGCGAGCCCTGAGTTCGATGTTGGCACACCGGCGGAGAAATCAGCGAAGCTCCGGGACTTCGGCTGTCCGATCAGAGTATCAACTCCGCTCGCGAGGCAAAACTAGCAGAAGTAGTAGGAATACCGGGAAAGCCGGGTGTGCGTTCGAGCCGAGCGATGACCAGAAGCGCCTCAAGATTAAATGCGTTCAAAGCCCGCCTCGTGTAAGCAACCAACGTCTGCCGAAAAAGGCGCTCGGTTACGACGGGTCGCTGGACGCCCTTCGCCGCGCATTGTTGGCGGGATTCTCGGGGCGGTACTGACCGGCGTATTCGATGTCACGGGAATCAGCGGCGTCGACGCCGGCCTCCTGATGCGACTCTACGGCGTGCTGTGGCTCGGCCGCGAATCTTGCTTTTCCGCGCGCATCGCGCGGATCGAAGCAGAGCGACTCTGCGGACGAAAACCATCCGCTGTCCGCGTCGCCTATCAGAACTGCGAGTTTCGACCTCGCAGCACCGTTGCTACAGTCGGCTCGGTCAACGTCCGAGCTCTGCCACGTCATACGGAGATCGCAATGGCTCTGCTCAAGTTCGAACCCCAGAAGGAACTCGCTCCGCTGCGCGTCAAGATTGCTCGCTCGGTGCACGAACGCGTCGAGCGTTACCGGGAGTTTTGCGGCGCGCTCGAGCTCGCCGATCTCGTCGAGCGCGCGCTCGTCTACGTGATGGCCAGGGACGCCGATTTCCGCGGGAGTGCAACCCCTCGGGCGAAAGTCGAACGCCGGCGGCGCCCGAACAGGGTTTCCCCCGCCGACAAAGCCGGCGGGGCCCCTTAATTTTCTGTCACACCTGATGCACTTCTGCGAAGAGCCGGAAAGATGAATGCCATCAGCGACATGGAGTGACTACGCATGGTGTGCTCACCTGGCTACGCAGTCTCGATTGATTCTCTTGCGTCAAAGACTTGCGTGCGTAATCGCGAATACGGAGAGCAGGTTTGAGGAACTTGGCCCCCATGATCCCGAAAGCGCTTCGTTTGTCTCCCGATCTGGCCGAAGAAGTGAGCCGCCGGGCGCGTCAGAGAGGCGTTCCTGACGCGGACTACTACCGGCTTCTGATCGAGCGCGGGCTGCTCCTGGAGAGCGTGGAACTCGCACTCGAGAAGCCGATTCCGCCGGGCTACTGGGGCCTGTGCGAAGCGGTACTGGAGACCCGGAACATCATCCGATCCCTCGCTGCCGCGCGCGAGCACAGCACCATCCCGAAGGCCCAAATACAGGCCAAAGACGAGCTCGCGCGGATGAAGAACGATGGCGCAGAGTAGGCAAACGCCCCGGGTCTGGTCCGACGCGATCTGCGGTTCCGAGATCCTCGCGAACTTTCTATTGGTTGCGGGGGTCGGCGGTTTCTGGTTCCTCGAGGGCATTACTTCGCTCGATCGCAGGTTGTGGGTGCACCACGTGGCAAACGGCGTCGGACTCGGTGGACGGATCGCCGAGCTGCCCAATTTGGGCGGCAGCGCGACGCGCATCCAGGTACCGGAGGAGCAGGTCCGGCGCTACACGTGGCGCAGCTACGAGACCGTCAGCCGGCGGCTCCAGGAGAGCCTCTTCCTCGGCTCCTGCTGGCCACCGGCGGGGCGGTCACGGCCACCAATCTCTTGCGCGAGAGCGGCCGCACGGCGACCGGGGAGTCGTAAGAAGCCGTGCCCGGACTCAGCGCTGCTTGCTCGGCGCATGAATAATCGCGAGGCGATGCACATCCGGACTAACGACCGCAAGCGAACTGCCACCGGTGACCGCTGATACGTTCTCGATTCTGATCTGCGTACTCGTTGGATCGTCTGCTAGCACACGGAAGCGCACCTCGCTCGGTGTGGGAGGCGAGCCCAGGATGCCCGGGCCGATAACATCGACGAGCGCCCGCTTCGCCGTCCCACCGCCGCTCGCCGCCGCTCCGCCAAGGAGCGCAAGGATTCGCGGGTCGTAGACGAGCTCGACACGACCGCTGCGCGGTTGTGGGCCGGACGGTAGCCCGACCTCGATCGTGAACTCTTCGCCGATCTCCACTCGCGGAGGCGCGAGCCACACGAGTTGCGCCGGCACCGCCGGCGTGGCCGCGCGCAGCGCTTTCGCCAGCGGCGCACCTGGGGTCGGAAGCTCGGCGAGGGGAGGATAGGACGACGCGGATTCGCCGACTCCCAAGGATTGCTTGAAGTCCAGAGGAAGATACGTAAACGTCATTGCGCGCTCGCTGATCTCGTCCACGCGGTAGGCCCCGTCGATCGTGTCGTCAACACGCACGACGTAGTTCCTGTCACCCTTCGTCAGGAAGACGACCGTCGTGCTGGCATCGATCAACTTGCCAACGTACGCGAACGGCAACGGCGGCGCCTGTGGCGGCGGTGGTGGAGGTAACAGCGGCGCGTTCCCGCGCGCCTCCTCGGCCTGCGCCCGCGCCCAAGGATCGGACTCAAACGGATCTGCCGTCGTTTCCCTGGCTGGGCGGTCTGTGAGGCGCCGCAGCTCAAGCTCGGGAAGCTCCGAGAGGTTGCCGCGCAGGCCAGTCCCCGCGCTTGCGCGCGGTTCCGACTGCACAAGAGGTGTTGGCGGCGGCTGATCCAAAAGCCAGACGCCCAGCAACCCAAGGACGAGGCCGGCGGCATAAAGGGCCCGACGCGCCGCAGGGATCTGCATGATCAGCCTCGCGGGAAGGTGGTGGAAATGCTGGTCATCGTCGTATGCGCAGGATTTGTCGACGAATTCTACGTTGGACGTAGAGGAAAAAGGCCGCAAAAAACCACCAAAAGACCACAACTCGGCACGCACTACGTAGGTAGCATCCGCGTCACGACAACGAGGTAAGCGGGACCCGGAGCCAACCGCGGCTTTTCGTATTTCCCGCGAACCATGAGACCAGGGAGGAGTACCCGATGGACCGGCATCAGCCGCGCGCGACCGCGCACGCGCCTTTCTCGGTTCGCTTTGAACAACCGACGCAGGCCCGATCGAATCGCTCGTGGCGATCAGCTTTCCATGGCCGCGTCCTGCTCGCGATCGTCGGCCTCGTTGCCGCGCAGACGGCATTCGCAGAAATCGTGTGGCGGACTTTCGAAGGTCCGCCCTACCGATACTCTCCGAATGTCTATCCGAACGCGGAGCGAGCGTGCATTCAAGGCTACGAAGACTTGAAGCCTTGGTTCGGCGGCTGGGATAAATGCGCAAAGTTCTATCCCGCGACCGGCGGGTGCGCACAAGGGAACCCGCCCCTGTGTGAAGGGATAGGTAGCAGCGTCAGTTACTCGCCCCACGATTGCGGAGCGAACCCCGTCAACGTGCAGTGGGATCCGAACGGCGTCATAGCGACGAGTTGCAGCGCGGATTCACTGAATACGGCGTCGAACTTGGGGAAAGAGACGTGTACGGCTTGCTTCGGGACCAATCCGTCCAACGTCGCGACCGGAAACAAATATGAGCTCGTGACCGACTACGTCTCGGCGGACGGTCAGCTCAAGTTAGTGCGGGCCTACAACAGCATGGGGTCGGGTTCTGGGCGACGGTTCGGACCTAACTGGACGGATCACTATGAGCGACGATTGACCTTTAACGGACAGGTCGTTCGGGCGCAACGGCCCGACGGTCGAATCATTCGCTTCACCTCGAGCGGCACCACGTATTCCATTTTCGACCTGGGAGGCGAGCGCCTCGAGCCGAAGCTCGATGGCGGTGGCGCGACGGTGGGCTATCTACTGACGGACGACGACGCGAACGAAGCCGACGAATACGATCTCAACGGCGTGCTCCAGTCGATCTCCAACCGCGCCGGGTTGAAGCAGACGATGACCTACAGCGATGGGACAACGCCGCCATCGATCGCGCCGAAGCCGGGTCTCCTGATCAGGGTGACCGACGCTTTCGGCCGCCAGCTCAACTTCACCCTGGACTCAGAGGGCAAGATCCTCACAGCGCAGGACCCGGCGGGCCAAACCTACACCTACTCGTACAACCCGACCCACCACAACGTGTCTCAGGTGCTGCACCCGGGCAACAAGACACGCATCTACCACTACGAGAACACGACGTTCACCTGGCTACTCACGGGAATTACCGACGAGAACGGGGACCGCTACGCCACGTGGGGTTACGACAGTCTCGGGCGGGCCAACCTGTCGGAGCATGCCGGGCACGCGAACCGTATTGAGCTGACATTCAACGCCGGCATCACCAACGTCCGATACTTCGTCTCGTACCCGTCGGTTTACGCGGATCGCACGCTCACCTTTGCGATCAAGCGCGGCCTTTCCCAGAACACCGGAATTACCGGAGCGGTTTGCCCAGAATGTGGCCCGGCTTCCCGTACCTACGATGCGAACGGGTATCCAGCGTCTTCGACAGATTGGAGCGGCAACAGAACGTGCTTCAAGACCGACTCGGCGCGAGCCCTCGAGCTCGTCCGTGGCGAGGGTCTGACGGCCGCCTGCCCCGCCGATCTCTCGACCTGGACGCCTACGGGAGGAACGGTTCAGCGGAAGATCAACACCGAATGGCATCCCACCTGGCGGTTGCCCACGAAGATCTGCGAGCCAAAGCGCATCACGACGCTCGCCTACGACACCAAGGGCAACCTGACGAGCCGCAGTGTCCAGGCGACAAACGACGCGCAAGGCGCGCTCGGCTGCAGCGCCGCACCGATTGGAACCCCCCGCACCTGGACCTCTACCTACACCTACGGCACCACCAATCCCGCGGTGGCGACGCAAATCGTCGTCAATGGCCCGCGCACCGACGTCGTCGACACCGCGACCTACGTCTACGAGGAGCCGACCGGGAATCTGCTGTCGGTCACCAACGCCGTTGGTCATCAGACGACTCTTGGCAACTACGACGCCCACGGCAAGCCGCGGCAGGTTACCGACCCGAACGGACTGGTGACGACGCTCGTGTGGGACGAGCGCCAGCGGCTTCTCTCACGAACTGTCGGTTCACAGGTGACGGGCTACACCTACGACGGCGTCGGGCAGCTCACGCGGATCACGCTGCCGGACGCGAGCTACATCGAGTACGTCTACGACGACGCGCATCGGCTCACCGAGGTCCATGACAATCTCGGCAACAAGGTCACGTACACCCTCGACGCGAAGGGGAACCGCACAGCGGAAGAGACGCGCGATCCGGCCGGGACCCTCAAGGCGACGCGCACTCGGGAGTACAACACGCTCAACCGCCTCATCAAGGACATCGGCGGCACGAACCCGGCGGTCCAGATCACCCAGTACGGCTACGACAACCAAGGCAATCTGACGTCAATCGACGGCCCGCTCACCGGGACGCCGAACGATCTCAGCGTGCTCACTTACGACGCCCTCAACCGGCTCAAGGACGTCACCAATCCCCTCTCGGGGATCACCCGCTACGGCTACGACGGCCTGGACCAGATCGCCTCGGTCACCGATCCGCGCAACAACGCGACCGGCTACACGGTCTCGGGGCTAGGCGATCAGACCCAGGAAGTCTCACCGGACCGCGGTACGACGAACCGGCTCTTCGACGCCGCCGGCAATCTCACCTCCTCGACCGATGCGCGTTCGAAGACCACCACCTACACGTACGATGCGCTGAACCGCCTCACCCAGGCGAGCTTCCAAGGCGCCAACCCGATCACCTACGCCTGGGATCAGGGCACGGGGCAGAAGGGGCGGCTCACCACCATCACCTTTCCGGGCGGGAACACGACCTACACCTACGACGCGCAAGGGAGAGTCAGCCAGAAGACCGACACTCATTCGACGGGCCGCGTGTTCACGGTCACCTACGCCTGGAACGCGACCACCGGGCGCCTCACCTCGATCACCTATCCGAAGGGCAAGGTGCTCACCTTCGGCTACGACGCCGCCGGGCGGGTGACGAGCTTGAGCGTGGGCAGCGCCATCATCGCTACCAACATCGCCTACTTCCCCTTCGGTCCGCCCTCGGGCTGGAGCTGGGGCAATAGCCTCGCGGTGGCGCGTAGCTTCGATCTCGACGGACGGCTGACGGGGTTCCCGCTGACGACGACCGACTCGCGCAACGTCACCTACGACGCGGCCTCGCGCATCACCGAGATCAAGCATCCGACGAATCCGGCGCTCGCGCAGACGATGGGCTACGACCAGCTCGACCGCCTGACCTCCTGGGTCGATGCGAGCTCGGTGCGTAACTACGGCTACGACGCGAACGGCAACCGCACGAGCCTCACGATCGGGGGAACGAACTACACCTACACCACCCCTGCGGCCACCAACGGTCTCGGGTCAACCTCGGGCCCGAGCCCTGCGCGGAGCTTCCTCTACGACGGGGCGGGCAACACGACGGGCGACGGCCAGTTCACTCTGACCTACAACGACCGCGGGCGGCTGGTGCAGGCGGTGAAGGGCTCGACCACCGCGACCTACACTCTGGACGGCCTCGGGCAGCGGGTGAAGAAGACCGGCCCCACCTCGATCGTGCCCTCGGGGACGAACTACTTCGTCTACGACGAGCAGGGCAAGCTCCTCGGGGAGTACAACAGCTCAGGCGCGCTGATCTCGGAATACGTGTGGCTGGGGACGACGCCGATCGCGGTGCTCCAGGGCTCCACGGCCAGCCCGACGATCTTCTACGTCTATGCGGACCAGATCGACCGGCCGTGGGTCATCACGAACACCGCCAATCAGATCCGCTGGCGCTGGGACACGAGCCCGTTTGGGGAGCTAGCTGCGAACGAGAACCCCTCAGGGCTGGGGGCGTTCAAGTTCAACCTCCGATTCCCGGGCCAGTATCGCGATGGCGAGACGGGGCTCTTTTACAACTACTATCGCGACTACGATCCTCAGACGGGCCGCTATGTCCAGAGCGATCCGATCGGGTTGCGAGGGGGACTAAACACCTACGCGTATGCGAATCTCAACCCGCTCACCTTCGTTGATCTGTTTGGCCTTGTAGGGGATGACATCGGCGGAGGAGGTAGGTCTTCACCGCCTATCGGCATCCCTAATCCAAGCTGGGAGGCACAGCGAAATCTCGCCAAACAGCTCGAGCGCCTACTGTGCCCCCCTGCTTGCTTAGAGCAGCAGGCAAGGATTAAGGAGCGGGCAAACGAATTAAGAGAGCGCTATTTCCGGATGCTGAACGATCCCAAAGACCTGTTCACGAAAGCCTATTGTCAGCCGTCGCTCGGCCGAAGAATCGGCACGTGGCTCGGTCACGGTGATCAGATTACGCAGCTACGAAAGAATCTCGCGGAACTCATCGCTCAGGCCGATGCGATGAATTGTCCAGTAGATCCGCAGGATCGGGATCTCTTGCGAATCGAACCTCCGGGGTGTCCGGCTGCGAGGTAAGCGATGACTGACGAAGAGATCGCTGAAGCGTGGTTAACCAACTGCCGAGACGCGATTCGGCTGGGTTCCGATAGCGAGGAGGCGACAGCGACCTTCTGGGCGTACTCGGAGCTAGATCGCTTGTGCTCGACGGATCCCGATCGTGCGTTAGAAATCATCCGGTTGATTGCTAACGAGAAGCCCGAGGATCGAGTGATATACAACTTGGCAGCCGGGCCTCTTGAAGATTTGCTCGTCAGGCACGGAGTTCGCGTTATCGATCGAATCGAGCGACTCGCACAGGAAGACGCTTCATTCTTGTTCTTGGTCTCGGGAGTTTGGCCAGAACGCATGCCGCCCACCGTTCAACCTCGCGTACATTCGCTCATCGCTAAAGCCGAGTCCGATGGTGTTGCTTTTCGACCCGAGCGCGCCACGAAGCACTGATTCTTCGCGTTGTTATTTGGCCCTATGGGCCGATGAGCACTGCGATCGCGGCCGGCAGCGTGCGGTGTGGCGGTGGGAGAACATGGCACCCTTCGGCAAGAGCCTGCCGGAGGAAAATCCGAGCGGGCCAGGGAGCTTCGAGTTTAACCTGCGCTTCCCGGGCCAGTATCTGGACAAGGAGACGAACCTCTTCTACAACATCAACCGCGATTACGATCCGCAGACTGGCAGGTACATCCAGTCAGATCCGATCGGGTTCGCGGGCGGGATCAATCCCTATGCATACGTGATGTCGAATCCGTTGCGTTGGGCAGATCGATTGGGGTTAGCGATCGGTGATTTCCCACCTCCACCGCCTGGCTACGATCCGCGCACTTGGACTACGGGGCAGTGGGACGATGGAAAGTTGTTTGTAAAGGACCCGCGTACGAAGACCACCTACACCTGTCATCCGGAGGATGAACACCACTGGAGGCATTGGGACAAGCAGAGTGACGATGGTGATGATGATGATGAAGGCAGATGGCCGCGTAAGAGCAAGAAACCTTGGCCGGGCCAAAAGAGAGCTCCCTATGGTGATCAAAGCGCAAGCGACCCGAGCGGTGACGCGCCGCCATGGCAACCGCCACCCCCGCCTGCGGAATTCTCAAACTTCCCTGGATTCCCGGTCGTGCCGATGCCGAATGGGCCGCTTCCCGGTATGCCGCCCGTGCGCGTGCCCTTGGCCCCAATCTTTGTACCCTAGGAGATAGGAAAATGAACCCCGCGAACGCCATTCGTGACCGACGCATGAAGCTGGGGCTTCAAGCCGCAGCTGCGGCGGAGCGTTCAGGTTTGTCGATTTATGAGTACGGCGATATCGAACAACACGCAGACGAATTCGAAACAGCGATTTCAACCGGGACCGCTAGACGAGTTTGTCACGTACTCGGGCTGGAACTTCGCAGTTTGCTCGGTCTGCCACATGTAACGTCTGAGCACAACAACATCTCAGATGTGATCCGCAGGGCTCGTGAGAGGAAGAAACTGTCCCAACTTCAACTTGCTGATCAAATCGGCTTCAATGAAGAAACCGTCCGTTCTTTAGAGTCAACTGCAGCATTCGTGGACACGCTACCCCTCAAGGTGCTCTATGACTTGGAAGACGCCCTGGGTCTCGAACGCGGATCTCTCGTTCAAGAGAGAACGTCATAGGGGCTTTGGAGCTGACTTTGGGAACGCAGATTCATCGTTCAACAGAAAGTACAACTACGCTGCCCCATCGACGGCTTGGAAGAGGGTTACAGCCGTTGCGAGACCCTGAATGAGTTAGAAAGCTTCATCCGCGCGAGCTCGCTGGTCTACGGTGCGCTGAGTGAGGTCGAAGCGGAACAGATTGGCCGCGTGCTGGGCGGCCTTCGTCTTGACGCGCGTGTGAAGCGGGGGCCGGCCTTGGCGACGCCGCCCCTCCCCGTCGTTTTCCTCCCACTCCCCGGTCCGAATAAGGGATTCCTTACTCAGCCCGCCAAGAACGAGAGCGACGGCGTCTATGCCGATCAGCTCGACCGGCCGTGGGCGATCGCGAACGCCGCGAGCCAGATCCGATGGCGCTGGGACACGAGCCCGTTCGGGGAGTCGGCTGCTAGCGAGAACCCCTCGGGGCTGGGGGCATTCAAGTTCAACCTGCGCTTCCCCGGCCAGTATCGCGATGCGGAGACCGGGCTCTTCTACAACTACTTCCGAGACTACGACCCGCAAACGGGACGTTACGTTCAGAGCGATCCACCTCCCTTCTGAGGAGAACTAGCCTCCTGGACTTGCGAGTGTCGCTTCGCACCGAAACATCTCTGCTTGCCTGGCATCTGCGTGCGCGCAAAAAATGCGACTCTAGGGGAAATCGCTTCGCCCTCGAGGAGCCGCGCCCGCAACCGCTGACCGCGTCTCGGGAAACTGCCCGCTTCTACGACGAACTGCGTCGGGGACGCCATTCAAGTTGCTCGCCGTGCGTATGGCAGCCTGCGTTCAACCTGCCGTCCTGAATCACTGAGGAGGCGCGCAATTCTCCTGTCTAAAACTAACCGCCCACTCCGCGCCAGTGCTGGCGCTTGGGGTCATCTATCGAAGCGCTTCGTTTTGGACAGGCAAACGCCGAATCGCGGACGAATCACACACCGAAGCCTGTTTGCTGCGCGTACAGCCGCATTACGACTGTCTGCGGGGAAATTTGGTCAGTTTTTGGTCGGCTTTTCGCGGAGCACCAGCACTGGTGCGGGCTTCGGCGGGTTCGAATCCCGCCCTCTCCGCCAGTAGCATTCCCTTCCTAAGTGCACGACAGCTACTTTGAGGCACTCCGAGCCGACCTGGACCTTCCCGCTGCGATCCCGCTGGCGCTGCTCTG
>Ga0066388_100002357_pt1 | contig 11480 bp, 7 predicted proteins | sample PanSoiMetaGPlot6_FD_64539 | JGI IMG/M metagenome (GOLD analysis project Ga0066388, IMG submission 64539) | Tropical forest soil microbial communities from Panama analyzed to predict greenhouse gas emissions - Panama Soil - Plot 6 (Hybrid Assembly) | ecosystem: Environmental > Terrestrial > Soil... | reverse complement strand
CATGCCAAACGCTGCGGTGAAGATCATGGACGGATCGTGACAGTCTGGTGCTCGGGCGCCCCATTGGCGGCTTTGCCAGAGGCGCGGTGCACGCGATTGCCCCTGCCAGATGAGGCTTCGGAGGTCAGGGGCATTGATGCGGCGGCGGAGGCGCTGTGCCGAGCGTGATCGAGACCGGCGAGCCGGGGCTGACGGAGCTTCCGGGCAGCGGGTTCTGGCTCATGACGGTGCCAAGGTTGTTGCAGGAGTAATCGACTGCTGATGACACCGTGCCGAGCGCCAGCCCGGCCGCCTGAAGGGCCTGGCTGGCCCGGGCCGTGCTGTCGCCGATGAGACTGGGCACGGTCACCGTCGGGAGGGAACCGAGAGCCAGGGCGTAGGCACCGATCCGGGACAGCGTGGGGCTGTCATCGCCGAACGCGAACTGGCTGATGCGGGTCAGGCTCGTGACCAGGGCCGGCGTGCGCGTGCCCAGGGTCGTGCCGGTGGCCAGCTGGCCGAGCCCGTTGCAGCCCCACGTCCACAGGGTGCCGTCGTAGCGGATGGCCGCGCTGGACCTGATGAGGATCCCCGCGATGCCCGCAACGACCTGGGTGACGCCGACCAGGCCGATCGGTTCGGGGGAACTCCGGGCGGCCGTGGTCCCGTCGCCCAGTTCCCCGCAGGAGTTGTCGCCCCATGTCCAGACCCGCTCGACGGAGCCGGCGATCGCCAGCGTGGAGATGCCGTTGCTGGCGATCTGGGTGACACCGGTCATGCCGGAGACTGGCGCCGGACGGCTGGTGCTCGCGCCGACCGTGCCGTTGCCGAGCTGGCCGATGCTGTTCGGCCCCCAGCTGAACGAGGTGCCGTCGGAGCGGACGGCGTAGCTGACGCCGGCGGCCGTCACCTGGGTGATCCCGGTCAGGCCAGGCACCCGCTCCGGCCTCGACCGGTCCGTCGTGGACCCGTCTCCCAGGGATCCGTCGCCGTTTCGTCCCCAGGCCCACACGGTGCCGTCTGACTTCAGCGCCAGCACGTAGTAGGGCCCGGCTGCCACCTGCGTGATGCCGGTCAGTCCCGGCACCTGGACCGGTGTGCCGCTCGGCGAGGTGCTCCCGATTCCCAGCTGGCCGAAGCTGTTGTCACCCCAGCCCCAGAGCGTGCCGCCGGGGCCGACTGCGTAGCCATTGCCTTCATCGCTCAGGGCGAACTGAGTGATGCCGTTCAGGCCGGGGACTTGATGTGGGGTGGTGACCACGGGTTCGCGGTGCCGTAGCCCAGCTGGTGATAGTAATTGTCGCCCCAGGTCCACAGCGTGCCGTCGGCCAGCAGCGCACCCGCCGACTTCAGGCCGGTCCCCAGCTGGGTCACAGTGCCCGGCGGCCCGCCCGCTGGTACGGGTGACACGCTGGGCGTTGCGGTCGTCGTCCCGTTTCCCAGCTCACCGAGCTGATTGGTGCCGAACCCGTAGATGGCCGGGCCGGACACGTCCTGCGGGCCGCGCGGCGCGGCGGCCGCCGGCGCCGGCGGCCAGGCACCGGCTGACATCGCGGCCATGGTCGCCGCGGTCGCCGCGATCGCCAGGAAGCCGCCAGGTTTGCGCACCGGGCGACCATAACCCGGCGCCCGGGCCGGCGGTAAATAACGGAAACCCTCTATCGGAAGCAGGAACGGTGGTCGCATGGCCGCGCAAGTCAGCGCCGGGCGTGGCGTGACGAGTCGCCACAATGCGGTGTCCGTGTGTCAATGTACTTGCATGCGAGGTCGTGCCGAGCCGCTGCCGCAAGTTTTCGGGCGCGAGCCGGAGCTGGCAGCGCTGCGCAGCTTGGTGGCCGCGGACCGCCGGGCCGGGGCGCTGCTGCTGACCGGCGCGGCGGGTGCCGGAAAGACCGCTTTGTGGGAGGCCGGCCTGGAAATGGCTCGTGCCGCGGGTCGGCTGGTGCTGGCCGCCCGCCCGGCCGGGACGGAGGCCGGGATGGCCTTTGCCGGCCTGATCGATCTGTGCGACCGGGTCGGGCCCGAGATCCTGGCCGACCTGCCCGCGCCGCAGCGGTCGGCGCTCGATGTGGCACTACTGCGCGCCGAGCCGGCCCAGGGCGCAGCACCTGGCCCGCATGCCATTGCCCTCGCTTTCCTGAACGTCCTGCGCAAGATGGCTGCCGGTCAGCCGCTGGTGGTGGCCGTCGATGACGTGCCGTGGCTCGATCCGCTGTCGGTATCCGCGCTGGCCTTCGCCGCGCGCCGTCTGGGCGATGAGCCTGTGGCCTTTCTCCTCGCCCGGCGGCCGGGGCCGCCGTCGCCGCTTGAGCTCGTGCTGGCGCCCGAGCGTCTGGAGGTCGGGGCTCTCGATCCGAACGCGCTTAGGCGGCTGCTGGCCTCCCGGCTAGCCGTGTTTCCGCCCCGGGTGCTGCTCAGGCGGATCGTCGACGTGAGCCAGGGCAATGCGCTCTTCGCGCTCGAGCTGGGCCGCTCCATCGCGCGCGGCGGCTCGGCCGACGACGCCGAGTTGACCCTGCCGGCCAGCGTCGAGGACGCACTGGGCGCGCGGGCGGCCGCGCTGGCTCCCGGCGCGCGCCGGCTGCTGCTCGCGGTCGCCCTCACTGGCGGCCTCACCCGCGACGTGCTCGAGGCCGTCGCCGGGCGTGCCAGTGTCGACGCCGCGTTCGACGAAGGCGTGCTGGTCCGCGACGAACCGAGGGTACGGGCATCTCATCCCCTGCTGGCGGCCGTGGCCGTGAGGCAGTCGGGACCGCAGGAGCGTCGCGCGGTGCACGTCGCGATCGCAGGTGCGATCGCCGACGAGGAGCTGAGCGCGCTGCATCTTGCACTGGCGACTGACCGGCCCGAGGATCAGCTCGCTGCCCGGCTGTCCGGGGCCGCCTCGCGTGCGTCTTCCCGGGGCGCGCGGCCACAGGCGGTCCTTCTGGCTGAACACGCGCTGCGTCTGACCCCCGCTGACGCTGCTGAACGCCACGAGCGGCTGCTGGCCGTCGCCGATTACATGAGCCTCGCCGGGGAGATGCAGCGGATGACCGACCTGCTCGTCCCGGCCATCGACGGATTGCCAGCTGGCACCGCCCGGGCGCGGGCCTGGCTGCTGCTGAGCGGAGGGGTCAGGGCCGGCAACCTGGCCGAGTTCGAGTCTTTGCTGGACCGCGCGCTCGCCGAGGAGCACGTTGACGCGGGCGTCCGGGCGCAGGCGCTGGCCAGAAAGACGACGGCTACCGCGGTCATCTGTGTCCGGCGTGTCCGGGAGGCCGAGCGGTGGGCGCGCGAGGCCCTTGCTACCGCGAGCGGCGTGGATGCGGCTGTCGAGAGCCACCTGCTGTACGCGCTGTCCTGGCCGACGGCGCTGCGCGGACTGCCGGTTGATGATCTGTGCGCGCGCGGCGCCGCCCTCTCGCCGGAATCGATCTACCTCGTCGTGTCCCCGGAGCGCGTCGCGGCCCAGCGCGCCGTGTGGCGTGGCGAACTCGGCAGGGCTCGCCTCGCCCTCACGCGATTGCTGGAGCTAGCCGACGACCGCGGCGAGGCCGAGTCGTACGCGCTGCTGCGCTTGCATCTGTGTGAGCTGGAGTTGCGCGCCGGCTATTGGGACGCCGCGGGCCGCTTGCTCGATGAGTGGGCCGAGTCTGCAGAGGGCGAGCTGCTGAATCTGCCGATGTACGAGCGATGCCGGGCGCTGCTGGCCACGGGACAGGGCCACGTCGACCAGACGCGGCACTGGGCGGCTCAGACGATCACCGGTGCCGATGTCTACGGCGACGAGTGGGACCGGCTCGAGGCGCTTCGCGCACGGGGAACCGCGGCGCTGCTCGCGCGCGAGCCCGCGGCCGCCAGCGCCGATCTCGCCGCCGTATACGATCACACCGAACAGGAAGGCGTTGCTGATCCCGGCGTGTTTCCGGTGGTCCCGGAGCTGATCGAGGCACTCGCCGAGCTGGGTGACCTGGACCGCGCTCGCTCCGTGACTCAGACCCTCGCCCGGCGGGCGCAGGACCAGGCACATCCGTGGGGACTGGCGACCGCGCGGCGCTGCGATGCCCTCGTGCGGCTCGCCGCGGGCCGGTACGACGGTGCGGCCGGAGCCGCCCTGGCCGCTGCCGCGACAGAACTAGCGAATCTCGGGCTTGCATTCGACTCGGCACGTTGCTACCTGAGCCTTGGCCGCGCCCAGCGTCGCCTGAAGCAATGGGGCCCGGCCCGCAGATCCCTCGGAGCTGCTGAGACGACGTTCGCGCAGCTCGGGTCGGCGGGCTGGGCCCAGCGTGCGCAGGAGGAACTGGCGCGGGTCGGCGGACGCGTGCCAGGGACGCCAGGAGCCCTCACTCCCACAGAACACGACGTCGTGCGGCTCGCCGCGGACGGTCTGACCAACAAGGAGATCGCCCGGCACCTGTCGATCGCGGTACATACCGTCGAGGTGCATCTCTCCCGGGCCTACGTCAAGCTTGGCGTCCGGTCACGCTCCCAGCTCGCCGCTCAGCTAACCCCCCGGCCCGCGGCCGATTAATCCGTGAGGTTTCCGGGATTCGGCGGCTTCCCGCGCAGGCCTACTGTGGTGCCGACGTCACAGGAGGTAAGCGATGACCACCGACCTTGCGGCCAGCTCCGACGCGGCGGTGAAGGCCACGCACCGGGCGATGTGGGCCTTGGGCGACTACCCCGCCCTGGCTAACGACCTCATCGCCGACCTCGGGCCGGCGCTCGTCGGCGCGTGCGGCGTCCGGCCGGGAATGCGCGTCCTCGACGTCGCGGCCGGCGCCGGCAACGCCGCGCTCGTCGCGGCAGATTCTGGTGCCGAGGTCGTCGCCGCCGACCTGACGCCGGAGCTGCTCGCGGCCGGGCGCGCCGCCGCCGCCGAGCGCGGCGTGGAGGTCACCTGGCGAGAGGCCGACGCCGAAGCGCTGCCGTTTGCCGACGCCGCCTTTGACGTCGTGATGTCCTGTGTCGGGGTCATGTTCGCGCCCCGCCACCAGCAGGCCGCGGACGAGCTCGTGCGGGTCTGCCGCCACGGAGGCACGATCGGCCTGCTCAGCTGGACTCCCGACGGCTTCATCGGGCAGATGTTCGCGCTGATGAAGCCCTACGCGGCACCGCCGCCGCCCGGCGCGCAGCCCCCGCCGCTGTGGGGCGACGAACGGCATCTCGCCGAGTTGCTCGGCGACCGGATCGAGCGCATGCAGGTCCGCCGGCAGAACATCGTTATCCCGTTCACGACCGGCGCCGAGTTCCGCGACTACTTCAAGCAGCGCTACGGCCCGACCATCGCCGTCTACCGCAACCTCGGAGCGGACACCGGGCGGGCAACCGAACTCGACGGCGCGCTCGCCGAGCTCGGCGACCGGAACCTCGCCGCGACCGGCACCGAGACGATGAGCTGGGACTATCAGCTCGTCACCGCGGTGAGAACCTGATGCGTCCGCTCGCCGGGACGTCGATCACCGTCACACCCGCGCCGGCAACAAGGGCGGGCCCGCCCCAGGCTCGGCCGCGATTCCGTTCAGCACTTGGCGACAGCGACGAACAGGGAAGAGAATGCGGCGGGAAAGGCACTGCTCGGCCTCAGCACGGGGCTGGAGGCAATGCCGTAGTTCTGCGGTACCGCCGCCGGGCCGGCCGGTCCCGGCGTGCGGTCAGCAACGCCAAGAAGATGATCACGATGGCCTCGCGGCCAGGCCCGGTCAACCGGGCCCGGCCGGCCTGCCTCACCGGCCCGGTGTATCAGCCCGGGTGCCCGCGACTCTGTCCCGGCACATCAGCGGGCCGGCCCGGCCCCAGAAGTTAGGGGGAACATATGAAGGTCTTGGGATCGCGGCGGCTGGCCGCGCTGGCCGGGTGCGCCGCGCTGGTATTCGGCGTGGCTGGGACGGCGGCCGCGGTACCGACCCAGGCCCAGGCCCGGGGCGCCGCGGCGGTAGCCCGCCGCCTGACCTGGCGAGCTGGGGGTTGAACAATGCCGGTGAGCTGGGCGACGGGACCACGACCGACAGGTCGCGGTTCGCCGACATCGGAGCCGGCAACAACGTGGTGCAGGTGGCGGCCGGGTGGGGCCCCGGGTCCGGTCATGGCCTGGAAGTGCGGTCCGACGGGACCGTCTGGGCCTGGGGAGACAACGCCTTCGGCGACCTGGGCGACGGCACCATGACCACCAGGCTCGCGCCGGTTCAGGTGCCGGGACTGGCCGGGGTCACGCAGGTGGCTGTCGGCTGCAACCACAGCCTGGCCCTGCGGTCCGACGGCACGGTGTGGGCCTGGGGCGGCAACGGTGCCGGCCAGCTGGGCCGCGGGACGACCAGCGATCACGAGGTCACGTCGGCCCCGGTGGCCGGGCTGGCCGGGGTGACCAAGATCGCGGCCGGGTGCGGGTTCAGCCTGGCGCTGCGCTCGGACGGCACGGTGTGGGCGTGGGGCTATGACAACGTCGGCCAGCTCGGCAACGGCGGCACCGCCAGCAGCGCGGTGCCAGTCAAGATCACGGCCCTGTCCCAGGTCACCGGCATCGCGGCGGGCTGGGACTCCGCCGTCGCGATCCTGATCAACGGCGCCTCGGTGTGGGCGTGGGGCGGCAACAGCCGCGGCCAGCTCGGCGACGGCACGCTGGCCGACCGCACCACCCCGGTGCGGGTGACCCAGATCGGCACCGTGCACATCGCCGGTGTCACCGTCGGCCCGTGGACCGCCGCGGTGCTGAGCACCGACGGCTCGGTGTGGGCCTGGGGCGACGACACCAGGGGGCAGCTGGGCAACGCGCCCGCCGACGGCCCGGTGACCCGGCCGGCGGCGGGATCACCCAGATCGCCGCCGGGTTTGCCAGCATGGTCGCGCTGAAGTCGGACGGCACCGTGCTGGCCTGGGGCGACAATCAGTTCGGCGCGCTCGGCATCGGCACCACGGACAGCGTCACCGGCCCGGTACAGGTCACCGGCCTGACCGGCGCCACGCAGGTGGCCGCGGGAGCAGAATCCGGCTTCGCGGTCCACGTGCCGCTGCCGGTGCCCCCGGCGCCCGATCTGACCGATGACACCACGGCCCAGGCGGGCCAGGCCCTGCAGGCCGCCGGCCTGGTGCTCGGCACAGTCACCGAGGTCACCGACAAGCACTGCGACCACCTCGGCACCGTGATAAGCCAGACCCCGGCCGCCGGCACCGCGGTTTTCCCCGGCTCCGCGGTCTCGGTCACGATCGGCCAGGCCCCGCCGAACGGGTGCCCGTGAGCACCAGCAGGAAAGCTGGCACTCGCGCCGGGCGTCCGCTCACTGGCACGGCAGGTCCGGACTCGGGCCGCGCCGGGTGAATCAGCCCGCCCCGGCCCGCCTCTGCTGATCGGCAACCCTGCCTGTGCCGCCACCCGGTGCGTGCCTGTCGACCCCACCCCCGGCCGCCCTAGCGAAGAAAGACCAAAGTCATGACCACATCCACGACGCCAACCCCGGCATCCGAGCAGCCATCACCGGCGACCACCGTTCAGCACGAGCCCACCGTGCCCACGCCCACTCTTGGCCAAGCCGCCGCGTTGACCACGCTAGGCACGACGGTGCTCACCGGCGCTCGGGACAGCGTCGGCTACTGCCTACTTGTCGCCGGACCCGGGGAACCGCACCTCGTTCGCGGTGACATCACCAGCGCGCGAACCAGGCCCTCGTTCGCGCTCGCGGCGTTCACACAGATGACTGACCTGCACATCGTCGATGACCAGTCCCCGCTGCGGGTCGAGTTTCTCGACCGGTACGCCGACCCAGGCCCCCCCGGCGGGACGCGGCTGCCCACCCCGGCGGCATACCGGGCGCACGAAAGCATGTCCACCCACGTCGTGGACGCGATGTGCCGGGCGCTGCGCGCAGTGGCGCGGGCTCCGCGCTCGGGGATGCCGCTGCAGTTCACCGTCGTCTCGGGGGACGCGGTCGACAACTGCCAGTTCAACGAGGTCCGCTGGTACATCGACCTGCTCGACGGCGGCACGGTCATCACCCCGAACTCCGGACACTCCTTCGACCACAGCGTCACCGGCGATAGCCTCGGCCTGGACATCCACTACTGGCATCCGTCCAACAAAGCGTTCGAATTGAGCAACACGAACGGGCCGGGACTCGATCTTGCGTTCCAGGCCGGGTTCCCCGAGGTGATGCAACTGCCCGACATCGCCCGAACCGCATTCACACCCACCGGACTGGGGATGCCGTGGTTCGCCGTGTTCGGCAACCACGACACCCTCGTGCAAGGCAACGTGCCGCAGTTCTACGACCTGTTCGGGTTGAACCTGCACAACGCCGCCGTCGGGAATTTCAAACGCACCGGCATCGCTGGACTGCCCCCAGATGGGCCACTGAACCTCGACGAGTTGGTCGCCCTCGCTGAGTCGGCCATCTTCCAAACCTTCGCCGGGGTCCTGGTGCCAGCCGATGCGGACCGGCGACTGCTGGACAAGGCGGCGTTCGTTGCGGAGCACTGGACGACGCGAGGGATTCCCTCCGGTCACGGGTTCCAGACCGGCACCGGCCCGACGTACTACGTCGCGCCCGGCACCCCTGAAGACCTGGTGCGGCACGTCATGCTCGACACAACCAACGCCCTCGGTGGCGCCAACGGGGTCATCTTCGATGACCAGTGGCAGTGGCTGATCCAAGTGCTCAAGGCCGGAAGTTCCCGGTACCTGTCCGACGACCCGCACCACCCGACCATCATCGAGCACCCTGGGGTCCAGAATGTGCTGTTTGTCATCCACTGCCACCACACCATCTCAACCATGGACAACGGGATCTTCCCGCCGGACACCACGTTCTACGACGGCAACGCCCTGGAGAACCTGCTGCTGCGCTTTCCGAACGTGATCTTGATGGTCGATGGACACAACCATAAGAACACCATCACCGCCCACCAGCGGCCGTGGGCGGGCACCATCCCGGGTGGATTCTGGGAGGTCACCACCGCCTCCCACATCGACTGGCCCATCCAAAGCCGCCTGCTCGAAATCACCTCCGGCGGCGGCGTCATCAGTGTGTTCACGACACTCATGGACCCGGACGCCCCGCTTGACTGGCGCGACGAGAATCTGCACACCCCAAAGGGCCTGGCCTCCCTCGCACGGGAATTGGCCGCTAACGACCTGCAGGAACGCGACCACGGCGTCCTGTGCCGACCCGGACACCCCGAAGACCGCAACGTGCAACTGCTTCTACCGTCCCCGTTCGCGCTGCCTGACCCGCCGATCTTCGGCTCCCCCGTGGCCCTCGTCGCCGCGCGCCACGGCACCGACAGCCAGCTGCTGGTCTCTGCCACCGACAATGCGGACCAGGCCCTCCAAGGTGTGATCCAAGAGGCGGTTCTCGAGCTGACACCAGCCGGTCAACCACTGCGGTCGATCGGTGCAGCCCTAAACGCCGACGGCCGCGTGGAAATCTTCGGCGTCGACCCCAACGGCACCCCCTGGCACCGGTGGCAAGTCACACCCAACGTCGGCGGTGCCGGGCCGTGGAGCGACTGGACCGCCCTGCCCGGGCGGCTCTCCTCGATCGCGGTCACCCGCGCCGGTGACGGGCGCGTGCACGTCATCGGATCCGACACGCTCACCCCACCGTCCCCGGACGCGCTACCCGGCGGCGTGTGGCAGGCATCCCAAACGACCCCCGGAGCGACAACACTCACCGACTGGACCCCTCTGGCCGGCGGCGAGCTCGCCGTCACCGCGGTCGCCACTGCCACGAACGCCGATGGTCGGGTCGAACTGTTCGCTATCACCTACCGCGGGGCTCACATCATTCGCGGAACCCAAACCGCACCCGGCAGCTGGATCGGAACACAGTGGCAACTGCTTGACCAGACGGCCACCTCCATCGCCCTCGCCTCCTCCACCGGCGGGGCCCTGCACGCGTTCGCCAGCGGAGAAGACGGCCAAGTCTTCCACTCCCGCCAAGACACCCCTGGCGGAACCTGGCGCCCCTGGACCCAATTCGACACCGACACCACCTGGGCCGCGTACAACATCCGACAACTGGCCGCCACCAACAACGACGGCTCCCTCACCCTGCTCGGCCTCGACGCCGACGGGCAAACCCTGCTGCGCACTCAGGGCCTGGACCCCGACACCTTCGGCCCGTGGCGCTACCTCACCACGCGACAGCTACGCACGGCCGCGCTGCCCACCTCCCGACCTTCCCTATCCTCGCTGACCGACCAAACCAGCATGGCCGGCGCACCCATCGCCCTCGACCTGCCTGTCCACGGCGGCACACCCCCGTACACATGGACCGTTACCAACCTGCCGGTCGGCATCGCCGCAGACCCCAACGGCCACCTGTATGGAACCGCCGACCCCACCGGCAAAGGGACGAACCTGGTCACCGTCACCGTCACCGACACCAATCACCTCACCTCTGCCAGCGCCTTCACCTGGCGCATCCTCGCCCCCGTGCCCGACATCACCGGCCAGCGCGAAACCCCAGCACTCGCCGACCTGCGCGCAGCCCACTTCACCTGGACGATCACCATCGACAACAGTTGCATCGCCCCCGCCGGTTTCGTCGCCAATCAAGACCCGACCCCCGGAGAGCTCCTCCCGATCGGCAGCCCCGTACACGTCTGGATCTCCTCCGGACACGACACACACGGCAAGAAATGCATCCTGCAATGAGTCATGCGTCGACCCTGTGGGTGCCGAAAAAGCTGTCCAAGCCCTTGATCTGCAGCGTTCGGGAGCGGTACAGGAGTCAGGCTCAACTCGTTCACGGGGTTGGCTCAATTACTTGAACGCGTTCAGAAGCAGCGCCGGGTCTTCATCGCGCGGTCAGAGAAACCCAGCTCACAGTGTGGGATCGCGTTTGGGCACCCCACAGGTCGTCCACCCAGTCCCCAGGACTTCTTAGCCCGATGGACCTGGTATGTACCTTCGATAGGCCTCACGTGTACCAGACAGGAGGTCCGGGCGTAATAACGGCCTCTGCGCACTCCAGGGACCGCATCAGCAGCCAACCTTCTACCTGCGTCTTTCGCCGGACGTCACGCTGCGTATAGCCATCGGTAGGGGCCCGACCGGGCGTGCCAGCCAGCCCGGACGACTAGGTCCGGACTGACGAGCAAACGTGGAGCAAACATGGCCGGGAAACGACCGCCGGGCAGATTAAGGAGATGGTAAAAACACCAGGTCAGGACGGGTGCGCCGCCAGGGACTCGAACCCCGAACCCGCGGATTAAGAGTCCGCTGCTCTGCCAGTTGAGCTAGCGGCGCGCTAGCAACAGCCAGATGTTAGCAGGGGTCGGCCACCCCCCGCGAATCGGGTGCGCTGCACGGAGGCCTGAGCGCGGCGCCCTGCCGGGGATCATGACCGTGGCCTGCGAGTACATCGCGACGGAGATGCGTGTCCTGTGCCCAATTTGCGGTACCTGCGCCGGAGGCATCCGCCGGTCTCTGCGAGGGAGATAGCCCTCACAGGGCGTGTGGGTGCCGGTAATGCTGTCACAGCCGTTGACCTGGTGTTCTTCCGCTAGATCGAGAGGTGCCT
>Ga0066388_100002356_pt1 | contig 11481 bp, 11 predicted proteins | sample PanSoiMetaGPlot6_FD_64539 | JGI IMG/M metagenome (GOLD analysis project Ga0066388, IMG submission 64539) | Tropical forest soil microbial communities from Panama analyzed to predict greenhouse gas emissions - Panama Soil - Plot 6 (Hybrid Assembly) | ecosystem: Environmental > Terrestrial >... | reverse complement strand
GTCCCGTCGAGCAGGCCGGTGACGTAGAGCGGCATCTGCACCGCGCCGTGCGCGTCAGAGCCGTGCAGGGTGCCGTAGGCCGCGACCTCCGCCGCGATGTCGGCGTCGGCGTCGGACAGGCCGGCGTAGCGGAACGTGTCGGCGATCAGCGCGATGAAATCCGCCGCCGCCATGCGATCGGCGGTGGTTGCGGCCTTCAGCCGCTGGACGATCTGTGCCGCATTCGCCGCCATCGAAAGCCACTCCCTACTTCGGCGCTGCGCCGGGAAAGAACGCTTCGGCGTTGCGGTGGAAGATCTTCTCGTAGATCTCGTCCGAAAAGCCGAGACCGCGCCAATCTTCCGTGAGGCGTTCGAGCGTCAGGGTCGGCCAGTCCCAGCCGAACATCACGCGGTCCTGCAGCCGGCGGCCGATCTCGCTTCTCAGCGCCGGCGTGAAATATTTCGGCGACCAGCCGTGCAGCTCGTACATGATATTGCCCTTGTGCAGCAGCACCGCGAGCATGTCGTCCTGCCACGGCCACGCCGGGCGGCCGGCGAGGATCTTCAGCTCCGGATAGCGCGCGGCGACGCGGTCGACGTGGCGCGGATGGCCGTCCTCGAGAATGACGCCCATGCCACCGGGCATGCCCTGGCCGATGCCGGTCAGCCCGGTCATCAGCAGCACCGGCACATTCGCCTCGATCGACAGCTTGTAGAACGGATCCCAGATGGGGTCGCTCGGCGGAAAGCCGAGGCTGTTCTGGCTCTGGCAGAAGCCGAAGAAGCCGGCGCCGCTGCCCGTGAGGCGCTTGAACTCGCCGATCCAGAAGTCCTTCATGGTCGGATTGATGGCGAGCCAGTTGCCGTAGACGATGTCGGGGTTCTTGCGCGCAAAACCCGCGGCGTAGTCGTTGGAGGCACGGATCTCGTCCTCGTCGGTCATCCGCCAGGTGCGGTAGATGTCGAGGATAGTGCGGACGTTGCGCGCGCGGAACGTCTCCGCCATCTGCTCCTCGGTCTCGAACGTGCGCTTGCGTTTGAACACGCGCTGCGCGTTCTCGTATTCCTCCTGGGTGCGATGATGAAGCCCGGCCTGCGTGCTGAAATGCGAATGGCAGTCGAAATAACGCATGGTGGTCCTTCGGGCTGAATGCGCCGAGCCGCGTCGTGCCTATTTCTTGTCGTAGCGGTGGTCGAGGATACGCTTTGGCTTGCCTTCGCGGCCGCGGTTGGAGAACTCGATCAGCGCGTCCTCCGGCACGAGCTCGACCGCGAGCTTGAGGCCGAGATCGGAATGCAACCGCTTCTCGATATGCTCCTGGAGACCATCCCAGCCGCCGGCATCGTTGCGAACCTCGACTTTCACCGTCATCTCGTCGCGCACAACACCATCACGGACATTGCGCTCGGCGATGCACAGCCACTCGCCGGTGGTGCGCGGATCGCTTTTGATCGCGGGAAGGCAGGCCTGCGGCCAGATGCTCACACCGCGGATGCGCACCATGGTGTCGCTTCGCCCGAGCATCTTCTGCATCCGGCGGAATGAGCTGCCGCACGCGCAGCGGTCAGTCGCGACGATCCTGGTGAGGTCGCGCAAGTTGAAGCGGATCATCGGCATGACGCGGCGATGCAGGATCGTGCACACCATGTTGCCGATCGTCCCGTTCGGCGCCGGCGCTTCCGTCTCTGTGTCGACGATCTCGAAGAACGTGCAGTCTTCCATGAAGTGCATGCCGCTCTTGGCCTGGCACTCGAACGAACCCATGCCCATCTCGTGCGTGCCGTACATGTCGTAGACCGGGCAGCCCCATAGCTCCTCGATCTGCTTGGCGAACGCGCCGTCGGTGTCGGGGCCAAGCCCGCAGCCGAGAAATTTGGTCTTTAGGTCGCGCAGGTCGAAGTTCAGCTCGTCGCGCGCCACCTTGGCAAGCTGGGTCGAATATTCCGGCCGCACGTACCAGACATTGGTGCCCCATTCCTGGGCGATCTCGATCTGGCGGCGCGACGACGTCACCACGCCGGTGCCCGTGGTCAGCGGCAGCGCGCCGAGGTAGTCGTGCGCGGCCTTGTAGCAGCACCAGCCTGCGTTGCCGAGCGAGCAGGTGTGCGGGATCTGGATCACGTCGCCGGGGCGCAGCCCGCAGATGTACTGCACGCGCGCCATGGTGAGTCCGTTCATCTCCCACTCGATCGGCCCGTACATCGTCGGTCGCGGCTTGCCGGTGGTGCCGCCCGAGGTCTGCACCTTGGTGGGCATGGTCTTCAGCCGCTCGCGCACCGGGCCGTTGATCAGGCCGAACGGCGGGTTCTCCTGCTGATCCTTCTTGATGTCGTCGGAGTCGAACGTCGGCAGCTTGGTGATGTCGTCGATGCTTCTGATGTCGCCCGGCTCGATGCCCTTGGCCTTCCAGCGCCGCTGGTAGAATCCGTTCTGCCAGCCGGTCCTCATCAGGTCGAGGAACTGCTCGTTCTGGAAATCGCGGATCTGCTCGGGCGACCACTTCCAGCGCGTCGCCGCGAACACGTCCGGCACCGGGTAGCGCCTGTAGAGCGCGTCCCAGTCGACCGAGCGGTGATAGATCGGCAGCGACGACACCGCCGCCTGCGATTCCACGACGTTCATTGCGGTCTCCGGAACGAGCTCAGGTCTTGTAGTCGGGCGCTTCGCGATCGAGCTTGCGCAGCAGCGCGCGCCACGTCATTGCGTTGAACGGCGCGTTGCCGTCGGTGATGATCTTCGCCTGCTCGATGGTGGCATCGAGCACGTTCTGCGGCGGCACGTAGGGCTTGATGCCGCCGGCCATCGACGCGATCTGCACCTCGCAGGCGCGGTTGAGCAGGAACGCCAGCATGTAGGCTTCGTGCACCGAACGTCCCCACAGCACGAAGCCGTGGCCCTTCTGCAGCACGATCTGGCTGTTGCCGAAGTTCTTGGCGAGCCGCTGGCCCTCGGCGTCGGTCGAGATCAGGCCTTCATAGTTGTGGTAGCCGATCGGACCGAGCCACATGGCGTACTGGTTGCCGGGAATGAGTCCCTGTTCCTGCATCGCCACCGCAGTGCCCGACTTGGTGTGCAGGTGGATCACGCAGTTCGCGGCCGGGTAGGCATCGTAGATGCCCTTGTGGAACGGGAACGCGAACTTGTGCGGCATCTCGTCGGACGGCACGACGTGATTGCAGTTCTCGTCAAGCCGGTGAAGGTTCGAGGCCGTCACCTCTTCGAAGAGGAGATGCGCCGGATGCATCAGCAGGTGATGCGGCGCGCCGGGCACGCGCGCGGAGAGATGCGCGAACAAGAGCTCGTCCCAGCCGTTGATCGCCGCGAGACGGAACGCCGCCGCGAGATCGACGCGCATCTTCCATTCTTCCGGACTCAAGCCGGGCTTGAGATTCGTGACGTTGGCGGCCGTTGCCATCGTGACCTCCCCATGATGTTTTCTGCCCGGCGTTTGTCGCGGGCCGTTTGACACATCATGTCGCCGGCGGTCGGCCTTGTCCATCAAGGGGCCGGCCGCGGGAGGTCGCAGTTACACGCTTAAATCAGCGACACGCCTGCATTGCGCTCAACGCTAGAATGCGAGGAGTTTGGGTCTTGCCCGCGCCGCACGTCCCATCATTGCTGGTCGGGCTTGTAGTCGGTGCGCGGCGTGTTCGCGAGCTTGATCAGCGACGCCGCCTGCGCACGGTCCTCCTTGAGGAAGGCCGCAAAGTCGGCCGGCGTGCCGGGCGCCGACACTACCGCCTGCTGGTCCAGGAAGGCGAGGAATTTCGGCTCGCTGAACAGCTTCACGAACTCGGCGTTGAGCTTGTCGAGGATCGGCTTCGGCGTTCCTTTCGGCGCCGCGAGTCCCCACCAGCCGCGGCCCGGGTAGCCGCCGATGCCGGCTTCCGCGAAGGTCGGCACGTCGGGCGCGAGCGCCGAGCGCTTGGGCGCGGAGACCGCGAGCAGCTTCAGCTTGCCGCCCTGGGCGAGGCCGAGGAAGTTGCCGAGGCCCATGTTGCCGATCTGGATGTCGCCCGCCGCGAGCGCCTGTGCGATCGGTCCGCCGCCGCGATAAGGGATCGCGACGATGCTGGTGGACCACTGGTTGTTGACCCACTTCAGGAACAGCTCGGGATACGAGCCGGGGCCGAGCGTGCCGTAGTTGAACGCCTGCGGCTTTGCCTGCGCGGCCGTCTTGAGATCAGCCATCGAGTTGACGCCCAGCGAGGGATTCACCGCGATCGCCTCGATCAGGAAGAACAGCCGCGTGATGAGGTCGAAGTCCTTGTCGGGATCGTAGGGCAGCTTGTCGAACAGCAGCGGATTGAACACCAGCGTCGAGTGGTAGATGACGCACAGCGTGTAGCCGTCAGGGGGCGACGTCGCGCAGGCCTGCGCGGCCGGGATACCGCTGGCGCCGCCCTTGTTCTCGATCACGAGCTGCTGGCCGAGCCGAGGCCCGAGCTCGTTCGCGGCCGCGCGCATGATGACGTCGGTGACGCTGCCGGCGGCGATCGACACGATCAGGCGGATCGGCTTGTCGGGATAGTTTTGTGCGCCGGCGGGCGCGGCGGCAAGCATCGTCGCCAGCGCAATCAGCATTGCGCGGAACAGGACAGTCATGGCGTTTCCCTTCGTCTGTTTTTGATTGAAGTCTCAGCGTTTGACGATGTTACGCATCTCCTTCATGCGGCCGGCGAGGAAATGCTCCATGTTCTCGAGCACGAGCGGCATGATGTACTCCTCGTACTCGACGAAATAGCCGCCCACGTGAGGGGTCATGACCACGTTCGGCATGTCCCAGAACGGACTGTCCTTCGGCAGCGGCTCGGCCGCGAACACGTCGAGCCCGGCGCCGGCGATTTTTTTTGTACGTAATGCTTCGATCAGCGCCGGCTCGTCGACGGTCTCGCCGCGTCCGACGTTGACGAAGTGTGCGCTCGGCTTCATCGCCGCGAACACGTCGCGGCCGATATAGCCGCGATTTTCGGGCGTGTTGGGCAGGATGCCGATCAGGTAGTCGGCTTGGCCCGCAGCCGCGAGCATGTGCTCACGCCCGACCACCTCGTCGAAGCCGGCGACTTGCCGCGGCGTGTTGGTCACGCCGACCACCGTCATGCCGAATGCCTTGAGCAGCTCGCCGATCGACGTGCCGACGACGCCGATGCCGACCAGGACCGCCATCTTGCCCGCGAGCAGGCTCCACAGCCGGCGCTCCCAGTGATGGTTCTGCTGGTCGGCGTGGCGCTGCCGCGCGATCTGGCTGAGCGACAAGAGATGATAGGCGACGGTCTCGCGCATCGACGGCCCGTGGATGCCGCGCCCGCTGGTGATCGTCGCCTCTCGCCGCAGGGTCGGGCAACGCAGGAAATGATCGACGCCGGTCGCGAGCGACTGCACCCACCTCAGCGCGGTCATCCGCCGCATCAGCTCGTCGGTGATGATGATGCCGAAGCAGATCAGCACCTCGACCTTCGAGACGTCGGCCGGCACCTCGGTGATGTCGTGCGCAAGATGGATCTTCAGCCCGGGAAACCGGTGCTGCAAAGCCTCAGCGTAGACGTGAGCGTGGATGTCGAGGACGAGGACTTCGGTGTTCATGAATGCCGTGCCGTCAGCTCAGGCCGAACAGCCTTGCGGCATTGTTGAAACAGATGTCCTGCCGTGCGTTCTCGGCGAGAGCGACGTGGTCGATGAACTCGCCGGCTTCGGCGGCGTCCTCGAACGGGTAATCGGCCGCGAACAGCACGTGCGCGAGGCCGAGCGCGCTGATCGAGCAGGTCACCGGCTCGGGCGAGCACATGCCGGACGTGGTGACGAAGATATTCTGCTTGATGTACTCGGACGGTGGCTTGGCGAGCTTGACGCCATAGAGCTTGGCGCGACTGTCGAAGCGCCAGAGAAGATAAGGCAAAGTCTCGCCGAGGTGGCCAAGCATGAGCTTGGCGCGCGGGAAGCGGTCGAACACGCCACCGAACACCAGCCGCAGCGCGTGCGAGCCGGTCTCGAAGCCCCATTCCCACGTCGCGCGCTTGAGACCGCGATGGCCTTCCAGCACGGAAAACGGCGCGACCGGATCGGTCGGGTGCAGGTAGATCACCGCGCCGAGCGCCTCGGCGCGCTCCCAGAACGGATTGACGAACGGGTCGTCGAGATAACGGCCGTTGGTGTGGCCGTTGATCATCGCGCCGCAGAATTTGAGCTCGCGCATGCAGCGCTCGAGCTCGTCGGCCGCTGCCTTCGGATCCTGCAACGGCAGATGGCCGAAGCCCGAATAGCGGTCCGGCCGCTTTTGCACCTCGCGCGCCAGGAAATCGTTGGCCTCGCGTGCCTTGCGCACGGCGGTGGCGTTGTCGTGCTCGATCTGAACGCCCGGGCCGGCAAGCGAAAGGACCGAACGGGCGATGCCAGCCTTGTCCATCGAGGTCAGGCGCTGCTCGCCGAAGTCCGTCAGCCGCGCCTGGACCTGGCCATAGATTTTCGGATCGACGTCGCCGACCGTGGTCTTCCAGTAGTCCTCGAACCCGGGACATAAGAAGTGCTCTTCGAGAGCGATCTTCCTAACCATGCGAGGCCTCGGTGCTGTGGACGGTGCGTGCCGCGGTGCGGCCGCGCAGGTGGGCAGAATGGGACGCTTCCATCACCACGTCTTGATTGTTGTGTACCGCATATCGGTTAGTATGTATCATATTGCGAACCAGCCCCAATGCAAGCTGGCGCCACGGAACGGGAGGCCGCAAGCGACCGCATGGACCAGCGAGTGACCAACGAAAAAAGCCAGGTGCAGGTGATCGCGCGCGCTGCGGCGATCCTGCGCGCGCTTGAGGACGAGGCCAACGGGCTCAGCCTCGGCCAGATCGCCCAGCGCGTGAATCTGGCCCGCTCGACCGTCCAGCGCATCGTCGCCGCGCTCGAAGCCGAGAACATCGTCATCGCCGCCTCGCCGAACGGCCACGTGCGGCTCGGGCCGACCATCCAGCGGCTCGCAGCCTCGGTGCAGGCGGACTTCGTGTCGATCGCGCGGCCGTTCCTGATGAAGCTCTCCAACGAGCTGCGTGAGACTGTCGATCTCGCGATCGTCAAGCGTGATCGGCTGGTGTTCATCGACCAGGTGATCGGCTCGCAGCGGCTCCGCACCGTGTCCGCGGTCGGCGAGACATTTCCGCTGCACTGCACTGCCAACGGCAAGGCCTATCTCGCCTGCCTCGAGGATGCGCAGATCGAGAAGCTGGTCGGCCGCACCTACAAGGGGCGCACGCCGCAGACCATCACGCGGCTCGATGCGCTGCTCGCCGAGCTCAAGGCGGTGCGCAAGAGCGGCGTTGCTTACGACCGCGAGGAGCACACGCTCGGCATCTGCGCGGCAGGTGTCGCGCTGCGCGACCTGCGCGGCAATTTCGTCGCCATCTCGGTGCCAGTGCCGCTGCCGCGGTTCGACGCCAACCAGCGTAAGATCGCCGAGCGGCTGCTCGCAACCAAGCGCGCGCTGGAGGACCACATGACGGCGGCGGCGGCTTAGGAGGGCGTGCAGCAAAAGTGGCCGCCGGTTTTGCGTTCGTGCGCCCGACCACTCAAAGAGCGGCGCCCCATCGCGTTGACCACCATACGATACGGGCGTACCATTTTTCGGGACAACGAGACGCGCGGCATTCTTACCAGAACCGCGCCAGAGGAGGGCTCAAGTGGCTAAGAAGATCCGCGGCGTTCGCTTCGAGGAGAACCTCGACAACAGCATGGGGCTGCAGTTCTACAACCTGTCCCATCGCTTCGGCTATCAGTCCCCGAACTGGCCGTATTTCGAAGACGTCAAGATCGAGCGCATCCATTACATGGCGAAGTCGGGCGTGCTGTCGCAGCGTATCACCACGTCGATGCACAACACGACGCATATCGATGCGCCGGCCCACGTGGTGCAGGGTACGCCGTTCATCGACGAGGTGCCGCTGCCCCATTTCTTCGGCTCCGGCATCGTCGTATCGATCCCGAAGCAGAAGTGGGAGCAGATCACCTACGACGATCTCGAGAAGGCCGCCGGCAAGATCGTGCGGCCGCGTGACGTTGTGATCGTCAACACCGGCTGGCACAAGCTCTACGAGGACAGCGAGGATTATTTCTGCCGCGCGCCGGGCTTCGTGCCCTCGGCCGGCGAATGGTTCGTCGAGAAGAAGGTCAAGGTGGTCGGCCACGATACCCAGGCCAACGACCATCCGCTCGCGACCGCGATCGGTCCGCAGCGCAACGGCCCGCTGCATCCGCACCTTGCCGAGGAATATCGCGAGTGGTCGGGTGGACGCGACTGGAAGGACGACTTCCCCGAATGGGAGCCGGTGCACCGCATCCTGTTCAAGAACGGCATTCTCGGCATCGAGAACGTCGGCGGCGACATCGACAAGGTGACTGGCCGCCGCTGCACCTTCGCGTTCTTCCCCTGGAACTGGGATCGCGGCGACGGCTGCATCATCCGCCTGGTCGCCATCATCGATCCAAAAGGCGGTTATCGTATCGAGCGGGGAGGGAAGTTCTGATGCAGGTCAAACGTTTTCCCGATGCCAAGCCCTACGAGGCGCCCAATCATCGCGGCTGCACGGCATTGCGCTTGTTTGGCGCCGAGGCCGGCGGCACGCAGACCCTGGTGGTCGGCCTCTCCCACTTCCTGCCGGGCGGCGGCGCCGGCCCCGACGCCTCGCCGCCGGAGAAGGTCTACTTCGTGCTGGCAGGCGAGCTCACCGTGATCATCGACGGCAAGGAAACGGTGCTGAAAAAGAACGACTCCTGTGTGATCGGTCCGAACGAGAAACGCGAGATCATCAATCGCGGCAACGAAGTCTGCACCATCGTGGTCGCGGTTGCGCCGGTGAAGTGAAGGCAGTGCGTCATGGCCGGGCTTGTCCCGGGCATGACGAAGCGAGTGGCAAGGAAACGCCATGTCCGAAGACTTTCTGAAGAACCCGCTGTCGCTGTTCGATATCAAGGGCAAGGTCGCGATCGTGACCGGCGCGTCGGGCGCGTTCGGCGCGCTGTCCGCGAAGGTTTTGGCCGGTGCCGGCGCCAACGTGGTGCTGGCCGCCGGCCGTGCCGACGAGCTCAAGAAGGTCGCCGGCGAATGCGAGGCGCTCGGCGCCAAGGTGGCGAGCGTTGCGCTGCGGCCGAGCTCGGAAGCGAATTGCGACAAGATCGTCGCCGCAGCGGTCGAAAAGTTCGGCCGCGTCGACATCCTCGTGGTCGCATCGGGCCAGAACAAAGTCTCCAAGATCGTCGAGCAGCCGGCCGCGGACTTCCTCGACGTGATGGACTCAAACGTCACCCAGTCGTGGCTGATGGCGCGCTCCGCCGGCCGGCAGATGCTCAAGCAGGGGCAGGGCGGCAAGGTGATCCTGATGTCGTCGGCGCGCGGCCTGCTCGGCCATCCGGCCGGCTACACGGCGTACTGCGCATCGAAAGCGGCGGTCGACGGCATTACCAAGGCGCTCGGCTGCGAGTGGGGCCCGACCGGCATCACCGTCAATGCGATCGGCCCGACCGTGTTTCGTTCGCCGCTGACCGAATGGATGTTCGGCGACGACGACCGCGCCAAGACGGTGCGGGCCGCGTTCCTGTCGCGCGTGCCGAAAGGCCGGCTAGGCGAGCCTTCCGATTTGGCGGGGCCGCTCCTGTTCCTAGCGTCGAAGGCGTCGGACTTCTACACCGGCCACACCCTCTACGCGGACGGTGGCTACACGGCGGGGTGACCATGGCAAAGGCGCGCATTGCCGTCATCGGTGCCGGCCTCATGGGTCACGGCATCGCGCAGGTGTTCGCGCTCAAAGGCCACGGGGTCACCATCTACGACTCGTTGATGGCGAGCCTCGACACGGTGCTCGCGCGCATCACGGCGAACCTGAAGGATCTCGGCGAGGACGAGGCGGCGGTCGAGCTCGTGCAGCCCTGCCCGATGTTGGCTGAGGCGGTCAAGCGCGCCGACTATGTGGTCGAGGCCGTGTCAGAGGACCTGCCGCTCAAGCAGAAGCTGTTCAAGGAGATCGAGGCCCAGGTCCGGCCGGAGGCGGTCCTGGCCAGCAACACTTCGGTCATTCCGATCACCAAGATCATGCAGGGGCTCAAGAAGCGCGAGCGTGCGCTCGGCACCCACTGGTGGAATCCGCCCTACCTGGTGCCGCTCGTCGAGGTGATCGGCACCAGGTGGACCTCGCCGGAAGCGATCGATTTCACAATGAAGCTGCACGCCGAGGCCGGCAAGACGCCGGTGCACGTCAAGAAGGACGTGCCGGGCTTCGTCGGCAATCGGCTGCAGCACGCGTTGTGGCGGGAGTGCATCTCGCTGGTCGAGAAAGGCATCTGCGACGCCGCGACGGTCGACACCGTGATCAAGGCGAGCTTCGGCCGGCGTCTCGCCGTGCTCGGCCCGCTCGAGAATGCCGATCTGGTCGGCACCGATCTGACGTTGGCGATTCACAAGACGGTGCTGCCGGCGATCGACCGCCGGCCCGGCCCGTCGCCTTATCTCAAGAAGCTGGTGAAGGACGGCAAGCTCGGCATGAAGTCGGGCGAGGGTTTCCGTAGCTGGACGCCTGAGCAGCAGGCCGAGCTGCGCTCGAAAGTGCTGCAACATCTCAAGAAGGCGCGCGACACGTAGCGCTGAAAATCATCCGAGGGAGAACGCCATGACGAGGACTTCCGGAATTTCACGCCGCGCGCTGGTCGCAGGCATGGGGGCTGTCGCCGCGCCGGCGGTGCTCAACGTGATCCCGGCCAAGGCGCAGAGCCGCACCATCAAGATCGGTCACGTCAGCCCGAAGACGGGCCCGCTCGCCGGCTTCGGCGAGGCGGACAATTTCATTCTCGAGCAGGTGCGCGGCATCCTGCAGCCGGGCCTCGCCGTCGGCGGCAAGACCTACCCGGTGCAGATCATCAGCAAGGACAGTCAGTCGAGCGGCAGCCGTGCCGCCGAGGTCGCCGCCGAGCTGATCCTCGGCGACAAGGTCGACCTGATCCTTGCCTCGGCTGCGCCCGACACGACCAATCCGGTCGCGGACCAGGCCGAGGTCAACGAGGTCCCCTGCATCACCACCAACTGTCCGTGGCAGCCCTACTTCTTCGGCCGTAAGGGCGATCCGAAGAAGGGCTTCACCTGGACCTATCACTTCTTCTGGGGCCTCGAGGACGTCATCGCCGCGTTCCTCGCGCTGTGGGACGGCATGCCGACCAACAAGGTGGTCGGCGGCGTGTTCCCGAACGACGCCGACGGCAATGCGTGGGGCGATCCCAAGCTCGGCCTGCCGCCGGCGCTCGCGGCGGCCGGCTACAAGCTGATCGATCCGGGCCGCTACCAGGTGATGAACAACGACTTCACCGCGCAAATCACCGCCTACAAGAACGCCGGCTGCGAGATCGTCACCGGCAACATGATCCCGCCGGACTTCGCGACGTTCTGGTCGCAATGCGCGCAGCAGGGCTTCAAGCCGAAGATCGTCACCATCGGCAAGGCGCTCCTGTTCCCGTCGGTGATCGACTCGCTCG
>Ga0066388_100002355_pt1 | contig 11483 bp, 9 predicted proteins | sample PanSoiMetaGPlot6_FD_64539 | JGI IMG/M metagenome (GOLD analysis project Ga0066388, IMG submission 64539) | Tropical forest soil microbial communities from Panama analyzed to predict greenhouse gas emissions - Panama Soil - Plot 6 (Hybrid Assembly) | ecosystem: Environmental > Terrestrial > Soil... | reverse complement strand
TTCCCTGGCCTGCACCAGCAGGACGTTGCAACGGCATGAGGAGAGCAAAGCCATTCGTCGCCCAATGAGACCCGCGCAGCCCGCCCCGAAGGACGGCCCGCGCATCAACGAGGAGATCCGTGTTCGCGAAGTCCAATTGATCGACCAGAGCGGCCACAATCACGGGCCGGTTGATATCCAGATCGCTTTGGACAAAGCCCAGGAGGCCGGGCTGGATCTCGTCGAGATTGCCCCCAATTCATCTCCGCCCGTCTGCAAAATTCTCGATTACGGCAAATATAAATATCAAGCGCAGAAAAAGGCGGCAGAAGCCCGCAAGAAACAGAAGGTCGTCGAGGTCAAGGAGATCAAGCTTCGGCCGATGATCGACGATCACGATTACGACGTGAAGATGCGCTCGATGCAGCGCTTTTTCGAAGACGGCGACAAGGTGAAAGTGACGCTGCGCTTCCGTGGGCGCGAGATGGCGCACCAGGAACTCGGTTACCAGCTGCTCAACCGCGTCAGGGACGACACCTCCAAGGTCGCTAAGGTCGAGCAGGAACCGCGCTTCGAAGGCCGACAGGTGGTGATGGTGCTGGCGCCGAGGTGACGCCTCGGCCGGGGCCTGCACGAGACAAGGGCGGGCCAAGGGTTGCTTCACGCCCCTGTGCTCTCCGCGGACGGCCGTTTAGCCGATGAAACCGAGTTCTGGTTGTATTTCGCGGCCGGCTCTGCCATAACGCCGCCCTTCCGTGGCCCGGCCGAAAGGGCTGCCGTGGCGACGGCACAATCAGCATGCTCGAACGAGCAGAAGCCGGCCGGGCGGTTTTCATGCCTGCCGCCGCAAAGGAGAGCCAAATGCCCAAGCTCAAGACCAAATCCGGCGCTAAAAAGCGCTTTAAGGTGACCGCCAGCGGAATGGTGCTCTATCAGCAATCCCGCAAGCGGCACGGCATGATCAAACGCACCAACAAGCAGATCCGGCAACTGCGCGGCACCTCCGTGCTGTTCAAGACCGACGGCGACAAGATCAAGAAGTTTTTTCTGCCCAACGATTGACACCGTAGGGCTCCGCGGCGGCGGGCCGCACCCGATCGTTGCACGCAAACAGGAGGTTAGCCATGGCACGCGTCAAGCGCGGCGTCACTGGGCACGCCAAGCACAAGAAGGTTTTTAAAGCGGCCAAGGGCTATTACGGCCGGCGCAAGAACACGATTCGCGTCGCAAAGCAGGCGGTGGAAAAGGCCAACCAATACGCCCACCGCGACCGCAAGCGCCGCAAACGCACCTTCCGCGCGCTCTGGATCCAGCGGCTCAATGCAGCCGTGCGGCCCTTTGGACTCACTTACAGCCGATTCATTGGCGGCCTCGACAAAGCGGGATTGATCGTTGACCGCAAAGTGTTATCCGATCTTGCGATCCGCGAGCCGGCGGCGTTCGCGGCGATTGTCGAAAAGGCGAAAGCGGCCATCGCGGTATGACAATTACAGGACGGATTACGCACGACCGATGGTCGTGCGTGCTTCGGACGCGACCATGATCGACGTCGGCTATGTGCAATGCATGGCGCGCTATAACCGCTGGCAAAATGACAACGTCTATCGTGTGGCCGACTCGCTGTCGGACGCCGAGCGGCGACGCGACCGGGGAGCATTTTTCGGTTCGATCCACGCGACGCTCAATCACCTGCTTTGGGCTGATCGCATCTGGATGAGCCGCCTTGCCGACACGGCATCCCCCGGCGGCGGCATCCCCGAATCCGTATCGCTTTATGCCGACTGGGGCGACTTGAAGCGCGAGCGCAAAACCTTCGATGCGGTCATGATCGACTGGGCGGACCGGCTCGATGCGGCATCGCTCGCCAGCGAACTCGCATATTACTCCGTTGCGATCAAAGCGCACTTGCACAAGCCGAAATGGCTTTTGGTCGCGCACATGTTCAATCACCAGACCCATCATCGCGGCCAGGTGCATTGCATGCTGACGCAGGCGGGCGGCAGGCCCGGCGATACCGATCTGCCGTTCATGCCGACGTAACGACCGGGAAACCCCCGGGGACGCACCCATGCACGATCTCAAGGCCCAACTTCTGCGTGGTTTGTGGTACGTCGCGCTTGTAGGCGCGCAGGTGCGTCCCGGTCGGCTCGTACACAAGACGCTGCTGGGCGAGCCGCTGCTCATCGGCCGCGGTCGCGACGGACGGGTTTTTGCCCTGCGCGACATCTGCCCGCACCGGGGCATCCCTCTGCATTATGGCCGCTTCGACGGCGAGACGATCATGTGCTGCTATCACGGCTGGCGCTTCGACATGGGCGGCACCTGCGTCGAGATCCCCTCGCTACGGGATGGCCAGGCAATGGATCTCGGCAAGATTCGCTGTGGCGCCTACGCCTGCGTCGAGCGGCAGGGCCTGGTGTGGGTCTACTTCCCGGCCGCGAACGAAGCGGCCGCGCCGGCGGAGCCGCCGCGCATGCCGGTCTTTTCCGATGCGACCGCGCCTGCGGCGGCGATCATGTTGCCGTTCCCCTGCTCGACCGACCACGCCGCTTTCGGTCTCATGGACCCGACCCATGCCGGCTTCGTGCATACGTCATGGTGGTTCAAGCATCAGCCGAGAAAGCTGCGCCCCAAAGAGAAGCAGTTCGAGCCGATCGAGCTCGGCTGGCGGATGGTGCGCCATCCACTTCCGCCGCAGAATCTGGTTTACAAGCTGCTCGGGCGCCACGTGGAAACCGAGATTTCCTACAAGCTCCCGGGGCTGCGCATCGAGGAAGTGCATGGCGATCGCCATGCCGTCGTCGGACTTACCGCAATCACCCCGATCACCGACGAGGCGACCGAGGTCCACCAGATATTCTGGGCCTCCGCCGGCTGGGTGGCGCCGCTCGCACCGTTGCTCAAGCCGTTCATGCACACATTCCTCGATCAGGATCGCCAAGTGGTGGTCAAGCAACGCGAGGGCCTTGTGCACGAGCCCCGGCTGATGCTCATCAACGACGCCGATACGCAAGCGCGTTGGTGGATGCGCGTGAAGGATGAGTGGATCGCGGCGCAGGGAGAAGGCCGTGCCTTCGTCAATCCGCTCGAGCCCAAGACGCTGCGCTGGCGCAGTTGAGGAGAGCAATGACCGACCTGCGCGCGCTCGAGACCGAACTCCTGGCCGCCGTCGCACACGCGACGGATGAGCCGGCGCTCGAAGCCGTGCGGGTTGCGGCGCTGGGCCGCAACGGCTCGATATCCGCACTCTTGAAGACGCTCGGCACGATGTCGCCCGAAGCGCGCAAGGAGCAAGGGCCGCGTATCAACGGTCTTAAAGATCGGGTCACCGATGCGATTGCCGCGCGCAGAGACGCCCTGAAAGAGCTGGCGCTCGATCAGCGCCTCAATACCGAGACGCTGGACGTGACATTGCCGGTGCGCGAGCCGCCGGCGGAGGTCGGACGCGTCCATCCCATCAGCCAAGTAGTGGACGAGCTGACCGCAATTTTCGCCGACATGGGTTTTGCCGTCGCCGAAGGACCCGACATCGAGACCGATGACTACAATTTCACCAAGCTCAATTTCGCCGAGGGTCATCCCGCCCGCGACATGCACGATACCTTCTACTTCAATCCGCAGCCCGACGGCTCGCGGCTTCTACTGCGTACCCACACGTCGCCCGTGCAGATCAGGACGATGCTGGCACAGAAACCGCCCATCCGCGTCATCATTCCCGGGCGTACCTACCGCAGCGACAGCGATCAGACCCACACGCCTATGTTCCATCAGGTCGAAGGACTCGTGGTCGACAAGAGCTCGCATCTCGGTCATCTGAAACGGATACTCCAAGAATTCTGCAAGGCGTTCTTCGAGGTCGATCAGGTCAAGATGCGTTTTCGTCCGTCGTTCTTTCCGTTCACCGAGCCGTCGCTGGAGGTCGACATCCAATGCCGGCGCGAGAAGGGTGAGATCAGATTCGGCGAAGGCGACGACTGGATGGAGATTCTCGGCTGCGGCATGGTGCATCCGAACGTGCTGCGCAATTGCGGGCTCGATCCTGACGAGTATCAGGGCTTCGCCTGGGGTCTCGGAATCGACCGTGTCGCCATGCTCAAGTATGGGATGCCGGATCTGCGCGCGTTCTTCGAGGCCGACGTGCGCTGGCTCTCCCACTATGGCTTCCGTCCGCTCGACTTTCCTACGCTGGCGGGAGGATTGAGCGGCTGATCGCCCGCGGCAATCATTGCTGCGGGCCAATCGCTGGATCAATTCCGTTCGACAGACAGATGACAATTCCTAATTGTTAAGCCTCTCCCGCGAGACGGTGGAGGAAAAAAGGACCCGGGTCAGCAGAATGATGAAATTGACCCTCGCTTGGCTGAAGGAGCACCTCGACACCGAGGCGACGCTCGCCGCGATTGTCGAGAAGCTCACTATGATCGGGCTCGAAGTGGAGAGCGTCGCCGACCGAGGCAAGATGCTGGCGCCTTTCACCATCGCGCGGGTGATCTCGGCCGAACAGCATCCGAACGCAGATCGCCTGCGCGTGTGCACGGTGGATACGGGCGCCGGCGATCCGGTCCAGGTGGTGTGCGGGGCGCCCAATGCGCGCGCCGGCATGAAAGGGGTATTCGTGCCGCCCGGAGCCTTCATCCCGGGCAAGAACATGACGCTGGGCATCGGCAAGATCCGCGGGGTCGAAAGCCGCGGCATGCTGGTGTCGGAGTTCGAATTGCAAATCTCCGACGACCATGAAGGCATCATCGACCTTCCGCAGGATGCGCCGGTCGGAGCAAATTACGCGCACTGGGCCGGGCTCAACGATCCCGTCATCGAGATCAATCTCACCCCCAACCGCGCCGACTGCGCCGGCGTCAGCGGCATCGCGCGCGATCTCGCCGCCGCCGAGATGGGCAAGCTCCGGGACGGAAGCATTCGGCCGGTGAAAGGGGATTTCCCATCCCCAGTGAAGGTGACCCTCGATTTCGGCACGACGCCTTCGCTTTGTCCGGCATTTGCCCTGCGACTCGTGCGCGGGGTGCGCAACGGGCCCTCGCCGGCATGGCTGCAGCGTCGGCTGATCGCTATCGGTCTGCGCCCCATCAATGCGCTGGTCGACATCACCAATTTCATCACTTACGACCGCGCACGGCCACTGCATGTGTTCGACGCCGCAAAGGTGCAGGGCAATCTCACGGTGCGGCGCGCGCGCGACGGCGAGAGTCTCGTCGCGCTCGACGGCAAGAAATATTCGCTCGACCCGAGCATGTGCGTCATCGCGGACGAGAGCAGCGTGGAATCGCTGGCAGGCATCATGGGCGGCGAGAGCACCGGCTGTTCGGAAACAACGACCGACGTGCTCATCGAATCCGCGCTGTGGGACCCCGTGAATATTGCGCAGACCGGCCGCAAGCTGGGGGTCCAATCGGATGCGCGTTACCGCTTCGAGCGCGGCGTCGATCCTGCCTTCATGCTGCCGGGGCTCGAACTGGCGACCGCGATGGTGCTCGATTTGTGCGGCGGCAAACCATCCCAAGTCACGGTCGCGGGTAGGCCAGAAGTTCCTACGCGCATCATCGACTTTCCACTCGACGAACTGCCGCGGCTCACCGGTCTGCACGTCGATCGACACGAGATCGAGCGCGTGCTCGGCCGGCTTGGTTTTGCGATCGCCGACGCGGGCAGACACCTGAAAGTCACCGTCCCGTCGTGGCGCGCCGACGTCGAAGGCAAGGCCGATCTGGTGGAGGAGATCGTCCGTATTCTCGGGGTCGACCGCATTCCCGCGACGCCTTTCGACCGCGGCGAAGCCCCGCGCAAGCCGGTGCTTACGTCCATCCAGCTACGCACGCGCAAAGCCAAGCGCGCGCTCGCCGCGCGCGGCATGCTCGAGGCGGTGACCTGGTCGTTTCTCGCAAAGCGGCAGGCCGAGTTGTTCGGCGGCGGAAACCCCGAACTCGCGCTCGCCAATCCCATTGCTTCGGATCTATCGGATATGCGACCGAGTCTCGTTCCGGGCCTCGTTGCCGCCACGCAGAACAATGCCGACCGCGGCTTTGCCAACGTGGCGCTGTTCGAGGTCGGACAGGTCTTCCGCGGTGATCGCCCGCAGGATCAGCTCACGGCCGCGAGCGGCGTGCGCCGCGGACTTGCCAAAACAACCGGCATCGGCCGCCATTGGTCAGCACCCGCGGGCGAGGTCGACGCGTTCGACGCCAAAGCCGACGCGCTTGCCGTGCTGGCCGCCGCCGGTGCGCCATCGGCGGCGCTCCAAATCGTGCCGGGAGGACCGCCATGGTTCCATCCGGGGCGCTCGGGGACGATCCAAATTGGCCCGCAGACGGTCCTCGGGCATTTTGGAGAGCTGCATCCGCGCGCGCTCGAAGCACTTGACGCCGCGGGCCCGCTGGCCGCCTTCGAGGTGATGCTGGACAGAATCCCGGAACCGAAGGCGAAGGCAACGCGCGCGCGGCCGGTGCTGGAGCTTTCCTCCTTCCAACCGCTCGAGCGCGACTTCGCGTTTGTCGTCGATCGCACGGTGAACGCGGCCGACGTGTTGCGCGCGGCACAGAGCGCCGATCGCAAACTCATCACCAATGTCGCGGTGTTCGACGTCTACGAGGGCGTGGGGATAGAGCCCGGCAAGAAGTCGATCGCCATCAGTGTGACATTGCAGCCGCGGGAAAAGACCATGACCGACGCAGAGATCGAGGCCGTGGCCGGAAAGATCGTCGTCGAGGTCGGCAAGCGCACGGGCGGCGCGTTGCGTGGCTGAGGGCGCTCACGTGCGCTTGCTTGGGCCGCCGAGCAGTTTCACCACCGCATCCGCCGCTCGCTCACCTGATTCCCAGGCGCCGTTGACAGTGCCCCAGCGGGTCTCATGCGTGGCCTCACCGGCCAAGAAGATGCGGCCGCTGATCGGCTCGCTCAGTATCTTGCGCGCGGATTGAGCTCCGGGCGCAGCGGCAGAGATGGCGCCGAGCACCCACGGCTCGTTGTTCCAGCGCGTGGCGTGGCGGCGTTTGACTGCGTTTTTCATGTCCGTGCCGTAGAGACCGCCCAGCCAGTTGATCGCAAAATCGATCATCGCCGCATCGCCTTTGGCCGACAGATCGCGCCCGAAACTTCCCCCGATGTCGATGACGCAAATCGTGGAACCCGACATGTTGCCGAAGAGGGCCGCGGTCTGCCTGCTATCGGTTCTCTCGAAGACCAGTTCGTCGGAACGCAGCCCGAGCGGGTTGCCGATCAATTCCAGCGCCACGTGATCGCGGCTACCGAGCTTGAGCTTTGAGGCAGCCTCCAGATGCCGTTTCGGCAACTCCGGCGCCATCTTGATCTTTCCGCTGGTGAGCACATTGGTCGAGACCGTGAGGATGACCGCGGCGGTCCTGAACTGGCCCTTGGGCGTGTCGACCTCGATGCGGGCGCGGCTCCACCATTCGATCGACTTGACCGGTGTTGCCGGAAGAATTGGAAGGGAAGCTGCGAGCTTCGCCAGCAGGGTGCCGAACCCTTGCCGGCAGAATGCACTATTGTCGCGCTCCCCCGCACGGGAAAGATCGGCGGTCGACACCTCCGCGAGCTCCTTGCCGCAGCCGTAAGGGCCCAGCACGAATTCGACGGTCGGCCGCCATTCGCCGAGATCCTTGGGCAGCGCGTGGGTGCAAGCGATGTCGCTCTTGCGCGCGACGTCGGCGATGGCGGTGTTGGCACGCACGAGGCTTGCGAGAAAGTCCTCCATCTCTCCTTCGCGGGCGTAACGGCGTCCGATGCGCATGCGCTGGCCGGGCGGCGCGGCGTAGATCTCGACCCCGGCCTGCGGCGCAAGCTTCATCAACGGATTGATGTCGGAGGCATAGATCCAGTGGGCGCCGCGATCGTAGGGCACGCCGAATGTCCTGGTCTCGGTGATGCAGCGCCCGCCGATCTCATTCGCGGCCTCGAGCACGACAAATCGTTTGCCCGCTGCGGCAAGTCGTCGCCCCGCGGCGATGCCGGCGGCGCCGGCGCCCACGACGACGGCGTCGACCCATCCGGAGCGGGGCACCTCGGGGGCAGGCGCCGGCGCTGCAAGCGCGGGCGCGGTAGTGAGCGCCGCGGCGGACGCAAGGAACGATCGGCGGGTCAAATGTCGCATGTGGGCGCGCAAGCGTTAGGCTTTTCGAGGTCTAGCACGGAACGCGTGCCGGGCATGTCTAAATTCGTTTTCATCATCATCGCGGTTGCGCTATCGCCGTCTGCGGTGCCCCATTCAACAGGCGCTCCTATGGAGCGCCTGGTTCCAGGGTCGCTGCACCGGACATCGCACGACCGGTAGATAAGGATGCAGACGATGATCGACGCGGCCGTCAAAGCACTGGTCCAGATGTTCTCGCCCCCGTTCCACTCGCTGCTGTTGAAATCCGCCGGCTTGGCGCTCGGCCTGATCGTGCTGTTCGCAATCGCACTTCATCGGCTGCTAGTCTGGCTTGCCACTGCCGGCGCGAATTGGGTCGAGAGCATGTTCGGCGTCAGCGCGCCCGCACCGATCTCGATTTTCGTCTGGGTCCTTTCCGTTGCTGCCGGCATCGGGATCATCGTTGGATCGGTGTTTTTGATGCCGGCGGTCACCGCGCTGGTCGGGAGCTTTTTCGTCGACGACGTCGCGCTCGAAGTCGAACGGACGCACTATCCCATGGAGCCTGTCGGCACGCCGCTGCCGCTCCCGCGCGCAGTGCTCCAGGGTGCCAGGACGGCTTTGCTCGCGATCTTGGTCTACCTCATCGCGGTGCCGTTCCTGCTTGTCGCCGGCGCGGGCGCGGTCATTTTTTTCCTAGCCAGCGCCTATTTGCTTGGCCGCGAATATTTCGAGCTGGCCGCCATGCGTCATCAGCCGATCGCCCAGGCCAAACAGCTGCGGCAAGCCCACCGCAGCACGGTCTTTCTCGCCGGCATCTTGATCGCGGCGTTCGTATCTATCCCAATCGTCAATCTCGCAACGCCGCTGTTCGCCACGGCTCTGATGGTGCATGTGCACCATCGCATTCGCACGAAAGATGGGTGAGGATCATCCGCCGGCACTCGGCCGCCCGAGCGGGTTTCGTCTATTCGCCCAGCTTCGTCACGGCGACCTGCACGGTGCCGTTGACCTCCGCCACCACGCGCAGCGTTTTGGCATCGAACTCGATGTCGACGAGACGCAGATCGCTGATGCCGGCGTCCACGCGCACACCATCGGCGCTCTTGCGAAAATCCGAGATCGCCGCATCGATGCTCTGGCGAGCATTGGTCGCGAGCGGCACCAGATCCACGACCGCGTGCTCTGCAACCGCCTGTTCCAAGTATGGCACCGCGGCCCGCGCCGCTGCACCCAGCAAGCCGAAAGCGGCCTCGGATTGGACGTCCAGTGCGATGTCGGTCAGGCGGAGCACCTGGTGCGCGGAATCGAGCACCGGCCGACCCCAGACGTAGATCGTAGCTTCGGCGCCAAGGCCGAGCCAGCTCTTGTTCTCATTGGCTCTCACCCGCAGCGACAGCAACAAGCGATCGCCAGACGCGGCCAAGTTGACGCCGCGGATGGTAGCGGTGAAGGCGCTGCCCTTGTCTTCGGGAAAGCTCTTCCCCTTAAGCTGCGCGTCCAGCAGCCTAGTCACCTCGGTAAACGGGATGTCGATCGGCACGGCGATATTGACGCGGCCCTGCTCGACCTGCGGAACGAGCTCCAATTGTGCCGGGAAGGGACAATCGGGCTTAGTCTCATTAGGGACAATGCGCGTTTGGGCCTCGACGCCGATCGTTAGCGTGATGGCAGTGGCCTCAATGCGGGGCTGCGCGGCGAAGGCGCGCGTTGGCCGAACTTCCAACCACAGATTCGGCATGCCGGCGGCCGCGCCGAGGGAGATCGCCCGGCACATCTTGGCCCACTCTCGCCGCGCCGCTAGTTCAACGGATGGATCGTCGCGCAGGCGCGCCGCGAGTGCGGCCATTTGTTCATTGACCGCGCGATCAAGGAAGGGCTTGAGCTCGTTCGACACGCTCAGCTTCACGCCCATGATCGGCAGCGAGGCGTCGGCGAGCGCGATCTGAGCACTGAGGTTGGGCTCAACCCGCCACGCCGGCAGCAGCGAGGGGTGCGCCGTGAGCGTGACTTCGCCGTGGATATCGGCACGTTGGTCGAGCGCTTTTCCCTGCAGGTTCTGCAGTCCTTGTCCCAGCCGTCCGCCCAGCAGACCTCCGATCGCACCAGCGAGATTACTCGCCTCGCCGGAGACCTGGCCGGTCGCGCGGAAGCTGCCGGAAAGCGCAGTCGACACGACGAGTGCATCCGGCCGGCCGGTGACTGCGAGGGGGCCGCGTGCGACGGTCCAGTCGACCGCGCCATTGGACAGCAATTGCGGGAGTGGGTTGTCGCGCCTGCCCGCGAGGTTGCGCGGCGCTGCCGTTTCCAGCGCAGCGTTGATCGCGGAAAGCGCAATCGCGGCGGGCGTCACGATCACTGAGTTGCGCGCAACCGGCTTCAACGGCGGCACTTCGACCAGGGCCGGCCGCTGCTCTTTCGGACCCGGCCAAAGCAAGTTCAACGCCCACAGTCCGCCGGCGAACGAAACGCCGGCGATCAGGATACCGATCGCAATCTTGCCCCACGGCAAATGCATGCCCGCGACTTCTCCGAATGGCGAGTGAATTCTCCTTGCGCCTCGATCGTGGTGCCAGCAAGGCGGGGCGTGCCCGATCGCCGTCAGTGCGCTGACGAGCGATGATTGAGGACGGTTTTGCCCGGCCACTTACAGAGGTCGGCGATCAGGCACTTCTCGCAGAGAGGCCGACGCGCCACGCAGACATAGCGTCCATGCAGGATCAGCCAGTGATGAGCATGGCGTTTATATTTCGCCGGTACCACGCGGTCGAGCTTCATCTCGACCTCAAATGGCGTCTTGCCGGTTGCGATGCCGGTTCGATTGCCGACACGGAAGATATGGGTGTCGACGGCGATCGTCGGCTCACCAAAGGCGACGTTGAGCACGACATTCGCGGTCTTGCGGCCGACGCCCGGCAGCGCCTCCAGCGCCTCGCGCGTGCGCGGGACCTCTCCGCCATGCTCCTGCACGATCCTCTTCGACAGTTCGACGAGATTCTTGGCTTTGGTGCGGAAGAGGCCGATGGTCTTGATCAGCTCCTGCACGCGTTTCTCGCCAAGGCCGGCCATCTTTTCCGGCGTGTCGGCGGCGGCAAACAGAGCGGGCGTTGCCTTGTTGACGCCAGCGTCGGTCGCCTGCGCCGAGAGCACCACCGCGACGAGCAGCGTAAACGGATTGACGTGCTGCAGTTCACCCTTGGGCTCGGGGCGAGCGGCCGCAAACCGGCGGAACGCTTCCTCGATCTCCTCGGTTGTCCATTGCGGCAGGGCACCGGCAGCGGCCGCGTGGTCGGCCGCCGACCGCGTGGCCGGACTCTTGAGCTTGGCCGCCGTGTGCGCGCGGGCTTCACGCAGGCTCTGCGCCGTTCTTCGCCTCGCCTTGCGAGGGACTCGGCGGACCGCC
>Ga0066388_100002354_pt1 | contig 11484 bp, 5 predicted proteins | sample PanSoiMetaGPlot6_FD_64539 | JGI IMG/M metagenome (GOLD analysis project Ga0066388, IMG submission 64539) | Tropical forest soil microbial communities from Panama analyzed to predict greenhouse gas emissions - Panama Soil - Plot 6 (Hybrid Assembly) | ecosystem: Environmental > Terrestrial > Soil... | reverse complement strand
CGTCGCGACGCGTGCCAGCGATGCGACGAGCGGCCGGTATCTCGGCCGCGCGCACCACTTCTACGTCGTCCCGCTCGAACTGCAGCCGTTCGGCGATCCGCGATGGTCGCTGGTGGTATTTCAGGATGCCGCCGTGGATGAGACTGCGAACCTCGAGACGATCATCCTGACGGTCTCGATGTTCGCCGTCTACGCCGGCGTGCTGGCGGCGGTGTGGGCTCTGTTTGCGATCTTCCGCCCCGAGGTCTTCGATCGCTGGCTGTGGCCCGTGGAATCGAAGGCGCGCGAATTCCGCCGCGCCGCCGCCGTCAACGTCGCGGTGGCGCTGGCCGGCAGCGTGGCGCTCATCATCCTGAAGCCCGCTGTGCTGATTGCCTGTGCGGCGATTCTCATCGCCGGCGCGCTGGCTGCAACCTTCGCCCTCGTCCGGCCTGCCGCTCCAGCGGGGCGACCGCAGTCGGCTAGGTGGCTGGCCGATTACTTCCTGGCCCGGGCGTCGCTGTTGTTCGTCCTTGCCGCGGTGCCGGCGATGGTGTGCTTCCATGTCGCGCACGTCTTTCACGCCGATCTCGTGATGAAGCGGGCGCGGTCGCAGCTTGCGAATCAGCTCGACGCACGCGCGCGGCGCATCGACACCGACGCGGCCCGAGCGATTTGCGGCGAGGGCGATGCCGCCGCCGGACCGTGTAAGGGGGTGAGCGCGCTGGCACGGCGCCGCACGTTCGACACGCTGTGGGACGTTGCCGTCCCGGCGACGACCGATCGTGGCGCCTCGGGCGAAGCGATCGATTCGACGCTGCTGCGCTCGTTCCTGATGGCTGCGTACCGGCCGTACAACGACGTCGCCGCAGATCTGCTGATGACGTCGCCGCCGCGCCCCAACCTTGGGTTCGACCGGTTCCATCTCGCCGTGGAGCATGACAACGACCCGGTCAACCGCAGGGAGGCGTTCGCCGACGCTGCGACCAACTGGACGTTCGCGCCAGCCATCGTGCCGCGCGGGCCCGCACCGGCTGTGTCGCTCCTCATCGCCATCGGGCTGATGGTCATCTCGTACCTGCTCGTCCGCTATGTGCTGCCGCCGCTGTTCGCACCGGAGCTGCGGACGATCACGCCGCTCGCGCCGCCCGAAGGCGCCGCCGACGACAGCAGCCTGCTGCTGATCGGTCCGCCGGGCTCGCCGCGACGAGCGCGTCTCTACCGCCATCCACGGGTACGCGTCTTCGACGTCCGGAGTCTGTCCTTCGTCGACGAGTCGATCGACCCGTCCTCGGCCGACGGGGTTGCCGCCGACCGCGGACCTGCGCCAGCGGCCGCCGACTGGGAAGAGTCGATTCACGAGGCCACGATCAATCCGCTCACGATCGTCGCGATCGATTACCTCGAGCATCGCTTCGACGATCAGACGTTCCGGCAGCGGATGCTCGACTGTCTCGAGCCGGCGGTGTTCGGACGCGAGGCGATCGTGTGGTGCAGCGCGGAACGCGATCCGGTCGAGCAGCTCGACGAGCGCTGCCCTTCGGCGCCGGATCGCCAGCGTTGGGTTCGTCTGCTCGAAGGGTTCCGACGCGAGGACCTCGCGATCGCACTCGACGAGCCGCGCGTCCTGCGGTTCGAGCGATCGGTGGAGCAGGCCGCCCGTCATTTGCCGGCCAGGGTTCGCGATCGAATCGTTGCGGAGTGCCGCGTGGCGCCCGACCTGCTGGCGATCGGCGAGACCTTCCTCGCGCGCTTGCGTTGCGCCGAGCCGGCAGGTCGCGCGATCACGCTGGACGAAGCCGCGGCCATCGCCGAGATCGGCAGAGCGGCAGAGTCGTACTACGCCGCGCTGTGGAACCGATGCTCCGCCGACGAGAAAGTGGCGCTGCGCCAGCTCGCGGAGGAAGGCGTCGTCAACCCGAACGGTTCGGCGGCGATGCGCCGACTTCTGCGGGCGGGGCTGGTGCGCCGGGATCGTGTGTTCGAAGTGTTGAACGAAACGTTCCGGCGTTTCGTGATCGGGGTGGTGCCGCACGAGACGATCGTCGAGTGGGAGCACGAGCACGTGCGCGTGCCGTGGGCGACCATCGCGACGACGGGACTGACGGTCGCGTTCGGATTGGCGGGGCTGCTGCTGCTCACGCAGGAGCAGCTGGTCGACGCCTGGATCACCTACGTGCCCGCTCTCGCGCCGGCGCTGCCGACCGCGTGGAAGATTCTGGCGAACGTGCAGAAGGGCCGCATCGACGTAACGGCCTGAAAACGAAGACGGAGAGAGTCATGGCGAAGCGCATCGTGGTGTGTTCCGACGGCACCGGCAATACGGCGATCAAGGGTCGGGGAACCAACGTGTTCAAGCTGTTCGAGGCGGTCGATCTCGAATCGCATCGCTACGACCCGGGCGCGACGCCGCAGATCGCGGTCTACGACGATGGAGTCGGCACCGAGAAATTCAAGCCGCTGAAGATTCTCAGCGGCGCCACCGGATGGGGGCTCAGCCGGAACGTCAGGCATCTGTACAAGGAGCTGGCGCGCGTCTACGACCCGGGCGACGCCATCTACATGTTCGGGTTCAGCCGCGGCGCGTTCACGGTGCGGACCCTCGTCGGATTCATCCAGACGTGCGGCCTCGTCGATCCCGAGCGGCTGGAGAAGAAGACGTTCGCGAACCTGCAGAAGGTCGTGAAACAGGGCTACCGCGCGTATCGCCGGTGCTATCGACCTGCGCTCTGGCGCCTGTTTTCTCGAGCGAAGAACGACGCCGGTGATGCGTTCAAGCGAGCCCACTCACACTCGGGCGACGTGCCGATCCGCTTCGTCGGGGTCTGGGACACGGTGGACGCCGTCGGCCTGCCGTTTCATCTGAGCGACGTGATCAACGCGACGATCTACCAGTTCAAGTTCTCGGACCACAGGCTCAGTCCGCTCGTCCGCCGCGCCTCGCAGGCGCTGGCGATCGACGACCAGCGCGAGTCGTTCACGCCGCTGCTCTGGCACGAGCAGCCCGGCGACGCGTCGCGGATCAGGCAGGTCTGGTTCGCCGGCGCCCACTCGAACGTCGGCGGCGGCTATCCCAAGCAGGGGATGTCGCTGGTCGCGCTCGATTGGCTGCTCAGCGAGGCCGAACGGCCTCTCGATCCCGCACCGGGCGAGGCCGCGAATCCGGCCTGGCTCAAAGGCCTGCGCATCTACGCGAGCGAGCGTCAGTCGTTCCGCGAGCACGCCAGCGTCGACGACAAGCTCTACGACCCGCGAGCCGGCGCCGGCATGTTCTACCGCTGGAAGATTCGCGACATCACCAGCCTGTGCGCGAGGAACAACGTCACGCCACAAGTGCACATCAGCGTGCTCGAGCGCATCGCGCACGGGACCGACGACTACTCGCCGGGTAACCTGCCGTCGAACGCTGAAGTGGTGTTCACGCCGCCGCCGAACGGCAACACCACGCATGCGACCCGTCGCGCGCACGCGGCGACGCGCGTGCTCCACACGATTCCCGAAGCGACGCTGCTCGGTCGCGTGCGCGGTCTGATGCGCCTCGGCACGGTGTCGTACTACATGTATCTGGCCGCCTGCCTGACCGGCGTGTTCGCCCTGTCGATCGTCGGGTCCGAGGTGGTCCGGTCCCAGATGGACTATCGCGCCGATCTCGCGGCCGTCGTGGCGTCGGCGGGTTTCGTCGCGGCATACCTGATCGCGCTCTTTGTCGACCGACGGATGGAAAGCGTGTTCTCGGGCTTCTGGTATCCAAGGCAGCGGACGCTGAGGGACGGATTCAAGCAGGCTCGCGCGGACGCGAACAGCGACGACGGAAGCTCGCGCGCAGCCTAGCGCCGGCGGCGCCACTCGTCGGCCGTGATTTCCCAGATGTCCACGGGCTGGCGGCCGCTGACGTAGTCGCGCTCCTCGGTGGCGACCAGGCGCATCCCCTGTTTTTCCGAGATGCGTCGCGACGGCAGGTTGGCGGTCGCCTTCGGCACGCGAAGCACGGGTTGTGCGAGGACGTCGAACCAGAAGTCGGTGACGGCATCGGCCGCCTCCGTCATCAGCCCGCGCCCCTGCCACGGCGGCGCGATCCAGAATCCTCGATTCTCGTCGGCGGACACTTTCAGGTCGATGGCGCCGACGACCCGATCGGGGTCCGATTTCATTCGCACGGTCCACATCCACAACGTCCCGGCCGCGATGGCCGGCAGCGCGACGTCGCGGACGAAGGTGAGGGCGCCGTCAGGCGGAAACGGCCAGGGAATCTCCCTCGACAGCAGCCGGACGATCTCCCACTGCGGAAAGGTCGCCTGGAGCTGCTCGACGTCGTCGAGCGACAGCGGACGAAGGATGAGGCGTGCGGTCTCGAGGAGAGGCGTAGCCACTCGACTGGATGATTGTGGCGCGGTTCGACTGCGCGCGCACGCGCGCTAGCGATCGATCACGTCGCGCACCTTCCGTCCCAGCGTCTCCGCGGTGAACGGCTTCTGCAGAAACGCGATGCCGGGCTCGGCCAGGCCGTGGTGCGCGATTGCGTCCTGCGGGTAGCCCGACATGTAGATCGTTTTCAGATCGGGCCGCTTGTCGCGAAGCGCGCTCGTCAGCTCCGGACCGCTCTTGCCCGGCATGACGACGTCGGTGAGCAGCACGTCGATGTGCGGATGCTGCTCGACCAGCATCAGCGCCTCGGTGGCGTTCGCTGCGAGCAGGACCGTGTAGCCCTGCCGCTCGAGGAGGCGGCGCGCGAGATCGCGAACGCCGTCAGCGTCTTCAACGATGAGCACTGTCTGCGTTCCGGTCCGCGGACGCGGGGCCGGTGCCTCCGGCGGCGCGGCGCTCACCGCGGCTTGCGACTCCGGAAGGTAGATCGTCGAGGCCGTGCCCGTACCGTGCTCAGTTCGGACATCGAGGCTGCCGCCGTACAGCGTCACGATGCCGCGCACTGCGGCGAGACCGTCGTCTCGCCGCCCTGACTCGGCGGCGGTGCGCACCGGCTCGGACGCGGAGGCGCGACTCTCTGACGACGGGCACACTCCGGTGTCGGTCATCGTGAGCGCGACGTGGCGTCCCGACGTCCGCAGAGCGAGCGCCGCCGCGCCGCGGTCATCGAGATACACGCGCGCAGTCTGAATGGTCAATCGACCGCCTTTCGGCATCGCATCGCGCGCCTTGACGGCAAGGTTCAGCACCACTTGCTCCAGATGCCCGCGATCGGCCCGCACCGGCACCGCCTCGGGCGACAGGCTGAGCGCGATCGTGATGTCCTCGCCGATGACCCGCCCGACCATCTTGCGGATGTCCCTGACCACCTCGTTCAGATCGAGCCGCGTCGGCTCGACGATCTGCTTGCGGCTGAACGCGACCAGCTGCCGCGTGAGTGCGGTGGCGGCGGTGCCCGCCGTGTAGATCTCTGAGACGTCTGCCGCGATTGAGCTGGCGGGATCGATCCGCTCCAGGAGCAGCTCGCAGTAGCCGAGGATCGCCGTGAGCTGGTTGTTGAAGTCGTGAGCGACGCCGGCCGCGAGGCGGCCCACGGCCTCCAGCTTCCGTGCCTGCTGATATTGGTTCTCGAGCGTGCGACGCTCGCTGAGGTCGTGAATCATCGCGATCCGATCGCCCGCTGGAGTGCGCGCCACCGTGACGTCGGCGGGAACCATGGTGCCGTCCTTGCGCCGCAGCTGCCACTCCCTTCGGTACGACCGTCGTTCGGCAACACTCCGACGCGCCGCTTCGATCTCGCCGGCTGACGCTTCGACGATGTCGCTGGTCCGCAGCGCCTGGATTTCGTCGCGCGTGTAGCCGAGCATCCGGCAGGCACCTGCGTTGGCGTCGAGACAGCGGCCGTCGGCGTCGCCGACGATGATGCCGTCCGGCGCATGGTCGAAGAGCGTGCGGTACCGTGCGTCACGTTCAGCGAGCGCACGCGTCTGCCGCCGGCGATCGAGTTGCGCCATCACGTGACGGCTGAGGATGCGAAGGGCCTCCCGCTGCGACGGACTGAGCGATCGCGGCGATCGATCCATCACGCACAGGACGCCGACGGTGTGCCCGCCGGCCGTAGTCAGCGGTGCCGCGGCATAGAAACGGACGTGCGTGTCGCCGGTCACCAGCGGATTGTCGGCGAACCGCCGATCGGCGTCGGTGTCCGGGACGACGAAGACGTCGGGCTCGAGGATCGCGTGGGCGCAGAACGACGCGTCACGTCCCATCGCGCCGATTGGCCAGCCGAATGTCGACGTGAACCAGACGGCGTCGCGATCGACCAGCGAAATAGCGGCCATCGGCGCCGCGCAGATGTGCGCGGCGAGCGCCGGGAGATCGTCGAACGCGGCGTCGGGCGCGGTTTCGAACGGTTGATAGGCGCGCAGGGCGTCGAGGCGCCGAGCCTCGTCGCGAGGCACCACGGCCGATTGCATACCGAAACTCCTTGCCTGACGCGGCGGCGGCAGGTGGCATCGATAAGTCGCCGGCTCAGCAGCGGCTCAGATCAAAGCTACGATTGGGGATAGTAACGCTGATTCACCGCAACGGGTGGTCTTCGTGAACCAGATCGTCAGCTTCAATCCGCGACCGCGAGCAATTCTGCGACAATTTGTGGCATGACGCGACAGGCGCTCGTGTTCCTTCTCCTGGGGCTTCCGTCTCTCGCCGCGGCGCAGGATCGGCTTGCGCCAGGGGCACTGGCGCCGGCCGACCGCCCGTTCGGAACGCTTCGCGATCAAGCCGCTCTGCAACAGCAGTGGCTGAAGCAACGGCTCGACACGTTTCTCCCGGCGCTGATGCGCAAACACGGCATCGACATGTGGGTGGTCCCGATGCGCGAGTACAACGAGGACCCGGTGTTCTCGTCGATCGTCGCGCCCGAGACGTTCGCCGCTCGCCGCCGCACCATCTACGTCTTCTTCGACAAGTGCGCGGCGGCCGGCAAGGAGCCGGCGGCGGCGTGCGTCGAGCGCGTCGCGCTCGGCGGCACCTCCCAAGGCGGTCTCTTCGACGCCCGGACGTCGGCGAAGGCGGTGGCGAATCCGGTCAACGGCCGGCAGGCCGAGCTGTGGGGCGACGAACAGTGGCTGCTGCTGAAAGAAGTCGTCGAGGAGCGCAAGCCGAGAGTCATCGGCATCGATCGCTCGACCGTGTTCGCGTTCAGCGACGGCCTCTCGAGCGGCGAGTTGCAGGGCATGACCGAGGCGCTTGGCCCGGCGTGGAGCGCGAAGTTCCGCGACGCCGAACGGCTGCCGCTCGAGCTGATCGCGTCGCGGCTGCCCGAAGAAGAGGCGTTCTTCGAGAAGATGAGCGCGCTCGTCTGGCAGATGACGCAGACGATGTTCTCGGAGAAGACGATCGCGCCGGGCACGACGCGCTCCAGCGATCTGGTGTGGTGGTGGCGGCAGCGCACGAACGACCAGGGCCTCGGGACCTGGTTCCAGCCGAGCGTCAGCGTCCAGCGCAAGGGCGCGACCGCGAAGGAACTCGGCGACGATCCGGTGATCCAGCCTGGTGACGTGCTCCATTGCGACGTCGGCATCACTGTCGCGCGGTTGAACACCGACACGCAGCACCTCGCCTACGTGCTGCGGCCGGGCGAGACCGACGCGCCCGCCGGCATCAAACAGGCGCTGGCCAATGCGAACGCGATGCAGGACATTGCGATGGAAGAGGTTCGCCCCGGCCGCACCGGCAACGAGATTCTCGCGTCCGTGCTCGCGCGCATGAAGGCGAAGGGCATCAACGGCACGATGTACTCACACCCGATCGGGTTGAACGGCCACGGCGCCGGACCGCTGATTGGCCTCTGGGATTATCAGGACGGCGTGGTCGGCCGCGGCGAAGCGCGCGTGATCCCCTCGATGTGGTTCTCGATCGAGCTGCAGGCGACGACGGCGGTCGCGGAGTGGGGCGGACAACCGGTGCAGATGGCTCAGGAAGAAGACATGATCGTCGGCGCCGATGGCAAGAACCGGTGGGCCCGGCAGCGGCAGGACAAGCTGTTTCTCGTCCGATCCGCGCGCTGAGTCTCGAACGCACTCTTTGCCGCCTTTGCGGCCTGTGTCGCCCTGAACTTTCGCCGCTCGCATCCGTCCTACTGACGGATGCGCCTGACTCATATCGTCCGTCGCCTCCTCCAGCTGCCCGGGTTCACCACGATCGCCGTGCTGACGCTGGCGATCGGCATCGGCGCGAACGCCGCCATTTTCAGCGTCATCGAAGGCGTCCTCCTGAAGGCGCTGCCGTTCGCGCAGCCCGATCAGCTCGTCGTCCCCGATCAGGCGGCGCCGGGCGTCGGGCTGAAGCGCACGGGATCGGCGCCGTTCCTCTATTTGACGTATCGCGACGAATCGCGCGTCTTCCAGGACGTGGCGATGTGGCGGTCCGACACCGAGAGCATCACCGGCGTGGCGGAGCCCGAGGAGGTGCCGTCGCTCGTCGCCACCGACGGGCTGCTGCCGATTCTCGGCGTCACGCCAGCCATCGGCCGTCTCTTTACGAAAGAAGAGGACTCGCCCAAAGGCGGCGAGACCGTCCTCTTGACCGACGGCTACTGGCGCAGCCGATTCGGCAGCGACCGCAGCGTGATCGGCCGGAAGCTGCTGGTCAACGGCCGGCCGCGCGACATCATCGGCGTCCTGCCCGCGTCGTTCCAGTTCGCCGACCGCAAGCCGGCGATCGTGCTGCCGATGCGCCTCGACCGCGACGACATCCACCTCGGAAACTTCAGCTACTCGGCGCTGGCGCGTCTGAAGCCGGGCGTGTCGATGGAGCAGGCGACGGCGGACATGGCGCGGTTGATTGCGATCGGCCTCGATCGCTATCCGCCGTTTCCGGGCTTCAGCAAGAAGATGTTCGCCGAGGCGAAGCTCTCGCCGAACCCGCGTCTCCTCAAGGACGACATGATCGGTGATGTCGGCTCCGTGCTCTGGGTGTTGATGGGCACGATCGGCATGGTGCTCCTGATCGCGTGCGCCAACGTCGCGAACCTGCTCCTGGTGCGTGCCGAAGGCCGGCAGCAGGAGCTCGCCGTGCGTGCGGCGCTCGGCGCCTCGCGCGGGAGGATCGCCTACGAGCTGCTCGCCGAGAGCGTCGTGCTGGGCGTGGTCGGCGGTGTCGCCGGGCTGGCACTCGCCTACGGCGCGGTGCGAGTCCTGCTCGCGCTCGCACCCGGCAACCTGCCGCGGCTCGAGAACATCGGCATCGACCCGACAGTGCTGATCTTCACGTTCGCGATCTCGATCGTCGCCGGTCTGTTGTTCGGCGCGCTCCCGGTCTTCAAGTACGCGGGACCGCAGGTCGCCGGCGGGCTGCGTGCCGGCGGGCGGACGGCGAGCGCGAGCCGTGAGCGCCATCATGCGCGCAGCACGCTCGTGGTCGTGCAGGTCGCGCTGGCGCTGGTGCTGCTCGTGAGCTCGGGTCTCATGATTCGCACGTTCGAGGCGCTGCAGCGCGTCTATCCGGGATTCGCGAAGCCGGACGCGCTGCTCACCTTCGGCCTCAGCATTCCGACCGCGCAGGTGAAAGAACCGGAGGCGGTCGTCCGCATGCATCAGGCGATTGCCGACAAGATCGCGGCGATCCCCGGCGTGTCGTCGGTCGGCCTCACCACCATGATCCCGATGACCGACTCGGGATGGCACGATCCGATTTTCGCCTCGGACAAAACCTACGATCAGAAACAGATTCCGGCGCTGCGCACGTTCAAGTTCGTGTCGCCGGGGTTGCTGCAGACGATGGCGACGCCAATCATCGCCGGCCGCGATTTCACGTGGGCCGATGCCTACGAGAAGCACAACGTCGCCATGGTGAGCGACGGCCTGGCGCGCGAGATGTGGGGGCAGCCGTCGGCGGCGCTCGGCAAACGGATTCGCGAGAGCACCACCAGCGAGTGGCGCGAAGTGGTCGGCGTCGTCGGCGACGTGCGCGACGATGGACTCGACAAGAAGGCGCCGACCTCCGTCTACTGGCCGATGTTGATGTCGAAGTTCGAGGACGGCGAGGTGTCGGTGCGGCGGACGATGGCGTACGTGATTCGCAGCCCGCGGGCAGGATCGTCGGGGTTCGCCGAGGACGTCGGCCGCGCCGTGTGGTCGATCAATCCAAACCTGCCGCTGGCCAACGTGCGGCCGCTGGACGCGATCGTCGCGAAATCGATGGCGCGGACGTCGTTCACGCTGGTGATGCTGGCGATCGCCGGGGCGATGGCGCTGCTGCTCGGCGTCGCCGGCATTTACGGCGTCATCTCGTACTCGGTCTCACAGCGCACGCGCGAGATCGGCATCCGCATGGCCCTCGGCGCACAGCGGCAGGAAGTGACGCAGCTCTTCGTCCGCCACGCATTGGCGCTGACCGCTGTCGGCATCACGTGCGGCCTCGCCGCGGCGTTCGCGCTCGCTCGCGTGATGGGTTCGCTGCTGTTCGAGGTGAGCCCGATCGATCCGGCAACCTACGTGTCAGTCTGCCTTGGCTTGACCGCCGCGGCGCTGTTCGCCAGCTATCTGCCGGCCCTGCGCGCAACGCTGGTGAATCCTGTTGCTGCATTGCGGGCGGAGTAAGGTCGGGTAGGTCCGGTAGGCCAGGTGGGCCTGGTGGGTCGGACGGCCCCTTGAATCCGACTGCTTGACGCATCCGACCTACCTGACCCACCAGGCCTACCAGGCTCACCCGGCCTATGCGTACGCGGCGCCCACCATGATCTTCTTGATCCGGATGTACGGCGATCCGTGGGAGATGCTGTTGGTCTGCGTCGGCTGACCTTTGGCGTCGCCGCCGGTCCCGAACAGCTTCCAGGTTTCCTGGCTGCCGATCAGATCGAGATTGGCCCAGAAGTCGGTGGTGATCGCGTTGTAGGTGACGTCGGTCACCATCCGCGCGATCTTGCCGTTCTTGATCTCCCAGAAGCAGTTGCCGCCGAATTGCCCGTTGTAGCGCTGCTGATCGATCGAGTAGCTGCCGCGGCCGTCGATGAGGACGCCGTCCTTCGTGTCCTTGATGATCTGATCGACGTTCGGCGATCCCTTCGGCCCGGCTTCGAGGCGAACGTTCGGCATGCGCAGGAACGGATAGTCTCTCCACGACGAAGCCGAGGTGCAGCCCTTGCTCGCCTTGTCGCCGACGATCGCCGCAGTCTCGCGGTTGGTCTGCAGGCCGACGAGGATGCCGTCGCGCACGATCGGAAACTCCGTCGTCTTCACGCCGTCGTCGTCGAAGCCAATCGTGGCCATGCCGCCGGCCATGGTGCGGTCGCCGGTGATGTTCATCAGCTTCGATCCGTATTTGAGCTTGCCGACGTCCGAGAGCTTCACGAAGCTGGTGCCGGCATAGTTCGCTTCGTAGCCGAGCACGCGATCGAGCTCGGTGGCGTGCGCCACGATCTCGTGGATCGTGAGCATTGCGTGTGACGGCGTCAGCACGAGATCCTTCAAGCCCATGCCGAGCGGCTTGGCCGTCGTCATCTCGACGGCTTCGGCGGCAATGCGGTCGGCGCTCTCGAGCATCTCCGCGTCCTCGGCGACTTCCCAGCCGCCGGTC
>Ga0066388_100002353_pt1 | contig 11486 bp, 10 predicted proteins | sample PanSoiMetaGPlot6_FD_64539 | JGI IMG/M metagenome (GOLD analysis project Ga0066388, IMG submission 64539) | Tropical forest soil microbial communities from Panama analyzed to predict greenhouse gas emissions - Panama Soil - Plot 6 (Hybrid Assembly) | ecosystem: Environmental > Terrestrial >... | reverse complement strand
GCCGCGGAAATAGAGCCGCAGATCCTGCCCGGCGCACCAGGCTTCGCCCTTGCCGCCGAGGATGAGCACTTTGGTTTCCTTGTCGGTGGCGAGCCAGGTGAGCGCATCCTCCATGTCGAAATGCAAATCCGGGCTCATGGCGTTGCGCTTGTCGGGCCGGTTGAGCCACAGGAACGTGATGTTGCCCTCCCGCTCGATCAGAATGTTCTTATACTCTTTGTCAGCCATTTCACTCTCCTTGGTGGTCATCCGAATGTATTGAGCACGTGGCGTGCGAGCGCCATGCGCATGATCTCGGGCGTGCCTTCGGTGATCATGTGGCTGCGCTGGTCGCGCCAGAGGCGCTCGACCGGCAGATCGGTGGTGAGCCCAATGCCGCCATGCACCTGCAGGCACATGTCGGCGGCCTCCCAGGCCATCTCGGTGCAGTAAAGCTTCACCAGATAGGCCTCGTTGCGATCCTCATCGCCGCGATCGTGGCGCGCGGCCGCGCGATGCACCAGCAGCGTTGCCGCCTCCAGCTTCACGTAGGTGTCGACGAGCCGCCACTGGATGGCCTGCCGGTTGGCGATCGGCTCGCCGAAAGTCTTGCGCTGCTTGGCGTAGGATGACGCAAGCTCGAGGCACCGCCGCGTGGCGCCGAGCGCGCGTGCGCCTTGCTTGATGCGGCCGGCGCCGAGCCAGCGCTGCCCAAGACTGAAGCCGCCGCCTTCCTTGCCGACGAGATGGCTCTGATGGATCCGCACATTGTCGAACACGATCTCCCACGGCGTCTCGCCGGTGAGCGTGTTGAAGCAAGTGGTGAGCTTGACGCCGGGCGTATCCTTGTCGAACACGAAGCAGGAGATGCCACCGCGCGAGCCTTTGCTGCGGTCGGTCGCCGCCATCAGGATGACGATGTCGGACACGTCGGCGCCGGTGATGAAGCGCTTGGTGCCGTTGATCACATAATAGTCGCCGTCGCGCACCGCGGTCGTGCGCATGGCGCCGGGATCGGAGCCGGCATCAGGCTCGGTCTGGGCGAAGCAGCTCTCGCGCTCGCCGCGCACGGCCGGCATCAGGTAGCGCTCGCGCATCCCGCCTTCGAGCGCATAGAGCGGCGCGCGGATGTCAGGGCCGAGGATGCGAACCACGCGCGTGGGCAGCGCAACGGTGCGGCCAAGCTCCGACCACACGATAGAACGGCCGAGCACGCCAAGGCCCTGGCCGCCGAGCTCCTTGGGCACATCGATCTGCCAGAGTCCGAGCTCCTTGCAGCGCGCAGTCAGCCGGGCCTCGATCTCGGGCTTGAGCTTCTGGCCGTCGAGCGACTTGCCTTCGATCGGGATCAATTCCTCATCGACGAACCGCCGCACCATGTCGCGCAGCATGCTCAACTCGTCGGGAAGCTCGATCTCCACAGTCGCACTCGTTAGCTACAGGAACGCTGCTTTCTTATTGGAGCCGCCTGCGCGCGCGGTCAAGCGTCCGGCCCGCATGGCTGCAACAGGGCGGCCTCGAAGGCGCTGGCGATGGCGGGCTTGCTCTTGCCGGGACGCGCCGCGTCTCCGATCACGACCACATGCTGGCCGGGCCGGGCGAGCGCCCGGAAGCGCTCGGCTGTTGGCAGGCGCGCCCGGTGATAGAGCCAGTCGCGGATGTTGGCGCGCATCAGAAACGCTCCAAGCCCCGGCCAGCGCCCGATGCCCCAGGACAGCGCGCCGCGCACGATGGGGCCAAGCCCGAGGCGATAGCGGCTGCCGGTCGCGATCACGATGCGGTCGAATGGCGCCAGGAGGTGAGGGCTTGCTGTGACATCGGTGCCGTATTTGATGTTAACGCCCCGGTGCAGGCAGGCGGCCACGAGGCTCTCGATGTAGCGCGCCAGGCTTTTTTCCTCGGCCTCGACGCCCTGAAACAGCGGTGCCTTGCCGGCGAGCCGCAAGCTGCCGCCGGCCTGACGCTCTTTCTCGAACACGGTGACGCTGTTGTGGTCGGCCACGAGAGAAGCGTAGGTGAGGCCCGCGGGACCGGCACCGATCACCGCGATGCGCTCCTCACGCGGGGGCTTGGCATCGGCGAAAAGAAGCTCGCGCCCAGCGGCCCCGTTGACCACGCAGCCGATGCCGGCGCCGCCGCGCATGTCATCGACGCAAGTATTGCAGGCGAGGCAGCGCCGGGGCGGCTCGCCGCGGGCGAGCTTCTCGACCCACTGTGGCTCGGCGATCAGTGTACGCCCAAGCGCGACGAAATCGGCCTTGCCGTCTCCGACCGCGGCGGTGGCGATCGCCGGATCGCCGAGCCGCCCGACCGCGATCACCGGCACGCGCACCGCCTTCTTCACATCGCTGGCGAAGTCGAGAAACGGCGCATCCGCCATGGCCATCGGCGGGATCATCATATGCGCGGTCGGCAGCGAACGATAGTGGCCGGCGCTGATGTGCAAGGCATCGGCGCCCGCATCAGCCGCCCAGATCGCGATCTGCTTGCCCTCGTTCCATGGCAGGCCGCCCGCGAAATAGTCTTCGACTGACAGCCGGTAGATCACCGGCATGTCGCCAACCGCGGCTTTCACGGCGCGCAGCACATCGAGGCCGAAACGGGCGCGGTTCTCGAGGCTGCCACCGTATTGGTCGAGGCGCCGGTTCTCGAACGGCGCGTGGAACTGCGAGATCAGATAGCCGTGCGCGGCGTGGATCTCGACGCAATCGAAACCGGCGCGTTTGGCGCGCCACGCGGCTGCCGCGAATGCCGCAATCGTCTCGGCAATGCGCGCGTGCGACATTTCCTGCGGCACGATGGTCTCGAACGTGACCTCATAGACCGGATGCGGAATGGGCGAGGGCGCAATCGGCATTTCGCCGCAGATATCGACCCGCGTGTGTCCGCCACCATGTCCGAGCTGGATCGAGGCCTTGGCGCCGTGGCGATGGATTTCAGCGGTGAGGCGGGTCAGGCCGGGCAGGAAGCGATCGTCGTAGATGCCGAGCTCGCGCTTGCGATGCCGGCCGGCGCGCTCGGGCGACGCCATCTCGACCGTGATCAGGCCGGTGCCGCCGCGGGCGCGTGCAGCGTAATAGGCGAGCGAGGCATCTGTAGCCAGGCCCTCGGGATCGGCCGTGCGTGTCGTCATCGACGGCATGACGATGCGGTTTCTTATCTCCACCGTTCCAATGCGCGCGGGGGTGAGAAGGATGCTCATGCTTTGAGACTTGCTCGGTGTCGTCCCCGCGCAAGCGGGGACCCAGTATTCTGGGCGCTTTGTATGAAGTCGGAGCGCACTTGTTTCGATCCGTGTTTACTGGGTCCCCGCTTGCGCGGGGACGACCACGTTGACTACAACACCGGGATCTCTCCGCCGTCGAGATCGATGGTGGCGCCGTGCATCCAGGTCGCGCGCGCCGACACCAGGAACGTTATAAGGTTGGCCACGTCCTCGACCTTGCCGTAGCGGATGATGCCGGCTTCGCGCACGAACCGCGCCCGCACCTTGTCCTCGCTGTCGCCGCTGCGCTCCATCTCGGCCTGGATGCGCCGCCACTGCCGATTGGTCTCGACAAAGCTTGGATGGATGCAGTTGACCTGCACGCCGTCGTCCTTGCCGCGATGCGCCATCGCCTTGCTGAAGGCCGCGCAGGCGGCATTGACCGAGCTGCCGATGGTGAAGGCGGCTTCCGGCTTGCGCCCGCTGGTCCCGCCGATGGTGATGAGGGAGCCGCGCCGCGCCTTCAACAGCGGCCAGGCCGCACGCGTGAGCCGCACATGGGCGAAGAATTTGAGCGCATAGCCGTCCTGCCAGTCGGCATCGGTGAGCTCGAAGAAATCGCCGCGCTTGGTGGTGCCGGCATTGTTGACCAGCACGTCGAGATGGCCGAGCTTGCGCTGCACGGCCTCGATGAGGGTTGTGGGCGCACGCTCCTCGCGCAGGTCGATATTCACGATCACGGCCTTACGGCCCTTGCCGCGGATCGCGGCCGCGGTTTCGTCAAGCAGGGCCTGATCGCGCCCGGTAAGCAGGAGATCGCAGCCCTCATCCGCCAGCGTCTCGGCGATCGAGCGTCCGATGCCGCGGCTCGAGCCGGTCACGAGCGCGACTTTTCCGTTCAGTCCAAGATCCATTGGGGCTCGCTACTCCTTGAAGTCCGGCGATACTTCTTCCTGCTTGAGATCGGAGGCAAGATATTCCTGGATCGGAATGTTGATGAAGGCCGCCCAGATCGCCGGCGTCGAGGGATCGGAATTGAAGTGCTGGTGCTCGACCCCGGCGGGCTTCATCGGCAGCAGCACGAGATCGCCTTTCTCCCAGTCCTTGCGCTCGCCGTCCACAATCGAATAACCTTTGCCTTCGAGCACGTAGATGACCAGCCCGCCCTGATGGCGATGCTTGCCCGAGCGCGTCTTGATGTCGTGGATGAACACGCGCCATTGCTGCAGCGGTGTCTCCTTGAATGAGACCGGATCGAGAAAGTACTTGAGCTTGCCTTGCCGCGTCTGGAACCATTCCTGCTTCGTGCAGTCGATCACCACGGGTCCGGTGAGATTGCGCTCGGCCAGCGCCTTGCGCTGCGCCATCACCCGCTCATAAGGGTTTTCCCGAAGCGGCGGCCGCTCACGCTCGCGCACGCGTTCGACTTCAGCCATATGCATTGCTCCTCATTGTTGTTTTTTGTTACCGTGCCGGTGCGCCCGGTCGATATTCAGGCGCGTCCTCGAGCTGCTCGAAGCCGCAGCCGCGATCGACCGTCACGCCTTCGAGCCAGTTCGGCTCGACCGCGACGAACTTGGCGGGATTGTTCGGATCGGCGTTGAAGTGTTGCACGATGATGCCATCGGCGCGCAGCGGCAGATTGAGCACATCGCCGGCTTTCCACGGGTGCTTCACGCCATCGATGGTGGTGTAGCCGCGGCCCTCCGTGATCATCATCACCTGGCCGCCCTGGAACTTGAGCCGGCCCGAGCGGCTGCCGGGCGGAATCTCCTGCTGATAGAACAGCAGTGCCGACAAGCAGGTGTCCTTGATTTCAGGGTGCAGGTACCAGCGCAGCAGCCCATGCCGGCTCACTTCCTGCGGCAGTTCGGCCTCCTTGATGACCTGGATGCCGTTGCGCGTCTGCTCGCGCTGGCGGTCGCGCAGCTTGAGCAGTTCCTCCCAGTGGTTAACTTCGGCGAGTTTCGATTTGCGGTCAGTAGCCATTTTCACCTCTCAACGGCCGGCACTATAGCGCCCGTGCGATAGAGTTCGATAGAGTGCCGCCGGGAGAGGAAATGCCCCTGAAGCCTGGACACATTCTGTTTGGCGCTGCGGCGCTGTTGCTGGGCGCTCCGGCATCGGCGCAGACACTGGCGTCAAAGCCGATCCGGATCGTGGTGCCGGTTTCGGCCGGGGCCGCGACCGACATCCTGGCACGCATGGCTGGCGACTGGCTCAGCAAGCGGACCGGGCTCACCATCGTGGTCGAGAACCGCACCGGTGCCGGCGGCAATGTGGCGCTGGAGCAGGTCGCCAGGGGCGAGCCGGACGGCCACACGCTGCTGGTCGCGACCAACGGCGCGATCACGATCAATCGCGCGATGTTCAAGCAATACCCGGTCGACACCCTCACCGACGTGGTGCCGGTCGCGGCGCTCGCCGAGGTGCCGCAGGTGCTCACCATCAGCAGCAACCTCTCGGCGCGCACCGCGCAGGATTTGATCGCGCTCGCCAAGGCGCGGCCAGGCGCCATCAATTACGGCTCGGCCGGTCCCGGCACCACGCCGCATCTTGCGCTCGCGTTGTTTGCGCGGCTTGCCGGGATCGACATGGTGCACGTTCCCTATCGGGGCATCGCACCGGCGGTGACTGATCTCGTCGCTGGCACCATCCAGGCGATCGCCATCGGCAACGGCACGGTGGCGCCGTTTGCCGAGCAAGGGTCGCTGCGCAGGCTTGCGGTCGCGGCGCCGCAGCGCCTGGCTTATCTCCCGGACGTGCCGTCGGCGGCCGAGATCGGGCTGCCACGCTGGCAGGTGGAAACCTGGTATGCGCTGTTCGCGCCGCGCGGCACGCCCAAGCCGATCGTGGACGAGCTCAATGCGCATATCCGTGCGATGGCTGTTGACCCAGCAAACAGGAAGAAATTCGACGAAAGCTTCTACGACGCCATGCCGCTGAGCGCGGAGGAGTTTGCCGCGCGCGTGCGATCAGACGTCGCCAAATGGGAGCGGATCGTTAAGGATGCGGGCATCGAGCCGCAATAGGGCTCAGCAAGGTAGAATGCGATGAAGAAAGACTATGACGGCCTGCGCTCGTTTCTCACAGAGTGCGAGAAGTACGGCGAGCTGAGAGTGATCAAGAACGCCGACTGGGACCTCGAAATCGGGGCGCTGACCGAGACCGTGTCGGAGCTGATCGACGAGCCGCCGGCGCTGATGTTCGATGAGATCAAAGGCTATCCGAAAGGCTTCCGCGTGCTCAGCATCCCGACCGCCTCGCGTAAGCGCATGGCGATCGCGCTCGGGCTGCCGCCTGACACGCCGAAGATGGAGATCGTGCGGCATGCTGCGCAGCGCATGAAGCACGCAACGCCCATCCCGCCCCAAGAGGTGCCGACCGGTCCGGTGATGCAGAACATCATGCGCGACAATGAGGTCGATCTGCTCAAGTTTCCGGTGCTCAAATCGCATCGCATGGATGGGGGCCGCTATATCGGCACCGGCGACTGCTTCATCAACCGCGATCCTGAGACCGGCTATGTCAACATGGGCACTTACCGGATGCAGGTGCACGAGCGCAATCTGCTCGGCATCTGGCAGAGCCCGGGCCAGCAGGGCCGGCTGATCGCGGAGCGCTACTGGAAGCAGGGCAAGGCCTGCCCGGTGGTCGTGACCTTCGGCGGCGATCCACTGCTGTTCTTTCTCTCCTACACCAAATTCCCGTTCGGCATCTCCGAGCTTGACCGTGCCGGCGGCATGCTTGGCCGCCCGGTCGAGGTGATCAAGGGGCCGCTCACCGGCCTGCCGATCCCGGCGCATGCTGAAGTCGTCATCGAGGGCGAGATGCCGCCGCCCGACGTCGAGTCTCGTCTCGAAGGGCCGTTCGGCGAATGGCCGGGCTACTACACGGTCGGCACCAAGGGCACCGCCGACGAGCAGCCGGTCGTGCGCGTGAAGGCGATCTACTATCGCAACGATCCGATCCTCTTGAACATGGCGCCGCAGTGGCCGGGCGCGCCGCATCATTCAGTGCGCTTCGAGGGCGGCATTCTGTGGGAGCAACTTGAAGCAGTCGGCGTGCCCGGCATCGTCGGCACCTATGTGCACAATATGTTTATGGTCGTGGTCGCGATCCGGCAGCAATATGCCGGCCACGCCAAACAGGCCGGCATGGCTGTGCTCGCCAGCGCGGCTTCCGCGCGCAACGGCCGTTTCGTGGTGATCGTCGACGAGGACATCGATCCGTCCAACATGAAGGAGGTGATCTGGGCGATGACCACGCGCGTCGACCCCAAGACCGACATCGAGATCGTGGATGGCTGCTGGGCGACGCCACTCGATCCGCGCATGCCGCCGGAGCAGACCGCCAACGGGCCTTTCACCAATTCGCGCGCGATTTTCTATGCAGTGCGGCCGTGGGGCTGGAAGGACAAATTCCCGCCGGTGAACCGCATCGACAAGGATCAGCGCGAGGCTATCCTGAAGAAGTACGGCGACATGTTTGCGTTCCCGCGGGGGTAGCGTGTCCCGGACGCGGTGCAGCACGAGCGCATGAAAATCGCTTGCGTCATGCTACGAGCGAGCGTGCGCTCGTGGTTGCACCGCAGATCCGGGACCGCAACAGATTGGAATGGTCCCGGGTCTGCAGCGCACCGCGGCGTCCCGTCTGCGGATGACCTCCCGGCGCAGTGCCCGCGCTGCGCTGCGCCCGGGACACGGCCGCGGATGATCGTGAACCGCGCTCCCTATCCTATGAAATACGGTTTATAGATTGCGCGGCAGGAGCAACTGATGGCCAAAGACGCAATCGTTTCCGACGAGCTGGCGCAGAAATTCGCCACCGAGAAGGACACGCCCTATCTGCGCTTCGTGCGTGGCGAGGGGCTCGACATCATCAGCGCGCACTACGTGCCGAGCCTGCGCACAGTCGAGCTCAAGCCCTGGGCGCGGCGCGGCGGCAATGCCGTGTTCATCAACCACGAGGCCTCGCGCACCTCGAACGACTGCTATGTCCTCGAGATCCCGCCCGGCAAGAGCCTTGCGCCGGCGCGACACCTGTTCGAAGAGATGATCTTCATCCTCGATGGCCGCGGCTCCACCACGGTCTGGAACGACGCCGGGCAGCGGGTGACGTTCGAATGGAAGGCGGGCGCGCTGTTCGGCATTCCGATGAACTGCTGGCATCGCCACTTCAACGGCTCCGGGCAGGCGCCGGTGCGCTATGTCGCGGTCACCAATGCGCCGCCGGTGATCAATCTCTATGAAGACGTCGACTTCGTGTTCAACACGACGTTTGACTTCAAGCAGCGGTTCAACGGCGAGCCCGACTATTTCGCTGCCAAAGCGCAGGCCGATGGGCTGCGGCTCGAGACTAATTTCATTCCTGATGGCGTCAACGTGCCGGTCGCCGATACGGCCGAGCGCGGCGCCGGCAGCCGCATGGTGCGCTTCAATCTCGCCAAGGGAAACATCCCCGGCCATATCTCGCAGTTCCCGGTCGGCACCTACAAGAAGGCGCATGCGCACGCGCCCGGCGCCCATGTCGTCATCCTCACCGGCGAGGGCTATTCGCTGATGTGGCCAGATGGGGATGAGCCGCGCCGCTACGAATGGCAGCCGGGCACGCTGATCGTGCCGCCCAACATGTGGCTGCACCAGCATTTCAATAGCGGCCCGACGCCGGCGCGCTATCTCGCCTTCAAGCTTGGCTCGCAGCGCAATGCGCAGGGCGTCATGACCTGCTGGATCAGCAAGCGGCTCGGCGGCGACCAGCTCGACTACGCCGACGAAAGCCCACGCGTGCGTGAGATGTTCGCGGAAGCGCTCGCCAAGCACGGCCTCACCTCGCGCATGGAGGAGGCCTACCGCAAGGAGCTCGAGACGCTGCCGCCGCTGCCGAGCAAGGAAGCGGCGGAGTAGAACGAAGCCGCGCGCATTCAGGGAGAGAAACGATGAACGCACCATTCAGCCATCCGCACCTCGGGCCTGCGGCTCTGCAATTCCTGAGCGCCCCACACCAGCTCTTCATCGGCGGGCGCTTCGTCGACGCCAAGGCCGGCAAGACCTTCGACACCTACGATCCTTCGAGTGGCCGGGTGATTGCGACAGTCGCTGCGGGTGAGGCGGCCGACATCGACGCGGCCGTGACGGCCGCGCGGCAGGCGTTCGAGTCCGGCCCCTGGAGCCGCATGACCGGAAGCGAGCGCTCAAAGCTGATGTGGAAGCTTGCCGAGCTGATCGAGGCGAACAGAGATGAATTTGCCGAGCTCGAGTCGCTCAACAACGGCAAGCCGATCGTCAATATCCGCAACTCCGACATTCCGAACAGCTGCGAAGTGCTGCGCTACACCGCCGGTTGGGCGACCAAGCTGACCGGCGAGACCTTGAGCCTCGCGCAGCCTGGCAATTTCCACGCCTATACGCTGCGCGAGCCGATCGGCGTGGTCGGGCAGATCATTCCCTGGAACGCGCCGCTGATGATGGCAGCCTGGAAGCTCGCGCCGGCGCTGGCGACCGGTTGCACGGTCGTGCTCAAACCGGCGGAGCAGACGCCGCTCACTGCGCTGCGGCTTGCCCGGCTGATCCAGGAGGCCGGCATTCCGGACGGCGTGGTCAACATCGTGACCGGTTTCGGCGAAACGGCAGGTGCGGCGCTTGCCGCCCATCCCGGCGTCGACAAGATCGCCTTCACAGGCTCGGCTGAGGTCGGCCGGCTGATCGTGCAGGCAGCCGCCGGCAACCTGAAGAAGGTGTCGCTCGAACTCGGCGGCAAATCGCCCGTGATCGTGTTTCCGGATGCCGATCTCAACATCGCGGTGCCGGGTGCCGCGCGCGCGATCTTCAACAACTCGGGTCAGGTCTGCGCGGCGGGCTCGCGGCTCTATGCACATCAGAGCGTGTTCGAGCGTCTCATTGAAGGCGTCACGCAGGAGGCGGGCAAGCTCAAGATCGGGCCGGGCCTCAACCCGGACACCCAGATGGGGCCGCTCGTTTCGCAGGAGCAGCTCGAGCGCGTCTCCCGCTATGTGGCGCAGGGGCGCTCGGATGGCGCCAAAGTGGTGACCGGCGGCAGCCGCGTCGGCAACGAAGGCTATTTTATCGCGCCGACGATCCTGATTGAGACGAAGCCGGAAATGTCGGTCGTGCGCGAGGAGATCTTCGGACCGGTGCTGTGCGCGATGACCTTCAACGACGATGATCTCGAACGGATTGCCGAGGAAGCGAACCGCACCACCTATGGCCTCGCCGCGAGCGTGTGGACGCGCAATCTCGGCACTGCGCACAAGATGGCCCGCCGGCTGCGGGCGGGCTCGATCGGCGTCAACATGCACGGCACGCTCGATCCGGCGATGCCATTCGGTGGCTACAAACAATCCGGCTGGGGCCGTGAGAAGGGGCAGGAGGTCCTTGACCTCTATACCGAGGTCAAGGCCGTGGTGATGGCGCTGTAGGGCCGCACCGAAGTTATCCCTTCACCTACGCTTCGTCGTCCTTGAACTGCAGGTGCCAGGCAAAGACCAGCAGGCCCAATTGCACCAGCTCGATGGCGGCGCTGTACCATTGAGGGAAGGCCACGACGTAGTCTACGTCTTGCATGATCAACGTGTGGGCGTGGATGGGAAGGCTGATCATGAAGTAGACGGCGAGGAAGCCATAGAGAATTCGGTGCCAGCCTCCAGGATGGACCACCCGTTTCCAGACGATCCAGCTGACAATCGCGGCATAGGCCATGGGAAGCGTGAGCAACGAACCGTATGTCGCTGTGTGGTGCAGGAATTGATCTTGTGGCACGAGGAGGCGGGTCAGGTGCAGATACATTCCACCGATCACAGTCACCGCGATGGCGTATCTGAGGCCGAAACCTTGGCGGTGCCATTCGCGCAGCCAGCCGTGCATCTCGCCGCGGGCTGCTTGTAATTCACTTGCCTGGATGGTCATTAGCTCTCTCCTTGCGCTCGTGCGCTGGCAGAAATGTGCACGCGTAGAAGTCTCAGTCCTCAGCTCGCGAGCCTGAGATGGCTGGCCGACCTGCGCCTCTCGATCGCCATCGCTGTGTCTTGAATGACGAAACGATCCGTTTCGGGCCCTCGTGCTTTGAGCTGCACTTGCTCGGCGAGATAGCGCTTGATCGCCGCCGCATCGAAGCTCGTTCCGCAAAGGCCCACGTGGCCGTCAGGCCGCAGGAGATATAACGAACGTTGCGGGACCTTGGCGCGGGCGAGCTCGGCGTTGTTGGCAGGACCGGCCGCGATGGTGTGGATGCGCAGGAGGTCTCCAAAATCGTCCAGCATCTGCGGAGCGATCGGCGATTGTCC
>Ga0066388_100002352_pt1 | contig 11486 bp, 10 predicted proteins | sample PanSoiMetaGPlot6_FD_64539 | JGI IMG/M metagenome (GOLD analysis project Ga0066388, IMG submission 64539) | Tropical forest soil microbial communities from Panama analyzed to predict greenhouse gas emissions - Panama Soil - Plot 6 (Hybrid Assembly) | ecosystem: Environmental > Terrestrial >... | reverse complement strand
TCACGCGACGTTCTGGCAATCTCCAGCGCCTGTTCGTGCAGCATCCGAGCCGCGTCGAACTCTCCGGCATCGGACGCGGCGCTGGCAAAGTTGCCGAGCGCGCGGCGGACGGCGTCGAAGTCGCCTGCGCGCGACGACAGATCGATCGCTTCATCGAACGCTCGGCGCGCGCCTTCGAAATCGTTGAGGGCCACGCACACCAGGCCGAGATTGTTGAGGGTGGTGCTCAATTCTTTCGTGGCCGATGCGGCGCGAAAGAGCTCCGAGGTTTGATGGTATTCGTGTCGCGCCGCCGCGAGATCGCCGCGCCGCCGCGCAAGATCTGCGAGACCAAAGCGGATCGTCGCCTCGGCTCGACGGTTGCCGAGGCGCATGGCATCAGCCAGCCGAGTACGCAGTTCCTCCTCGGTCGCCATGTGAAGAACGCTCTCAGCGTAGCATCACCCGGCGGCGCGCCCGGCGTTGATTATGGCCTCGAGCACGGCGACCGCATCGACGCAGCCCTCGCCACCACGGATGGCCGTCGCCAGCCGTTGCGCGCCGGCGCGGTAGCTCGGCTCCTGCAAGACACGTTCGATCGCACGCCGAATCGCGGCGACATCCGCCGTCGGTTTCAGACGAACGCCGGCACCGCGGTGCACGACGCGCGCGGCGGTGTCGTTCTGGTCGCGTCCCATCGGAATGCACACGAGCGGCACGCCGGCGGCCAGGCCCTTCATGGTCGTGCCGTGGCCACAATGTGTGACCAGAAGCGACGCTTCGCGCAGCACGGCGCCGTGCGGAGCGGTCGCAACCACCGTCACGTTGTCGGCGCCGGGAACTTCTTCCGGACGCACCGCGGGCCCGCGCGTCACCAGCGCGCGGACCGGCAGGCCTGTCAGCGCCTCGACGATGCGGCGCAATACGATCGCCTGATCCTGAAACGTCGACGACAGGCCGACCAACACCAATGGCCGCTCGTCGCCGGCAGTCCAGGGCGAGCTCCAGGTTTCCGTCCAGGTCGGATCGTCGAGCTGCGGCCCAACCCAGGCGATGTGCGGCGGCATCGCGGGCGAGGTCAGATCGAACGCCGGCGTGGTCAGCATCAGGATGCAATCGGTGTGCAGCATCTGCTGATGAGTGGAGCCGATCGCCGCCAGCCCGCGGGCCTGGCGTTCGGCGTTCAGCGCCGGCAGCGCCGAATTGAACAGGCGCGTTGTGATGCCGCGCAGCAACGCATCCCGCAGGTGCCCGAGCGGCCCACGCGCCGGCATGAAGCCGGGCCCGAGGGGTGGAATGCCGGGCGTGGGGATCATCCAGATCTGTGGATTGATGATCGCGCTCGGCAAACGCCAGTGCTCGGCAACGATGAGTGCGGCCGGTATCGCGAAATCGGCGAGCAACGCATCCACGGGACGCGCCACCAATTCCGCGTGCACGTCCGCGGCCCAGCGCGGCGTCGGCTCGGCCAGGAATTCGCGCATGTACTTCCTGATCATCACGAGCGGGTTTTTCCACTCATAGTCGCGGACCACATCGCCGGACCGATCGCGCGTGGTGCGGTGGGGCGCGGTCGTCCAGGACGAGAACTCGCATCCGGCAGCTCGCGCGTCGGACTCCATGGTGGGATCGCCGAGCACACGCACCGAGTGGCCGCGGCCGATCAGTTTGCGGCACACCGCCAGCTCGGGCGGCACATTCCCGCCGCCATCCCAGGTCACGAGCAGATAGCGCTTCGCCGCCGTCATCGTCCCTCCATCTGCTGCAGCAGGCGCCGCGACATTCGGCTATCATCGCTCGATATGAGAGCCACGATTGCCGCGCTCATCCTGTTCGGTTCCGCGATCGCGTTCGCCCAGGACTCGAAGCCGCAGAACCTGCCGTACGCCGCCGTGCACAATCCGGAATTCATCTCTGCGTCCGCCGCGTCGTTCATGAGCGCCGATGACCGGGTCATCGGTCTGATGAGCGGGGCGACCGCGAAAGCGTATCCCGCCGGCATCCTTGCCCAGCACGGCCTCGTGGAAGACGAGTCACCGAGCGGACCGATCGCCGTCACCTGGTGAAGCTACTGCAACACGGCCCTCGTGTTCAGGGCCGAAGCGCGCGGTCAACGCCTCGTGATGGAGAACGCCGGCGTCGTCGGCGGCAACGAGGTGTTCAAAGACGTCGAGACCGGCAGCCGCTGGCAGCAGTCGAGCCTCGAAGCGATCTCGGGTCCATTGAAGGGCGAGCATCTCGAACTGTATCCGTTTCTGCTCACGAGTTGGGAGGAGTGGCTGCGGCTGCATCCGACCACGCTCGTGCTGAAACCGCTGCCCGGATATGCGGAGCGGATTCCCGCGAAGAACGCTCAGCTGCGCGCGGGCTACTCGCTCGACAAATCGGCGCCGGCCGACGTCGTCCATCGTGACGATCGCCTGAAGGCGTACACGAAGATCATCGGATTGACCGTCGGCGGCGCGAGCCGCGCGTTCCCGCTCGACGCCCTCGCTCGCGTCCGGGTCGTCAACGAGGAGCTCGGCGGCCAGCCGATTCTCGTCGTGCACCAGCCGAAGTCGGATACGACGACGGCGTTCGTGGCGCGCGCGAACGGGGCACGGCTGACGCTCGAGGAAGCAAACGCCGGCGCGACCGAGCTGATCGATCGCGACACGCAATCGCGGTGGGACGCCTACGGCACCTGCACGTCCGGCAGCCTGAAGGGCACGCAGCTCGCCATGCTGATCATGGAACCCGAGTACTGGTTTGCGTGGTCGGAGTTCCATCCGAACACGACGATTTTTGGTGTGCGATAAGGAGATTCACATGAACAAGGTGATGATTGCGGCGGCGCTCGCCGCCGGGGTGGTGTTCGGATACGCGGGTCGCGGATGGACGCAGACGGACGGGAAGCTGCCGGTCGTCGGCTACAGCTCGGCGAAGGACATCCCGGGGGCTCGCGAACTGCCGGATCCGAACGTCGACTACAAGGTGGTGTTCTCGGTGGCTGCGAACGCGAAAGCCGACGAGATCCATCCGACGCTCAAGACCATTTCGACCTACCTGAATACGCTCGCCCACAACGGTGTGCCGGCCAATCATCGTCACATCGCCGCGGTGTTCCATCAGGGCGGCGGCGACGCGGTGCTCGCCAACGAGGTCTACAAGTCGCGCCACGAGGGCGTGGACAACCCCAATGTCGAGCTGCTCAAAGCGCTGAAACAGGCCGGCGTCGAATTGCGCGTCTGCGGCCAGGGACTCCTCGGCAAGAAGCTCGATCCGTCGCAGGTGCTGCCCGGCGTGCAGGTGGATCTCTGGGCGATGACGACGATGGTCAACCTGCAGCTGCGCGGGTATGTGAGGATCGGCGGGTAATCACCTCACGCTTCACCTCCGACAGCGCCTTCACACGCGATCACTGTCGCGAACGAGTTGTCGCGTCAGGCCAGCCGCGCGGGCCGGTCTGGCGCGTCGTCTCGCGCACCTCTCCGCCAGAACTCCTCACCTGTGGCGCCGTTCTGCTCATTCTGGCGGTCGTGCGCAATCGCCAGCAGGACCATGAAGAACAGCGGCGCGAAGTCGAGCGTGGTGGCGCCGGCCCACGCGTAGAGGACATCCCGCCAGTACGTCCAGATGGCCCGCTGTGTGGAGAGCATCGTGAATATCTCCACGTTCGTCTCTTCGCCGTCACCCGCGTTCGTGATCTGGCCGATCACGGTTTGCGCGCCGTCCACCAGCGCCTTCAGGTGCTCGACCGCGGCCTTCTGCTCGGGGCGATCTTCCGCCTTCGCCGACATGGTCAACGAGGTCAGGTTCTTGTTCATGACACGAATGAACCCGACTGACGAGGTCTGCGCCATGCGAGCCATCACCTCGTTGATGTCACCGAGGTGCCTGGCGAACTCGAGATTGTTCTTCCGGACTTCCTCGCCCTCCGAGATGTCCGCGCCCTCCATCCGGGCCGCCGCCGCCCGTGCCTGGCTGATCAGATCGCGGGCGCGTTCGTAATTCTGGCGCGACTCCTTGTCGACGCCCTGGACGGAGCCCGCGAGGTTTGCCAGCAGCTGGCTCGTATTGCGAAGCGTCGCGACGACATCGCCCTCGCCTCGCAGCCCCGAGAATGCGCCACCCGCTTCCCGCCTGGCGAGATCGTTGAAGTTCTGCGAGAGCGTTTGCAGCTGAGGTCCCAGGTTTGCTTCCGTCGCGGCGCGGCGATAGAGGCGGAGCCCCTGCATCTCTGCCGCGGCCAGCGTCCGCTGCATGTGCGTGCTGACGGCGTCTTTCCCACCCATCGACACGACGCTCCACTGCGTCGAGAACCAGAACACGAGCACGCAAATCGCCCCCGCAATGGCTCCGTAGCGCACGCGTTCCTTCCGGCTGCCGCGCGCGTAATACTCGGCGAGGAACCAGAAGGTGCTGAACTGGAACAACGCGCCGCCGAACGCCATGCCCCAGTAGATGATGGCGTCCTTCGTGGTCGTCTGATAGCCGACCTTGGACGTGTAGAAAGACACGAAGCACAGCACGCCCATGCAGGTGACGAACAGCCGGGTCGCTTGCCGGTAGGTCATGCCCTATAACAACGTGTTACGCGTCAGGCAGGTTCCAGGTTAACACGCGCTCGAGTGGTGCGACCGTCATCACTGGAGGACGATAGGCTCGCCTGTCCAGGCCCATGAACAGTGGCAATCGGGCCCGGCGCGTCAGACCTCGCAAAATTCATAGGCCTGCGTCGAGGATGCAGCGCTCACCGAGCGGTCTCGCTTCGGGATCGTCGCGCCCTCGATGGCGCCCCGCCGGATGGCGTCTACGATCGCCGCGCCGCGTCGACGCTCCGCGTCGGATCCGCGCCGCTCCACGTCACGTCGGCCGTCGGACCGTAGATCGGCGGCACCGACCGATCGAGAAGACGCAGATACACCGTCAGCTGCGTGCGATGGTGCGCACTGTGGAGCACGCGCCGCCAGAAGATCCAGACGCGCGTGCGCTCGACGTCGAAGAACGTCACCTGAGCGTTCCACCACTGCTGACTTCCGCGCGCGAGATGGGGCAGCCGTGCCCGCGCGAGATCGGCGAGGCGCGCGATGCTCGCGGCGACCGTGAGCGGGTTTGGCACGACCGCGGCGGCGTCGGGCTCCGGGAGGCCGAGGAACTCGCCGAAGAAGCGCCGGCCCGACAGGAGTTCGTGCTTGAACACGTCGCCGACGCTCGTCGACTTCTCGTGCGGACGGTACGTCAGGAGCTCGTCGTCGAACGCCTGCCACACCGATGCCGTCTTGTTGATCTCGCTCGCATACACGTCGAGCAGATGCTGATAGACCGCCTCGTCTGCGCGCGGAACATCCGCCGCGTCGATCACGCGGGCCGGGTAGGTTGCTGGCATCACTCGCCATGGTATAGCGGTTTCACTGCTGTGTAGCTGCGTCGCTCGGTCGAGATCGAGCACGAGCTGTATGGCCACGAAGACGCGAAGACACGAAGACCTGGTTGGATTTCCTTCGTGCCTTCGTGCCTTCGTGGCGGTTCGATATGACGTTACTGATTCAGCGGGTTCGCTACTACGTGACTTTCGTCGCGATGAGCACACCGACGGCGCGAGGCCGATCCTGCGGAATCGACCCGCTCATCTATCCGAACGTCGTGAACCTGCTGCCCGACGCATAGCGGCGCAGACCGTAATCGAAGACCAGTACCGCAAGACACAGATACGCCATCGCGACGAGCAGCAGGATCGCCACGTTGGCGAGCGACGGCGCGTGGAGAATCCGAACCGGCAGGTAGCCCACGAAGCCGGCCGGTAGCACCGTGAAGAGCACCAGCCGCAGCGTGCCGCCAAACAATGGCTCCGGATACAGAGAAAACGTGACCAGCAGCTCCCATAGCTGCGTCGCGACGCTTTCGACCCGCCCCAGCCAGAACGCCAGGCTGAAAAACACCACACCGCACGCGATCAGGATGAGCGTGCACGCAACGATCACCGCGACGACAAACGGCGTGGCCCGCCAGGAGATCTGTCCGGACCAGACGATGAAGATCAGGCCCGAGATGAAGTCGCCGGCGCCCGACGGCTGCGCGTGCATGCCGAGCGCGTGGACGAGCACCGGCTTCGGCTGCGTGAGGAGCGTGTCGAGCGCGCCGTCCTCGATGAACCTCCCGAGGCGACGGACGCCGCCTGCAACGGTGACCGTCAGCCCGAAAGCGGCCGCCACCATGCCGAACAGCAGCTGGATATCGCCAATCCGCCAGCCGCGGAGCGTCGTCACGTGCCCCATCAGCGCCCACCAGAACACGAAGAAGGTGAAGTTGTTGAGCGCCATGAAGACGACCTGGATGACGAACGCCCCGCGCAGCGCGACCGCTGCCTTGAGGTTGGTCGTCACGAGCGCTCGCGCGAACGACAGGTTTTCAGCCACCATTGATCGTCACCGTCGATGCGGCGCGTCGGAAGATCCACGACACCGCGCAGGCCGTCACGCCGCTCCAGAAGGCCAGACGTCCGGCCAGCGCTCCCGGCGTAACGAGATTCGTTCCCAACACGAACGACGCCGGCGCGGCGAGCAGCGACGGAAACGGCGTGAACACTGCCGCTCGCCTGACGAACGCCGGATAGAGCTCGAGCGGCAGCATCAGGCCGCCGAGCACGAACATCAGCTTCTGCCACACCCAATAGACAGGCGCGACATCCTGGAGCCAGAACGCGAGCAGCCCGATTCCCAGATACAGCGCGGTGATCACGGCACTCGCCGCGAAGCCGAACGGGACGACGATGAACAGTGCGGTCAGCGGCGGAATCCATCCGGTGAACGCGAACGCACAGAAAAACGCCGTCAGTCCCAGGAACGGCGCTCGCACCGCCAGCAGCCCAAGGCCCGCCGCGAGCTCCGCGACAACGTACGACACCGGATGACCGAGGCGGTACACGACGTCACCGCGGCGAATCGCCTCCTGGATCTCGATGTGGATTGGCGGCGCGCTGAGCAGAATCCACTCGGTCGCCGCCAGATACCAGACGAGCGACTTCGGATCGGCGGCCACGGGCATGCCGGCCTCCTCCACCGCGCGCCACAGACTCGAGAACACGCCGAGGATGACGGCGAAGAACGCCATCCGGCCGTACAGCTCGTTGCGCTCGCGACGCGCCTGGCTGGCCGCGATGCGCGAAAATGCCGCGTATTTGGCGAGTTGTGTCGCGATCATGACGGCACACTCGCCGATGAGGCGGTCGCATACAGCGCGCGGATCACGTCGTCGAGCGGCGCATCCTCGATCGCCATGTCGCGGATCGACGCCTGACGCAGCGCCGCGTCGACCAGCTGCCCGAGTGGCGTGATGTCGAGCGAAATGTCCAGCTCGGTCCGGTACGAGCCGGACGACAACACACGCACGCCAGGCAGCGTCAGCTCGAGACGGTCGGCGTCGCTCCACAGCGTGACGCGCTTCGCCTTGAGGTAGCTGCGGCGCAGCGCCGAAATCGGACCGTCCCACAGCAGGCGTCCGTGATTGATCACGATGGCGCGCGAGCAGACGCGTTCCATGTCGCCGGTATCGTGCGAGGTGAGGAGCAGCGTGACACGCTCGCGCTCGGACTCCGTCCACAGCAACTCGCGAATCATCGCCTTCGCCGACACGTCCAGGCCAATCGTGGGCTCGTCGAGAAACAACATGCGCGGCGAGTGGAGCAGGCTCGCCACGATTTCGCAACGCATCCGTTCCCCGAGCGACAGGTGACGCACCGGCGTCGTGGCGAGCGCACCGAGCGCGAACACGGACGACAGCGTGTCGATCCGCCGCCGGTGCTCGCCAGGGTCGATCTCGTAGACGCGGCCGAGCAGCTCGAACGTGTCGCGCGGCGGCAGTTGATACCAGAGCTGGGAACGCTGCCCGAACACGGTCCCGATCTGGAAGGCGAGCTGACGCCGTTGCCGCGACGGGACGAAGCCGAGCACGCGGACGTCGCCGGCGTCGGGCCGCAGAATTCCCGCAAGCATCTTCAAGGTCGTCGACTTGCCGGCGCCGTTGGGACCGATGAACGCGACGCGTTCACCCGGCGCGATCGCAAACGACAGCTTGTCGACTGCGACGACCGTCTGCGTGTCTCGCCGAAAGAGATCGCGAACGCGCGTCTCGACACCAGTTTCTCTGGCGCGTCGCACGCGAAACGACTTGGACAGTTGATTCAGCTCGACCGCGGCCGCGGGTGGCATGGCGACGCTCTCCTGTCGCCCTGCGGAGCTTCCGGAAACGCAAACGCCCTTCCGGTGAAGCTTCCGGAAGGGCGTGATTGCTGGCGAATCGAACGCGTTCCGGCTTTAAGCAGCGACACCCGTGTACAGCGCGCCCTGATGAAGGACGCCGATGCACAGGGCCTCGACGATGCTGAAAACCGGCCGCGTCATGACAACTGAGCAATTATACACATCCGCTCGGCGCGTTCACGAACTGGAACCCGAACGTGTCGTGCGAGGGGTTCAACGGGGTGAGCCAATAACCGATCAGCTGCCGATGCCTGAAAGCCCGAGCCCGTCGGCGACCTTTCAGCGCGCCGCGATCACATCGCGCCCGCCGGCGGGAATCGGGCGGATCACGTGCTCGGGCTTGCCCACGGCCCGTTGCAGGTAGTCGATCTTGTCGGTCACCCACTTGCTCATGTCGCCGATGGGCCGGAAGGGAGCGGTGGCGCCTTGCACTCGCTTCTCGGCGATGCGCGCCTTCCAGCTGACCAGGTCGTGCGAGTTGTAGACCCAGCACAGCATGGCCGGATCGCCGAAGATGTCGGCCTGCAGTTCCTTCCACGCGAGATCGGCGGCGGCGCGCATCATCGCGCCGATGTAGAGACCGGCGCCGTCGAAGGTGGCCAGGAGGGCGTTGCGGTCGGCCTCACTCTTGGGCGGAAGATAACCGGAGGCCTCCACCTGCTGCGCGAAGGTTTCGCGGTGGAGCAGGCCGACGCCGAACATCCGGAAGGGAACGTGCACCTTGCCGGGTCCCACCGAGCTCAGTGTGACGAACTGGCGGTTCTCCAGGGCCTCCCAGGCGATCGCGCCCGCGATGGCGCGCCGGTCGACGCCCCAGCGGCTCTCCAGCCGCTCGAATCGGTCACGGTGCTTCTTCAGCCACACGCGCATCCGGACTTCGGCGTGCGTCAAGCCGGCGTCGGCGGGCAGCCGCAAGCGCGCCCGGTAGCGAGGGGCGTCCCGGATCTCGGCGGAGACGCCCTCGCCGTTCAGCACCTCGAGGAAGTAGCGGTTGGCCTCGAGGGCGGTCTCGGCAGCCGGCCACCAGCCCCCGACGGTGGCGCCGAACGCGAGCTTCTGGCGCACGGTCCTCAAGTAGCCGGCCGCGCCCGCCAGGATGGCCCACGCCCCTCGCCGCTCATAGGCGTCGCGGAACCGCGAGAGGCCACCATGAATGGGAAATTGATCGTTGAACCTGTCTTCGCGGATCAGCGGAGCGATGAAATCGTCGACCCAATCGACGAATTGCTTCGCGTTGGCCTCGTCGGGCGGCCGGGCCTCGCCACGCCGCCTGGCCTCGCTGAACAGCTCGAGCGCCTCGTCCACGCTGGTGGGCCGCTGCCACCCTTGCGTGGCGGACGAGGCGGTGGTGTCCTCGGCGGCCAGAGCACGCGCCGATGCCGCGGCGGACCCTGAAAGGTCGCTCCAGAACAGGTCCGCGGCGCGCGCCTGACTGCAGCGGCCGCCTCCCACCAGGTCCGCCCAGAACAGGCTGGCTTCCGCGGTCCTTCTGTTCACGCCGTTTCGCTGGTCCAGGGCGATTGTAGGTACGAACGTCGCCGCGGGTCGGTGCGGCAACACACGAAGAGGATAGACCTCGAACATATACTGGCCACGTGTCCTGGCCGCTCACTCAGCTGGACGCGCTGCTGCAGGATCTGCGGTACGAATGGCGCGGCCTGATCAAGGCGCCCGGATTCACGGCTGTCGTCGTCGTGACGCTGGCGCTGGGCACCGGCGCGAACACGGCGATGTTCCAGCTGCTGAATGCGGTGCAGTGGCGAACGCTGCCTGTCGCCGAACCGCATCGGCTGATCGAGGTCCGCGTCGACGACATGACGCACGCGCGCGGGTCATGGCTGCGCGACGCCTCGCTGACCAATCCGATCTGGGAACGGCTCCGCCAGGAGCACGATGTCGTGACCGGCTTCGGCGCGTGGGCGGACGAGAAGATCGACATCTCCACAGGCGCCGAATCGCAACAGGCCACGGTACTCTGGGTCAGCGGCGACTTGTTTCACGTGCTCGGCCTGCAGCCTCTGCGAGGCCGGCTCCTGCAGGATGCTGATGATCGCCGCGGGTGCGGACCATCGGCCGTCGTCCTGAGCGACGCGTTCTGGCGGCAGCAGTTCGGCGGCGATCCTGCGGTCGTCGGACGCCCTGTCCCGATCGGCCGGATGCATCCGTACGTCGTCGGCATCGCGCCCTCGTCGTTTACGGGGCTCGAGATTGGCCGCGCGTTCGACTTCGCCGCGCCGATCTGCGCCGAGCCGGCCTGGCACGGCGTCAACGCGCGTCTCGACTCCGGCATGGTCTGGTGGCTGACGGTGCTCGGCCGCCTCAAGCCGGGCGTGACGTTCGAGGACGCTGCCGGCGACCTGCGCGTGAAGTCGCCGGGCATGTTCGAGGCGACGCTTCCACCGAGTTACCCACCAGCGAGCATCGAACCGTACCGTGCGATGCGCCTGGTCACGGTGCCGGCGGCGTACGGTCTCTCGCGACTCCGCACCCAGTATGGGTCTTCGCTCCGGCTTCTCGTCGCGATCACGACGATCGTCCTGTTGATTGCGTGTCTGAACCTCGCGCATCTGATCCGTGCACGCGCCGTCAGCCGGCAGCACGAGCTCGCCGTCCGCGTGTCGCTGGGTGCGCCGGTGCTCCGGCTCGCGCGGCAGCTCGCGGTCGAAACAGCGCTGCTGACGATGGCTGGACTCGTTTTTGGCGCCGCGATCGCGAGAGCGCTGTGCCAGGTCCTGTTGTCGCTGCTGACAGCGGACGCCCCAGGCGTATTTCTGCAGCTCTCGCCAGACTGGCGCATCCTCGGGTTCGCGATCGCGATGACGGTCGGCATCATCGTCATCGCCGCGTCGATTCCGATGCGCGCCGTCGCGCGAACGGATCCGGCCGCGGCGCTGACGCGAGGGCGGCAGCCCTCCGGCTCGGTCGATCCGTTCTGGGCGCGCCGCACCCTCCTGGCGGCGCAGATCGCGCTGTCGTTCGTCCTCCTGGTCGCCGCCGGGATGTTCGTCCGCAGCCTGCGTCATCTCGAAACCCTGCCGCCCGGTTTCGAGCCGCGCGACATCATCGTGGCCGATGTGAGCTTCGCCGACGTCCAGGCGCCGTCGGCGCAGGTCATCGCGCGCCGCAGCGATCTGGTCGAGCGTCTGCGTCGCATCCCGCTGGTCGACGCGGCAAGCGAGGAGCTCATCCTTCCCGTCACCGGCGGGAATTGGAACAGCCGCATGTGGATCGACGGGACCGATCGCAATGGGGCACAACCCGTCATGC
>Ga0066388_100002351_pt1 | contig 11489 bp, 11 predicted proteins | sample PanSoiMetaGPlot6_FD_64539 | JGI IMG/M metagenome (GOLD analysis project Ga0066388, IMG submission 64539) | Tropical forest soil microbial communities from Panama analyzed to predict greenhouse gas emissions - Panama Soil - Plot 6 (Hybrid Assembly) | ecosystem: Environmental > Terrestrial >... | reverse complement strand
CCTACTGCTAATCACCTTGTCGCACTATTACTAATCCCTCCGGTACCGTGCCTGGTGTCGCCCACCTCACTGACTTCCCGTACCCCGCGGCTGCATCCTCCCTAGCCAGGCTGTGCCATCTTGATACGTAGGGTTTTGGCTTGTATGCTACGGGCAGTAGTAGAATTTCGGCAAGCGATAGGCGAGAAGGCGGTGCTTGGTGAACCGCTTGCTCGCCTCGCTTGGTCGTTACTGCAACGGAATCGCTGCTAGGAAGCGGGACCGTAGTCGACGGAGCCGATCGGCACTTCCATACCGTCGGCTTTGACGAGGAACGCCTCGGCGAGCCCGCGGTCCTTTGGGTGGTCGACGTCGATGTCGTGATGTCCGGGTTGCAGCTTCTGGTCGTACACGACGGTGCCGTTGTACTTGACCCGTAGCTGCACCTCCGTGGTGGGGTCGAACATGATGCGCATTTGCGCCTCCTGGCTCTTGATCGTCCGAGATCATGACAGCGTGGGCCGGGAGTGCTGCGCACCATTTCTGGTGTCAGGCTCCCGGGCCCGGTGCCGTCGGTTGGCTAAATGATGCCCTCGCTCTTGGCGCGGCGTTCGGCGGCGCGGCGGGCGAAGCGGGCGAAGGACTCGTTGCCGGGCTGGTCGTGCGGCGCCGGAGCACGCATGTACGACTCGTACTCACGCACCACCGTCTCCAGGCGCCGGTACTGCTGCTTGGTGAGGTCGACCAGGGCGCCGGCGCCGTAGAGCGCCAGGACGGCGACCGCCTGGCAGGGCTTGTTCACGCGCATCGGGTTGGGATGCGTGAACAGGAGCGCGATGGTGTTGAGCACGCATGCGCGTCCCCAGTCCAGGAACGCCTCCGGGAGATCGGTGCCGACCGGGCCGAAGCCGCGGCCGCTCTCGAAGTCGAGGCGGGCCTTGCCGCCGGCGTGCGCCCCGTGGAGGCTGTGCTGCCGGGCTGCCTGAGCGCGGACGAAGGCGGCGAACTCCTCGTTGCGCGGGTGGCCGTGACCGGGAGCGCGCATGATCGCCTCGTACTCCTTCACCTGGCCGTCGAGCTCACTGTACTGCTCGGGCGTGAGGAAGACTGCGGCGCTGGCGCCGTAGAGCGCCAGCGTGGCGATCGCCTGCCCGTGGCTGTTGACGCGAGTCGGGTCCGGGTGGGTGTACAGAAACGCGATCGTGGGGAGCGCGGTCCAATGATCGTTTGCAGTCAGGAAGTTGTCATCGAGTCCAGCGCCCATGAGGCCGAAGCCTCGTCCGCTGTTGAAATCGACCTGAGCCTTGCCCGTGTTCTGGGTGTTCTTCATGGTAATCCTCCTTTTTCGGCGCGTCCGGCGCCGCGGATTGATGAGAACCGGCTACGTGCGCGGACCACCCGCGCGCGAATTGCCTTGTCGAATTGTGCTTTGCCGGCCTAGCTCCGGCGGTTGCTGTTGCCGGTGGTGAAAGCCAGCACGACGAAGATGATCGCCAGCAGCGGCATCTTCAGGAGCAGGAAGAGAAGCGCGAGGATAAGGAACGTCGTGTTCATGGTCTACTCGATGTTGGTGCCCACCAAAAGCGTGCGCGACTGTGGGCGTTTCGTGCCGGCTTCGTCAGCAAAGACGGCGGCCGGCGCGAAAACAGCAGACGCGACGAAGGGCGGGAAGCGGCGCCCTGGTCTGAGCCTTGCGACTCACACCAGTGGCGTCGCTTGCTCCACGAAAGTTACTTGCTCGCCGGCTTGTCGCTGGGCGGCGCGGTGCCGTCCTTCTTGCCGGGGCAGCCGCAGTCGGCGTCGGGGCCGGCGGCCTTGGTGTCGCCCGGGAACGTCGGGTCGTTGGTGGGATCGCCGTCCTCGAGGATGAAGATCAGGCGCGCCCACTGGTAGGCCTTGAAGAGTCCGACGCAGATGTAGGTCACGTAGACGGCGGCCAGCACGTAGTGGAAGATGCCGAACGCGCCGGTGAGGAAGTGCGGAGCGGAGATGAGCGCGGCGGACAGGCCGGTGAAGATCACCGTGGCCAGGCCCGCGTTCTTCGCGAACCGCGGGTGCTTCCGCAGCTTGAGGTAGATGTTCTTGGCGGACACGAGCATGCCGAGGAGAACGAAGGGAAGAACGAAGATGGAGAAGAGGAACGACATGTCAGGCTCCTTTCAGGAGAATGGATTGTTGGACGGGCGCAAGCATGCGGCCAACGCAGATTTGGTCGGCGCTGCCTTGTGAGCATTGCTGACGGCTGAGTCGACCGAATTCCTACGAATACCGATCGGGCTTAGAGCCCAAGCGAAGCCAGCAGGTGTGCGAGGCCGCCGGGAACGTTCACCACCCAGAACAGGAACGCGGCGAGCGCCAGATAGGCGGCAGCGTAGCCGACGCGCGTGTTGAACCCGACGTCAAAGTACGACGGATACTGCTCGGCCATCATCTTGCGCATCTGGATGTCGCGCCAGGCGTTGGTGGCGATCAGGAAGACGACGATGATCCCGAACCCGCCCAGCGGCATCGTGAAGATCACGTACGCCAGGAGCGGCACCCCGAGCACCCACATGCGCCGGTCGATGGCCATGGAGACACGGCCGCCGTCGAGCGGGGCCAGCGGGATGAGGTTGAACAGGTTGAGCCAGAACGACCACTGCGCCACCTGCAGCAGCTGCGGGGAGCCGAGCTTGAGACCGACGATCGTGGCGATGATGCTGCCGATGGTGCCGGCCAGCGGACCGGCAAAGGCCATGTAGGCCTCCACGCGGGCGTTGGCAGGCTGCTCCTCCATGTTGATGAAGGCGCCCATCGGGCCCATGAACACCGGTGGCGAGACTTTCAGACCCTTGTGCTTGGCGGCGATGTAGTGCCCCATCTCGTGAACGAAGAGGAGGACGATGAAGCCGACCGCCATGTAGATCGACTGCAGCAACAGAGCCAAGATGGCGAGGCTGACGGCGAATGAAATCACCGTCATTTTGCTTTTGCTGTCCATAGTTGACCTTCTTTCACCCGATGCATCCGCCCGCAGGCGGACAAGTTAGAAGCAGCGCGGCTCGGGTGGAGCTTGCTGTCTCGTGAGAGCTGCCGCCATCATGCAGGCGGCAGCTGAAGGCCTATCCGTGTCGAGGGAGCTCGGCTGACGGAGGCACGTAAGGCAGCTAGAAAGTTGCGCGATTGCCGGCGGCAGCAGCTGGCGAAGCCCCGGGGTCACATTCATGAGCAAGCAGTTGCTACAACTGCCACACGTGAATGCGCACCCCGGGGGAGCTGCCACTTACTTTGCCGCCGGAGCCGAGCTGGTCTGCGCCGCGCTGGCGGCCGCCAGCGCGGCGCGGTGTGCAACGCTCGCTTTCATCCCGGCGAGAGCCAGGATGGTCATGGACTGACCCCAGGCCAGAGGCTCGTTCGCGTCGGCCACCCACTTGCGTGTGGTGGCGTCCACGATGTAAGCCTCGGGGATGTTCCAGCGCTCGTTGATATGCCCCAGCGACCGGTTGAAGTGGTAGACCTGGTGGTCCAGGTATTTCTCTTCGCCGGTGCGCCGGTACATTTCGCCGAGCACATAGGACAGCATCGGGGACACGTGGCACCACTGCGCTTCCTCGAGGTTGCCCAGGTCGCGGCGGTTGGTCCGCCCGTCCCAGACGTCCTTCGCGTAGCGCGCGAAGCCGATGTGGCGCATCAGGTTCTGCTCGATGTTCGAGATCACCTGCATGGTGATCTCGTCGTCGAGCAACGGCCTGCCCGCGAGAGCCGCCTGCAGCAGAGCGTTGACGATCGCTGCGTCGGCGGTGCGCACCTCGCCGTTATCCGAGCGGATGTACTCGTTCGGCAGGATCTCCCGCAGCTTGGACTCGCAGCGGCTGAGCATGTCGGCTACGCCGGTTTCGGTGACGTCGTAGGTCTTGCCTTCGACCGAGTAGCTGATTCGTCCGTGCTTGCGCAAGAACGCGAGCTGCTCGCGGAGGCTTTCCACGACGACCGCGATCGACGAGGAGTGCTCGGCGCGCTTGTCTTCCCAGGCGCCCAGGTCCCAGTCCTCCCAGACGTGAACCGTCCAGAAGTAGTGGTGCTGGAGACACAGGAAGGCGGTGGCCTTGGGCTCGACGTCGCTCCAGGCCAGGTGTCCCCGGTTGAGAGCGTAGAAGAGCAGGGAGCTCACGAAACCCAGCGAGTCGTTCTGCGCGTGGCCCCAGATCTCCGTCGACTCTCCGAGGTTGATGGGGTTGTAGCGGATGTGTGGGCGCTTGCTGAGCTCGAAGCCGGAGACTCGTCCGGCGATGATGTCCATGAAGCGGTGCTGGTGTTGGAAGTGGTGCGTCAAGCAGGAGTTGAGCCCCCGCTTCCAGGCGTCGGCAGTGATACCGAGCCCGGCACCCAGTGCGGGATCGAGAGAGACGGACAGCTCGGAGAAAGCCTGCATGATGCAGTCCCGGTCCCACTGGTAGACCAACATTCCGTCGAGGGCCGCCTCGAAGGTACGATCGTTCAGAACTGTGACGGCAGATGAGCCGCCGGTAGAATACCGCCTGAGACTGAGCGTGCCGTGGCTGACCAGAGTCTGTCGAACAGCCTCCAGGCTAGCCGCGTCGTACGTCTGGCGTGATAGTTTGGCAACCTCTCCGTTCTGGAACGACACGGAAGGTCGCACGGTACCTAGCTCTGTCATAGAAGTATCCCCTTACTCGTCAAGGCGTGCACGAGCCTTGCTGCGTGGGTTGGCAGGCGCGGTCGTCGTCGGCGGGCACCTTTGTGTGCTGGCAAGAAAACGACGTCCACACAGTTGCCTGCAGACACGTCGTAGGGGCGACGCCATGCGTCGCCCGGCTGCCCGCACACCGCGGTGCTCGGCTTGTTCACCCCGTAGGGGGCGGGTTGTGTCCCGCCCGCACAGCCGTGTGCGGGGTGGTAGGATGTTGACCTGTCAGGTCAAACCCTAACCGCGAGGTGTGTGTTGACGAACGTGCCTGGTACTTACAATCGAACCGACAGGCCCTGGGGGAGCTTCTTCATCCTGGAAGATGCTCCGGACACCAAGGTGAAACGCTTGCTAGTCAATCCCGGACACAGGCTGAGTTACCAGAGCCACAAACACCGAGACGAACACTGGGTTGTAGTGCGCGGCGTAGCGAAAGTGACACTGGATGATGTTGTCAGTGAGTACCGATACGGCGACTACGTCTTCGTCAGGCGAGGCACCAAGCATCGGATTGCCTGTGAGGGAATGGAACCAGTCGAGATTATCGAGGTCCAGGTCGGAGATTCCTTCGACGAGGACGACATCACGCGGTTCAGCGACGACTACAACCGGGCGTGAACCGGCAGCAATCGGGCGGCATTGACCGGAGGTTCCGGATCGAACCGTCACGAAAACGCACTCTGTAAAGCTCGTTTACATCACAACTCGATCCAGTTTCAGGTCAAGAGGCCTGGCTGAGGTAGATCAAGATCACCGCTGTGAGGTTGTTCAGCCCGTGCAGGAGCATGGGGCAGATGAGCGTTCCTGAGCGGCGATAGAGAGCCGCTAGAACAATACCCATGATGAACAGCCCAGGAAAGCCGGTGAGCGTCATGTGAGCGCCGGCGAAAGCGGCGGCGCTGACAACCATCGCCGCGTAGGCAGCGCTCCGTTCACTGCGGAACAGCTTACCGAGCCAGCCCTTCTGGAAGCTGGTGCGGCACGCGTTGAACAAGAACCCTCTGAAGATGAGTTCTTCGAACAGCGGTGCGCCTACAGCGGCCAGAGCCGCGAAGACCCAGAAGGCGTAGCCACTGAGGCTCCTGGCCAGGTCGGCTGCCGGGTCATGAACCTCCGGCATTGGCAGCAGACTGAGCAGCGCGTCTACGACCATCACCAGGGCAAAGGCCACGAGCGCTCTCCAGATTGCCGACCACCAACTGCCGCCCAGCGAGTCGAGATTGAACCCTAGAGACTTGCCCAGCGACAACCCCTCTTTGCGGAAGCAGCGAGCGATGTACCAGAGCTCGAGTCCCAGTCCGCTCACGAACGAGGCAACCACCGGGACGATGATCACAGCCATGTTCGGATGTCGCGGATCCGTACCGACCAGCTTCGTCAGCAGGTCAGGGTTGATTCTCGCCAGGAGGGCTACGGCGAAACTGAAGAGGAAGACTGGGAATAGACTGCCGATCAGGTACAGGAACGTGGCGACCGCGTATTGCTTCGCCATCGTGCCGAAATTCCACGGGAAGTCCGCCTGGAGGCGAATCTTCGGGTGGGCGAGCGCCTGCCACGCTCGTTGTAATTGTTCTTGAACCATGGGTGTTACTCCTTGCCGGACGTAGACCAGGTCGCGGCCCGCTCCTTCAGGCGCGACGATCTTCGTCACCGATGCCAATGCAACGTCGGACGGTTCTCATCACGCACAAGCGCGACAAGAATGCTGCAGAGCCAGCATGCCTGCATGGGTTCCACCCAGCCGAAGCATACTGCTGCAAGCCATAACAATCCGCTAAGGCCGCTAAGCCTTATGCGATGGGTTAAAACGTGATGGTTGAGCCGAGAGTTAGGTTGCCGTTTGTGTTTTTCTGCTTGGCCGAATAGCGAAAGATACAGCGACTAGCCTACAGAAAAGCTGTCCTTCAAACAATGTTGCCAAGCGAAATATTTACCAGCGGTTTGATCTTTCGTTGACCGTCTTTGATGTCGTCCCTGCGAACGCTTGCCCAGACAAGACTACCCCGATTCCTCACCGCTTCTGGGGAGACCCGCAAATGCGCGTCGACTCGTTTCCTATTAGTTAACTCAGGAAAGACATTGCATCTAATAATTTCTATTACAGATAGCGTAATCATGCTCATCTCTTGAATCTGCAATAGCTTGCTCAAAGGTCCCCTGTGTTCGGCATAATGAGCGCTCGCGAGGCTTAAATATAGATAAATAGAGACAAGGTGGTGAGCCTTGAATATCTGTCTGACGACTTCATAGGCTTAGATTCTCTTCTCTTCTCAGTTGTTTAGGATCACGTTCAGCAATCATCTGCGCCTTTCACTGTGTTCATTAGCCTTGTTGCGCTGTTCCAGATCACTTTCAGTGTCTGGCGGTGTTGCCTGGCTGTGCGCAGACTTTCGCTGACATGACACCAACCCTTTCATAAAACCGGCTCTCTCGAGCGGGGCTGGCGCCGTCATGCGCCTTCGCCTCGGTCCAGAGCATGCCGGTCTCTGCCTGCAAACAACAACGGATTGGAACGCACATGAAGGGCAATCTCACTCACGATGCCGCCTGCTGCGGTCACTCCCAGTGGTGGCACGGCTCTCTTCTCGGTGAACGCAAGCCGTTCGCTCTTGCCGGCGCGTTCAAGCACTACGCGCCGGACATGCCGGTTCACGTTCATCACCTCAAGCTCGTAGTCTCTGTCGAGCCCGAGCAGCGCAAGCTGTCGGGCGTGTGCCACACGACCGTCGAGGCCGTTGCCGACGAGCTGCGTGAGCTTTTCTTCGAAGCGCAGGATCTGTCCATCGGCCGAGTTTCGGTCGCCGGTTCGGCGGTCGAGTTGCCGATCGAGCAGTCAGAGCACGGCTTCAAGGTGAAGCTCCCGAACGTGCTCAAGCGCGGCGACAAACTCGAGATCGCCGTCGAGTACAGCCTGGTCAACCCCAAGGCCGGTATCTACTTCACCGGGCCGAGCGGGCTCTATCCAGACAAGCCCCACCAGGTGTGGACGCAGGGTCAGGACGAAGATGCCCACTTCTGGTACCCGGTGGCCGGTGCCGACTACCCGAACCACAAGATGACCTCGGAGCTGATTGCCACGGTTCCGGCAAGGTTCACCGCGCTGTCCAACGGCAAGCTGGTTCTCGAGACCGCTGACGAGGCGGCTGGGACCAAGACCTTCCACTGGCTGCAGGATCGCCCGCACGTCTCCTACCTGGTGACGCTGGCCGTCGGCGCCTTCGCCAAGCTGCAGGAATCCTACAAGGACCTGCCGGTGGAGCTGTACTGCGATCCGACGCTCCTGCCGGCCGCGAAGCTCTACTTCAAGGGCACGGCCGACCTCGTCGCGCTGTTCTCGCGCCTCTATGGCGTCGAGTACCCCTGGAACGGCAAGTACGCGCAGGTGATGGTGCAGGACTTCATCTTCGGTGGCATGGAGAACACGACCATGACCACCATGACCGACCGCATCCTCGCGGATGCGCGGGCGTTCGAGGAGTACCGCCGCGCCGGTCTCCGCCTCAACGCGCACGAGCTGAACCACCACTGGTTCGGCGACCTGATCACCTGCCGCGACTGGTCGCACGCCTGGCTCAACGAGGGCGGCGCCACCTATGGTGAGGTGGAAGCGATCGAGCACGTGTATGGCGCCCGCGAGCGTGACTACTACGTGAAGACGCTGGCAGACCAGTACTTCGCGGAAGACAAGCGTTACCGGCGCCCGATCGTCACCAACCAGTACAAGGAGCCGATCGACCTGTTCGACCGTCACCTGTACCAGAAGGGTGGTCTCGTCCGCCACATGCTGCGGTACCTGCTCGGCAACAAGGGCTACTACCGCGCGATGAAGACGTTCCTCACTGACCACGCGTACCAGGCGACGGACACGCACGATCTGATCAACTCGATCGAGAAGGCGACCGGGCGTAACCTGCGCGAGTTCTTCGACCAGTGGGTGTTCGGCATCGGTTTCCCCGAGTACAAGATCACCTTCCTCTGGGACGAGGCGCAGAAGGTGGCCACGGTCAAGGTCTCGCAGACTCAGAAGACCGATGACGGCACGCCGGTCTTCTCGATGCCGATTGTCTTCAGCTTCACGTCGCTGCTCGGCAAGCGCAAGAACATCAAGGTGCAGGTCAGCGAGAAGGAGCAGACCTTCCACTTCTCGCTCGACTTCAAGCCGGTGATGTTCCGCTTCGACCCGCAGAACTGCGTGCTCAAGAAGCTGGACCTGTCGGGTATGCCGAAGGGCATGCTCGTGCACCAGCTCGCCAACGACCCGGACGTCATGGGTCGCGTCTACGCCGCGCACGCGCTGGCCGCCATGGGCGGCCTCGATGTGGTGGCCGCGCTCGAGCAGGCGGTGAAGGGCGACTTCCACTGGGGCGCCAGCGCCGAAGCCGCTTCCGCGCTTGGCTCCATGGGCACCCCGGCAGCGCGCGATGCGCTCAAGGCGGTGGCCACCATCGCCGACCCGCGTGTCCGTCGCTCGGTTGTCTCCGCCCTCGGCAACTTCAAGGACGAGTCCGTTGCCGAGCTGCTCGCCGGCATTCTGACCGGCGGACAGGAGCAGAGTTATTTCGTCCTGGCCGACGCCGCCGTGGCGCTGGGCAAGACCGGCTCCCAGAAGGCGTACCCGGCCCTGGAAGCGGCCCTGGCCATCCCCTCGTGGAACGAGGTGGTGCGCGTCGGTGCGCTCAACGGTCTGGCCGAGCTGGGTGACGAGCGGGGAGTCGATCTCGCTGCCGATCACTCCGCCGCCGGCAAGCCCCTGCTCTCTCGTCCGGCAGCGATCGCCGCGCTGGGCAAGCTGGGCAAGAAGGTGAAGAAGGCCGTCGAGACGCTGCACGACCTGGCGGACTCGGAAGAGACCGACCAGTTCACCCTGCGCATGGCTCTGGTCGGTGCCCTCGGTGAGGCGAAGAACGCTGACTCGGCTCAGGTTCTCGCTCGCCTGGGCAAGACCGCCGTGGACGGCCGTATCAAGCGCGCCGTGCAGGAGACCATGAGCAAGCTCGATGGCGCCCAGGGCACGCCGGCTGCACAGGCCGACGAGCTGAAGGCGCAGGTCGAGGGACTCCAGGGGCAGCTCAAGGCCCTGACCGAGCGCCTCGAGCGGGCGGAAGCCGTGCGCAAGCCGGCTCACCGGACCGCTCGCAAGAAGATGACCGCCAGGAAGCGCTCGGCTCGCAAGAGCCGGTAATTCCGCGGTAGCCATCACGCTCGCAGTCGCCTGCTGTCTTGTCACGAACTGAAGTGGGGGCGGCACCGGCGGTGCGCACAACGGTGCGCATTCGCTGGCGCCGCCCCTCTTCTCCTTTCTGGCGGCAGGGGGGAACTCCAAGGAACAACATCATGACCTTCCAAGAACACAAGAAGATGTATCGGTCGCAGCACAAGACCGTCGGGTGCAAGGTGACGCACATGTTCGGCATCCCGATGATCGTCACGTCGCTGGTCCTTTTCTTCTTCAACTGGCCGCTCGCGCTCACCCTCTTCGTGTCCGGCTGGGCGCTCCAGTTCATGGGCCACTTCGTCTTCGAGAAGAACCGCCCGGTTCTTTTCCAGGACCCGACCAACCCGTTCACGTACTTCTACGCCGTCGTCTTCGTCGGCGAGGAGTGGGTGCGCCTCTTCACGAAGGGCACGCTCAAGGACGACGACACGACCAAGTGACCGCCGTGCATACGGTCATCCCGGCCGGTCGGTCACCAGCGATCTAGCTTTGTGACCGACCTTATTCAAAAGCGCTGAATGTGGGGCGGTGGCACCAGAAGCGGTGCCACTCCCCGCTGGTTTCCTGTATAAACAGACCGCCGCGCGGTCGGAAAGAAAGGCTTATGTGAGGGGAGTCATCCACTTCTTGCAGGTTTTTCTCGGCATGTTGTGCATACTCGGTGGCGCTCCGGCGTCTGGTGGGGCGCTGGTTGGCACGTTCTTGGGATTGACAGCTGGTATTATCGGCGGTGCGATCTCGAACGTGATCATGGTCATGGCCATGCCTGGCATTCCAGCCATGTATGGCAGCGGTACGCTGCTGCGCTGGTTTTGCTTCAGCCTGCCGGCCGGAGCGCTTGGTAGTGTTACCGGCACTGTCCTGAGCACTGCGATCGGCGGCATTCCGGGGGCAGTGATTGGAATGCTTCTGGGAGGACTGCTCGCCAGTGGCGGGTCATTCTTTCTCCAGAGACGGATTCCGGATTGGAAGATGGAGAAGCGTCAGGGTGGGTCCGGTGCACTGTCAAAGTGAGAGGGATTTCCACGATGACCTCGCTTCCGGATAAGTTGTGAACTTTGCGGACTGGTCTGTGGCTTAGCGTTGCGAAAAACCCAATTTCCTCGGGCTTTTTCGCTGTATGATATCTACGATCAAATATAGTCTATATTTCGCCCGATCCCCCTAAATAGCCCCGATCGCTTGTGGGATATCCAGCACGGTAACGGTTGATAGAGGTTTGGGTACATTAGAAATGGGTGATGGATAAAGCTCAATGGAATCGCGAGACCGTTCCGAGATCGAGAAGGAGACCCCTGAGAATCGAGATGCTGCCGCAAACGAGGGCAGCAAGCTGAATGCAGCCGACATTTTTTCCGGAAAGTCCGCAGAATCTAGTTCCTCAAGCGATACAGCGCAAGCGAAGGGCACCTACGGTGACCTGGTTCTCAGCGGTGATCGGTCGCTGGCTACGCCGCAAAAAGACCAGTCTGCGACCGGACTGGGCACCGAGAATCCGTATACGAACACAAGCCCAGACAACATGACCAACGCTGAAGCCAGGTCGCAAGCCGCCAGGATGAGTCCCGTCGAGCGAGTCCCGCCCGGCACGGGACTGCCTGCACGTCC
>Ga0066388_100002349_pt1 | contig 11493 bp, 9 predicted proteins | sample PanSoiMetaGPlot6_FD_64539 | JGI IMG/M metagenome (GOLD analysis project Ga0066388, IMG submission 64539) | Tropical forest soil microbial communities from Panama analyzed to predict greenhouse gas emissions - Panama Soil - Plot 6 (Hybrid Assembly) | ecosystem: Environmental > Terrestrial > Soil... | reverse complement strand
TGCTCCCAAATGCGGCCGTAGGCAAGCCGCGGGCATCGATCTTCAGAACAGCCAGATCCGAGAAATTGTCCTTGCCCAGAATCTCGCCTGGATAGCTCCGGCCGTCTTGAAGGGTGACGTTAATCCTGTCCGCCCCATCGATGACGTGGTAGCTGGTCAGAATTACCCCGTCCGCTTTCACCACCACCCCGGAACCGGTGCCACGGGAAGGATTGAGCCCCTCTGGTCCGGGCAGGCCCCGGTAACGCCTGTCTTGATCGGACCCGTGTGACTTAGGCTCCTCGCTCGCTTTGCCCCGCGAGCGGAAGGCTGGTCGTGCGCTGGTGCCCACCGTCACATCAATATTAACTACGGCCGGGGCAACCGCGGCAGCAACATCAGCGATGGTGTCCGGGCCGAGATACTGCAAGGCGCCCCAGGACCGGCCGCTGTCACAAATCTTGAGACCCTGCCCGTCCCCAAACGCCAGCGCTGTGGAGGCAGCGAGAGCCAATCCACAAGCCAGCAAACACAAGATGCCGCGCTGCCTCATGACTCCAATCGCACAGTGACTTACCAGAGATCAAGCGGACGGTAATTACGGCCGCCTACGATCACAATACAATACTTCCTGGCCTGGCAGGTAAAATATTGACGCGGACCCCGGCGAAAAACGACGGTCAGGTGAGCCATGCTGAAACTTGATTTGCAAGCCACACTCTGGTCCAGCCTGGCTGTGATCACTTGCCTTTTTACCGCTTGTGGCGGCAGCGACCAGAAGGTCTCCTTCCAGTCCGGCGGTATGACCCATACCTTTGCCGAAGGGCAGGGTGCGGTTCCAAAGGACTTCCCGCTGCCGATCTACCCGAATGCGACCACAACCGGCTCGGTCTCTGCTGAAGGCGATAAAGAGGTTGAGCACTCCAAATTCCTCATGCTCAGCTCCAGCGATTCGGTTGAGCAGGTGAGCAAGTTCTATCAGGATGAGCTCAAGGTTACCGGCTGGAAGGTGGATAGCCCGCAGGAATCCGGCAACCTGGTCAATATCTCGGCTAGCAGGGGCGATTACGAGGCTAATGTCATGGTCTCCAACGATGGCACCAGAACGACGATCAGCCTCGCTCTCAGCAAAGGCTCGGAAGCAGCCCATGAGCCAGAGTCGAATGCCGGCGACTACACCCCGAACAAGCTCACCCCACCTACCGACTAGCCTACCGATCGGGTCGCTATGCTTTTGTCGCCAGGACCGCTGCCCATCTAAAACGCAGCTGCCCAAGGCTATCTGGATGAATAGAGCTGCAGTGGATCGCTAGGTGCGTACAGCCAGGACGCGCTTCAAAGCCTCCACCACCTCCGCATCTTCTACCTGGCGAAAATCACGGTAATAGTAGCCGACCGCTGTGAAATCCCAGGGGATCGAAAGGGCAACCAGGAGATCACATTCTTGCCTGAGCCGAGAATGCGTATCGAGCGGTATGACCGGGGTGGCCAGGATGATTTTGCTGGCCTTTCTGGAGCGCAGCGTGCTGAGCGCGGCCCTTGTGGTCATGCCGGTGGCCACCCCGTCATCGACAAGAACAATCAGCCGGCCACTAACATCTGTTCTCCTGGTCATGCCAGCAGCCTTGACCCAGTAATCCTCAAGCGCCCGGGTCTCCTGGATTAATCTCTCTTTTTGTTCCTGCTGTGCCTCCAGATAACGAGCCGTATTGCCGAAGAGCCAGGGCAGCTGCCGATCGAGGATCACAACCCCATCCGAGGATACAGCTCCTATTGCCAGCTCCGGATTGTCCGGTGCCCCGATCTTCTTCGACACCAGAACATCGATCGAGCAACCAAGCTTGAGCGCCACCTCGGCAGCTACCGGGACGCCACCGCGCGGCAGAGCGATCACCGCCGTCGACTGTGGGGAGAAGTCGGCGTCCTCGCTCAGCAGATCCACAAGCCGTTCAGCAAGAAGCGTGCCTGCCTGTTGACGATTCTGGAACATCGGGCACCTCGCCCTCACCAGGCAAAAGCGCAAGCATCGGACCCGTTGCTATCAGTGTAGTCCAATCGGCCAGGAGTCAGGCAGGTAATCTGCCGCCTTTTCCTCCATCAGGCCGTCGTCTACAATTACCTGGTCGTGGCTGATTGTCAGTAAGCACCTCGAACTCAGGCAGGCAAAACGTGATTACCTCCACCAGTGGATTGGCGGATGACCAGAGGTTGATGCCGGTTGGCGAGGTGGTCTCCTCGTCAATCACCGGGCTGGTGGCCGAGACCCTGCCGCAGGCGGTAAGTGGTGGTTTGCCGGAGCCGGTGCGGCCCGAGTTTGGCAGCTTCTTGTATGTCGATGCCAGAGAGGACGGAATGCAGATTGTGGCTGTGGTTCACAACGTGGTCACCGGCCCGCAGGACAGCACGCACAAAGCGGCGGCCCTGGGTCTGAGCCGGGAGCAGTTGAGAGCGGAGCAGCCACACATCTTTTCCCTGCTGAAGACGGAGATTCAAGCGGCAACGATCGGCTTTTTCCGCGGTGAGCGTTACTTTCCGCATCTTCCACCGCAGCCGCCTCAGGTGCACGACTTCGTCTTCGCGCTTTCCAATGAGCAGCTGCAGATGGCCAGCGCCGATCTGGACTTTCTGCGCCTGCTGTCCGGGGTCTCGACTGTCCCGCCAGATGAGCTTCTGGCAGCCTCGATAAGACAGGCTTCCCGGGCCAGAACCGGTAATCGGCAATACCTCGTGGAAGCGGGACAGGCGCTGTCACAGCTTTTCCGGGACGATTACGATCGGCTTGTCTGCGTGCTCCGCAAGATTAAGCCTGATTAGTTGCCTCGCCATACTTCAGGTAGACCGAGATTGCCACCGCCACAATTCCGATCAAAATTGTGGAGACTGCCGAACCAAAAGCCCAGTCTCGCACGGTCAGGAATTGATTCTGGATTAGGTTGCCGATGAACATGGTCTTGGCACCGCCCAGCAGGTCAGGGGTGACGTAGTCGCCCAGAGACGGGATAAAAACCATAATGACACCAGCCACGATACCACGAACGCTGAGCGGCAAGGTAACGGTGGTAAAGGCTCGCCAGGGAGTTGCCCCCAGGTCTGCTGCTGCCTCCAGAAGTCGTCTGTCCAGCTTTTCAAGTGACGCATAGAGCGGCAGGACCATGAAAGGCAGGTAGTTGTAGACCATGCCCAGGAGCACGGCGGCCGGCGTGTAGAGCAGAACTGGTGGGTGGCTGATCCCTGTCCGGCAGAGTAGAGCCGTCAAGAGCCCTGTCGGTCTGAGGATGGTCATCCAGGCGTAAATCCGCAGCAAGAAGGATGTCCAGAGCGGTGCCACGAACAAGGTCATGAACAGTCCCTGCCGCTCCCTGGGCACTACAAAGGCCAACCAGAGCGCGCAGAGGAGCCCGAAGATGAGACAGATTGCCGTTGTCGAGCCAGCCAGCAGCAACGAGCGCCCGAGTGCGGTAATGTAGGGACCCGACCAGAAACGAAGATAGTTCTCCAGGCTGAAACCGAGGACGACCTTCCCCAGCTGATCGCGGGATCCCAGGCTGAAGACGATCAGAATGACCATGGGTAGAACCATGAAAATCACCAGCCAGAGCCCGGCGGGGACAAGCACCAGGTACCCCGGGCTAAATCTCTTCCGCCTCTTAGCCTCCACCTGCATGCCAGTGTTCCTTTCGCTGGTTGCCGAGCGTTCGCTCTCCCTCGATCCGGCAACGCTCTTGGCTGGACGCCGGCCGGGAAGATTCGTTAGTATTTGCTGATCATACATGCAGGGTGGAGTAGGCCCTGTTATTGTAGGGGTCTGATCGAGCCTGGACTTTTGCTTACCAAGCAATTTGGGCTGCTTGACAAGCCTTGAGGTGCTAATCGCCCTAAGCCCACGCAATCACTGAGTTCCCCTGGCGGCAAAGAGGATATTAATCATCATGGGACAGGTAATGGAAAGGAAGTACAACGGTTTGACCGTACCAGAGGGAGAAAAGGTCCAGTTTGCCAATGGCAAGCCTCTCTGTCCGTCCAAGCCGATCATTCCCTTCATCGAGGGCGATGGTACCGGGCCGGACATTTGGCGGGCCTCCAGGAGAGTGATTGATGCTGCCGTGCAGCACGCCTACGGCAACCAGCGCTCAATTGCCTGGTTCGAGGTGTTTGCCGGCGAGAAGGCCAACAACGAGTTTGGTGAGTGGTTGCCTGAGGACTCGCTGGAGGCGATCAGGGAGTATGGAGTTGCCATCAAGGGACCGTTGACTACCCCGGTCGGCGGTGGCATCCGCAGCTTGAACGTTACCCTGCGCCAGGTTTTCGACCTTTACTGCTGCGTTCGCCCGGTCAGATATTTCCAGGGCGTGCCATCACCAGTAGTGGCGCCCGAGAAGCTGGATGTGGTGATCTACCGTGAGAATACGGAAGACGTCTATGCGGGCATTGAGTACCCGGTCGATTCGCCAGAGGCAAAAAAGCTGATTCAGCTGATCGAGGGGTTCGGCAAGAAAGTCCGCCCGGACTCTGGCATCGGCATCAAGCCGATCTCCAGAACCGGCTCCCAGCGTCTTGTCCGGCGGGCCATTGAGTATGCTATCCAGTACGGACGCAGTTCGGTGACGCTCGTGCACAAGGGCAATATCCAGAAGTTTACCGAGGGAGCGTTCCGAGACTGGGGCTACCAGGTGGCGGAATCAGAGTTCAAATCGGCGGTGATCAGCGAAGACACGCTTTATAAGGAGCATGGTGGCAAGCTGCCGGCCGGACAGATCGTGATCAAGGACCGGATTGCGGACTCCATGTTCCAGCAGGTGTTGACGCGCCCGGATGAGTACTCGGTAATTGCCACCACCAACCTGAACGGAGATTATCTCTCGGACGCTTGTGCGGCCCAGGTTGGCGGCCTGGGGATTGCGCCCGGTGCCAACATCGGCGACAACTGTGCCATCTTCGAAGCCACGCATGGCACAGCCCCCAAGTATGCCGGTCAGGATGTGATCAATCCTGGCTCAGTTATTCTCTCGGGGGCGATGATGCTGGAATATCTGGGGTGGACCGAGGCTCGGGATCTAATCCACAAGGCCTTTGCCAAGACCATTCAGAAGAGGCTGGTCACTTACGATTTGGAGCGCCTGATGAAAGGTGCGACCAAGTTGAAAACCAGCGAGTTTGCTTCGGCGATCATTGAGAATATGAAAAGCGCAGACTGATCTGATTGGTCTCAGCACTTCGTCTGCCCGCAAGGTGGTGGCTGGTTAGCGGCGACAAGCAGACTCTTGAAGCTTCGAGACACAGGGGAGACTCGGGGGTGTGGGACTGTGTTAGCAGGAGGAGGCTAGAATGTCGCAAGCGCCTAGAGAGAAGCTGATCTACCTCAGGCAATGGGTCGGCGACCGGGTGGCAGTAGTAACCGTCAACAAGGGTGAGTTCAACGGTCAGCTGACCAACATTGTCTTTGACGGAACCAGGCTGATGTACATCATGTTAGATGATCAGGTTTGCCTCAATTTCGACCATATCATCGAAATTCGCCTGGGCAGATGACCGAGCGGTTCTGAGATCTCGCAAACGCCGTGCGCATCATCTTTTTAGGCACACCAGAATTTGCTGTCCGCTCACTTGAGAAGCTCATTGCCTGGAAGCATGGTGAGGTGGTTGGGCTCTTAGCTCAACCTGACCGTCCGGCCGGACGGGGCAAGATGATTTATTCGCCGCCTACCAAGCTTGTAGCCAGCGCTAACGGAATTCCGATCTTTCAGCCGGAGAAACTCTCTAAGTCTCCGGAGACGTTTGAGGCCATGCGTTTGCTCAAGCCGGATGTGCTGGTGATGGTGGCGTTTGGTCAGATTCTCAAGAAGCCGGTCCTGGAGATGGCCCCCCATGGTGTGGTCAATGTGCATGCCTCTCTCTTGCCCAAGTACCGCGGGCCGGCGCCGATTAACTGGGCAATTATCAATGGCGAGACGGAGACCGGCGTCACCACTATGTTCTCCGACCCGGGGGTTGATACTGGCAGCATGCTGCTCAAAGAGAAGGTGGCGATCGGTCCGGACACCAATGCCGAGGAGCTGGGACAGGCTCTGGCTGAAACTGGCGCTAATCTGCTGGTGAGGACACTGGAGCAGCTCTCGATTGGCGCCATCAAGCCAGAGGAGCAGGATGATGCGCAAGCGTCCTATGCGCCGCTGCTCAAGCGAGACATGGGTGTGCTGGATTGGTCCAAGCCGGCTCGAGATATTCACAATCTCGTGCGCGGCTTGTACTCGTGGCCTGGCACGCAGACAGGCTTTGAGGGTGGGCAGCTCAAGATTACAAGAACCGGGCCAGTTGACCAGGTCGGTCTGACCTCGGCGAGACCAGGGGAGGTGATTGCCCTCTCCAATCACCTGCTTATCGCTTGTGGTCCGGACGGCGGCGAGGCAATTGAGTTAGTGGAAGTACAGCCGGCAAACCGGGCCAGGATGAGTGCCAGAGATTGGGCCAACGGGGTAAGATTGAAGCTCGGAGCGCAGCTTGGCTAGCAGGATTTACCGGTGGCAGAGAGGACTGAGCAAGAGAAGACCAGGAAAGGCAGCCGCGCTCAAGGCGGATCGGATGGTCCCGCTCTTGCTGCCAACCGCCCGCAGGGGGCAAGCAGCAAAAGCGTCCGGCGACGAGGCGCGCGGAGCGAATCGGGCGAGGACAAAGCCGCCGGAGGGAAAGGCAGGAGAGCGAGCGGGAGAACGACCGCCGGTGAGCGGTCGGCCGGCAAGCGAGGTAAGGGCGCGCAGGCGGCCGGCAAAGGAGCCGCCGGAGCGCTTAAGAAAGGTCTCAAGTCGCGGCAGCTGGCCGTGGAGATCCTGGTTCAGGTGGAGAGCGAAGGGGCATACGCCAATCTCGCTCTTGCCAACGGCTTTCAGCGCAGACGGCTGTCCGAGCGCGATCGGGCCTTTGTTACCGCTCTGGTGCAGGGTGTGCTCCGCAAACGGGCGATGCTCGATGAGAAGATTTCGCAGCTCTCTAAGCAAGCGCTGGCGAAATTACCGCCCACGTTGCGCAACCTGCTGCGCCTGGCCATTTTCCAGCTCGAGCAGATGCCTGATATCCCGCAGTCCGCTGTGCTCAATACAGCAAACCAGGTGGCCAGGGCCACCGGCCATGAAGGGCACGTCAAGTTCACCAACGGCCTCCTGCGTAACTACCTCAGGCAGCGCGATCGCCTGATCGAAAGCCCGGTCCTTCAGCTCGATGCAGAGCAGCTTGCCACTCATCACTCGATGCCGCTCTGGCTGGTCGAGCGCTGGCTCACCAACTGGGGTATGGAGGAGACCCGGGAGCTGCTCAGGCACTCGCAGACCATTCCCGAGCTGGTAATTCGCACATGCGAGACGGCGATTACAACCGATGGGCTCAAACAGATCCTGGAATCAAACGAAATTAAGTGCCGGCCTGGACGCCTGGTTGGCTCGTGTCTCATTATTGAGGATCGTGGGCGATTCAAGGGCCCGTTGCAGAAGCTGCCGGGTTTTGAGGAGGGGCTCTTTACCGTTCAGGATGAGGCAGCGGCCTTTGTTTCCAGGGTTGTTGATCCAAAACCGGGCGAGCTCGTTGTAGACCTCTGTGCTGCCCCGGGGGGCAAGAGTTTGCATCTTGCTGAGCTGATGGAGAACCAGGGAAGAGTGATCGCCGTGGACAGTCACGGCGGGCGCCTGAACCTCTTGCGCAAAAGTCGCCAGCGCCTGGGGTTGACAAACATTGAGATTATGGTGGCAGATGGCAGATCGCTCACCATCGATTCGCTGGCGGATCGTGTTCTGGTCGACAGCCCTTGCACCGGTACTGGTGTCATCAACCGGCGCTCTGATCTGCGTTTTCAGCGCCAGCCGCCTGATCTTCCCAGCCTGGTGGAGATGCAAAGACAGCTATTGGATCATGCGGCTACCCTTGTCAAGCCCGGTGGAATTCTTGTCTATTCCACATGCTCAATTGAGCCGGAAGAGAACCAGGAGAACATCAGGTGGTTCCTGGAAAGGCACAGGGACTTTTCCGCGGTCACCATCCGTCCTTACATTCCGGCCGACCTGTTAGCCGGGTGGGCGCCTCGTGGCTGGCCCGGAGATCTGGATCCAGAGGCAGGTTGGATTCAGCTCCTGCCTTCCCGGCACGGTACGTCCGGCTTTTTTCTCTGTCGTCTCCAACGTTTTTTATCAGTCATATAAGCAGCCGATTAGCGCTAACCATATGTGGTGCCAGTCCGACGGAACCGATACAAGAACCGAGCTCGCCGAAGGGATGTTCGGCGAGCCCTGGTTAGATCGGCGTCTTTTCTAAATCTTTTCCGATCCGCCTCAGGCTGCCCATCCCCCAAACAGGGGGTTCTCGCGCCTGGCCAACTCCTGCTTTGGCGACTATTTACGGGCAAGCGCGATTAAGTATGTTCCGGGTCGTCAAGCAGCGGGCCGGACGCTTTAACCAGCTTCGGATTGCACCTGCGTACAATGTATGTTAGCTGGCTGTTGTCATTGTCATAAGGAAGGCAGGCCGTAGGTTCTAATCAACGGGATCAAGTGGGGGCTCAATTGTGGAAGCCGACGAAACACAAAGAGCACCAAACAAACTTGCTTGCATGGCCTGTGGTCTGGAGTTCACCGGCGGCGCGCTGGTTTGCCCGCGCGATGGTACGGAATTGACCCCGGCTGGACAGGATCCGCTGGTCGGGACGATCCTGGCAGATCGCTACGAAATCCTCTCTGTGATCGGGCGCGGGGGGATGGGCGTCGTCTACAAGGCCATGCACCAGCTCATGGAGAAGGTGGTGGCGATCAAAATGATGCACGCCCACCTTGTCTCAGATCAGCTCGCTCTCAAACGCTTCCAGCAGGAGGCGAAAGCGGCAAGCTGTCTCAATCACCCGCACCTGATTGGTGTCCATGACTTCGGGGTGACGCCTGCCGGTCAACCCTATCTGGTCATGGACTTTCTGGAAGGTAAGAGTCTTACTGAGATAATCGATACGGACGGCACGCTGGCGGTTAAACGAGCGCTCCGTATATTTGCCCAGGCTTGTGATGGGCTCGCGCACGCGCACAACAAAGGGGTGATCCACAGAGATCTCAAACCCGGCAACATCCTCCTGGTCGATACCGAGGACAAGTCCGACTTCGTGAAGATTGTCGACTTTGGCATAGCCAAACTGCTGCCTCATTCCGGCAAGGAATCGCAGGCCCTTACCCAGCTTGGAGAGACCTTCGGTAGTCCACCTTACATGTCTCCGGAGCAGTGCATGGGTTTGGCGCTCGATCCCCGGTCGGACATCTACTCGCTTGGTTGTGTGATGTACGAGGCGCTAACCGGACAGCCTCCGCTATTGGGCTCCACCATGCTCGAGACGATGAACAAGCACGTGAGCGAGATGCCGCGCTCATTCAGTGAGGTTTGTTCCGACCTTTACATACCGGAGCGATTGGAGAAGATTGTCTTCAAAACCCTGGACAAAAATCCAGAGCTGAGACCGCAGTCCATGCTGGTGCTCAAGGATGCACTGGAGACGGTCGGCAGGGACTTAGAGAGCGGGACGGCATCGCTTTTGGCCACCGGCCGGCGCCCGGCGGCTCAGACGGTAAGACTTGTTTCCTCCGGAGCCGACAGCCGACAACCTGCAAGAATCCCGGCGCTCATCGCTATTGGTCTCGGCATGATCCTGATTATTTTAGCTTTTCTGGCCGGACGGGGCACGCTGCACCTGCTTCTCGCTTCCCACCCGCAAACAGCTGCCGGGGTGGCAGGCGGTACCGGCGGATCGGCGGCGGCAGAGAAACTCTGGCAGCGCTACGACCAGTCGGCGGATACCGCTTTGAGGGAAGGCGAACTCGAGAAGGCGCACCGGTCCTGTGAGCAGGCGCTCAAGTCGGCCCAGCAGTTTCGACCTGACGATCCACGCCTGGCACATACGCTCAATATTTTGGCCAATGTCTATCGCGCTCAGGGCAATTATGGTCAGGCTGAGCCGCTTTTCAGACAGGCGCTTCAGATACGCGCAGCCGCCCTGGGGGCCGATGACCCGGACGTGGCGGCCAGTGAGGACAGCCTCGGAAGACTGTATCAGGCTGAGGGCAGGTACCGGCAAGCGGAGCCGCTTTTCAAGCAGGCTCTGGCCACCAAAGAGAAGAGTCTTGGCCCGGATAGCCCTGATCTGGTGGGCAGCCTCAAGAGTCTAGCGCTTCTCTATCAGCAAGAGGGGCGGTATGTTGAGGCTGAAGCTATATACGAGCGTATCCTGAGAATTCTCGAGAAGGCTCTTGGCCCGCAGAATCCCGAGCTAGCCAGTACGCTCAAAGTATGTGCAGAGCTTTTGCGGAAGTCAGATCGTGAGTCGGAGGCCAATCGGCTAGAGGCCCGGCTCAAGACGCTCAATGGTGACCAGGCGGCTCAGGAAAAGTGATGGAAGACCAGCAATCATCCCCGTTTAGAGGTCTCACGATCGCAATGGATCAAGTAATGTCCAGTCAGCGTGCTAAAGCCGGTCGGTTCAGGGCAGCGCTTTTCGCAATTGCCTTTCTGGCTCTTCCGGTCCAGCTTGCTTGCGCCCTTGCCGGTGAGCAGCCTGCCTCAATCGCCTCCAGAAGCTCTGATGAAAGTGAGGTTGAGCGGCTCTATAACATGGCCAAGAACTTTAGACGGGAGAACCGGCCGGAGGAGGCCAGCCGTCTGTTGGAGCGAGCAGTGGCTCTCGATCCACGCTCGGCGGTCTTGCACTTCAATCTGGGCAATGCCTACGCAGAGTCAAAGCAAAGCGAACGGGCAATCGCCGAATATGAGCAGGCTCTCCAGCTTGAGCCACGGCTTTCCGAGGCGCTCTTGAATCTGGCCTATATCAACTCCAATATCGGCAACAAGCCACAGGCGATTTACTGGTACGAGCGCTACCTGGGCCAGAATTCGGCTGCCGAAAATCGGGCCGAGGCCGAGTCGGATATGCTCGTCTTGAAGGCGGATCTCTTGATCGCCGAGAAGAAGAACTTCGACGCCCGCCAGCTGCTCGAGCGAGCGGTGGCGCTCACCCCGGGCTCAGCTCATGCTCACTTTCAGCTGGCCAGCACGCTGGAAGATCTGGGCGACCTGCAAAGAGCGATACAGGAGTATGAGAGTGCCATCCGTCTGGAGCCCAACGACACCGCCTCCTCGGTTTTCAACATTGCCAACTGTTACCAGACCATGGGCAATATCCCTCAAGCTGTTGCCTGGTTCGAGAGATATGCTCAAGAAAATCCCACAGCTCCTGATCTGGTCAGGATCAGAAACAAGATTGATTCCTTGAAGGAGAAGTTCAATCCGGCTTTAGCCGACCCTGGCTTGCCGGATTATCTGTCCAGCGTGGGCGAGGACGGCTCACTTTGCCGTTGGCCGAGTGAGAGGATGCCGATTAAGGTCTTCATCGACAGCGGGGCCGGGGTCTCTGGCTTCCGCGAGTCGTACAGGCGAATGCTCGGGGAGGCGCTGGACGCCTGGGTTCAGGCTGCGCATGAGCGGGTGCGCTACCTGCTTACGCCG
>Ga0066388_100002348_pt1 | contig 11495 bp, 11 predicted proteins | sample PanSoiMetaGPlot6_FD_64539 | JGI IMG/M metagenome (GOLD analysis project Ga0066388, IMG submission 64539) | Tropical forest soil microbial communities from Panama analyzed to predict greenhouse gas emissions - Panama Soil - Plot 6 (Hybrid Assembly) | ecosystem: Environmental > Terrestrial >... | reverse complement strand
AAGCGTTCCTGCCCGTACCTGTGGGTGCCGAAAACCTGCGTCACCTGGGCAGATGCTCTGCAGATCGCGGTCGGCCCGGCCCCGCGTCCGGGCGTCGGGCGGGCAGGTCTTCGTCCGTCCGGAGGTGCGATGATCTTCGGCTTGTGGGCTTGAAGCTGATCTTCCTCGTCGTGACCCGGGCCGTGTCGGTGCTGGGCCTGTCGCGGCGGGAGGCGTGGTGGAAGGACGCCGAGATCCTGATGCTGCGCCATCAGCTCGCGGTGGCCCTGCGCGAGCGGCCGAGGGCCCATTCGCGGTTGACGTGGCCGGACCGGGCGTGGCTGGCCCTGCTCGCCGGGACGCTGCCGGCCGGGCGCTTGGCCGGGTTGCGGCTGATCGTCACTCCCGCCACGATCTCGCGGTGGCATCGCGACATCGTCCGCCGCCGCTGGGCGCGGCTGTCCCGCCGGGGACGTTCCGGCCGGCCGCCGGTGCGCCGCACTGTCCGGTCGGTGGTGCTCCGGCTGGCGCGGGAGAACGAGTCGTGGGGGTACCGGCGGATCCACGGTGAGCTTGCCGGGCTCGGCATCATCGTGGCGCCGTCGACGGTGTGGCAGATCCTCAAGGACGCCGGGATCGACCCGGCGCCGCGCCGGGACGGCCCTGGGTGGGCGGCGTTCCTGCGATTCCAGGCGCAGGGGATCCTGGCGCTGGACTTCTTCGCCGGCGACCTGCTCAATGGCATGAAGGTGTGCGTCCTTGCGGCAATCGAGCACGGCAGCCGGCGCGTCCGGGTCCTGGGCGCCACGGAGCACCCGGTCCAGTCCTGGGTCGCCCGGCAAGCCCGGAACCTGCTCATGGCCCTGGAGGATGCGGCGATGGGGGTGAAGTTCGTGCTGCATGACCGGGACGCCAGCTTCACGCAGGCGTTCGATGCCGTGTTCCAGGCCGCTGGCGTCAGGATTGTCCGCTCCGCCGTTCAGGCGCGGATGAATTCGGTCATGGAGCGGTGGATCGGCAGCTGCCGGCGGGAGCTACTCGACCGGACCCTGGTCTGGAACCAGCGTCACCTGATGATGGTGCTGCGGGAGTACGAGGACTTCTACAACACCCACCGGCCGCACCGAACCCTCAGGCAGGCCGCGCCGCTGCGCCCGCTGCCCGACGGCGTCACCGACCTGGACCATTTCCGGGTCCAGCGGCGTGACCGCGCCGGGGGCGTGATTCATGAATATCGCCTGGTGGCATAGGTTTTCGGCACCCACAAGCGGACTCGCGACGCGGCCAGAGCTACCCGCCAGCACCACCGCTCACGAAAGCCGCGTTGCCACTATGCGCAGATGCACAAGATTTCTCGTTGGCCCGCGTCCCGTCCAGCCGTCGCAATGCCTCACGACTGCTCATCACCAGCAGGTTTCACGCTGCGTGACAACATTGGAAGGGTCTCTCGGTCGGCTCCGATAAAGGTATAGACCACTCAAGGTATAGGTGTAGACCAATCAGGTGGCGACGACCCCCGGCCTGGCCCAAACGTGACAAGCCCCGGACGACTAGGGCCGAACTCACGAGCACACATGGAGCACACATGACCCGGAAACGGCCATCTCGAGGCCGCCCGAAATGAATATAACAGCAGGTCAGGACGGGTGCGCCGCCAGGGACTCGAACCCCGAACCCGCGGATTAAGAGTCCGCTGCTCTATTCGGTTCTTCACCCTGAACTGGTGCCGGGCGATGCCGGAATCTGCCGTGACCTGCCATTCTGTGCGTTTGCCTGCATCCTCCGGATGCCGCCCGGTACCGCATGGTGTCGTGGCGTACCGGGACATCCGAGCGAACATGGAGCGAACATCGACATCGGAAGGTCTAGGCCAATACAGAAATGATCATCATCGCCGGAGGAGGTGTTCCCAGAGGACCAGGGTTCCGGTGTCGGCCGCGCGTCAATGACGGACACGATCCGTAATCTCCGTCTAGTCGATGACGCGATGACGTTAGCACGGAGGCACTATACGGACATTGCGCGGCTGGATTTCTCGTATACCTGCCGTGTACCTCCGATGTACCGCGGACCGGCGGCGGCCGGGCGGGGCTCGCGCGCCTGATCATCCATGCATCGCTGGGCGCAGATCTTCCGCCGGATTCGGCCCGACGGCCCCGTCCGCCCGTCCCGGAGGCCGCGTGCGCGGCCCTCATCGCGATGGATCACCAGCCGACGTCTGCGCTATGGAGTCCCGCGTACTTCTCGACAGCGCGCTATTGCCGGGCGGGCGTGCCGTAACCTTGCAGGTCAAAGCGGTGACGCAGGTTTTCGGCACCCACACGACGTGCAGGGCGATCGCGGCCGGCACCCCCACCGTGGGGATGAGTGCCAGCGGGAGCTGGGCGAGCGGCAGCGTGGAGGCCGCCCCGCGGAAGACCTGCACCGGGCCGAGCCCGGCCAGGAACCCGATGCTCAGCGCCGCGGCCAGGTCGGCGACGCCGAACAGGCTGAACCGGATCGCGCCGCAGCACCGCCAGCCGGTAGCTCGAGGATGTTTACCTCGCAGGCTCCGACCAGAAGCGGCCTCCAGCCTGCTATCGCCACTGGCCGTTCCGTTGTCGCTCAAGCCCCTACACGACCCTTGGCCAGCACCGCCACTTGCACGGTAGGTGGAGGGCCGGCGATCTTCTCTCGCTACGCTGGCCAGGATCTGGCCGGCGTCCCTGGTCCAGGCGGACGGGACGAGGTAGTTGTGGCCGCCGATGAAACACGCCGATCACGCGGACGAGACCCTCGGCCGGGGTGAAGGAGCCGGAGCGGCTGGCCTGCCGGGTTGATGATCGAGAACAAGCAGACCGGGTACAGCCAGGAGCATGCGGTCCGGGTGACGTGCAGTTAGACGCGCGAGTTGTGCGCTAGCAAGGCTCTGACGTCGGCGCGCTCGCAGGTCGAGTAGTCGCCGCCTGCCCCGGCCCGGGCCGGGGCAGGCGGCGATCTGCTTGAGGAAGCGCGGCCGCCGGCGAAGGAGAGGCGTCTCGCCCGGGACCGCAGCCGGGTTCTCATGAACCGCCGGCCTCGAGGCGGTCAGCGTCCGGCCGGGGAGCCCTAGTTCTGGCGCTGGAACCAGGCCCTGATGAGGGATCCGGCGCCGAGCAGCGGGATGGTCTGCGTGCCGTCTGGGTACGAGCAGAAGCCTAGGCTCCACGTCGCGTCAGTGTAGTTCGTGGTGTCCGTCCAGGCCTGGTTCGCCTTGAGCAGGTACCCGGCGGTCGGTGCGGCCAGCTGGTAGGCGCTCATGCCGACGCCGAGCGTCTGCAGGTAGGACAGGAAGTTCGGAACAGACGTCGGGGCGTCTAGCCAGCAGAACGGATGCGGGTTCGCGGCTGAGGCTGTGAAATTCGTCCACTCGCCAGCCACGACCGGCGCGACGCCGGCCGGATCAGGGTGATCGACCAGGTAGCCGAACTCTTTCCACCAGGTCGCCGAGCTGGCTGGGGTGTTCGCGTCGGCGAACGGGTGATGGATCGAGTACACGATCGGCCCGAGAGCGGCGGTGATCAGGCACTGGGGAGCCGGACTGCAATTCCCGGTTTCTAGGCCGGCCAGCGAGTTCCCGTTGCCGGGCCCTTCCACCCACAGCAGGTTGGTCGCGTTGTCGTACACCCGGATGTGATAAGCGACCGCATTCATCCCCTGGTAGTTGACGACGGGACCGCAGATGCCGTTGGACAGCGCGCCGTTTCGCCACAGGCTCATGTCATAGGGCCCGTTCGGGCCGTTGTCGCTCGAGCAGGCATCGGCCCGCGGCTCATTGAAGATGTCGAAGACCACCTGCTGGTCCTGCGCGTAGGTCTGGTTGCCGCCCCAGTTCTCGTGATGCCTGGTCACGCAGTTCCAGAATGCGAAGGTCGCCGTCGTCGGGTCCCGTTCCTGCTGAGCGAGTCCCGGCACGGCGGCGGAGTCGGACTCGGTCTGGTCGTTGATCACCACGACCAGGCCGTCAGCCTCGGCCCGGTGCACTTCGGGGTCCAGCGCCTGATTCAGGAAGCTGGTATCGCACCCGCCGCCGTCCGGGGTCGTGTTCTGGGTCGCGTTGTACTGACTGACCTGGAGGCGGACAGTGTTACCGCACCATACATTGGCCGTCGCGTCGATCTTCGGGATGTCTTTGCCGTTTACGATATTGGTGACGAAATTAGGGTCTGTGGAGAACGTCGGGCTCGACAAGCCGGGCACCGTGGTCCCATAAGAGATGAACGTCCGCCCGTTCGCGTCCTTGACCGTCCTGTTGTCGCCGGCGATCGTGAACGGCCCGACCGGCAGGACCACCGGATGATTGCAGCCCGTGCCGTAGGCAGCGGCAGGCTGAGCCGACCCGAGCAGCGGCCACAGGCTGATCAGCAGCGCCAGCGTCCCGGTCCAGGCACCCGCCCGGGCGCCGCGGAGCCGACGCGATTCTATTTTCGCGCGCAGTACGGCCATTTCCGGCCTCCTAGTCCCTAACCCTGGTCGGCAGCTCGGTATTGCGGTTCGCTCATCAGTTCCTCCCGGCTTGCGATGCCGCCACGAACGCGGTCGCTGTCGCCGGCGCGGTAGCCGGGCCGGGACCGGTGGCGGGTTAGGGGCAGCTTCCGTACCAGCTGTGCGAGCTTCCCCGGCCCTCGGCGGAGTTGGGGGCCGTGACGGCCTGGCCGCGGCTGAGGCAGATGGTCACCGGGGTTCCGTAGTTGATGTACCGGAAGACCCGGACGTGGTCACAGCCGGCGCAGGCCGTGCCGTTGTTGACCCAGGAGTGGTCGTTGTTGTTGACCCTGGTGCCGTCGCCGTAGTAGTTGTTGCTCCAGTCGGCGTCGCTGCCGGACCAGGATTTGTGGTAGCCGCCGAAGCCTCTCAGTTCGTAGACGCAGAAGTCGCCGCTGGCGCATGCGAATAGCGACGCGGCCGGAGCCGCGGCGTGGCTGGCGCTGGTCAAGGTGGCGGCGTGGGCTGGTGCCCGGGCGGGGCCGGCCTGCAGGGCGGTGGCGCCGGGTGCGGCCAGCAGGGCCAGGAGTGCGACCGTGAGCGCGGCCAGCCGGAGGGTTGTGCGCATGGGAGCCTCTCTTTCAGGATGGTGCCGGGGTGGTGCTGCGGATCACGGCGGCGGCCCGGCGCAGCGCCGCGAGCCGCAGCCGCGCGCAGGCCTGGATCTCGGCCCGGTAGCGGGCGCGGACCGGCGCGCCCAGCTGACGGTCGAGGGTTTGCCCAGTCGCGGCCAGCCCTGCCTTCCGGTTGCAGGTGGCGTCGGTGACCGCGAGGTCCCGCCCGACCGCCGGGCCGCCGGCGGCGGCCCGGTTACGCAGGTCGTCGGGGGTGGCGGCGGGGTGACCCGCGGCCCGCACGCACGCCGACCAGGCCGCGAGCGCATGCCGGAACCGGGGGTCGGCGTAGACCTTGGGCTGGATGGCGGGCAGCAGGTTGCCGGTGATCGCCTCGTCGCGGAACCAGGCGGCGAAATTCCCGTAGAGCCGCGCCTCGGCAGCGGCCAGGCAGCCGTCGGCGCTCTGGGTGACGACCAGTCCGTTGGGCACGGTCACGGACAGGCGGTGCGTCGGCGAGCCGTCCAGTGTCACGTTGTAGACGGCCTGCCGGCTGGCGGGCAAGCTAGCCGTATACCGCGCGTTGGGGTTGTCGCGCTGCCGTTCGGCCAGCCGGGCCTGGTCGGCCAGGCCATAGCCATGCACCCGGGCCCAGGCCACGTCGTCGATCCCGTACGGGAACGTGGGCGGCTGGACAGTGCCTGCGGGCGAGGTCACAGCGTACCGGAAGCCATGCGCGGCCATGCACCGGCTGATCAGGATCTCCTCAGCGAGCCACAGCCTTCCGGCTGGGGAAAGCGGCCGGGCCGGGGCCGTCGGGGCGGCGCTATCGCAGGCGCCCGCCACCAATCCGCAGACGACCAGCACCGCTGGCAGCAACCACCACCCGTGGGCGTTCCGCGGCGAAGCAGACACAACGCTCGCCTTCCGCGGGAGATCCGCGTCCATCAGGTCCGGCCCATGCCCGTCCGCCCGCATCGGGATGCGGCTAAGGCGGCCCGCCCACATGATGATTTCACCGCCCTTCACGTCCGTGCTCCCGCGTTCAGCTGGTGACGAAGGTGGCCGATCCCGCTATCGTGCCGGCGGCAACGTGCGGGTACATCGGCGACGGCCGGAGAAGCCGGTCCGAGATGCTGAGGATCGACGCGGTACCGAGATCAATGCTGACCAGGGTTTCATGGTCGGCGGATGCCAGGCACAGCTCGACTGTGCGGGGCTGCAGCGGCCCGGGCCAGGCCTGGCAGATACGCAGCCCGGGCAGCGAGCCCACGACTTGCCAGGCCGCCGAGCGTGCTGCCTTGGTCAGCGGCGCCATGGCGATCAGGTAGGCCAGTTGCCTGAGGGTCAGGCTGGCCGGCGGATGCCGGCCAGCGTACGCGCGCAGGTGGGCTAGGATCACCGCGGCGAGGCCGCTGGGCGCGCCCGGCAGGCCTGCGGCCTGCCGGTAGGTCAGAGTGCGGCCCTGCGGCAGGAAGGTGTAATCGCCGGCGGGAATGGCCAGCCTCTGGCCGGCGGCGGGCACCTGCCCCAGCGACGGGCGGCCGGCCTCCTCCCACAGCTCCCGGTCGCCCGGCGTGGCGAACCGAGGTGATGCGGCGTTACTTGCCGTGACAACGGCCGCTGATGCGGCGCTGACTACGACAGTTCGCCTGGTGGTGATGAAAGCGGTGAACCCGCCGGGGGTTCTCGGACTGAACACCGTGGCGTCGTAGTCGATGACCCGGAATACGATCGCGGCGTCCGCCCGGGGGGCGCGCCACGGGGCGGCGGCCCAGCGGGCAGCCAGCGCCCGGGCCACCGCAGGAGCGCCCCCGGGCACCGGCTGCGGCAGGCCGGTGGCCTGCAACCGGGGGTTAGCGGCGAAGGTAGCCCTGGTGCCGGGCGCTGCCGGGGTGACGGCCGTGCCGGACCCGCACCCGGCGAGCAGTACGCCAGCGCTGGCCATACTGATCAGCAGGGCGCGGGGTATCCGGCACTGGTTCTTCCTCATGCGACTGTGGTTACCGCGGCCGACTCAGGGCAGCTCTGATCACAATCGGCCGCGCGGGCGATGATCAGCATGAGCCGGAAGAGATCCCTTGGGTCGTGCTGCTGGTGCCCAGTGCGATGGCCGAAATACTGTCGTTCATGCTAGTGCCGTTTGGCCACGTCCAGTTTGCCAAATTCGTGGGATGGGCTGCGCCGGCCCATGCGTGTGTCTGGTTGGTCGCCGGGCAGTTCTTGTTGACGTAGCTAACCCAGGCGCGGTTGTTGTTCAAGGAGCTGATCTGGTCATTTGCCGATGACCCGATCCAGACCCACTGAAGGTGCGGAGTGGAGTTGTAGGGGAAGTTCCACTGCGTGCCTGACGTGCCGTTGTTGTTGTAGTCCTTGTTCTGGTAGGTGCATAGGGTGGCATTCGGGCAGTTCGGCGTCGTCACTGCGGGAGCCGCCCGGTGGGCGGCTCCGAGCGTGCCTGCCTGTGCGGCGCTGGACAGGGCCACGGTCAGCGCGGGTACTACCGCTGCCGCCGCGGCCAGGGCCAGCCAGCGGCGGCGCTTGCGGTGCGAGCTTTGGTCCATGGCGGGCTCCCTCTGAGATGTGCCGGCGAATTTCGCACGGCGCTCTTGTGACGCTTCCGCGGGCGGTGAGGCTTGTCCATACCGGGAAAATACGGTCTTTACGTGTTTACTCACGGTTGGTAATGTGCCTGTTTGTGTCACGGCCTGGGCACGGCGGGCGTTCATGCCCGGAAGCCAGCAAGAGTCTGCACGCTCACGCCCGGACGCCAGCAGAAGCCTGCCTGCGATGAGGAACCGCGATGGCAGGCGCCGGGACATTCACGAGCTGTCCATAGCAGCATCCGCGGCGGCCATGTCCGTGACCGCCCGCCAGGCTGAGGTGCTGCAGATGGCAGGCCAGGGCCTGTCATGTAAGCAGATCGCCCGCCGTCTGGGGATTTCCGCCCGCACCGTTGAGGATCATTTCAGCGCGATGCGGAAGAGTACGGGTGCGCGCAGCCAAAGCGAGCTAGTTGCCTATGGTGCCGCGGCGGGATTGGTGATGCCTGGGCCTGCCGTCCCGGAACCGTTTTCCGGGACGGCGGCGACGCATACCCGATCAGGCGGTGAAACCCGTCCCGGAAACCAGTCCCGCAACCGCGTGCCGCCCGCCCCGTTAAGGGACGGAATACGGGACGATCAGCTCGTGAGCATCCCGCCCGCCTTCGACAACAGCGTCCGGATCGGCTACGCCAGGGTCAGCACCCGCACCCAGGACCACCAGGCGCAGCTCGACGCCCTGGCCGCCGCGCACTGCCGCGAGGTCGTGGTCGAGACCGCCGGCACCCGCGATGCCTGGCCGAAGCTGCACGCCACGCTGGCCGCGCTCCACGCGGGCGACACCCTGGTCATCTACAAGCCGGACCGGGTTGCCCGGTCGATGAAGGAGCTGCTGGTCCTGCTGGAGGACCAGCTGCATGCCCGCGGCACCAACCTGCACATCCTGACGGGCATCTGCGCCGGGCTGCACCGCCCGGACGGCAACACGATCGCCGACAAGATGCTGTTCATGGTCGCCGCGATGGCCGCGGAGATGGAACGTGACCTGATCCGCGAGCGGACCCTGGACGGGCCGCGGGCCGCCCAGGGGCAGGGCCGTCGCCGCGGCCGCCCCGCCGCCGTCAACGACGACATCCTGGCTATCGCCCGCGCCCGCCGCCAGCGCGGCGAATCGGTCACCGCCATCGCCCGCCACCTTGGCGTCGGCCGGTCTACCCTGTACCGTGCCTTGGACCTCAGGCACGACAGCTCCACATCGCCAGCGGCAGGAGCCACGACCGGGTAAGGCTACCGAACCTGTGGGGTTCCAAAACGGCGCGAAGGCGGCTGACCTGCTGATTTGTCGGCGGTGAGCAGTCGTGCCTGGCAGGATCACTTGTTCGTGACGATGCGGATGATCTATCTGGTCGAGGCTACGTACCGCCTAACACCGGTCGCGCACGTGCTCCTGCCGGGCCTGCTCAGCCGCGTCCAGCCCGCGGCCACAGGGAAGTGGTGCCTCATCACGCCGCATACCGCGGCTCGGCGATCGCTGCTAGGTCCGTAACCGTTGCCATGGAAGATCATCAGGGTACGGGACCGGCTGGCGTGCGCCCGGTGACGCGGGGCTACTAGGCTCACCATGACAAGAGGATCGGAGCAAAGAGCGGAGAAGCGCCCGTGCCTGATAGCTCGCCTACGGACGGCCGACCGGTGATTGACTCGTCGGTTCCGCACTCGGCCAGGGTCTGGAATTACTGGCTGGGCGGGAAGGATAACTACGCTCCGGACCGCGCCGTCGGCGACCAGGTCATGGCCATGTTCCCGGATATCACCAGGCTCGCGCGGGCGGACCGGGCGTTCCTCGGCCGTGCGGTCCGCTACCTGGTCCAGGAGGCCGGGATCCGGCAGTTCCTTGATGTCGGCACCGGGCTGCCCACCGCCGATAACACGCACCAGGTCGCGCAGTCGATCGCGCCTGAGTGCCGCGTCGTCTACGTGGACAATGACCCGCTGGTGCTCGTGCACGCGCGGGCCCTGCTCAGCAGTTCCCCTGAGGGCGCCTGCGACTACCTCGAGGCCGACTTGCGCGATGTCGGCACGATCCTGGACGGGGCGGCACGGACGCTGGACTTCGGTCAGCCCATCGCGCTCATGCTGCTCGGGATCATGGGCCAGATTCCTGACTCCGACAATCCCGGCTCGGTGATCAGAGGGCTGCTTGAGCCGATGGCACCGGGCAGCTATATGGCGCTCAGCGACGGCACCACCACGAGCGAGACCTTCACCGACGCGGTGCGGCATTACAACGAGAACTCAGCCAGCACCTATCATCCCCGCAGCCCCGAACAGATCCTGGGCTTCTTCGACGGCCTTGACCTGGCCGAGCCTGGGGTCGTCGAGCTGTCACGCTGGCGGCCCGCGGTCGCGGGCGGCAGCGAGGTGCCCGGCATGGGCGGAGTAGGCCGCAAGCCGTGATTCACCGCCCGGCCTGGACTCGGTCTGGTGCTGGAACTCGCGCAGGAGCCTAACCTTCGCCTGTGCGTGCCAAGAAACGTGTCACAGCCGCTGACCTGGTCTCTTAGGAGAAGCCGTGTGGGGTTCCAAAACAGGGCATAGGTAACTGACCTGCGAGTACGTCAGTCATGGTGGCCTGTGGGCTGGCAGGATCGCGGGCTTGTGACGGTACGGATGCTGTATCTGATGTTCGTCCGGCTAGCCGGGTGGATGGCGCTGCTGGCGCGATCGTTCGCGTCGAAGGACGCAGAGCTGCTTGTGCTGCGTCAGGAGGTCGCGGTGCTGCGGCGCCAGCATCCGAGACCGAAGCTGGACTGGGCCGACCGGGCGGTGCTCGCTGCTTTGGCTCGGCTGCTGGCCAAGCCGCTCAGGATGGGCAGGCTGGTAACGCCGGGAACGCTGCTGGGCTGGCACCGGCGGCTGGTCCGCTGGCGGTGGACTTATCCTCACTGCGGCGGCAGGCCGCCGGTCGATCCCCGGATCGTGGTGCTGATCGAGCAGATGGCGCGGGAGAACCCGGGCTGGGGTTACAAGCGGATCCAGGGTGAGCTACTCGGCCTGGGGTATCGGGCCGGTGCCTCGACGGTGCGGCGGGTCCTGAGGCGGCTGCGGATCCCGCCCGCGCAGCGCAGCCGTACGACCTGGCGGCAGTTCCTGCACACCCAGGCATCCACGATGCTGGCGTGCAACTTCTTTCATGTCGACTGCGCGGTCACCTTGCGCCGCGTCTACGTGTTCTTCGTGATGGAGGTGGGCACTCGCCATGTGCATGTCCTGGGCGTCACTGCGCACCCGGACGGGGCGTGGACGGTACAGCAGGCCCGGAACCTGCTAATGGACCTGGGGGAGCGGGCCGCCGGGTTCCGGTTCCTGATCCGGGACAGGGCCGGGCAGTTCACCGGGGCGTTCGACGCGGTGCTGGCCGCTGCCGGGATCGAGGTGGTGAAGATCCCGCCGCGGAGCCCTCAGGCAAATTGTTATGCCGAGAGGTGGGTGCGCACCGCCCGGGCCGAGGTCACCGACCGGATGCTGATCATCGGCCCGCGGCACCTGCGGGCGGTCCTGGATGAGTACGTCGCGCACTATAACCGACATCGGCCGCACCGCGCCAGGAACCTGCGGCCACCGGACAGCGGTGGCGACATCGCCGCAATGCCTGTCACCGCCCTGGCGACAGCGCGGATACGACGCCGAAAGGTACTCGGCGGGCTGATCCACGAGTACGACCGAGCCGCATGACGATCACCAGCCCAGCCATAACGTAGCAGGTCAGAGACGATGACGAGGTATTGGAACCCTACATGCCAAACGCTGCGGTGAAGATCATGGACGGATCGTGACAGTCTGGTGCTCGGGCGCCCCATTGGCGGCTTTGCCAGAGGCGCGGTGCACGCGATTGCCCCTGCCAGATGAGGCTTCG
>Ga0066388_100002347_pt1 | contig 11495 bp, 7 predicted proteins | sample PanSoiMetaGPlot6_FD_64539 | JGI IMG/M metagenome (GOLD analysis project Ga0066388, IMG submission 64539) | Tropical forest soil microbial communities from Panama analyzed to predict greenhouse gas emissions - Panama Soil - Plot 6 (Hybrid Assembly) | ecosystem: Environmental > Terrestrial > Soil... | reverse complement strand
GCACGCGCGCAGGTGATCGAGGCCCTCGCCGGTGACCGCGGAGACCGCATGCACGGGCACGCCGAGGGCGACGGCCTCGATGCGGGCCTTGAGCGCGTCGCGCTCGCGGCCGTGGCACAAGTCCGCCTTGGTCAGCACGATGACCGGGCAGGCGCCGCTGTCCCAGGCGTTGGCGAGGTAGCGCTCGATCCGGCGCGCATTGAGGTCGGCGTTGAACGAGGTGACCAGCAAGGCCACGTCGACGTTGGCGGCGACCACCTGGGCGGTGCCGCCGCTGCCGACGGCCTTGCGCACGAAGGCGCTGCGGCGCGGGAGGAGGTGGTGGATGGTAGCGCTCGCCTCCTCGGGGCGCAGGGCGGCGGCCACCCAGTCGCCGGCAACGGGGTAGCCGCCGTCCGCGGCCTCATGGGCGAAGCGCCCGGAGAGCCGGGCCGCCGCTTCGCCCAATGGCGTTGCGAGCAGATAGAGGCCACGCTGCTGCACGATCACGCGAGCAGGCGCGAGGTCGCTTGCAGAATGGACGGCGAATTCCTGTTGGAGCGCATCGCTCCAGCCGTAACGGTTGAGCAAGGTCGGTATCCTCAGTCGGCGGGTATCTTAGGCGCCGGCCGAGGAGGTCCGATCTCAGGACAGCGTGTCGGCGGCGGCGCGGCGGAGGGATGTGCGGATCATGACAATCATCTTCACCCTCCTTTCCCGCGCCGTGTGAGGAACGCTTGAAGCGTTGCGCGCCGGCCGATGTAAGCGGAGAGTTCCAGCACGTCAAGCGGGATCATGGCACCGGCGAGCACCCCGAGAGCGACAGCCGCCTCGCCGCCGACTGCATCTCCACCGTCTGCAGGGCCTACCTCTCCGCCGAACGCAGAGGCGTCGAGGTGCCGGTGCGGGCGTATTGAGGTGGTGTCAGACCCTCCGGGTCTGACACCATCGCGCCGCCACCGCTGTTCGCCAAGGCCGGGCTCATGGCCGTTCGCTCGAGGCTCGCCGTCCCTGTGGCAGCAGCCTGACGATCCGGGCAACCAGCGCCTTGCTCGCCAACGCGACGGCGCTGCCGATGGCCGACGCGATGGTGAGCAGGATGCCCGTGGCGATGCCCGCCGCGAGGAACCAGGAGAAGAAGATCAGCAGGGCGTCCTGCACGTTGACCTTGCCCGTGCCACGGTCGATCAGCGCGCCCTGCGGATTGTGCTCGAAGGCCACCAGCAGCATGGCGAGCCCGGCCGCCACTCCAACGCCCGCGGAAATCCATGCCCCGATGTTCAGCCATAGCCATCGCATGGGTCTCGCCCCTACGCCGTTGCTCGTGGGCTGGGCTGCGCGGCACCGCGGCCCTCGCAATGCATCGACGGCGGCGCCCCTCGGCAAACCCGAGCTACGGCACGGACGGCGCGGCAGCGGGGGCGAGGCTCGGCGGCGGGGCGGACATTGGACCAGCGGCGTTGGCCTCGGCCAGGCGAGCGAGCAGCTCCTCGGCGATGGCCTTGATGGCGGAGCCTGAGTCGCCGGGGTACTTGGCCACGTAGGAACGCTCCACCGAGCTCAGCTGCGCTGCGTGCTGCAGGGCGCTGGAGCGCGGCACCGTCTGCTTGAAGCAGCGGTTCTCGGGGTTGCTGGTGAGCCAGCGGTGGTAGTCCGCATCCACCGACGAATGCCCCTCCTTCATGTTGACGCACACGCCGAGGTTCTCGGCAAAGCCCATCTCGGGGTTGAGGCCCTTGAAGCGACGGAACACCTCCAGCCCGCAGGTCGAGATGTAGTCGGGCTTGGTGGGCGAGAAATGGAAGTCGGCCTCCCTCAGCCACGACTCAGTCAGGATCGACAACCCAGGCGGGCAGTCGATGAAAATGACGTCGAACACCCCGCGCACGTTGCCCAGCAGTGTGCCGATGGAGCTCCTTAGGCGCGCGTGAAGCGTCTCTTTGGAGACCTCGCGCTCGAACAGGGTGAGCTGCATGTCGCTCGGGATCAGATAGACGGTGCGCGCCTCGTCGACATCCGACACGCCGCCCACCACGAAGCGTGGCCATTCCACCGCGACGTTGTTGAGCACGCTGGCAACCAGGAGGTCGACCACGGTGAGCCCTTCCGCCTGCAGGCGGTGCAGGTTGGCGGCGGTCAGCAGCATCGAGCTGATACTCGCCTGGGAATCCGAATCGATGATCAGCACGTTCTTGCGGAATTGTGCGGAAAGCGTTTCCGCCAACGCCAGGACGAGCGTCGATTTGCCGACCCCGCCCTTGGTATTCATGACGGCGATCGTATTGCGCATGGCCCGCACCGGTCCGTCCATCTGCGTCCTCTGCTCAGAGTCGATGTGAGCACCAAATGTGGCAGACTCCTGGTGTCGCTTTCAAGACCACACCGGATAATCAAGCCTATTCGCCGCGCCTCCCCCGCCGAGCGGGAGAGGCCGGAGCCGCCGCAGGCGTGGAGGCGCGGATGCTACCACCGGGGCGCGAGCCTTTGACAGGGCCGCGTGTCGCCTCCCGCGCCATGTGGTGGTACTCCGGGTTGGGTTTCATGTCGGTCGCTGCCGCCATGCGGTTCGACATATTGTAGAAGCTGGCGACGGCGGCGATGTCCCAGATATCGCGGTCAGAGAAGCCCGCGCGGCGCAGGGTGGCGCGGTCCGCCTCCTCGATCTTGTCGGGGGACTCGGTGAGCTTGGTTGCGAAGTCGAGCATGGCCTTCTGGCGCCTGTCCAGGTTCGCGGCACGGTAGTTCTGGGCGACGAGCTCGCCGAGCTCGGGGTCGTGGGCGCGGTGGCGCAGCGCGGCGCCGTGCGAGGTGAGGCAGTAATGGCAGTGGTTGACGGCGCTCACCGCGACCGCGATCATCTCGCGCTCGGCCTTGGAAAGCCCGCTGTCGCCCAGCATCAGGTCGTCGGACATCAGCATGAAGGCCTTGAGCTTGCCGTTGTCGAAGGCGTAGGCGCGGAAGACGTTGGGGACGAATCCCAGCTTCGCCTCGCATTTGGCAAAGTACTCCTCAATCTCGGGCTCGAGACGGTCTTCGGGCCCAAGATCGAGCGCCGTGAGCCTGAACTTTTGGGTCATCGATCGCTCCTTCGACGTGCCAGTACCCAATCCATTGCCATTGATTGACGGTTAAGGCACCCGCCGACAACACCTTTTCGCGAGCGCAGGCGGTACTGTATTGAGGTCCCCTGCGGATGCGGGTTATTCGCATGCGCAGACTGGACGGAACTGTGCAACGAAGGGGGTGCACGATAGGCGAATGTTCAGCTCACACTCTACACGAAGCGGTCTCAGGCTCGGCGAGCTGTTCCGACCGGGGGACCACGCCTGCTATTTCTTTCGCTCGGCCAACGACGTCGGCGAGATTCTCATCCCCTACTTCAAGGCGGGCCTGGAGCGCAACGAGCTCTGCATGTGGTTCACCGGCCACCCCTATGGAAAGGACAGGGCGGTCAGCGAGATGCGCGCGGCCGTGCCGGATTTCGATCGCAGGGCCCGCGCCGGGCACATTCACATCCACGATTACGTGGAATGGCTCGCGCAGCAGGACATGATGAGCTCGGCCGAGAGGCTTCAGAGCTGGCTGGTACGGAAGGACGAGGCTATAGCCTCGGGATTTGCCGGTCTGCGCACCAGCGGCAACACATCGTTCCTGGACGCAGGGGCGTGGGATCAATTCCTGGCGTGTGAGCGGGCCTCCAATGCGATCTTCGCGGGGCAGTCCATTACCGTCCTCTGCGGTTACAGTTTCGACCATTGCTCGGCAAAAGGGGTGGTCGACGTCGTGCATTGCCACGGTCTCGGCGTTGCGAGGCGTCATGGCCGGTGGGGTCTGTTCGAAGTCAGGAGCCATGACCTGGAAGCTGCGGGACACAGCCACCATGCGCCTTCCGCGGGGCGGGGGGAGGAGCTGCGACGGGTCGTCGAGGATCAGCTCGCCATATTCATCGGAGCATGCCCCGAGCGTATCGTGCTCAAGGGTGCGCGGGTTGATCTTTCGGGCCCGCAGGCAACCAAGCTTGCGATCCTGCTTTCGGAGCTCACCACCAACGCGGCAAAGTACGGCGCGCTGGCATCGCCGCAGGGCAGGCTGGCGGTGCAATGGCATATCATCGCCAACGGCTCGCGAAGGCTTCACATCAAGTGGACCGAGACCGGGGCGGTCAACCTGGCGGTGCCGGAGACGATCGGCTCCGGCACTCAGTTGATGGCCGGCCTGGTAGAGAACTCCGTGCGTTTCTTCAGTCCCACGGGAATGGTCTGCGAGTTCGAGCTGGGCCTCGACAACAGTGATGGCGATCCGCCCCTCCCCGCTGGCGGCCGCGGCGCCCGTTGAGCTCCGCCGGCTTGGCTCTGGCGATGCAGCATGGGTAGCGCCGGCGCAACGCCCGCCGGCACTTGTGAAGGAACGGATATTGGCAATGCCTCCGTTCTCATGCATTTGAGGTCGCGCGCATTGTAACCGAGAGATCGGGCAACCCGGGGACGATGACCCTCGCAGCGGGAACAGCAGGCAACAGCCTCATCCGGCAGGTGCAGAAGGCGCTGGGCGAGAAGTCGCCGGCGGCACAGCTTGCCGCGCTACTCTACGGCAATGGCCTTGACGGGCTCGAGACGCTGCCGCCGGCGCGCCTCGCCGACTATGCACGTACTGTGCTGGAGTTCATCGCGGAGAAGCCGCCGCGGGCGCCTAAGCTGCGCGTTCGCAGCACACCGGCCAGGGACGGCGCGTCCGAGGGCTGTGTCGTTGAGATCCTCAATGACGACATGCCGTTTCTGGTCGACTCGGTGATGGGCGAGCTGCAGGCGCGCGGGCTCGACGTGCGCTTCCTGTTGCATCCGATCTTCAAGACCAGGCGCGACAAGGGCGGCCGCCTGCAGGCCCTGCTCGGGCCCGGCGACCAGAATTGGGGCGACGGGCATCAGGAGAGCTACATCGCCTTCCACGTGCGGGCGCTGCCGGATGCAACCCAGCGCGACCTGGCCGCTGCGATCTCCGCGGTCCTCGACGAGGTGCGCGCGGCGGTATCCGACTGGCAGGCGATGCTGGCGGAGGTACGGGCCGCGATCGCCGAGGTCGAGGCGGCGCCGCGTGTGCCCACCGGCGACAGGCGCGAGGCGATCGCGTTCCTGCGCTGGCTGGAGGCGGGGAACTTCACTTTTCTGGGCGCGCGCACCTATCGGCTCGACGGCACACCCGAGACGGGGACGATCATGGCCGTCGAAGGCTCTGGGCTCGGCGTGCTGCGTGATCCCAAGGTGCGGGTGCTGCGCCGTGGAACCGAGCTTGCCGACCTCACGCCTGAGGTGCGGCGATTCTACTTTGCATCGGCGCCGCTGATTATCACCAAGGCCAGTGTGGTGAGCCGCGTGCACCGCCGGGTGCACATGGACTACGTCGGCGTGAAGACCTTCCGCCGCCGCGATGGCAGTGTGGGTGGCGAGATCCGCTTCGTCGGGCTCTTTACCTCACAAGCCTACACTGGGTCCGCACGCGACATTCCGATCCTGCGCCACAAGGTCGACACCGTCCTAAAACTGGCGGGGCATCCGCCGGCCAGTCATGCCGGCAAGGCGCTCATCAATATGCTGGAGACATTTCCGCGCGACGAGCTGTTCCAGATCGACGCCGACGAGCTCAAGGTGTGGAGCGACGGCATCCTCGATCTGGAGACGCGGCCGCGCGTGCGCGTCTTTGCCCGCGTCGACAGGTTCGACAGTTTCGTCTCCGTGCTCGTCTACACGCCGCGCGATCGCTACAGCTCCAGCGCGCGCGAGCGCATCGCGGCGCTGTTGGCGGACGCCTACAAGGGCCGCATCGTCGCGTTCTATCCCTATTTTACCGTCGGCCCTTTGGTGCGAGTGCAGTTCATCATCGGTCGCTACGAGGGGGTGACGCCGAAGGTCGCGACCTCCGATCTGGAACGCGGCATCGCCGATATCGTCCGCACCTGGGACGACCGCCTCACCGAGGCGATCGGTGCATTGGGCCCCAGAGGTGAGGCGCTGCTGGCGAAGTATCACCCTGCCTTCTCCGCGGCCTACGCGGAGACGTTCAGCGCCGAACGCGCGCTGCAGGATATCGAGCGCATCGAGAGGCTTGGGCCCGACATGCCGGTGGCCATCGATTTCTACCGCGAGGAGGGAGCGCCGCTCGGCCGCTGCCGCGCCGCGGTCTATCGCCTCGGCGGGCCGATCAGCCTGTCGCGGCGCGTGCCGGTGCTGGAGAACCTGGGCTTCGTGGCCATCGACGAGCGCTCCTATCAGCTCACGCCTTGCTTCGCCGACGGCGTGCACCCGGTGACGCTGCACGACATGGTGATCGAGACGGCCGACGGCTCGCCCATCGATCTGGCGGCGCATGACAAGCGCCTGGAGGCCGCATTCCTCGCCGTCTTCCGCCGCGAGGCGGACAACGACAACTTCAACCGCCTGGTGGTGTCTGCGGGGGCCGACTGGCGCTCGGTCGCCGCGCTCAGGGCCTGTGCCGCCTATCTGCGCCAGCTCGGCTCGCCGTTCGGGCCGCGCTACATCGCCGAAACGCTCAACCGGCATGCCGGCGTAACGCGGGACCTCTTGGAGCTCTTCCACCTGCGCTTCGATCCCGACCGCCAGCTCGATGCCGACGCGCGCAAGGCCGCCGAGCAGGCGATTCGCCGACGCATCGAAGGGGCGCTCGCCGCGGTGCCGAGCCTGGACGAGGACCGCATCCTGCGCCAGGTGCTGAACCTCATCGGCGCCATGGTGCGCACCAATTTCTTCCAGGAGAAGGGGTCAGACCCCTCGCCTCCGACCCGTCGACTCTTGCGCGACGGCGGTCGCGAGGGGGCTGACCCCTCCCCGATTTCCTTCAAGTTCGACAGCGAGGCGGTGGAAGCCGCCCCGCAGCCCCGCCCATTCCGCGAGATTTGGGTCTATTCCCCGCGCGTGGAGGGCATCCATCTGCGCTTTGCGCCCATTGCGCGCGGCGGGATCCGCTGGTCGGACCGGGCGCAGGACTTCCGTACCGAGATCCTCGGGCTCGTGCGCGCGCAGATCGTGAAGAACGCGGTGATCGTGCCATCGGGTGCCAAGGGCGGCTTTCTTCCCAAGCAGCTGCCGCGCATTGGCAGCCGCGAGGAGGTGCAGAAGGAAGGCGAGGCCGCCTACCGCGTGTTCATCTCCGCGCTGCTCGATATCACCGACAACATCAAGGACGGTAGCATCGTGCCACCGCCCCGTGTGGTGCGCTACGACAGCGACGATCCCTACCTCGTGGTCGCCGCCGACAAGGGAACGGCCACTTTCTCCGATATCGCCAACGAGATTTCGCTGCGTCACGATTTCTGGCTCGACGATGCGTTCGCCTCGGGCGGGTCGGCGGGCTACGACCACAAGGCGATCGGCATCACGGCGCGGGGGGCCTGGGAGTGCATCAAGCGCCACTTCCGGGAGATGGACATCGATATCCAGCGCCGGCCGTTCCGGGTGATCGGCGTGGGCGACATGTCCGGAGACGTGTTTGGCAACGGCATGCTGCAGTCGGAGCAAATCCGGCTGGTCGCGGCCTTCGACCATCGCGACATCTTCATCGACCCCGACCCGGATGCCGCCGCCAGCTTCGCCGAGCGCAAGCGCGTGTTCTCGCTGCCGCGCTCGAGCTGGCAGGATTACGACCGGGCCAGGATCTCCAGGGGCGGCGGCGTCTTCTCCCGTTCCGCCAAGGCCATCCCGGTCAGCGCCGAGATGAAGGCGCTGCTCGGCCTCAATGCGGCCAGCGTGACGCCGGGCGAATTGATCCGTGCGGTCCTCAAATGCAAGACAGACCTGTTGTGGTTCGGCGGCATCGGGACCTTCGTGCGCGCCTCCGGCGAGCGCGACGATGAGGTCGGTGATCGCGCCAATGACGCGTTGCGCGTAGCGGCGCCGGAGCTCGGGGCCAGGGTCATAGGCGAGGGTGCCAACCTGGGCGTGACCCAGCGCGGGCGCATCGAGCTCGCCCAGCGCGGCGGGCGCATCAACACCGACTTCATCGACAACTCAGCCGGCGTGAACACCTCCGACCAGGAGGTCAACATCAAGATCGCCTTGCAGAGAGCCGCGCGCGCGGGCGCGCTCGGCGCCGCAGCGCGCCGCAAGTTGCTGGCCGACATGACCGAGGACGTTGCGGCGGCCTCGCTGCGCAACAACTATCAGCAGTCGCTGGCCTTGAGCCTCGCCGAGCGCCGCAGCGCGCGCGAGATTGCCGACTACACGCAGCTGATGCGGGCGCTCGAGGCAAACGGCCTGCTCGACCGGGCGCTGGAAGCCCTGCCCTCGGAGATCGAGATGCAGGAGCGGGCCCGCGCCGGGCGTGGCTTGACCCGGCCGGAGCTTGCCGTGCTGCTCAGCTACGCCAAGATCGCCCTGCAGCACGATCTCCTGCAGAGCCGGGTGCCCGACGAGCCGCAGCTGGAGAGCTGGCTCCTCGGCTATTTCCCGCCGCTGCTGCGCGACCGCTTTCGCGCCGGGATCGACGCCCACAGCCTGCGCCGCGAGATCATCGCGCTCGGTCTCACCAACGCCGTGGTCAACCGTGGCGGGCCGGCGATGGCTTCGCGCATCGCCGTCGAGGCGCGCCGGCCGACCTTCGACGTGGCACATGCCTTCATGGCGGTGCGCGAGGTCTTCGATCTGCCGCGGCTGTGGCAGCGCATCGATGCGCTCGACGGCAAGATCAGGGGCGAGACGCAACTCGACCTTTACGAGGAGACGCGGCACCTCCTGAACGAGCTGACGCCGTGGTTCCTGCGCCGCGATGCAACGATCACTGACCTTGCCGGCACCATCGCGCGCCATGGGGCGGGCGTCGGCGCACTGGCGGGGGCGCTCAAGGTCGTGCTGCCGCCGCGCCGCAAGGCCCGGCTGGACCGCGAAGCAGCGCGCCTTGCCGAAGCGGGCGTACCGGCAGACCTCGCCGGCGACATCGCCCGCCTCAAGGTGCTTGCGCAGGCGCCGGCCGTCACCGAGATCGCCGCGGCCACGGAAAAGGCGGTGCCCGAAACGGCGCGCGTCTTCCTCGATGTCGGCGAGCAGCTTGGCATCGACGATCTGGCCGACAGAAGCGCCGCGATCGCCAGCACCGACCAGTACGACCGGCTCGCCATCGCGCGGGTGCTCGACCAGCTCGCCGCCGTGCAGGCGGCCTTCACACGCGCGGCCATCGCCGCCGGCGGCTGGGAGAGCTGGTCGTCAAATGAGGGCGACCGGATCGTCCGGGCGCGGCGGACGCTCGACGCGGCGGCGGGCGAGAGCGCCTTGACGCTGTCGCGGCTGCTGGTGGCTGCCGCCGCGCTTAACGATCTCGCGACGGGCACCGGCTGAGCACCCGGAACCGGGGTCGGCGGGCCGGCACCGGCAGGTGTCGCTATGAAAATCAGGATACATTGGGTTTGCGGCAACACTATCTGCGATTATCCTTGGCTATTGGAAGCAGGTACCGCCACTCTCAATTGGACAACCAAGGACACCGGCTCGCCTGCCTCCAACGGCGCGAGCGGATGCAAGGAGAGAGACACCGATGCCGGGCAAGCAGGAGCGGATGATCGCTGAGCTTTACAAGGACGATCCGGAGCGCGCCGACGGCGTCGTGTTCGGGCGCCGCACGGATGCAACGCGTCGCGGGTTCATGGGTGGGGCGGGGCTCGCCGCCGTGACCGCCGCGGTCGGCGCGCCGATCGTCTTCAGCGCCAACATGCCGGCCGGGCTGGTGCCGGCGGCCCTCGCGCAGGATAAGAAGGAGGGCGCGCCGCCCGCACCGCCAGCCGCCCCGCCGGCGTCCACGGGCCCGCAGCGCCTGCAGTTCCCCGGCAAGGACCCCAACCTCGTGGTGCTCGGCGACAGGCCGCTGGTGGCGGAGACGCCGGAGCAGCTCCTCGACGACGAGACGACGCCGACGCCCAAGTTCTTCATCCGCAACAACGCTCTGATCCCCGACCCGACCAGGGAGCCCGACGCCTGGAAGATCGTCGTCGACGGCGAGGTCAACAACCGGCTGGAGCTGACGCTGGGCGAGCTCAAGACGCGCTTCGCTCCGGTGACCCGCCGCCTGGTGCTGGAATGCGGTGGCAACGGACGGTCCTTCTTCACGCCGCGTGCCAGCGGCAACCAGTGGACCAACGGCGGTGCCGGCTGCGCCGAGTGGACGGGCGTGCGCGTCGCCGACGTGCTGAAGGCCGCCGGCGTGAAGCCGTCCGCCGTGTTCAGCGGCCACTACGGCGCCGACCCGCACCTCTCCGGCGACGCCAACCGGCAGGCCCTCTCCCGCGGTGTGCCGATCCGCAAGCTGATGGACGAGAACAACCTGATCGCCTGGGCCATGAACGGCGAGCCGCTGCTGCCGGTGCACGGCTTCCCCGTGCGTCTCGTGATTCCGGGCTGGCCGGGCTCCGTCTCCGAGAAGTGGCTCAACCGCATCTGGGTGCGCGACCGCGAGCACGACGGCCAGGGCATGGGCGGCACCTCCTACCGTGTGGCAATCAGGCCGATGGTGCCCGGCAGCAAGGCCGACCCTGCGAACTTCAGGGACCTGGAGTCGATGCCGGTGCGCTCGATCATCACGAACCCTGCCAACGGCGCCAGGCTCGCCGCCGGCACCCGGGAGATCGGCCTGCGCGGTGCGGCCTGGGCCGGCGACTTCACGGTGCGCGCCGTCGACCTGTCGATCGACTACGGCAGCAGCTGGCAGAGCGCCAGCGTCGGCCAGCCCCGGAACCCCTACGACTGGCAGCGCTGGACGGCCACCCTGAAGCTCCCCAGCGACGGCTACTACGAGGTGTGGACGCGCGCCACAGACTCCCGCGGCGTCGTGCAGCCGCACATCACCGGCAACTGGAATCCGCAGGGCTACGGCGGCAATCCGATGCACCGGATCGCGGTCCTGGTCGGGGCATGACGTTGCAGCAGCCTGGCAAGAGGAGGCTGGCGGCGGGCGCCCGGGCGCTCGCCGCGTTCGCGGTGCTGGTTGCGCTTCCTGCCATTGAGGGTGCGGGGCAGCAGCCCAAGCGCGAGCGGCCGAAGGAAGAGCAGCCTGAGGATTATCCGGAAGGCCCCAACCGCGAGGGCACCTTCTACTTCTGCACGGCCTGCCACGGCTTCAAGATCGTGGCGGCGCAGGGCATGTCGCGCGCCCGCTGGAACGAGACGCTCGACTTCATGGTGACGCGCCACAACATGCCGGACGTGCAGGGCGAGGAGCGCGAGAGGATGCTCGACTACCTCGCGGGCGCCTTCCCCGAGCGCCGGCAGCCCGGCGGCTGGAAGAACCCGTTCGCAAAGTAGGTTGGGTCGAGGCGAAGCCGAAGACCCAACGATCCTCTTTCTCGCCTGTTAGGTCTTCGCTTCGCTCGACCCAACGGCCTCCGCTTGCGGCGAGAGGAATCAATGCCGAAAGTGGCGCGTGCCGGTGAAGACCATGGCGAGGCCGGCGTTGTCGGCGGCCTTGACGATCTCGTCGTCGCGCACGGAGCCGCCCGGCTGGATCACCGCCGTGGCGCCGGC
>Ga0066388_100002346_pt1 | contig 11499 bp, 6 predicted proteins | sample PanSoiMetaGPlot6_FD_64539 | JGI IMG/M metagenome (GOLD analysis project Ga0066388, IMG submission 64539) | Tropical forest soil microbial communities from Panama analyzed to predict greenhouse gas emissions - Panama Soil - Plot 6 (Hybrid Assembly) | ecosystem: Environmental > Terrestrial > Soil... | reverse complement strand
GTCCGTCCGGGCGGACGAACGGCGTTCCCGCTGCGTGAGTTTCTCGACTATCAAGCGCAGAATCATGTGTTCGAGGACGTGATTGGCGGCGGTCACGAAGACGTCCTCATGACCAACGGCGACGGCACCGAGCAGTTCGACGGCGCCTACGTCACGCCAAACACGTTCCAGTTTCTTGGCGTCCCGGCGCTCCTCGGACGCGGCCTCGTCCCGGACGATGCGGCGCCCGGCGCGCCGCCGGTCTTCGTCATGTCCTACAAGATGTGGCGAAGCCGGCACAACCTCGACCCGTCGATCGTCGGCCGCGACTTCACGCTGAACGGCGTGCCGACGACGCTGGTCGGCGTCATGCCTCCACGCTTTGCAAAGTTCGCCGCCGATCTGTGGCGGGCCGTCGCGCTCGACCGCGGCAACCCCGACGTCGTTCGGCGCTCGTTCCGACTGCAGGCGCGGCTGAAACCAGGCGTCGGCTTCAAGCAGGCCGAAGCCGACCTCGAGCCAATCGCGCACCGGCTGGCGGCGATCTATCCGACGAACTATCCGAACAGGTTCTCGATCCAGGTCGTGAGCTGGGTCGACAGCCTCGTCTTCGAGTTCCGTACAACGCTCTACTCGCTGGCGGCTGCCGTCGGGCTGCTGCTGCTCATTGCCTGCAGCAACGTGGCGAACATGCTGCTCGCGAAGGCGACGGCGCGTGACCGGGAATTCGCGGTACGCGCGTCACTCGGCGCCAGCAGGTGGCGCGTGGTGCGGCAGCTCTTGATCGAGAGCGGGCTGCTGGCGTCATGCGGTGCGGTGTTCGGCGGTGTCTTCGCGTACGTCGGGATCGAGAGCGTGAAACCGTTGATGCCGGCGACGCTGCTGCCGAGCGAAGTCGTCATCGGATTGAATCGCGAGGTCCTGGTCTTTGCACTCGCGCTCACCATCGTCACTTCGGTGCTGTGCGGTCTGGTCCCGGCGATGCGGGCGCTCAAACGAGATATCGTCGGCGGGCTCAAGGATTCATCCCGAAGCTCGAGTGCCGGACCTGCCGGTGGACGATTCAGAAACGCGCTCATCGTTGCAGAAGTTGCGCTGTCGTTGACGCTGCTGGTGGGCGCCAGCGTGTTGATGAGAACGGCGATCGCGCTGCAGCGCGTGGATCTGGGCCTCGATCCGGATCGAATTCTCTTCGCGCGGGTCTCCCTTCCGCCCGGCCAGTACGAGTCGGCGTCGGCGAAACGGCAGTTCTTCGAGACCGTACTTCAGCGGGTGCGCGCTCTTCCCGGCGTCGTTGCGGCGGGCGAATCGACCGGTCTTCCGACGTTGGGGTGGCAGGCATTCGGCCGAGTAGTCGGTGAAGTCGACGTGCCGGGCCGCACGCATACCGAACGCTGGGATGCGCTGTATCAGCTGTGCAGCGACGGTTATTTTGCCACGCTGGGCGTTCGCCTCGTCAGCGGCCGCGCGCTGTCTGACGTCGACGTCGCGGAGACACGGCGCGTCGCGGTCGTGAATCAAACGGCGGCGGCGCGGTATTTCGGATCGTCCGCGCCGATCGGACGCCAGATCAAGCTCTCGGCGTTTCAGTCCCTTCCGAAAGGCGCCCTCGCCGATCCGATGTTCGAGGTCGTCGGCGTGATCGCCGACGTGAAGAACCGCGGACCGCGGGAGACTCCGCTGCCGGAGGTGCTGGTTCCGTACACCGTCACCGGCGCATTCGATCGGAGCATCCTCGTCAAGACCGCAGAAGATCCCGGGTCGCTGGTCAACGCCGTGCGTCGCCAGATCTGGTCGGTGGACCGCAATGTCGCCCTCGCCTTCGCCGGCACGCTGTCGGAGTACCTGACGCTGAACTCCTACGCCGAGCCGCGCTTCAGTGCGATCGTGTCGGCGGTGTTCGGCGGTCTCGGGCTGCTCCTGGCGATGGTCGGCATCTACAGCGTGATCGGGTATGTCGTGTCACAGCGGACTCATGAGATCGGCATTCGCATGGCCCTCGGCGCCACTCGAACCGACGTGCTGTGGATGGTCATGCGAATGAGCGGAGGCCTGGTGGGAGCGGGCATTCTGGCGGGGGCTTTGATCAGCGCCGGCATGACCCGACTCATCGAGAGTCAGGTGTGGGGAGTCTCCGCGTCCGATCCGTCAATTCTGTTTGGAGTCGTGACCATCCTGATTGCGTCGGCGCTTCTCGCCAGCTTCCTGCCAGCGCGCAAGGCGACTCTCGTCGATCCGCTCCTCGCGCTGAAGATCGAGCAGTGAACGTAAGGCTTGAGACCGCGCGCGTAACAGGGCTGTGACAAAGGGAGCTGCTGCGTGGCGTTCCTGACTCGTTGCCGACAGCGTCTGGCCCTCCTGCGCAGATCGAGTGAGCGCCCGTCGGATGTTGACGGCGAGCTCGCTCACTGGGTTGATGAACTGACTCGCCGGTTCGAGGCGAAGGGTCTCTCTCCTGCCGAGGCGCGACGCCAGGCGCTCATCGAAACGGGCGGGGTGACGCAAGTCAAGGAGGCCGTCCACGACGTTCGAACCTCGTCGCTCCACTGGATTCTGGACGATCTCCGTCATGCCGTCCGTGTCCTGTGGTTCCGTCCGCGCTTCACATTGCCGGCCGTCGTCGTGCTCACGTTGGGCGTGGGCGCCGGGACAGCCGTCTTCAGCTTCGTCAACGCCGTGCTTCTGGAGCCACTGCCGTACAAGAACCTCGATCGCCTGACGCTCCTGTGGTGCACGACGCCGCGCACGAACCAGCTGCCGCTCTCATATACGGATGTGACCGATTGGAAAGAGCGCACGAACGCATTCGAGCGGATAGCTGCCGTCGGTGTCGGATTCTTCACTCTCGCGGGCGCTGATACGCCGGAACAGCTCATCGCCGCGCGCGTATCGCCGGAGCTGTTTGACATGCTCGGCGCGTCCGCCGCGCTCGGGCGGACGCTGCGCGTCGGCGACGACGCCGCCGGCAGCGAGAGAGTCGTGGTGCTCGGGCACGAGCTCTGGGAAAAGCATTTCGGCGGCAGGAACGACGTCGTCGGACGTCAGATCACGCTCAACGATCAAACATACACGGTCGTCGGAACGATGCCGCGATCGTTCTGGTTCCTGTCGAAGGATTTCCAGGCGTGGGTCCCGTTTCAGCCGACGCCGCAACAACGACAAAACCGCGCTGCGCATTCGTTGTTCGCTGCCGGCCTGTTGAGGCCGGGCGTCACCACGCAGGTCGCACAAGACGAAGTGTCGGTCGTCGCCGCGCAGAATGCACGGGCATACCCGGCGTCGAACGATGGCATCGGCTCGCGCGTCAGCTCCGTGACCGATGAAATGTTGCAGACGGTACGGCCCACGCTCTCCGCGCTGTCCGGCGCCGTGTTCTTCATGCTGTTGCTCGCGTATACGAATCTCGCGAATCTCGTGCTGGCTCACATCGGCGGTCGAGAGCGCGAGATTGCCATCCGCGTCGCGTTGGGCGGCCGTCGTTCGCGAATTGTCGGCCTGTTCGTCACCGAGGCGGCCCTGATCGCCGCGATCGCCGGCACCCTGGGCGTGCTCTTCGCCCGTCTTTGCATATCGATGTTCGCGTCACTCTTTCCGACGAGCCTGCCCATACCGGTTCCAGGGTTGGAGAACGTTCGCATCGATGCAGCAACGTTCGCGTTTGCGTTTCTGACGTCCTTGCTGACAGCCGTCGCCGTCAGCGGGCTGACGGTGCTGGCGGCGGCACAATCGAATCCCGCTGTGGCACTCAGAAACGGCGACGCAACGTTGGCCGGCGGGACGTCGCCGCGCTACCGACGAATGCTTCTCGCCACTACAGAAATCGCGCTGGCCGTCGTGCTGTTGATCGGCGCCGGGCTCATGGTCAAGAGCTTCGTGCAGCTGCAGCGCACGAGCCTGGGATTCACGCCCGCACAGATCCTGACGATGAATACGCCGCTGCCGCGATTCCGATACCCTGATGCGCAGCAGCGCGTACTGTTCTACGAGCGCACGCTCGATCAGCTTCGCGGGCTGGCGTCGGTCAGATACGTCGGCTTGGTCAACGTTCTGCCACTCAGTGGAATCGCCGGGCAGGTGGCCGTCCGAGTACTTGGCGCAGCGGGATCACCAGGCGCGATGCTTTCCGCGCTGAGCCGCGCGGCGGACGACGAGTACTTCCGCGCCATGCGGATCCCGCTTCGCCGCGGCCGCCTGTTCGCCGCCGCTGACCGCGCTGGAGCACCTCCGGTCGCCGTCGTCAGCGAATCGATGGCTCGACGACTCTGGCCGTCGGCAGACGCGTTGTCGCAGACGTTTCTTCTTGGTGAGAATCCGGCTCCGCTGCAGGTCATCGGCGTCGTCGGCGACGTCCGGCACTGGATCGGCGCCGAGCCGGAGCCGACCTTCTACCGGCCGTACCGCCAGGCGGCTCCCGACAGCGCTGCATTCGTCGTTCAGACCGCGGGGCCGCCGATGGCTGTCGCGTCTGCGGCGGAACAGGTCATCTGGAGCACCGATCGCGATCAACCGATCACGTACGTTCGAACGTTCGACACCGATATCGCGGATCAGATGTGGCCGCAGCGGCTGAGTGCCGCCGCGCTGGGCATGTTTGCGATCGTGGCCCTTGCGGTCGCCGCCACCGGCGTCTTCGGCGTGATGTCGGCGAGCGTCGGTCAGCGGTCGCGTGAAATCGGCATCCGGGTGGCGATTGGTGCCGATCCACCTGGAATCGTGCGCATGGTTCTGTCGGAGGCAGCCGGGTGGATTGCGCTCGGAATCGGAATCGGTGTCGCTGCGTCAGTGGCTTTGGGCCGCTATCTCCGCAGCGTGTTGTACGGCGTCACCGCGACCGATCCTTCGACCTTCGGTGTGATTGTGGCGTTGACGGCTGTCACCGCGATCCTCGCGACATATTTTCCCGCCCGACGCGCCAGTCGGCGCGCGCCGATGGAAATGCTCAATCGATGAGCGCGTGTCGTAGGACAATCACGCGAACGAGATGCCGGAGTCACGGCGCCCGGACCCGGGTTCGCACGTCGACACGCTCGAGGCGATGAGCTCAACGCTGGTGTACGTCGGCACATATACCGGACCCAGGAGCCGGGGGATCTACCTCTTCAGGCTGCAGCCCGCACCGACCGCGGTGTCGCAGAACATCACGCTCGTTCCGCTCGGGCTGGCGGGCGCAGCCTCGAATCCGTCGTTTCTCGAGCTCGATCGGACGCGCCGGCTGTTGTTCGCGGTCAACGAAGTCGGCGAGTTCGAAGGACGCGCGACCGGCGCCGTCAGTGCCTTCGCGATCGATCGATCGAAGGGAACGCTCACGCTGATCAATCAGCGTCCGTCGATGGGTACCGCTCCATGCCATCTGGTTCTCGATCGCACGCGGCGGCATGTGTTCGTCGCGAATTACGGCAGCGGCAGCGTGGCGGTGCTGCCGGTCGCGGCTGACGGCCGCCTCGGTGCCGCGAGCCAGGTCGTGCAGCACACCGGGAGCAGCGTGAACCGGGAGCGCCAGCAGGGTCCGCATGCACACTGCGTGACGATCGATCGCGCGAACCGGTTCGTGTTCGTCTGCGATCTCGGACTGGACAAGGTGCTCGCGTACCGCTTCGACGCGCAGCGCGGAACGCTGACGCCGCACGATCCGCCGTTCGCGCCGCTGAAACCTGGCGCTGGACCTCGTCACATGGCCTTCCGGCCCGACGGCCGCTTTGCCTACGTCGTCAACGAGCTGCACTCGACGGTGACGGTGTTCCGCTACGATCCGGACGCCGGCATCCTGAGCGAGACGCAGACGATTTCGACGCTACCGGAGCACTTCGATGGCGCGAACTCCGGGGCGGAAGTCGCCGTGCACCCATCGGGCACGTGGTTGTACGCGTCGAACCGAGGCCACAACAGCGTGGTCGTGTTTGCGATCGACGCCGGCAGCGGAGCGCTCACCTACGTCGAGGAACAAGGCACCGGCGGCTTCAAGCCGCGTCACTTCGGCATCGATCCGTCCGCGACCTATCTCGCCGTCGGCAACCAGGACTCCGACACGATCCTCATGGCGCGCGTCGACGCGGGAAGCGGACGGCTGAAGCCTTCGGGGGTGCTCGCCTATGCGCCGTCGCCGGTGTGCATGACGTTTCTTCCATCGGGAGAACCGCCGAAATGAGGCGCGCCGTGTCGCGGCGCACGGTTCTGAAGACCGCCGGTGCGGCGATCGCGCTGCCGTGGCTCGAGTCGCTGCCGGTGCTGGCGGCATCCGGGCCGGCGAGCGCCGTCCCGAAGCGAGTGGCCGTGCTGTTCATGGGCAACGGCGTCAGCGGCAATCACTGGTGGTCGCGTGGGCGCGGCGCCGCGATGGAGTTGAGCACGTCGCTCCAGCCGCTCGAATCGGTGAAACGCAAGGTCAACGTGATCAACGGGCTCTTCAACCGGCCGGCCGTCGGGATGGGGATCCATCCGGCGCAGACGGGCAATCTTCTGTCCGGAGTGCCGCTCCACCCGGGTCCGGGGACGGGTGCAGGGATCACGTTCGATCAGGTCCTCGCCGATCGCGTCGGACGGCACGCTCCGCTCCCCAGTCTGGTGATCGCGTCCGAGCCGCCGGCGATCGGACATCACGAGACCGGCTACTCGCTGGCTTACAGCTCCCATCTGTCGTGGCAGAGCGCCACCTTGCCAACGCCTGGCTTCGTTTCTCCGCAACACGCATTCGACTGTTTGTTTCCGAATCGCGACGGCGGCCCGCGTCGGAGCATCGCCGATCGCGTGAAGAATCGGACCGATTGCCTCGACGCGCGGCTGAGCGCATCCGACTGCGCGCGCCTCGACGGATACCTGACCGATCTGCGTGAGGTCGAGATGCGCCTCGATCGCATGCGGTGTGGCGGCCCGCTGGAGTTGCCCGACCGGATGCGGCTGATGTGCGACATCGTCGCGCTGGCGTTCCAGACCGATCGCACGCGGGTCGCGACGCTGGTGCTCGCGCGCGATCTGTCATCGCTGGTGTATCCGTTCCTTGGCGTGCGTCGCGATCACCATGCGGCGTCGCACGACGACCTCTCGGAGGCGTACGAGCGCATTGTGCGCTTCCACGTGCGCCTGCTCGCGTATCTCGCCGAACGGCTCGAGTCGATGCCCGAGGGCGACGGCACGGTGCTCGACCACTGCTGCCTGCTGTGGCTGTCGAACATGTGGGCCGGGTGGAAGCACGACAACATGAAGCTGCCGGTGGTCACCGTCGGCAGCCTCGGCGGCACGCTCGAGACCGGGCGCTCGCTCGAGTATCTCTACGCCGGCGACGGCAACCGCCGGCTGTGCAGCCTGTATCTGTCGATCATGGACAGGATGGGCGTGACGCTCGATCGTTTCGGCGACGCCGACACCCGCCTCGCTAATCTGTAGCTGACTCAGGGGAACGCAGCGCTCGCCGGAACAACGAAGGCACGAAGGACACGAAGACGCACGACGCATTCTTCGTTGGACAAAGAAGACGTCGTGATCGTCGCGTGTCTTCGTGTTTTCGTGGTTCCGCCGCGTCTTGCTCATCGATCGACGAACATCAGCTCGCCGAAGCGCTGGTACTCGTGGAAGCCTTCGTCGACGGGCGCCCACTCCCACCGCGATCGGTGTCCTTCGTCGTAGTCCATGCGGTAGACGTTGGCGCGCCACCGCGTGCCCGGCTTCGGCGGCACGTTCTGGAGCGGGCGCAGCAGCGTGTACGGGATGAAGAATTCCGCGCGCCAGCCCTGAATCGCGGCGCGCGGCTGCTTCGGCCCGCCAATCACGGCGGTCGCCTTCCGCGTCATGCGGTTGCCGTCGTAATGCCACGGCCGCCAGCCGAGAAACTGCCCGCCGAAGTTCGGAATCAGGATCGGGAGCTCGTGATCGAGCGGCGAGATCTCGTACTCGAAGTAGGTCGGGTAGCGCTCGTCGGTCCACAGGAAGACCTCGAACACGTCCTCGTTCCACAGGTCCTTGAAGTCCTCGTCCATCGTGGCCGTGAGCGTGCGATCGGTGCCGTCGATCAGGAAATACATGCCGGTGGCGGAGTAGACGGCCTTGAATCGCGTGTCATAGGCGTGCCCGTCGGGCTCGCGGCGGTGCAGCGGCACCCAGTCGGCCTGGCGCCAGGCGGCATGATCTCCGGTTCCCGTCACTTCGAAATCGGCGACTGGATGGACCGACAGCTGCGGCCGCGTATCGCGCTGCGCCTGCGCGCCGGGCTGTGCGCACAGCGCCAGGCTCGTCAGCACCACGGCCCGTGACATCCTCATCCGCAGAGAGTCTACGTCGGTTCGGCTCCGTATAATCGCGGCATGCGTATCCGGCTCGAATACGGCGCCGACGGCCTCGAGGTCGATGTTCCCGACGACCGCGTCACCGTCGTCGAGCCCATGTTCCGTGCTGCTCTTGGCAATGCCCACGCCGAGCTCGTCGCGGCGCTCCGTTCGCCGATCGACGCCCGGCCGCTCCGCGAAATCACGCGCCACGGCGGCCGGGTGGCGATCTCGGTCTGCGACATCACGCGCGCGCAGCCGCGCCGCGAGATGCTCGAGGCGCTCTTCGAGGAGATGCCGAACGTCCGTGCCGGCGACGTGACGATCCTCATTGCCACCGGCACCCATCGCAGCAATACGCCGGCGGAACTCGAATCGATGCTCGGCCCCGACATCGTTCGACGCTGCCGCGTCGTGAACCACGACAGCCGCGATCGGTCGGCGCTCGTCCGCGTCGGTGAGACCACCACCGGCGTGTCCGTGTTGCTCAATCATCTCTGGCTCGACGCCGACGTCCGGATCACGACCGGGTTCGTCGAACCGCATTTCTTCGCGGGGTTCAGCGGCGGCCCGAAGATGGTCGCCCCGGGACTGGCGGGGCTCGAGACCACGTTGACGCTGCACGACGCCCGACGCATCGGCGATCCGATGGCGACCTGGGGTGTCACCGAAGGCAATCCGATTCACGACGACATCCGCGAGATCGCCCGCATGACCGGCGTGCATTTCGCCGTGGACGTGACGTTGAACCGTGCGCAGCAGATCACGGCGGTGTTCGCCGGCGAGCTGTTCGCCGAGCATCGCGCGGCATGCGCCGCGGCGAAGCGCGACGCGATGCGCAAGGTCGACTCGCCGTTCGATGTCGTCCTCACCACGAACTCCGGCTACCCGCTCGATCAGAACTTGTATCAGGCGGTGAAAGGCATGTCGGCAGCGGCCAAAGTCGTGAAGCGCGGCGGAACGATCGTGTGCGCCGCGGAATGCCGCGACGGCCTGCCTGCGCACGGATCGTACGGCGAGGTGCTCGCCTCGCGGCAGAGCCCGCAGGAACTGCTCGCCATGATCACGTCGCCGGGCTACTCGCGGCCCGACCAGTGGCAGGTGCAGATTCAGGCGCAGGTACAGACGAAGGCGAGGGTTCTGGTCAAGACCAGGGGCCTGTCGCCCGACGAGATCCGCGCCGCGCATTTCGATCCCGTCGATGATGTCGGCCCGACCATCTGTCGCGCGCTGGCCGCCGCCGGGCCACAATCCACGCTCTGCGTGCTGCCGCAGGGGCCGCAGACCATCCCGTATCTCGAACGCGAGGAGTCGACGACATGAAGACACTGCCCGTGTGGAGTCGGCGTCGCTTCCTGGAGATCGTCTCGACGCTGCCGCTCGTCGGCAGCCTCGTCGAAGCCGGCGACGCGACCGCGGCGCCAGCAGCCGCCGCTCGCGACTACTTTCGCGAGCTCGGCGTCCGTCCCTTCATCAACGCCGCCGGGACTTACACGGCGATGACCGCGTCGCTGATGCCGCCCGAGGTGATGGACGCGATCGCCTACGCCTCGAAACGCTACGTGATGCTCGACGAGCTCCACGACAAGGTCGGTGCCCGCATCGCAACGCTGCTCAAATGTGAGAGCGCCATGGTGACGTCCGGCGCCGCATCGGCCCTGACCCTTGGCACAGCGGGCGTCCTCACCGGGACCGACCCGCGAAAAGCAACCGATCTGCCCAACCTCGCCGGCATGAAGAGCGAAGTCATCATTCAGAAGACGCATCGCTTCGGCTACGACCATGCCGTCCGCAACTGCGGCGTGCGCCTCGTCGAAGTGGAGTCGCGGGACGAGATGGAGCGCGCGATCAACGAGAAGACCGCGATGATGCTCTTCTACAACAACAACAACGCGGACGGGCGGATCCGCGATCAGGAGTTCGTCGAGATCGGCAGGAAGCACGGCGTGCCGACGTTGAACGATGCCGCCGCCGACGTGCCGCCGGTCGACAATCTGTGGAAGTACACGAAGATGGGGTTCGACCTCGTGGCGTTCTCTGGCGGCAAGGGGCTCCGCGGTCCGCAGAGCGCCGGCCTGCTGCTCGGTCGAAACGATCTGATCGCCGCGGCGCGCTTGAATGCGCCTCCCAACGGCAACACCGTCGGACGCGGCATGAAGGTGAACAAGGAAGAAATGGTCGGCATGCTCGCAGCACTCGAGCTGTACCTGGCGAAGGACCACGCCGCAGAACAGCGCGAGTTCGAGGCGCGCGCCGAGACCATCCGCAGCCGCGCCGCCGCAGTGCCGGGCGTCACCGCCGAAGTCTTCGTCCCCGAGGTCGCCAACCACGTGCCGCACGTGCGCATCACCTGGAACGCCGCGTCAAAAGGATTGACCGCCGCCGATGCCGTCAACCGGCTGCGGGCCGGCGAGCCGTCAATCGGTACGCGATCGGAAGGCGACGCGGTGATCATCGGCGTCTGGATGATGCAGCCTGGCGAAGACCAGATCGTCGCGCGCCGCCTGCGCGACGTGCTCCAGAATCGCAGCTAGGACGTGGACGTGCGCCCGCGGCTCGATGCGCGCGGCCTGATGCTTGCGCTCCTGGCAGGAGGCGTTGCGGCCGCTTCGCTGCAGATGTCGGCGCGCGATCATCGGACGCCGGCGCATCATGTCGCCAGCCGCATCTCGATGGCGTGCGAGTACGCCATCGAGGCGTACGGTCCGGACGCCGGCTCGCTGCCCGCGATCCTCGATGAAGCGCTCGACGAGGTCGACCGCATCGACCGCCTGATGAGCCACTACAAATCCGACAGTCCGCTCTCGCGCGTCAATCGTGAGGCGGCACGGCGTCCGGTCGCCGTCGGGCGGGAGCTGTTCGATTTCATTGCCGACGCGATGCGGTATGGAGACGACTCGCGAGGCGCGTTCGACATCACCGTCGGTCCGTTGATGAAAGCGTGGGGGTTTTTCGACGGAGACGGACGCGTTCCTTCCGAGTCGGCGCTCGCCGCCGCGAGGCGTCTCGTCGGTGGCCGCCACGTGACATTGGATTCCGCGGCCAGGACGATCGCGTTTGACGCGGCCGGCGTCGAGCTGGATCTCGGCGGCATCGCGAAAGGCTACGCGGTCGACCGCGTCGTCGCGTTGCTGAAGCAGCGGCGGATCGCGGCCGCGCTCGTCAGCGCCGGCGGCAGCACCATCTACGCGCTCGGCGCGCCGCCGGGACGAGACGGATGGACGGTCTCGATTCAGGATCCGATCGATTCGCGCAAGGTCGCGCT
>Ga0066388_100002345_pt1 | contig 11499 bp, 9 predicted proteins | sample PanSoiMetaGPlot6_FD_64539 | JGI IMG/M metagenome (GOLD analysis project Ga0066388, IMG submission 64539) | Tropical forest soil microbial communities from Panama analyzed to predict greenhouse gas emissions - Panama Soil - Plot 6 (Hybrid Assembly) | ecosystem: Environmental > Terrestrial > Soil... | reverse complement strand
AGCCCGATGATCTTGACGCCGCGCTTGTCGAACTCCGGCTTGATCTTTGCCATGTAGCCGAGCTCGGTCGTGCACACCGGTGTGAAGTCTTTGGGATGCGAGAACAGCACCGCCCAGGAATTGCCGATCCAGTCGTGAAACTTGATCTTGCCCTCGGTGGTCTGGGCCTCGAAATCCGGGGCCGTATCATTGATTGCGAGTGCCATCACACACACCTCCGTCGCGCGGTCGTTGTTGGGGGAAATGTCGCGCGGTATATAGGCCATCACCGAATTGCCATCCAGGCCGTGCCGACAGATTGGGAGCCTTTGCCGCGGGCGCCTTGCCCAGCAGAATGAAGGGGCCGAGGCTGGCCCCCGCGGTGGGAATGGGTTCTCCGGGCGCTGGGCGGCTCCGCGAGGCGAGGCGCCCGATGGCCCTTCCCGCCCGCAGCGGGGGGCTCGTCCGAATGGGGGACAACCCCCACTGGTAACGACAATTTTTCTTGCCGCCTCAACTTTGCCATGTGTGCGCCGCTGCCGTGTCGCGCTCCGGAGCGAGAATCCACAATGAAACCAAATCCCCGTGATTCGCATTGAACCGGACGAGGGTTTCGCCCGACATATGTCAGATTGGGAAGCCGCGTCCCCCCCATCCTGGGGACCTGAGTAACCTGACGTAAACGGTCGGCGAATAATTCCGGTCCCGGAATGGAGTGAGTCGATGCTGTATGAGTTGCCGGCAGCCGAGCTTGAGGAGCTCAAGCGTGCCATTGCGGCTTCGCCGATCGTGAGCGGCCCGTCCTGGCTTGAGTTGCGCTTGGCCGATTGGGAGAACACCCGTCACGCGGCCGACGTCGATACGGTCGTTCTGGCTTGGCTGGTGAGCCATCGGCCCAGCCAGGAAACGACGCTGTCCTGATCAGCCAACGGCCCACTGCTTTCGATTGAACACGCCCGCCGGGACCTCCCTGGCGGGTGTTTGCATTGACAGGTGCCTTGGCCGTAAAGCTCTCTCGGGCTCGAAGGCATTCGTCGGCAGGCATTCGTCCGCAGGCATTCGTCCGCAGGCATTCGGTGGCATGTTCAAGCGCATCCTGATCGCCAATCGTGGCGAGATCGCCTGCCGGGTCATGCGCACGGCACGGCGGATGGGGATCGCAACGGTTGCGGTCTATTCCGAGGCCGATGAGGACGCGCTGCACGTCGCCATGGCAGACGCGGCGGTCGCCATCGGGCCGGCGCCTGCCGTAGAAAGTTACCTCTCAATCGAGAAGGTCATCGCGGCCTGCCGACAGACCGGCGCCGAGGCCGTGCACCCCGGCTACGGCTTTCTCTCCGAGCGCGCCGACTTCGCGGCAGCGCTGGCGGCGGCCGGCATCGTGTTCATCGGCCCAAACCCCAAGGCGATCGCGGCCATGGGCGACAAGATCGCCGCCAAGCAGGCGGCCGCCAAGGCCGGCGTCTCGACCGTGCCCGGCCAACTCGGGGTGATCGAGAACGACGCCCAGGCCGTCAAAATCGCGGATGAGATCGGCTACCCCGTGATGATCAAGGCCGCGGCGGGCGGCGGCGGCAAGGGCATGCGGATCGCGCATGCGCGCGCCGAGGTGGCCGAGGGCTTCGCGCGTGCACGGTCGGAGGCCAAGTCGTCCTTCGGCGACGAGCGGGTGTTCATCGAGAAGTTCATCGAAAACCCCCGCCATATCGAGATCCAGGTGCTGGGCGACAAGCACGGCCATGTGATCCATCTCGGCGAGCGCGAGTGCTCGATCCAGCGTCGCAACCAGAAGGTCGTCGAGGAAACCCCGTCGCCGCTCCTCGATGCCGCAACGCGCGCCAGGATGGGCGCGCAGGCAGTCGCGCTGGCAAAAGCCGTGGGCTACGACTCCGCCGGCACGGTCGAGTTCGTCGCCGGGCAGGACAAGCGCTTCTATTTCCTCGAAATGAACACCCGGCTGCAGGTGGAGCACCCGGTGACCGAGCTGGTCACCGGCATCGATCTGGTCGAGCAGATGATCCGCGTCGCCGCGGGCGAAAAGCTTGACCTCAAGCAGAGCGACGTCGCCTTTTCCGGCTGGGCGATCGAAACCCGCGTCTGTGCCGAGGACCCGTATCGCAATTTCCTGCCCTCGATCGGGCGGCTGACGCGCTACCGGGCGCCGCCCATCGAGGGCGGCGTGCGCATCGACACCGGCGTGGGGGAGGGGAGCGAGATCTCGGTGTTCTACGATCCGCTGATCGCCAAGCTCATCACCCATGCGCCGACCCGCGATCAGGCGATCGCCGCGCAGGCTGACGCGCTTGATGCGTTCACCATCGCGGGCATCCGCCACAACGTCGCGTTTCTTGCGGCGCTGATGCAGCACAGGCGCTTCCGGGCGGGCAAGCTCTCGACCGCTTTCATCGCGGATGAATATCCGGCGGGTTTTCGTCCGGCTGCGCCCGAGGGCGACACGCTGCGCGTGCTCGCCGCCGTGGCGGCTGCGATCGATCACGTGCTGGGCGAGCGCAAGCGCAGGATTTCCGGCCAGCGCCCAGGGCAGAGGGTCATGCGCGAGAGCGACCGCGTGGTGCGGCTCGGCGAGCGTGAGGTCGCGCTTGCGATCGCGCGCGACGGTGAAGCGCTCACGGTGCAGTTCGCGAAGGAGAAGAAGGCGCATCGGCTGACGTCGTCATGGAAGCCCGGCGATCCGCTCTGGTCGGGCACGTTCGACGGCCGCCCCGTCGCGGTGCAAGTGCGCCAGGTGCTCAACGGCTTCGATCTCGCCCATCGCGGCGTCGAGGTGCGGGCGCTCGCGTATACGGAGCGCGAGGCGGCGGCAGCACGGCTGATGCCGGCCAAGAGCGCAGCCGACAGCGGCAAGGCGCTGCGCTGTCCGATGCCCGGTGTCGTGCGCGCCATCGCGGTTGCCGAGGGCCAGGAGGTCAAGGCCGGCGAGACCCTTGCCATTGTGGAAGCCATGAAGATGGAGAACGTGCTGCGCGCCGAGCGCGACGGCGTGGTCAAGTCCATCAAGGCGCGGCCGGGCGACAGCCTCGCGGTCGACGCGGTGATCATGGAGTTCGCGTGAGTGGGCGTTGCTGCGCCATGACATTGCATTTCGCGTACGGCTCCAACATGAGCCGCGCCTTGATGGGCGCACGCTGTCCCGGCGCGGTGGCGCTCGGTGTCGCCACGCTCGCGGGCTGGCGCTTTGTGATCAATCCCGATGGCGTCGGCTCGATTACGCCGCACCCGGGCGCGCTTCTGCGCGGCGTGCTCTGGCGCGTGACGCTGCGCGATCTCGTCGCGCTCAACGCCTATGAGAGCGTCGACACCGAGCTTTATCTGCGCCGTATCCTGCCGGTGCGGCTTGGCGCGCGGCGCCTGCCGGCGCTGGTCTACATCGCCCGGCGCTGCGGCGAAGGGAGGCCGCGGCCGGGTTATATCAGCATGGTGGTCGAGGCCGCGCGCGAGTGGCGACTGCCGCCGCTCTATGTCGATACGCTCCGGCGCTGGTCGCCGTCCCGCTGGCAGGGCGCACGCACGAAGGACACGGGAGAAGTGGGATGAGGATCTGCCGCGTCATGATCCGCGGCCGCGTGCAGGGCGTTGGTTTCCGCGCCTGGACCGAATACACCGCGCTTGATCTCGGCCTCGAAGGCTGGGTGCGCAACCGCCGCGACGGCACGGTCGAGGCGCTGTTTGCCGGGCCGCAGGAGGCAGTCGCGGCGATGCTCGATGCCTGCCGGCAGGGCCCGCCGGGCGCACGGGTTGCGGCTGTTGACGAGCGGCAGGCGACACATGACGATCTCGCGCTGCGCCATTCGGGCGAATTGTTCTCAGTCTTGACGACGGCGTAGGCAACGGCGGCATCCATGCGTTTTCTCGTGATCTACGCCCATCCGGTCAAGGACAGCTTCGTGTCCGCAGTGCATCAGCGCGCCGTGGCCGCCTTGAAAGGAGCCGGCCACGAGGTCGATGATTGCGATCTCTATGCCGAAGGCTTTCAGCCCGTGCTCTCGCGCGAAGAGCGGATCGCCTACCACAATGTGGGAGCCAACCAGGGGCATGTTGCAAAGGAGATCGAGCGCTTGCGCCGATGCGACGGCCTCGTGCTGGTCTTTCCCACCTGGTGGTACGGCATGCCCGCGATCCTCAAGGGCTATATCGACCGGGTCTGGCTGCCCGGCGTCGTATTCAAGCTCGACCGCGGCCGCACCCAGCCGATCCTCGACAACGTCGAGCGCTTCGCGGTGGTGACCACCTACGGTTCGCCCTGGTGGCTCAACAAGCTGATCTTCGATCCCAACCGGTCAATGCTCATGCGCGGCATTCGCCTCCTGTTCCCGCGCGTGCCGCGCGCGCTGTGGCTCGCTCTGTACGGAATGGACTCAGCCGATGCCGCAAAGCGCGCAAAGTTCCTGCGCAAGGTGGAGCGCAGATTGAGGGAACTGTGAACGGCACGCGCCGTGTGGGCTCGCCTGCCGCATCTGAGGCATTGGCATGATCCCGGATCAAGGCATACCTACGGAAGGGGTCATCATGTGGTAGGAAGTGGGCGGATGGAGCAGGCTTTGTTGGATACCAGAGAGCGTACGCCTAGCTCGCGGGTGCTACAGGACCTCCTTGATCAAGCGCCAGCGGACCATTTCACACTTGGCTGGCTGATGTCGGCGCTGCACCGGCGGTCCTTCGGCATCATCATATTGCTTCTCGGCGTGCTCGCAGCCGCCCCGATAGGCTCGATGGTGCCGGGCCTTATGCTGGCGGCCGTAGCCGTGCAGATGATCGCGGGCCGGCACGATCCTGTTTTCCCTCATTTCATTAGCGCCCGACAATTGCCGACGCGCCATCTGTTCCGACTCGGCCGGCGCGCCATCCCTTTATTGCGATACGTTGAAAATGCGGTTCATCCGCGCTGGCCGACCGTCTTCGAGGCAGCCAAGCGCTTTGTGGGCGTCATGATCTTGTTGATGGCTGGCGTGGTGCTGCTCACGCCGGTGCCCTTGAGCAACATCCCACCCGCGATTGTAATCGCCCTGATCGCCCTTGCGTATATCGAGGAGGATGGACTGCTCTTGTGCATTGCGTTTCTTGCTGCCGCAGTCCTGATTGGCGGAGCATCAGCGGCCGTATGGGGAACGATCGTCGGCGCCGAGCTGATCAGCCATGTCTAGTGCGGCCTTTTGATATTTCCGCTCAACGCTATCGTTGCGACAGCGCGTCCTTGCCGCCCTTGGGATCGAGCAGCCCCTGCACGTGCCGCAGCGCGAACAGCGTCTCGGCCATGGTCCAGAACTCGCCCCGGAAGTCCTCCGGCTGCAGCGGGGTCTTGAACGCCTGTTCGAGCCAGACCAAAGCGCGCGCCCGCTGGGCAGTCGTGCCGGTTTCATAGGACTCGGCCGTCGCCCGCAGCATCCAAGGGAACGGGTAGTGCCGCACACCATCGAGCGTGAACTGGATCTCGGTGCGGTACACGTAACCCTTGGCGACCTCGTTCTCGATCGGGGCCGGCACGCGCGGGGGCAGCTGATCGAGCCACTTGCCGTCGAACGCGTGCGAGCTCGCGACCGTATGCAGCGTGTGGATGACCAGCGCCGAAGCCGCAAGGTAGTCCAACGTCTTCTCGAAGATCAGGTCGGGTGGATATTCGGTCCAGCGCGCTCCACCGGGTGTTGGGCGTCCCGCCATCCAGGCGACCGCTTTCCCGATCGCCCGCGAGACAGTGTCGCGCTGTTCGAGCGCGATCAGGTTGTTCGCGAGCTGGTGATGCAGCGCGAGCGTCGTCCATGCCGTCGCCGACGTCGACGCGTTCTTCTCCTGGCGGGTGGCGGGAAACATCGCCCACCAGCCGGTCTCGCCCTGGCGGCTAAGGACGGCGTCGATCTCCTCGCGGGTTGCGGGCTGACCATAGTGGGCGAGTGCGTAGAGCACCCACGCGGTTGCGAGCGTGTGCGGCAGCTGGTCGTCGGTCTCGCGCCAGCACTGGCAGTCCGGATCGCGGCTCGCGCTCACGAATTCGCGTAGCCGCGGGCCACGCTCCGCGATCTCCGGGTCGATGCCGTGGAGCGCGATCCAGATCTGCGCAAACGCCCAGGCATTGAGCCCCGGACGCTTCTCCATCGTGGCGCCTTGCGAGCGCATGTGCGAGGCAAGCGCCTCGATGCTCGCCCCCAGGTTGGCGAGCGCGTTGGCGGAAATGGGCGCTTTGCGGTCGCCATTCCAGACCGTCGGGATCGCGCGCGCAAAGGCGAAGTCGTAAGCGATCTGCTGGAATCCGATGACCGGGAGGAGGATGGCGAGGACGATCAGCGCCGTTGCGACAGCGCCGCGCCGCAGCTTCTGGCGCCACGATCGGCCTGCCTCGGCGAGTGAGGCGTCGATGAAGCGCCGCTCCTCGGGCGCCAGCATGTCGGCGGAGGTGGCCATCAGTCGCGTCGCATCCTTGAGCAGCGCGCCGGTCATCAAGTGGCTCTCGGCAAAGCCTGCATTGCGCCAGAGCGCGGCGGCCGCCGCGATGCCGGCGCGCAGCCGCAGCATCTCGCGGCTCTGCTCGATCCACTGCAGCGCCGGCGGCCATTCGCGCAGCAGCGCCTCGTGCGCAAGCCCGATCACTGGCGTGCCGTCGGCGCCTTGGTCGCCGACGAAAAGATGCGCGCCCACGAAGGCCGAGATCAGCGCCATGCTCTCCGGCGAGTTGGCGAACTGGGTGAGCGAGACGCGGTTCTGCAGGATCAGCCGCTCGTCGGCCGGATCGCTGTGCACCAGCGCGGCGAGCACCTTAGGGAGCGCCGCCTGCACCGCCGGCGGCAGCCGGGCGAACTCCTCGTCGGCGCGGATCTTGAGCGCGCCATGCAGGCCGCCGAGCTCCTCGTAATCGGCGAACTTCAGCACGCCCGAGCCGGCGCTGCGGCGCCAAAGCTCGTCGAGTGTGAATTCAAGCAGCGGCAGCACGGTTGGATTGCCGGAAGCGGCGTCGCGCAACACGTCGTCGAGCCCTTCCTCGGGGTCGCCGCGCCGCTCGAACTGCAGGCCCGCCATCAGTGCCGGCCGCCGGATCATCTGAGCGATCTCGGCTGGCCGCGGGCCGCCCACCGTGAACAGGCCGCCGCGCTCGACGAACAGGTCGCGGAAGCGCTCCGGCAGCTCGGAGCAGCGGCTGAAGAAATCGGCGCGCAGCGTGGCGATCACCCACACCTGGCGGGTGAGGACCATGGTGCGCAGTGCCTCGCAGAAATCGGCGCGATCGGCACCACTCACCTGCTCGTCGAAGATCTCCTCGAACTGATCGCAGACCACGACCAGATGCGCCATTCCCCAGGGATCGTGCACCGGATTGGCGGCGTCCTGCTGCTGGCGGATGGTTTCGAGCGCGCGCGTGATCGCCATGGTGAGCGCGGGCGGATCGCGCAAAAGCTTCTCCATGTCGGCGACGCTCCCGGCGAGGCCGGGCAGGGCTTCGGGCTGCAACAGCGCGGTCGCAAGGCCGCCCAGCAGCGTGCGGTCGCCGACGCTTGGCTTGAACTCGGCGCGCCGCCACGCGATCACGTGCTCCACGACACGCGGGCGCATCAGGATCGGCAACAGGCCGGCGCGCACCAGCGACGACTTGCCCACCCCGCTCATGCCGGTGACCATGAGAAAGCCTTGGCCGGCCTCACCGCGCCGGCGCAGCACCTCGAGCAGCTCCGCAATCAAGCCGGTGCGGCCGCAGTAGATCAGGGCGTGCTCGAAATTGAAGGCTTCGAGGCCACGGAACGGCGAGCCCTTCCATTGCCCGCTCGCGGTCTCCACCACTTCAGCCGCCTTGAGGCGCTCGCGGATCCAGTGGCGGATGTGGACTTCGAGCAGCTCCTCGAACTGCGCGGTCTTCTCGAAATTGTAGAACGCCGACTTGAAGGTGCCGTCGGCGTTGCGGAACCACTTGTCGACGAAGCCACTCACCGCATCTAGCTCGGCGACCTGCTGGGCGCGCAGCGCGCGATCCTTCATCGACAGGCTGACCTCGGCGGTCTTCAGATAGCAGAGAATCTCCGGCGAGCTGTTCTGCTCGTGGCTTTCGCGCGCGCGCTCGAACTCGTATTCGGTTCCGGAGGCGTATTGGCTGCCGTCGGGGCGGCTGAACTGATTGAGCGGCAGCGGCGTGCCCATGCGCGTCCACATGATAAAGAGCGCGAGATCGGCTTCGCGGACGTCGACGATCTGGGCCTGGAAGGTCTCGGTGGCGCGCAGCAGGCTGCGCTCCCACAGATAGGGCTCGAGCGTGATCTGGCCGCGGAACTCGAACTGCAAGCGCTCGGCCACCGCGAGCGCGACGCCGCGCTCAGCGCCCACGTCTCCAGGCGAGGACACAAAAACGCGCAAATGCAACACGAGAAGCTCCGCCGCCGGCAACCCCCGGCGCGATGATAGTGCGGTCCGGCGTGGTCGCGATAGGGGGCGGTGCCAACGATTGGGCAGGTGGTTGGTCGTTACCGGAAATGTGCGCGGGCGCGCTGCGTGAGCCTGCAGCGAAAAGCATAAAACATTGAGGGACCGGCCGGAGCCAGTCCCTCTGTAGCGTCATCCTGTGCTGTATAGGCTACGGGCAGGGGTGACGAAGGCCGTCGTAACCCAGATACGTTCCGGTGCTCGGATCGTAGGAACGGAAGCGCTGTGCGCAGGAAGCAGCGTCCCCGCCCGCGACGCCGGGACTCACCGCGACATAGTCATCGCCGTACGCATAGTCATCGTACGGATAGTAGCCGTAGTCATAGTAGCCGTAGTCATAATATCCCGGCGCGAAGCCGAACGCGAAGCGAGGCCCGCGGAATCCGCGGCGGAAGCGCCCGTCGCGAAAGTTGCTAAAGCGGCTTCCGTCAGCCCAGTTGCCGCCGCGGACGACGCGGTTGCCGGTGAAGTTGCCCCCGCCGCTGATGGCAGGGCCTCGGTTCATGGCAGCGCCTCCGCCGAAGCTCGGACCTCGGCTCATCGCGGCGCTGCCACCGAACGAACCACCACCTCGGCTGAAGCCACCGCTGCCACCGCCCCTGTTCCCATGCATCTGCACTTGTTCGAACATCGCGCCGCTATTGAGCGACATGTCGGCTCGGATCGGCGCCGCGCCAGCGGAACCGGTCCAGAGTCCACTTACAGCCATCACGGCGGAGGCCAGAAGCACCGCGCGTCCTGTCATCGTCCTACTCCATCGTTGATTCCAATTTCGTGTCGTGCGCAACGGAACAAGGCCTCGCCGCGACTCCACGGCCTTCAACGAAGGGCGACGACATGTGTTCCGGATTTCGACAGCCTGCGCGCGCGGTCCGATCACCATCGCGCGATGGAACACAGCAAAAAAAGTGATCGTCGCGTCAGCGGCAAGATGCATGCAAAACAGGACCGCCTCGTCGGGCGGTCCTGCATGGCACGAGCTCGTCTGTTGCGGACCCTTACCGACTGGCGCCGGAGCACATCCAGCTCGGGAAGGCGGAGTCGACATTTTCGTCGCCCGTGCAGCCGCGGCGGTAGCGCTCACCGTAGCCGCGATAGCGGCCAGCACCAGCATATCCGTAGCCGCGATAGCGGGGAGCATAAGCATAGGCCCCTCCCGCGCCGGACCAGCCGCGATAGTAGCGGCCGTGGTATCGATGCCGCACGGTCTCGATGTTCTGGGTCTCGGCGCTCTTGAGCGCCAGCGGCGCCGATGGCTGCACCGCACTCGCCGGCACGGCATAAAGTGCCGCGCCGCTCGCAGTGGCGAACAGCACAGCGGCACACAAAATCGTCTTCCTCATTGCTCGCTCCATGGTCCAGTCAAAGCTGCTGCGTCCGGCGGAGTAACTTGCCGATCACGAGCCCGTTCCAGCGCCGCGCTCACGATGATGTGTCCGCATGACGTGTCGGCATGTGTCGGCGCTCGCGGAACGAGTGTGCGGACGTCGCGCGACGAAATGGACCTGGAAACCAGGCCCGAAAACCCCTAACCACAGCACATCCTCGTCAAATAGCATCGACGGTGCTATAGTATTCCTGCGGGGAAAAGCCACGAAAATCGGGGGGAAGCAATGTCATCCGTTAAGACGACGCTTGCGCTGCTGGCGGGCATTCTGGTCGCCGCCGCGGTCAACGCCGCCTCGGCTCAGACCAAACGGCCACACAACGTCATTCTGTTCGTGCCTGACGGTCTGCGGGCCTTGAGCGTCACGCCGGAGAGTGCGCCCGCCATGGCCGCTGTTCGCGATAATGGAGTCAACTTCAAGAATTCTCACTCGGTATTTCCAACGTTCACGACGGCCAATGCGTCGGCAATGGCGACCGGGCACCATCTCGGGGACACCGGTGATTGGAGCAACACGATCTATGTTGGGCGTCCCACAACTGCCGCCGGCAACAGCGTGACGCCGTTTATTGAGGACAATCGTGTGCTTGGCGAAGTCGACCAGATGTTCGGCGGTGACTACCTCAACGAGGAAACGATCCTGAAGGCGGCGCGTAGAGCTGGCCTCAGCACTGCCGCCATTGGGAAGCTTGGGCCAACCCTCATTTTCGACCACACAGAGCGCACCGGCGGGCAGACCATCGTCTTCGACGATTCGACTGGAACCCCCAACGGCATTGCGTTGTCGGACGAAATCAAGGCTGCGTTGACCGCCGCGGGCCTCGCCCTTGCCACGCCGGGCCGCGGTGCGAATGGCAGAGGCGGTGATTTCAAGACGCCCGGCACGACAGTCGCCAATGTGGAACAGCAAGGCTATTTTGCCGATGTTGCGACCAAAGTTGTGCTGCCGCTGTTCAAGGCGCGTGGCAAGCCGTTCGTGTTGGTCTACTGGTCGCGCGATCCGGATGGAACGCAACACGGTCAGGGCGACAGCCTCAATGAATTGACGCCCGGCATCAACGGGCCGACCTCGCGCGCCGCAATCAGGAACGCCGACGACAATCTCAAGCGGTTGCGCGACGCACTCACCGAGCATGGCCTTGCCGACAGCACCAATATCCTCATTGCTGCCGATCATGGCTTCTCCACTGTGGCGAAGCATAGTCAGACCAGCGGCTCTGCCAAGGCAACATATGCGGACGTTCCGGCCGGCTTTCTGCCGCCGGGTTTCATGTCGATCGACATTGCCAAGGGGCTCGGCCTGTCGCTCTACGATCCCGATTCGCAAAACGCCCTCGTCGGCCAGAACGCGCATCCGCGGCTCCGCGGTAACGGCCTGATCGGGAACGATCCAGCCAAGCCGGTTGTGATTGTTGCGGCGAACGGTGGCTCCGATCTCATCTATCTGCCGAACAAGGACCGTGCCACGGCCAGGCGTGTGATCGATATCCTGCTTGCCCAGGACTACGTAAGCGGGATCTTCGTTGATGACGATCTCGGCCGCTTCCCGGCGACGCTGCCTCTCAGCAGCATCAATCTGCGGGGGAGGGCCGTTACGCCGCGTCCTGCCATCGTCGTGAATTTCCGCTCGTTCTCCACTGGTTGTGACCAGCCCGTCTTGTGCTCGGTCACGGTCGCCGATGCCACCCAGCAGCAGGGCCAAGGCATGCACGGAAGCT
>Ga0066388_100002344_pt1 | contig 11499 bp, 12 predicted proteins | sample PanSoiMetaGPlot6_FD_64539 | JGI IMG/M metagenome (GOLD analysis project Ga0066388, IMG submission 64539) | Tropical forest soil microbial communities from Panama analyzed to predict greenhouse gas emissions - Panama Soil - Plot 6 (Hybrid Assembly) | ecosystem: Environmental > Terrestrial >... | reverse complement strand
CGTGGGGAGGGACAGGGTGGGGGGTCGATGAATGATGCCGCCGGCCGAGGACCGCGAGAAGGCGCTGGACGGGATCCTGCGCGAGATGGGGTCGCTGGTGGTCGCCTTCAGCGGCGGCGTCGACAGCGCGTACCTCGCGGTGCGCGCCCACCGCGTCGGCGGGGTGCGCCTCCTCGCCGTCACCGCCGACTCGCCCTCGCTGGCCTCCGCCCAGCGGGAGACCGCCGTCGCCCTTGCCCGCGACTTCGGGTTTCCCCACCGCGTCGTCTACACCTCGGAGGTCGAAAACCCCCTCTACGCTCGGAACGACGCCGACCGCTGCTACCACTGCAAGACCGAGCTGTTCCGCCACCTCCTCCCGATCGCGAACGCGGAGGGCTACGCCTGGGTGGCCTACGGGGCGATCGTGGACGACCTGTCCGACTTCCGGCCCGGCCACCGGGCGGCCGCCGAGGCGGGCGTGCGCTGCCCGCTCGTGGAAGCCGGCCTGACGAAGGCCGACGTGCGCGAGCTGTCCCGCCGGATGGGCCTCCCGACGTGGGACCTTCCCGCCTCGCCGTGCCTGTCGTCCCGAGTGGCCCGCGGCACCGCGGTGACGCCGGAGGTCCTCCGGCAGGTGGAGCGGGCGGAGGCGGCGGTGCGCGCGCTCGGCTTCCGCGAGCTGCGGGTCCGCCACCTCGGCGAGTCGGCGCGGGTGGAGATCGCGGCCGCGGAGATGGACCGTCTCGACGACGAAGTGCGGGCGGCGGTGGAGCGCGCGGTCCTCGCCGCCGGGTATGGAACCTGCACCATCGACCCCGGCGGCTACCGCCGCGGCGCGATGAACTCCCCGGTGCCGATCCGCGTCCTCGACGCAGTGTGACGCCTTCTCGGCTTGCCTTGACTCTGCGGTATCATTCGACGTCTGCCGACTCCGGCCGCTCCAGGCCGGCGCCGCCCGACGCCTTCCCCTGGAGGGAATCATGTTCGGCCTCGGATTTCCGGAACTGCTCCTCATCCTCTTCATCGTGATCCTGATCTTCGGCACCAGCCGCATCCCCGAGCTCGGCCGCGGGCTGGGCGAGGGAATCCGAAACTTCAGGAAGGGCATCAAGGGCGAGGAGAACGAAAAGAAGCCCTGAGCCCCCCGGGTCGATGACGCCCGGGCGCGCCTGCCCGCGCCCGGGCACAACGAAGGAGGCTTCCCGATGAGACGGACGAGCCTGGTCGTCTTCCTGGCGATGGCGTTGGGCCTGCCCGCCTGCCACCACAAGCCGAAGGCCGCGCCGCCTCCTCCGCCCCCGCCGGCCCCCGTCGCCCCCGCGACCCCGCCGCCCGCGCCCCCGCCGTCGACACCGGAGGTCGCCCCGGTGGTGGACGAGTACGAGCGCCTGCGTCAGACGGGCAGCGACGAGATCGAGAAGATGGGCCTGCTCGGGGACATCCACTTCGACTACGACAAGGCGGAGCTGCGGGACGCGGACCGCCAGATCCTCGCGCGCAACGCGGAGACCCTCAAGAAGTACGACTTCCTGTTGATCACGATCGAGGGCCATTGCGACGAGCGCGGCTCGGTGGAGTACAACCTGGCCCTGGGCGAGCGCCGGGCCAAGGCGGCGAGCGACTACCTGGTCTCGCTGGGGGTGGCCGCGGCCCGCCTGAAGACCGTGTCCTACGGCAAGGAGGTCCCGCTGTGCTCGGAAACCACCGAGGACTGCTGGGCCCGGAACCGGCGGGACCATTTCGCGGTCACCGGCAAGACGCGGGGCGCGAGGTGACGCGGGCGCGGAGCTAGCGGCCGGGGCGGCGCCGATGCGTCGCTTCTCGTGGGCCGCGGCGGCCGTCGCCGTCCTCGTCTCTGGCGCGGCCGCCGTCCGCGCCGACAACCCCCCGGTCGCCGCGCGGGTGGACGTCGTCTTCGCGCGCTGGTCGGCCGACACGCCCGGCTGCGCGGTGGGCGTCGACGACGGCCACGACGTGCTCCGACGGGCCTACGGCTCGGCCGACCTCGAGCACGGTGTGGCCAACGGGCCGGACACCGTGTTCGAGGCCGGCTCGGTCTCGAAACAGTTCACCGCCGCGGCCGTGCTCCTCCTCGGCCAGGCCGGCAAGCTCTCGGTGGACGACCCCGTCCGCAAGTACGTTCCCGAGCTGCCCGACTACGGCGTGCCGCTGACGATCCGGCACATGCTCCACCACACGAGCGGGCTCCGGGACTGGGGGACCGTGGTCGAGGCGGCGGGCTGGCCGCGGGGCACGCGCGCCCACACCCACGCCCACGTGCTCGACGTGGTCTCCCGGCAGAAGGCGCTGAACTTCCCGCCGGGCCGCGAGTACCTCTACAGCAACACCAACTACAACCTCCTGGCGATCATCGTGGAGCGGGTGAGCGGCCGCTCCTTCGCCCAGTACACGCGCGAGGCGATCTTCGAGCCGCTGGCCATGACCCGGACGGGGTGGCGGGACGACTACACGCGGATCGTGAAGGACCGGGCCGTCGCCTACGAGCGCCGTCCGGACGGGTACCACCTGAGCATGCCGTTCGAGAACGTCCACGGCAACGGCGGGCTGCTCACGACCGTGAGCGACCTGCTGCGCTGGAACGAGAACTTCGCGTCGGGCAAGGTGGGCGGGCGGGCCCTCGCCGACGAGCTCCAGCGCCGCGGGCGCCTCGACTCCGGTCGCGAGATCGCCTACGCCCGCGGCCTCGTCGTGTCCGACTTCCGGGGCGTGCCCGAGGTCGCGCACTCCGGCGCCACCGCGGGCTACCGCGCGTTCCTCGCCCGCTATCCGGGGTCGCGCCTGTCGGTCGCCGTCCTGTGCAACTCCGCCGAGGCCGACGCGCCCGCCCTGGCCCACGACGTGGCAGGGGTCTACCTGGGGTCCGCGTTCGCGCCGCGGCCGGCTCCCACGCCGGCCCCGGTGCCGGCGGCGGCGCTCGACGAGCGCGCCGGCCTCTACCGCAACCTCCGCACCGGCGAGGCGCTCCGCCTGACGCGCCACGAGGGTACCCTGCGCCTGGAAGGCCGGGGCGACCTGGTCCCGCTGAGCGAGACGCTGTTCACGCTCGGGGAGGGAGGTCCCCGGCTTCGTTTCGCCGCGACCGGAGGCGCCCGGGGCTTCGACCTGCTCACCCCCGACGGCGACACCCTGCGGTGCGCCGCCGCGGAGGAATTCCGGCCGTCCGCCGCCGACCTCAACCTCTACGAGGGCACCTACGTGAGCGACGAGGCGGAGGTCGCCTACACGATGAAGGTGGAGAACGGGAGCCTCGTCGCCTTCCGGCGGCCCGACGCGCGCTTCGTCCTCGCCCCGGCCTACCGCGACGCGTTCACCGCGACCTATCCGCCCCTCGTCCTCTTCCTGAGGGACGATCAGGGCGCCGTCACCGGCCTCAGCCTGGGCCTGGGTCGGGTCCGCGACCTGCGTTTCCGCCGCGCGCCCGCCGCGCCCGGAAGGTGACGCCGCTCACTACCGAAAGCCTCCCGGGCCCGTCCTTGACACCCTGGAGGGTTGTCTCTAATCTGTCCTTCGCCGCGATGCTCCTCCCCCGTCTGCCCCTGCGCAAATGACCGAACAGCCGGAGAAGAAGTCCGCCCCCCTGCAGAAGGAGTTGTCCGGGCGGATCGGGAAGTACGAGATCCTCCGGCCGATCGGCAAGGGGGCGATGGGCATGGTCTACCTCGCCCACGACACCGTCCTCGAGCGCGACGTCGCCCTCAAGGTCATGGTGTCCCAGATCGCGGACGACCCCGAGCTCATCCAGCGCTTCTCGCGGGAAGCCAAGGCCGTGGCCAAGATGACCCATCCCAACGTGGTCACGGTCTTCGACCTCGGCACCCACAGCGACGGCTCGCCCTACATCGCGATGGAGCTCCTGAAGGGGCAGGACCTGCAGAAGGCGGCGCGGACGCCCCCGCCGATGAGCCTCGAGCGGAAGGTCTCGATCATCGTCCAGGTCCTGGCCGGCCTGGCCCACGCCCACCAGGCGGGCATCGTCCACCGCGACATCAAGCCCGCCAACATCTTCATCAACCAGGACGGCACGGTGAAGATCATGGACTTCGGGGTGGCCCGGCTCACCACCGCCTCCATGACCGGCACCGGCAACATCGTGGGCACCGCCGACTACATGTCCCCGGAGCAGGTGAAGGGGGCCAAGGTCGACGGGCGCAGCGACATCTTCAGCGTCGGCTGCATGCTCTTCGAGCTGCTCGCCGGCCGGCGCCCGTTCCACTCCGACAACCTGATGGCGATCTTCTACAAGATCACCCACGAGGAGCTGGACTACAACCTCCTGCCCCAGGGGCCGGAGTACGAGGCGCTGCGCCCCATCCTCGAGAAGGCGCTGGCCAAGGGCCTCGACGACCGCTACCAGACCGCCTACGAGTTCGCGGTCGCGCTCCGCGAGTACCTGAAGACCTGGGCCACCTCGGCCTCGGGCCAGCACGCCCTCGAGGACCTCGTCGAGCTGGAGCCGCCGCCCTCCTCGCCCCCGCAGCCGCTCACCGACGCCCCCTCGGCCACGATCGTTCCCGCCGACGAGGGCGAGCTGCCCGCCGGCGGCGCGACCATGGACCTCGGGCGCACGGCGCGCAAGACGCAGGTCCCCGCCGCGACGGCCGCGCGCCCGGGCACGGCCACCGTGCGCGGCGCGGGGCCCACCGTCGTCCGGGGGACCCAGCCCCCTACGGTCCTCAGCCCCACCGTGCAGCGGGGCCCCGCCACCCGCGTCGCGCCGACGGTGGCGCGTCCGGCCCCGGCGCCCGCGCCCACCGGAGGGAGCCCCGTCCTCTATGTCGTGCTCGGCGCGATGGGGGTCGCCCTCCTCGGCGCCGGAGGCTACATCTACATCAACCGTCAGGGCACGAAGACCGAGGCCACGGTCCCCGCCTCGACGCTCGCCGTCGCGCCGGCCACGACCCTGCCGCCGCCCACGACGCTGGCCGCCGTCGTCTCGCCGCCGCCGTCCGTCGCGCCCACGCCTTCGTCCGTCAAGGCGACCGGCCACGAGGGCAGCGCGATGAAGGCGGCCCAGGCCGCCTTCGCCCGCAATGATTACGACCAGGCCATCGCCCAGGCCCAGAAGGCCCTCGCGCAGGACCCGAGCGACGCCCAGGCCAAGAGCCTCGTGGAGAACGCGCTCAAGGGACAGCAGGCGGAGGCCCGCTTTGCCGCGGCGGAGACCGCGCTGCGCCAGGGCCAGTACGACCGCGCGGCCAGCGAGGCGGAGGCCGGCCGGGCGGCCGCCCCCTGGGACCCGCGCGGTCCGAGCCTCATCTCCGAGATCCAGCGCCAGCAGCAGGCGGCGCGGAACGCGCAGGCCGCCGAAGCGCAGAAGAAGGCGGCGGCCGCCCTCGCGAGCGAGGTCGGCGGGCTGCTCACCCAGGCCGACAACGCGCTCGCCGGCCAGAAGTACGACGCCGCCATCGGGCTCTACGAGGAGGTCTTGAAGCGCGACCCGCAGAATGCCCGCGCCGCCCAGGGCCGTACGGGCGCGATCACCGCCCGGGCGGTGGCCCAGGCCGCCGGCGCGGCCGGCGCCCACGCGGCGGTCGGCAAGGGCTTCGTGGCGGCCAAGACGCAGGCCCAGAGCCCCGAGACGCGCGCGAGCACGTCGGTGCCGCCCGGGTTCGAGGACACGCCGAACGTCACGGTCAAGCGGGGAAGCCAGGCCGCCGAGCTGCCGGGCAAGATCATCTTCGACGTCGACCCCGAGACCGTGAAGGCCGGCGACCCCTACACCGTCAAGGTGTACCTCGTGAACGAGGGCAACGCTCCCATCCAGGTCACCGACATGCTCGTGAACACCCGCATCAACGGCCGCGGGGTCACCGCGCCCGTCCCGCCGCAGGCCAAGGACGTGGCCCCCCAGCAGAAGGCCATGCTCATGAGCAGCCGCGACATCTGGAAGGAAGACACCACGGCCTGGTCGATGGAGGTGACGGTCCGGACGGTCCGGGGCGAGACCTACAAGAACCAGGTCACGTGGAAGTGAGGTCCCCGCGGCGATGAGGAGGGCGGCCCCCCTGGCGGCGGCGATCTCGCTGGCCGGCGTCCTGGCGAGCGCCGAGCCGCCGGTGGTCGACCACCAGCCGTCTCCCTGCACGGTGCCCGACAAGCCGATCTCCCTGTGCGCCAACGTGACCGACGACGGCCAGGTGGCGAAGGTGCGGCTCTACTTCCGCGCGACGGGAGACAAGTTCTACAGCTTCGTGGACATGGTGTTCGGGGGCCTGAACTTCTGCGGCACGCTGCCCGGTCCGCGCGGGGGGAAGGTCAAGAGCATCGACTACTACATCCAGGCCGTGGACGACCAGTTCGAGTCCACGCGGACGAGCACGTTCCAGATGGCCGTCCAGACCGAAGGCACCTGCGAGTTCCCACCCCTGCTGAAGGACACCTCCCGCATGGGAGCGATCACGATCTACGCCACCCACAAGGACCAGGGCAAGAAGGTGCCCGAGGGATTCCAGGGCGCCGGGGTCTCGTTTGTCCCGGTCGTCCGCAAGTAGCCTTCTCGCGTTCCTGGTCCTCACCGGCTCCGCGTCGGCGGATGTGCGCCTGGAGATGGGGGGCGTGGTCCAGGCGGGACCGCCCCGGCTCGAGGTCCGGATCGAGCTCGCCAACCGCGGCGACACGCCCGCCCGCGGCGTGAGCGTGGAGGCCGAGCTGCTCGGCCTGCGGCAGCAGGCCCGCCTCGACGACGCGCTCCTGCCGGGCGCCACGGCCAGCGCCGTCGTGCGCTTCGACGTCGGCGAGCCGCCTTCGGGCGTGCACGCCCTCGCTCTCCACCTCCAGTACGCGCGGTCGGCCGCCGCCGGCGACATCGCCAGCCAGCGCGGTTACCTCCTGCTGGCCCTGGCGGCGAACCCGCGGCCCGCGGTCCGCCTCAGCGCCGCCGACCTCCGGCTGGACACCGCGGCTCCCGTCGTCGTCCGGCTCGAGAGCGCGGACGGACGCACGCACCACGTCCGCGTTCGCCTGTTGACTCCCCGCGGCCTGCAGCCGCTCGGTCCGAGTCCGGTCGTCGACGTGCCCCCGCAGGGAGGCGCGGCCGCCGAGCTCCGCCTCCTTCGCGGCGGAGCGCCGCGGCCGTCGCGGCAGGGCGTGGTGGTCCTGGCGGAGACGGTGGACGAGGAGCCCGCCAACGCGAGCGCGGCCACGGTGGTCGTCGACGTGCAGCCCGACCCGGCGTGGCTGCCGCGGCTGCGCCTCCCCCTCACCGTCGCGGGCTTCGCGCTGCTCGCGGCCGCGGTCTACCGGGACCTCCGCCAGCGCCGCCGCCGGCCGACGGACGCCGCCGAGGACCCGGGAGGGCCGCCGGCGGCATGATCCAGGCCGAGCCGGACGAAGACGTCGTCTTCTTCCGCCTCGCGCGCGGCCTCGCCGGCCGGCCCGTCTACTGGACGGGCGCCTACCTCGTGGGGAGCGCGCTCATCGACTGCGGACCGCCGGCCACCGCCCGCGAGCTCGCCCGTGCGCTCGAAGGCCGCCGGGTGGACGCGCTCCTCGTCACCCACCACCACGAGGACCACATGGGATCGGCCGACCTGCTCGGGTCCACTCGCGGCCTCGTCCCGAAGATCCATCCGGTAGGCGTGCCCCTCGTGGAGGGCGGCTTTCCCCAGGAGACCTACCGCCGCGTGGCGTGGGGACGGCCGCCCCGCGTGCGCGCCGAGGCCCTCGGGGCCGAGGTGGAGGTGGGCGCGCTGCGCTTCGAGGTGGTCTTCACCCCCGGCCACAGCCCGGACCACGCCTGCTTCTTCGAGCGCGAGCGGGGATGGCTCTTCACCGGGGACTTGTTCCTGGCCGAGCGGCTGCGCTACCTGCGCGACGACGAGGACCTGTCCTCGCTCATCGCGTCGCTGGAGACGGTCGGTCGGCTGCCGCTGAGCCGGGTCTTCTGCGCCCATCGCGGTCCGGTCCGGGACGGGCCGGCCGCCCTGCGCCGGAAGGCCGAGGCCCTCGCGACCCTGCGCGAGCGCGCGCGCGAGCTGATCGCCCGGGGCCTGCCCGAGCGCGAGATCGCACGCCGCGTGGTGGGCCCCGAAGGCTTCCTGACCTGGTTCAGCCGCGGCCGCTTCTCGGCGAGAAACTTCGTCCGCGCCGTCGGCCGCGAGCCTCTACGATAGCGTGGTCGGGACCTTGCGCGACTTCGCGTAGAGGCCGTGGATGAGGCCGAGCGCGAGGATGATCGCGACGAGGAGCGTGGCCCAGGTCATGGGCCAGATGTTGATGTGCGAGCCCGCCACCATGCCCCACAGCATCGGGCCCGAGAGGTAGGTGTTGATCTTCGAGGCGAGTACCGCCTGCGGCGCCGCCGTCGGGGGAGCGGCGGGGCCCCCGAGCATCGCCCCGAGGATCTTCTTCTGCCGCGGCCAGATCACGAACCACACGTTGAACCACATGATCGTGCCGAGCAGCGCGCCGAAGAGGATCCACATCCCGCGCTCGCTCATGGCGTGGTCGGCGTTCCACAAGGCGCCGCCCTTCCAGTAGATGAGGTAGAAGAGGCCGAGGCCGAAGAGGAACGTCCACATCGCGCCCCAGCGGAAGAAGTAGAGAGTGCGCAGGATGAGCGGCGGGTTGACCTTCGGCTTCAGCTCCTTGTCGAGCCCGCCCTGGAAGGGCAGGTTGATGAAGTTGAAGAAGTAGAGCTGGCCGATCCAGGTGATTCCAAAGATGATGTGGAACCACCGGAAGACGGCCTGGAGGGTAGAGTCGAGGTCGGGAAACATGGCGATCCGCTCCTTCTCGTGGGTCGTCGCGCTAATTGCGGCGGAGGCTTTGGATCATACGTGAGTGGGGGGAGGGCGTGTCAAGACTTGACAGCGCTTCCGGCCACGACCTATGGTGTGTCTTGGATGGAGAAACCCAAGGACTACTACCGCATCCTCGGCGTTGCGCGGGATGCCACGACCGCCGCGATCAAGCGGGCGTACCGGAAGCTGGCCAAGCAGCTCCATCCCGACGTCGCGACCCGGGGACCGGAGGCCTTCCAGGACCTGCAGGCGGCCTACGAGACGCTGGCTGACGCCGAGCGCCGCCGCCGCTACGACGAGTCGCTCGACCAGGCGCGCCACTTCGCGCCCCTGGCCTGGTCGTTCGTGCGCCGTCCCGCCCAGGGAGACCTGCGGCGCCCCATCCGTCCCGGCAGCCTGAGCGGGGAGATCCTGCTGACGCCCTACGAGGCCGAAGCGGGCGGGGTCCTCCCCATCGACGTGCCCCTCACCACCGCCTGTCCGTCGTGCGAGGGCACGGGGGGCTTCGTCTTCGACTGCGATCGCTGCGGAGGCGAGGGTACGATCGAGCGGCGCCTTCCCATCCCGGTCCGCATCCCCCCGGGCGTCCCCGAAGGCACGGTCTTCCAGGTCCGCGTCGACGACCCCGCCGTGCTCTCCATCCTCCTGACCGTCCACATCCGCCAGCTCTGAGCAGGAGCGCGGCATGCTCGGGCTGCTGCTCGCCCTGGCCGCCGCCGTCGCCTGGTTCGTGCTCGCCCGGCTGCGCCGCCGGCTGGAGTCCTCCTTCCTGGCCGATGAGCTGAGTGAGACGGGGGAGGGGACCTGGCGGGCGGTGCCCGCCCCCCGCGCCGGCGGCCTCCTCACGCCCCGCGTGGTGGCGGGCGAGGTGGGCGGGGACGCGGTGGAGGTGGCGGGCTCGCTCCTCTTCCTGCCGTTCGAGCACCCGCGGGAGCTCGCGATCGTCCGCCAGCAGACGCCGGCCCACCGGTCGGCCGGCTTCGTCTCCACCGGGGTCGAGGCCCTCGACTGCTCGCTCGCGTTCCGCTCCACCGACGGGGCGTGGCTCGAGGCGTTCCTTTCGCGCGAGGACGTGCGGTCCGCGCTCGGCCCGCTGTGCGCGAGGGCGGCCGAGGACACCACGATCGTGGCCGTGCGCGTCGGGCAGGGGGCGGGAGATCCCGTCTACCGGCAGCTCGTGGGCGGCCGCTCCGGGATCTTCGTCTTCCGCGACCCCGAGGCGGGCCCTCTCGGCGCGACCGACGTGCGCGATCTCGTACGGATCCTGGTGCCGCTCAAGCGCGCGCTACTCCGAGCCTTATAATCGCCGGGGTCGAAGAGGTGGGGAGGGATAGGGTGGGGGGTCAATAAAGAATGGACGAACAGGCGGTCCGCCGCGTCGCCGCCGACAGCGTCGCCCTCAAGCAGCTCTTCTTCGAGGCCAACGCGCGCCTGCTCGTCGAGGTCGGGGGCCGGATCACGCAGAGCCTCCTCGCCGGCGGCAAGGTCCTGACGTTCGGGAACGGGGGATCGGCGGCGGACGCCCAGCACCTGGCCGGGGAGCTGGTGGGCCGCTTCCTCCGCGACCGCGCGGCCCTTCCCGCCCTCGCTCTCACGACCGACTCCTCGATCGTGACCGCGGTCGGCAACGACCTCGGCTTCGAACAGGTCTTCCGCCGCCAGGTCGAGGCCCACGGCCGGCCCGGTGACGTGGCGGTGGGGATCACGACCTCCGGCCGGTCGCCCAACGTCGTCCTGGCGCTCGAGCTCGCCCGCGACCGCGGCCTCGTCACCGTCGGAATGACCGGGGGGGGCGGCGGGCGGCTTCCGGGCCTCGTCGACTACCTCATCGACGTGCCCCACAAGGAGACGGCCCGCATCCAGGAAGTGCACACGATGGTCGTCCACATCCTCTGCCAGGTCGTCGAGGAAGCGCTGCCCCGCGGATGAGCGGGCCGAGAGAGCCTCTCGACCTCGGCGGCGTCCGGACCTATCCCCTCGCCGGCCGGAAGAGCAAGGTCACCCGGGCGGACTTCGCGCGGGTCGTGCCCCGCGGGGCGCGGGTGAGCGATCTGCTCGAGGCGCTGCCCCGGATCCTGGGCGGCCAGGCACTGCGCGACCTCGCCGCGGACGTGCTGCGGGCGCGCGCCCTCGACAAGCCGATCCTGTGGGGGCTCGGCGCCCACGTGCTCAAGGTCGGACTGTCGCCCGTCCTCATCGACCTCATGGACAAGGGACTCGTGACGGGACTCGCCCTGAACGGAGCGGGCATCGTGCACGACTTCGAGCTGGCCGTCGCCGGCAACACGTCGGAGGACGTCTCGGCCGGCCTGGGGTCGGGCGAGTTCGGCATGGCGCGCGAGACCGGCGAGGAGATCAACCGCGCGATCGTCGAGGGCGACCGCGACGGCCTCGGCCTCGGGGCGGCGGTGGGCCGCTACCTGCTCGCCCGGAAGCCGCCTCACCTGGAGGTCAGCCTCCTCGCCGCGGCCGCCCGCCACGGCCTCCCCGCGACCGTGCACGTGGCGGTGGGCACGGACATCGTCCACATGCACCCCGCGTGCGACCCCGCGGCGCTCGGCCGGGCCACCCACCTCGACTTCCGCCTGTTCGCGGCGGAGGTCGCCCGCCTGGGCGGGGGCGGCGTCTACCTCAACGTCGGCTCGGCGGTGATGCTGCCCGAGGTGTTCCTCAAGGCGGTCACGCTCGCCCGCAACCTCGGCCACGAGCTGACCGACTTCGCCACCGCGAACCTGGACTTCATCCAGTCCTACCG
>Ga0066388_100002343_pt1 | contig 11500 bp, 11 predicted proteins | sample PanSoiMetaGPlot6_FD_64539 | JGI IMG/M metagenome (GOLD analysis project Ga0066388, IMG submission 64539) | Tropical forest soil microbial communities from Panama analyzed to predict greenhouse gas emissions - Panama Soil - Plot 6 (Hybrid Assembly) | ecosystem: Environmental > Terrestrial >... | reverse complement strand
CGAGCCCGGCACCGGCATCACCTTGCAAGGACCGGCGTTACGCGCCTTGCAGGCGGTTGATGCTCTGGAGGGGTGCATCCAGCGCGGATTCGCGCAGAGCTTCTTCAAGACGTGTGACGCGCAGGGCAACGTCACCGGCACCGTCGACCTGCCGCGCCTGCTCGGGCCCCAGTACCCCGCAACGATCGGCATCATGCGCCAGGCGGTGCATGAGGTTCTCGCGGGCGAGCTCAACCGGCTCGGCGTCCCCATCCGCCTCGGCCTGTCGGTATCGGTACTCGCACAGACGGACGACGGCGTCGACGTCCGCTTCACCGACGGCACGCGCGGCACTTACGAGCTCGTCGTCGGCGCAGATGGTTCGAACTCCACCATCCGCGAGTTGACATTCGGGCCGCAGGTCCGGCCGCGATACACCGGGCAGATGAACTGGCGCGCGACCGTGGGCCGGCCGCCGGAGGTAACAGGCCGCTACTCCTACTTCGGCCCGACCATCAAGTCCGGCTTCAACCCAGTCTCCGAACGGGAGATGTACATCTACGTTGTGCAGAATGTTGCCGAGCGCCCACGCTGGCGAGACGAGGAATTGCCGGCAATGCTGCGCGGGCTGCTCGGGGAGTTCGGCGGCATTCTCGGACGCGCCCGCGACGAAGTCCGTGACCCGCAACAGATCATCTGCCGTCCAGTATTTTCCATGATCATGCCGGCGCCATGGTATCGCGGACGGGTGATTCTGATCGGCGACGCCGCGCACACGGCGACGCCACAGCTCGCCAGCGGTGCCAGCATTGCGATCGAGGATGCGGTGGTGCTGGCCCGTCATATCGGGTCGGACGCGCCGCTGGAGCCGGCGCTCGCGGCGTTCATGCAGGCGCGTTTCGAGCGGTGCCGAATGGTGGTGGACAACTCCGAGCAGCTCGGCGAATGGGAAAAGCGCCCCGGCACTGCCAACCATCTTGTGGCGGGTCTGGTGGCGGAGAGCTACCGCGCGCTCGCGCAGGCGGCCTAGTCACGTCACGGCGCTGAAGCCGCCGTCGACCACCACGATCATGCCGGTCACGCTCTTATTGCCGTCGATCAGGCTCATCGCCGTTTCAGCGACGTCCTCAGCGGTCACCACCCGACGCAGCGGCGTCGCCTTGGCACGCGCCTTCATCAGATCGTCGTAGTGCTCGCCGAGCATGCGCTCCATCCACTCGCCCGCCATCCAGCCGGGCGCCACGCCGTTAACCCGGATGCCGAAATAGCCGAGCGCGCCGGCGAGCGACTTGGTCATGGTCCACAGCGCGCCCTTACTCGCCGCATAGGGCAGCGCCTGCGGGCCCGGCCGCGCGCCGACGATGCTGTTGGTGTTGACGATGCAGGCGTCCTTACCGCGCTTAAGGAGCGGCACCGCATGTTTGGTGACCAGGAATACGCCCTTCACGTTCACCCCGAAGATGTGATCCCACTCCTCGACCGTGACTTTCTCGAAATCGCGCGCCGCGGTTTTGATCGAGGCGCCGGCGTTGTTGCAGAGCACGTCAAGCCGGCCGAAGGTCTCGGTGATCGCATCCATCATGGCTATCACACTCGCCTCGTCGGCGACGTCGCATTGCAGCGCCAGCGTCTTGGCGCCATGTTTTTCGCAGGCGTCGGCGGTTTTACGCGCCTTGCCGCCGCTCTTGCTGTAGTTGATCACCACGTCGTAACCGGCCTTGGCGAGCGCGATGGCCTCGGCGCGGCCGATGCCGGACGACGAGCCAGTGACGAGAGCGATGCGCTTACCGGAACTCACGGCTAATCCTCTCCCAACTCAATTCATTTCCGCAACCGCGGCGTGAATGCGCAGCAATTCGGGAATCGTCTCCGGCTTACGGCGGCCGAAACCGCACTCGGCGGCGATCGAAAACGTCCGCGCATGTTTGCGTGCGGTTGCGAGCCGCCGCCTGGTTCCTTCAATGCCATCGGTGTGGTGGACGAGACCAAGACAAAGCTCGGTCTCGGGCCGCAACCGGAGACCGGCGAGCGGCGCGAAGTAGGCGTCATCGGAGCGATCGCGCGGCACCGGCATATGCACTAGGTTGATCGGCCGTGCAATCCCGACTGTGATCCGATTGGTGAAATCCACCATGTCGGCCATGTCCTTGGGCTCGACCACGTGGCGATGGTTGGAATCTCCGTAGCACAGATGGAACAGGAGTTCGATTCCGGCCGGCACCCGGTTGCCAAGGTCGATCAAGATATTGCTGAATGTCTCCTGCATCTCGGCTTTGCTGCGGCCGTAGGCGCCGACCTGCTCGCGCTGCAGGCGCGCGAACACCGCCGAGGCAACGTCGAACTGGATTGCGAGCTCGTCATGCGGAATCGCAGCCGCGATCCTGTCGATCTCGCGCTTGAGTGCCGCGTTGTAGATCGGGTCGATCGGCGCGTGCAGGGCATCGACCAGAAAGAGCCAAATGACCGAATGAGCCGGCACCAGGTCGACCTGAAAGCGCGTGCCCGACAAGATCTCGCCCGCATCTTTTAATTTTCGGAACGTGCGATACGAGTTTGCAGCGATGTCGGCGTAGAACAAGTTGTCGATCTTCACGTCCGCGATCGTATAACCCGGCCGCAGCTGGTAGCGCCGGATCGGCGGCGCGGTCTCGTGCAACCGGAAGGTCTCGTCGGAGAGTTCGAATGCCGGGTTGTCCGCAAACACCGGCCGCAGCCACGTGATCCAGTCGCTGCGCTCGCCCGTTTCGCCATCCGGGATGCGTCTGAGCTTTGCACCGAACGCGGCGCTGACGGTGCGGAATACCGATTCGGCGTTAGCCATCGGCACGCTGCCGACGAGGTAGAGGTCATGGCTCATCGCGTTCACCCCGCCGCCGCTGCCGCGTTTTTTCGAACATGATCGAAAAACTGGCTCAGACGATTCAACCGGCCTGCTCGACCACTTGTCAAGGGAAGCGTCGCTTTTCAAGCCGGAGCGCCTGCGGGTCCCGCCGCCAGGAGCCGAGCGCCCGGGCGGCACTAGGCTGCCCGCCGGGCTTGCGGCATAAATGCACGAACCGCATCACGGCGGGAGGATGTCATGCTGAGCTATGCACGGACGGTCGAGATCGGATGGGGCGATTGCGATGCGTCCGGCCTCGTGCACACCGAGCGCTATTTTGCGCTGTTCGACGGCAATCTATGGCACATGCTAGCGCAGATCCTCGGTCTGCCGATGCGGCACGTGCTTGATACGTTCGGCGCCGCCGGCTTTCCGACGGTCGACCTCAAGGGCAAGTTCCTGGTGCCGTCGACCGTGGGCGACGTTCTCGAGATCGAGACGACAATTCTCGAGTTGCGCAAGTCGAGCTTCAACGTCAGGCATCGCGCCAGCAAGGACGGCGAACTGCGTGCCGAAAGCACCGATACTAGGGTCTGGGTCCGCCGCAATGCCGACGACCCGACCAGAATCGAAGCACTGGCCCTGCCTGCCAAGCTGGTCGAGCGCTTTCAGGCGTGCAAGTGATCTGCGATGTCGCCGACGCGGTCACGTGAAATTGCGTTGACCATCGTCTTAGACTAGCTCTCCTGCGCAGCCAGAGCGGGGCCACATGCTGAAAATCACCAATGAAACGCCGGCGGACGCCGTCTCGGGCCTGCGGCCGCGCGAGCGCAACAAGCTCGACAAGCTTCGGCGCATCAAAGCCGCGGCGCGCGAACTCTTCCTCGAGCAGGGGTACGACAATGCCACGACGCGCGAGATCGCACGCCGCGCGGACGTCGGTCTAGGAACCCTGTTTTCCTACGCCTCGGACAAGCGCGATCTGCTGTTCCTGATCTACAACGACATGCAGGAGGCGCTGACGCGAACCGCGTTCGGCGGCGCTCGATCCGGCCGCCCTTTCCTCGGGCAGGTGATGGCGAGCTTCGCCGTCTACTACCGTTTCTTCGCGCGCGAGCCCGAGTTCATGCGCTACGTCCTGCGCGAATTGACGTTCTATTCCAGCGGCCGCCAGGCTAATCGCTTCCAGACCGGCCGCGAAGCGATCATCGCAGCCCTCGAAGTGCTGGTGCGCGATGCCAGGAAGCGCCGCGCGCTGCGCTCGAGCGCGAAGGATCGCGCCATTGCCCAGCTGATGTTCGGCGTCTATCAGGCCGAAATCCGCCGCTGGCTCACCGGCGCCCACCCGAAACCGGGGGCCGGTCTCACCCGCCTGCGCGCGATGCTGCGCATCGTGATCGAAGGGCTCAAGCCGGGTCCGGGGGCGATGTAGACGGATTGGTCAGCGCTTCCGGACCCCGTCGAACAGTCCGAGCACTTTTTCTTTCAAGACGCCCCGGACGATCTCCAGGCTGTAGCCGGAGTCCTCCGCGAGATGTTCGATGCGGAACTTTCGCTCGCGCATGAGATGCGGAAGATCACTGCGGGCGGCGCCGATGACGACGCGTGGGATCTTCGCCTGAAAGATGGCGGCGGAACACATCAGGCAGGGCTCGTTCGAGCAGTAGATGACGCAGTCGCTGAGATCCGTTCCGCCGAGGGCCTTGCAGGCATCGTTCACGGCGTGCATTTCGGCGTGGGCAAGGACGGTTTTTTCGGCCGCTTCGCGGCACCGGTTGCGGGCGATCACCTTGCCTTTGCGCGTTATGACGGCGCCGATTGGCAATTCCCCCGCTCGCTTGGCTTGACGTGCTTCCTCGATGGCAAGCTCCATCAGTCGTTCGTCCAGACTTGTAGCGTCTCTTTGCAACGCCAGTACCCTTTCTCAATGCGCCCCAGCGATCTGCGCCGTGAGCAACCGGGAGCATCAAAAGCTGCGCCGCCGGATCACGGCCAAACCCTGGGAGCGCGGTCAACTTGACTCAATATTGAACATGTTCGAGAACTAACCCTACGTCCTGACGGGCAGCCGCGCCCTTGCCACCCGCCTCTTTCGCCAAAAAGATGGCAGTTGCAAGATGATAAGAACGTTTCGCCGGGAGGAGCAATGCTGGACGGCGTCGTCAAGTTTCCGCCGGATTATGCCGCCCGCTACCGGGAGCGCGGCTACTGGCTGGACAAAGCGCTCGCGGCCGAGTTCACCGCGGTATTTGCGCGTTTTGCCGAGCGGACTGCACTGATCGACGGCGATCGGCGCTTCACCTACGCGGACATCGATCGGCAAAGCGACAACCTCGGGCTCAATCTGATCGCGCTCGGGTTCAAGCCGCTCGACCGCGTCGTCCTGCAGCTGCCCAACGTCGCCGAATTCGTGGTGCTCTACTTCGCCCTGCAGAAGATCGGCGCGATTCCGATCGCGGCGCTGGCGACCCATCGCTACAACGAGGTGAGTCAGTTCGTCGACATCGCCCAGGCGGTGGCGTGCGTCTACCCCGAACGCCAGAGCGATTTTGCGTTCGGCCCGATGATCGCGCGCGTGGCTGCAGCGAGCCCGTGTCTCAGGTTCCGCATCGTGCTGGGGCCTGCGGGCGCCGGCGAACTGTCGCTCACCGAGCTGATCGACCGCCCGCCAACGCTGCCGAGGAGCGCGCTGACCGGCTTCGCGGCCGACCCGGAAGACCCCTGCATCTTTCAGCTCTCGGGCGGAACGACGGGCGTGCCCAAGCTCATCCCGCGCACCCACAACGACTATGCCTACAACTCGAAGACCGCTGCGCAGGTCTGCGGCGTGACCGGCGAGTCCGTGCTGTTACTCATGCTGCCGATCGCGCACAACCTTCCCCTCGCCTGCCCGGGCATTCAAGGCTTCTTCTTCAACGGCGGCAGCGTGGTGTTGAGCCAAAGTACCCGGCCCGAGGAGGTGTTCCGCCTGGTCGAGCGGCACCGCGTGACTCACATCAAGGTAGTGCCCGCGCTGCTGATACGCCTGATCAACAGCGAGGCAGTGACGCAATTCGACACGTCATCGCTGCGCTATATCCAGAGCGGCGGCCAGCGCCTGCAGCCGGAGGTGCGCATCCGCACCAAGGAACTGATCCCGAGCGTGTTCGTGCAGGAGAATTTCGGCATGTCGGAAGGCATGCTGATGTTTGTGCGGCCGGAGGACCCGGAAGACGAGCGGCTGGAAACCGTCGGGCGCCCGATCTGCCCGGACGACGAGGTGCGTCTGATCGACGACGACGGCAACGAGGTTCCGTTCGGCGAGGTCGGCGAGCTTTGCGCACGCGGACCTTACACACTGCGCGGCTACTACGGTGCGCCCGAGCACAACGCCAAGGTATTCACGCCGGATGGGTTTTATTGCTCAGGCGACCTGATGCGGCAGAACAAGGCCGGCAACTACATGGTCGAGGGCCGCAAGAAGGACCTGATCAATCGCGGCGGCGAGAAGATCAGTGCCGAGGAGATCGAGAACCTGATCTTGCAACACCCTTCGGTCCAGAACGTCGCCTGCGTCGCGATGCCGGACCCGGACATGGGCGAGCGCATGTGCGCCTGCGTGATCCTGCGCACCGGCACAACCTTGTCGCTGCGCGATCTGCTCGCGTTCCTGACCACTAAGGAAATCGCCAAATACAAACTGCCGGAGCGGCTGGAGATCATGAGCGATTTTCCGCTTTCGACGTTCGGCAAGGTGTCGAAGAAGACGCTGGTGGAAACCGTGTCGGCCAAGGTCGCGCAAGAGCGCACGCCGGCGCGCGCAAGCAGCTAGTTCATGCGCATCATCGATCTGCACTGCTATCCTAACACGGAACCGTGGATCCGCTGCCAGGGTCCCTACGTGGAAGCGCTCGCGAAATATTGGAACCGTGCCTGGACCTGGAAGCAGGAAGACGAGGTCGTCAAGGAATTCACCGACGCCGGGGTCGAAGCGGTGCTGGTCGCGCTCGATCTTGAGACCACGACCGGAACCCCGCCCTGCAGCAACGAATACGTCAAGGGCATGCAGTCACGCCATCCGGAGCGGATCATCCAGAGCTGGGGTGCGGTCGATCCGTTCAAGGGCGAGATTGCGATTGCGCAGGCCAAAACGGCGATCACCGAGCTCGGCATGCTCGGTTTCCATTTCCATCCGATCATGGGCCACTTCTCGGTGGCCGACCGGCGGTTCTATCCGCTGTTCGAGGTTATCAACGCGCTCAAGGTGCCGGTGATGATCGACGTCGGCACCACCGGCATGGGCGCCGGCATGCCGGGCGGGATGGGGGCGAAGATCCGGCACGCGCATCCCTCCGCGATCGATGAGCTCGCCGCCGATTTCCCCGATCTGACCATTATCGCGGCACATCCAGGCTGGCCTTGGGTCGAGGAGATGACCGCGGTCGCGCTGCACAAGGGCAACGTCTACTGGGAAATGTCGGGATGGGCGCCCAAGCATTTCCCGGCGCAGCTCAAGGTCGACATCCGCGCGCGCCTGCAGGACAAGATCATGTTCGGCAGCGACTATCCGAGCCTGCCGTACGAGCGCATCTTCAAGGAATGGAGCGAGCTCGGCTATTCGGACGCCGTGATGGAGAAAATCTTCCACACCAACGCGGAGCGCGTGCTGGGATTGTGATCACGCCACGCGCACTTTGCCCATGCCGAGGATCTCGCGTGCCTCGGCGGCCGTTGCCGGCTCGGCGCCGAGCGAGCGCATGATCGTCACCGCCTTGTCGACCAGCGCGGCGTTGTGCGGCGCCTTCACTCCTTTTTCCAGATAGTAGTTGTCTTCGAGCCCGATGCGCACATGCCCGCCGAGCAGGAGAGCCTGCGCCAGCATCGGATAGGCGTGCGGCCCGATGCCGAACGCCGCCCATTTGGATTGTGGCGGCAGTTGGTTGCGCAGATAAAGCAACGTCTCCGGCGTGGCGGCCGCACCGTAGCTTACCCCAAGCACGATCTGGAAAAACGCCGGCGATGCGACCGCACCTTCGCCGATCAGCTGCCTGGCGAGCGCGATGTCGCCGGAATCAAACACTTCAAGCTCAGGCAGCACGCCGGCCTGCCGGACCAGCCGCGCAATCTCCGCGATGTGCTCGGGCGCGTTGATAAAGGCGCGGGTGCGAAACCACATGGTGCAGAGGTCGAGGCTGCACATGTCGGGTTTCAGCGCCACCACATGCTGGGCACGCACGTGGGGAAGACGGAACTCCGTGCCCGGGCCCGCGGCTGCGGGGTCCTCCTTGCCCGGCACAAACATCGCACCGGGCCCGGTTGTAAGATTAATGATCACGTCGCTGCCGCTGTCGCGGATGCGCCCGACCACCTCGCGATAGAGTTCGAGCTCCATGCTGGAGCGTCCGGTCGCGGGATCGCGCACATGGATATGGACGACGGCGGCGCCGGCCTTGGCGGCGTCGATCGATTGCTGCGCGATCTGCATAGGGGTGACGGGGACCGCCGGATTGTTGCCGCTGATCGGCGCGCCGCCGGTGACCGCGCAAGTGAGGATGGTCGTTGGCATGGCGACCGCGCCGCGCGCTATTGCGCGGCCTGCAGCGGGCGGCGCTCGGATGCGGCAAGCGCAGCATTGACCCGCGGCATCACCTCGGTCGCCATCAGCTCCATGGAGCGCTTGGTCAGCGCGGGATCGACCCAATCCATCCCGGCGTAAACGAGTTCGCCGAACGGACCGGTCTCTTCGTGCAGCGCCAGAATTTCGTCCACCACCTTGTTGACGGTGCCGTGGATGACCAGACGGTCGACCACATAATCGTCGGTGATCTCCTGGTCCGGCTGATTGGGTGAGTGCTTGAAGCCCGCGAGCCGCTTGGCCATGCGAAACTTGCGCAGCAAGTTGAAGTAGTAGAACCGGTACGGGCTGTTGGCGTCCTCAACCGCATAGCGCGCCGCCACCTTGTCGTCATCGGCCACGAAGATGGTGCGGGCGATGCGCCAGTGATCGGGGTTGACGGCCGTGCCGACCGAGCGTGCCCCCTCGGCGTAGGCGTCCCAATGCGACTTGAGCCACTGGGGCAGCAGAAAGTTTGCCGACAGCGGGTGGATGCCCTTGTGGCCGAAGAAGGTGGCGCTCGACGAGCTCGGCGCCACAACGGTGCCGACGATTTCCGGATAGGGCTTCTGGAACGGCTTGGCGACGGCGCCGAGACCGAATTCGGCGCGGCCCATCTTGGCGCTGGAAATCTTGAAGCGGTTGTCGGGCTGATCGAAGTTGTAGGGCGCATCGGTCGTCCACAGCGCGAACAGCGCGTCAACCGCCTCGTGGAAAATGCGGGCGCGGTCCTCATTGAGATGGCCGAGCAGCTCGGCGTCGGCCGGCAGCGCGCCAGCGCTGACGCCGAGCACAAAGCGTCCCTCGGCGAGATGATCGAACATCGCCGCGTGCGCGGCGATCAGCACCGGATGGGTCTGCGACAGGTTCGCGGTGCCGGTCGCGAGCTTGATCTGCTTCGTTTCCGGAATCAGGGTTGCCAGGAACTGGAAGCTGTTGGTGACGTTCTCGATCGTGTCGGCGATGTGCTCGCCGCAGAACGCATCGTAGAAGCCGAGCTTGTCAGCCAGGATGAACGACTGCCGATCTTCCTTCAAGGTCTCTACCCATCGGCGATGCGGCGGGTGCATCGGCATGGTGAAAAAGCCAAGTCGCATCGTTTTCCGTCCCTCATCAGTTATTTTCGAACATGATCATAAAGCCCTACGTCGCGTCAATCCGGCCGACGCCGTGTCTGCCGCCAGCGCATGTACTCAAGTCTTCTCGGCGCTGAAGAAATATCGGTTGAGGCTGAAGAACGAGGCATTGCGTTGTTCGGTCTCCGCGAGATCGGCGAGCCAGGCGTCGAGGACGCACGGATCAAACCCTTGCTTGGGGAGAAAATCCGCCATCAACCGGCTAAGGCCGTGGCAGAAATCCCCCGCTCGGTAGCTCGTGCTCAGCACCGGATAGGCCTCGACGTTGACGACTCTGAATCCGGCGGCGCGGAGCCGGGGAGCGAGCGTTCTCGGCAGCCGGGGATCCGCGCAGTGCATGTCCCAGGCCTTCATGATCCGCGCCATCCGTTCGGCGTCGCCCGCGTGCCAGACCCACGAATCGAAATCGGTGTCGATGATGAACGCGCGGCCACCCGGTCGCAGCACGCGGGCCATCTCGCGGAGCGCGGCATCGGTGTCGGCAACATATTCGAGCACTTGCGTGCTGACCGCGACATCGAACTCCTCGGCGTTGACCGGCAACGCCGTCGCGTCACCGACGCGATAGTCGATTGTTTCGCTCGTCTTGCTGCTGGTCGCAAAGCGGATCAGATCTTCTGAGATATCGATTCCGATCACCTGGCCAACCGGGCCGATCGCCGCGGCCATCATTTCGCAGAGAAAGCCCGGCCCGCAGCCGACGTCGACGATGCGTTCGCCGTGCTTGAGACCCAGGCGTTGCAACGTCGCATCGCGCTGGCGCACCAGGTCGGGCGCCCGGTAGGCGGCGATCAGCTTGGTTGCGGCGTCGCTGGAGAATGCCAAGCCGGACATCGGATCCTTCCCGGAGGGCATCGCCGTAACATCATGCCGACGGCCGGTCAGCCGGCCGTGGTTAACGCCCTCTCCGATAGCACAAATCCGTGGCCGTTCCCGGCCTGGCGCCGCATCCGGTAAAATCGCCATAAAGCGATTGTTTAAACGTCGCACTCATAATCGCTCGCGAGGACGGGTCATGGGTTTGGGGCGGGGGGCAGTGTGAGATTGCGCCTTGAATACAATGCGGCGCCGTTTGCGACGGCCGCGATGATCGCGATTGTGGCGGCAACCCTCTGCGGCTGTTCCAGCGCTCTTTATCAACAGGAGCAGACGCCCAGATCCGGGTCGGTCCGCGCCGCGACCTTGCGCACCATGGACAAACTCCACATGGAGCGCGCGGCGCCGGTCCTCATTCGCATCTACAAGGAAGATAGCACTCTCGAAGTCTGGAAGCAGGATCGGACCGGTCGCTTCGCATTGCTCAGCTCGTATCCGATCTGTAAATATTCTGGAAACCTTGGACCGAAGATTGCCACTGGGGACTACCAGGCACCTGAAGGATTCTACGACATCAGCCCCGATCAGATGAATCCGACGTCGACCGAGTATCTGGCGTTCAATACCGGTTTCCCTAATGCCTATGATCGCTCGCTCGGAAGGACCGGGAGCTTTCTGATGGTCCACGGCGGTTGCAGATCGGTTGGCTGCTACGCCATGACCGACGCCGGCATCGAAGAGATCTACGGTCTGGTCGATGACGCCTTCAAAGGCGGCCAGCAGAAAGTTCAACTACAAGCCTTTCCGTTCCGCATGACGGGGCAAAACATCGCGCGCCACGCGGGCGATCCGAATGTTCCGTTCTGGGAGATGCTGAAAACCGGGAGCGACGCGTTCCATGCAACCGGGCGGCCGCCGGCCGTCGCGGTGTGCGAGCGTCGCTATGTGTTCAACCCGGGCGTCATTGACGACGATCTCGACGCGAGCGGCCCTTGCCCGCCAGGCATCGATGCGACGCCGCAGGGCCGCATGCGGGCCGCGTCCTTGAACGGACCATCAAATATTGACGCCCGCCCTAATCGTCCTTGAGTTGCTCGAACAGCCCGCCGATTTCGTCGACATCCAGTGAACGATCGCCCGATGTTATGTGCGCGC
>Ga0066388_100002342_pt1 | contig 11502 bp, 8 predicted proteins | sample PanSoiMetaGPlot6_FD_64539 | JGI IMG/M metagenome (GOLD analysis project Ga0066388, IMG submission 64539) | Tropical forest soil microbial communities from Panama analyzed to predict greenhouse gas emissions - Panama Soil - Plot 6 (Hybrid Assembly) | ecosystem: Environmental > Terrestrial > Soil... | reverse complement strand
ATCAACGTCAACGACTCGGTGACCAAGTCCAAGTTCGACAACAAGTACGGCTGCCGCCACTCGCTCATCGACGGCATCAAGCGCGGCACGGACGTGCTCATCGGCGGCAAGGTCACCGTCGTCTGCGGCTACGGCGACGTGGGCAAGGGCTGCGCGGAGAGCCTGCGCGGCCAGGGCGCCCGGGTCATCGTCACCGAGATCGACCCGATCTGCGCGCTCCAGGCGGCCATGGACGGCTACCAGGTGGCCACGCTCGAGGACGTGGTGGACACGGCGGACATCTTCGTCACCGCCACCGGCAACCGCGACGTGATCACCGCCGACCACATGAGCCGGATGAAGCACCAGGCCATCGTGGGCAACATCGGCCACTTCGACAACGAGATCGACATGACCGGCCTGGCGAAGACGCCCGGCATCCGCCGCACCGTCATCAAGCCGCAGGTGGACGAGTGGACCTTCGAGGACGGCCACGGCGTCATCGTGCTGTCCGAGGGCCGCCTGCTGAACCTCGGCAACGCCACCGGTCACCCCAGCTTCGTCATGTCCAACAGCTTCACCAACCAGGTCATCGCCCAGGTCGAGCTGTTCACCAAGACCGACGAGTACCCGACCGGCGTGTACACGCTGCCCAAGCACCTGGACGAGAAGGTGGCCCGGCTGCACCTGGACGCGCTCGGGGTCAGGCTCACCCAGCTGACCAAGGATCAGGCGGACTACATCGGCGTGCCGGTGGACGGCCCGTACAAGCCGGAGCACTACCGTTACTGACGTCGCCGACGCGGGCCTCGCCGCCGAGGGCGAGGCCCGCGTCCGATACGCCGAACGGGCCATGCCGCTGCTCGCCGCCCTGCACGAGCGGTTCGCCAAGGAGCGCCCGTTCGACGGCCTGGCCATCGCCGCCTGCCTGCACATCACGGCCGAGACCGGCACGCTGGTCCGGCTGCTGCGGGCGGGCGGCGCGGCCGTCTCACTGGCCGCGTCCAACCCGCTGTCCACCCAGGACGACATCGCGGCCGCGCTCGCCGTCAACCACGGCATCGCGGTCTTCGCCCGGGCCGGGATCGACCGCCACGGCTACTACCGGCACATCGAGCTGGCCCTCAGCGAGCCCAGCCAGGGACCCGACCTGGTCATCGACGACGGCGGCGACCTGGTCAACACGCTGCACACGAAGGCCGCCGCGCTGCTGCCCAACGTCAAGGGCGGCTGCGAGTCCACCACCACCGGCGTGATCAGGCTGCGCCGGATGGCCGCCGAGGGCGCGCTCGCCTTCCCGGTGATCGCGGCGAACGACACCGCGGTCAAGCGGATGGTGGACAACACCTGCGGGACCGGGCAGTCCGCCATCGACGGCATCCTGCGCGCCACCAACACGCTGCTGGCCTCCAAGACGGTCGTGGTGGCCGGGTTCGGGGCCAGCGGGCGCGGCATAGCCGAATACGCCCGCGGCTTCGGCGCCCAGGTCATCGTCACCGAAGTGGACCCGGTCCACGCGCTGGACGCGGCGCTGCGCGGCTTCCGCGTGCTGCCGATGGCCCAGGCCGCGCCCCTCGGCGAGGTCTTCGTCACCGCCACGGGCTCGGTCGACGTCATCAACGCCGATCACCTCACGGCCATGCGCGACGGCGCCATCCTGGCCAACGCCGGGCACTTCGACGCGGAGATCGACGTGCGCGCGCTGACCAGCCTGGCCGCCGCCGTGCACCCCGGCGTCCGGCCGCACGTGGACGCCTACGAGCTGGCCGACGGCCGGACCCTGCTGCTGCTGGCCGAGGGCCGGGTGGTGAACCTGGTCGCGGCCGAGGGGCACCCGCCCGAGGTGATGGACCTGGCCTTCGGCATCGAGGCGCTCGCCCTGGCCTGGCTGGCCGGAACAGTGATCAACAACACCGGCACACTGGCTCCCGGCGTGCACGAGGTCCCCGCCGACATCGACGCCGAGGCGGCCAGCCTGGTGCTCGCCACCACCGGCACGTCGATCGACACGCTCACCGCGGCCCAGCTGGCCTACCGCGAGTCCTGGCGCATCGGCTCCTGACGCCCGCTAAGAGCCCGGAGCCTCAGGCGCTGCTGCCCGCCTGCGCCGGCACCGGCAGCGGCGCCGGGTCAGCCTCGGCCTCGGCCTCGGGCGGCCGGGTCGCGGCCATCCAGCCGGCCAGCGCGATCGGGTAGACGAAGTACCCCCACCGGGTGGCGGGCGCCAGCGTGAACATCACGGTGAGCCCGAGCGCGAGACGCCAGGCCGCGGCCCGGGCGTCGGCCGGCGGCCGGACGATCAGCGAGACCGCGAAGCCGAGCCCGGCCGCGATCAGCAGGGCCACCGCGGCCCAGTGCCCGGCCAGCCCGGTCGTGGCCAGCAGGTGCCCGGGCAGCGGGCTGGCGGCCGGCGTCTTGTGCGTCGACAAGCCGAGCGGGAACAGCACGGTGTTCTGCAGGAACGCGTACGGGTCGAGCAGCGCGGCCGGCGCCAGCGCGGCCGCCAGCAGGCCGGCCACCAAGATGATCATGCCGGTGAAGCGCCAGGCGGCCCGGGCGCCGTGCCGGTACCGGGTGGTCAGCGCCGCGGCGATCACCGGGACCGCGGGCCAGGCGGTCGCCTTCATCGCGCACGCCACCCCGAGCGCGATGGCCGCCCGGAGCAGGCCGGACGGCCGGGCGAGCAGCGCCAGGGTGAGGAACAGCAGCGCGATCACCGGCGGGTCGGTGATGCCGACCGCCAGCGGGAACGCGATCACCGGGGAGGCGGCGAAGAACGCGGTGGACAGCAGCGTGTTGTACCGGCACGGGTCGCACCGCCGGTGCGGCGCCGCCACCTTGAACGCCGCGAAGATCAGCGCGATCGACACCGCGGTCAGCCACAGCCGCGGATCGGCGAACAGGCCGGAGGCGCCCAGCGCTCTCGGCATGCCGAACACCGCCATGACCGGCAGGTACGGGTTGTAGGACAGCCACGTGTCGAGCTGCCCCGGCGGCAGGTACGGGGTGCCGTGCTGCAGCAGCAGCATGGCCGACCGCGAGATGACCTGCACCTCCGGCGTCGGCCCGACCCGGGTCACCAGCCAGGTCACCGGCGCGGCCAGCGCGCCCGCCAGCGACACCACCATCGGCCAGATGAGCGGCACGTTCCTGCGCCGGGTGAGCCACAGGATCAGCGTCGTCAGGCCGTAGCCGGCCGCGGCCCAGATGGCCCAGGTGCGGTCCGCTTGGCCAGTCTCGACGGCCAGCCCCGTGGCGTAGACGGCGAAAATCCCGTTCGCGGCGAGTAGCCGGTTTCTGCTCAGCCAGTGCTGGTGTATTGGCGCTGGGTGACTGTGATTTATCGGTCCGAGATCCTTCGTTACCCTTACCTGCGTGCGTTCCACTGTGCCGGTACCCGCCCGTCCACGCGTTATTCCCCTGTGATGTGTCCAGCTTCGGCCGTTTCAGACCGGTAGAACTGCCCCCGAAAGCAGATAAATCAGCCTATCACCAGGAGTTACCTCGCCGCCTTTCAGTATCTTCGCGGCTAGGGCAGTTTCCAGTCGACGGGCTCGCCGCCCTGCTGTTCGAGGAGCCGATTGGCTCGGCTGAACGGACGGGAACCAAAAAAACCGCTATTGGCCGAATACGGACTCGGGTGCGCCGACTCGATGGCCGGCACGCTCGTGCCGTCGGCCCGGACGAGCAGCGGCACCAGCGTCCGCGCGTCGCGGCCCCACAAGATGGCCACCAGCGGCCCCGGCCGGGCCGCCAGCGCCCGGATGGCCTGCTCGGTTACCTGCTCCCAGCCCTTGCCCCGGTGCGAGCCCGGCTTGCCCGGCTGGACGGTGAGCACCCGGTTGAGCAGCAGCACCCCGCGCTCGCTCCACGGGCTCAGGTCGCCGCTCGACGGCGGCGGGTAGCCGAGGTCCGCCGAATACTCGGTGAAGATGTTGACCAGGCTCGGCGGCAGCCGCCGCACCTCGGGCGCGACCGAGAAGCTCAGGCCGACCGGATGCCCGGGCGTGGGGTACGGGTCCTGGCCGACGATGAGCACGCGCACATCGGCGAACGGCTGCTTGAACGCCCGCAGCACGTTGTCCCCGGCGGGCAGGTACCGCCGCCCGGCGGCGATCTCGGCCCGCAGGAACTCGCCCATGGCGGCGATCTGGTCCGCCACCGGCTCCAGCGCGTCCGCCCAGCCCGCCTCGATAATGTTGCGCAACGGCTCTGCCATGGCCAGCAGCCTAGCCGCGTGCCTAGACCACACAAAGATCAAAACCTTTAGTGCCGAACGAGCCGCCATCACGCCCCGGCCCGGCCCGCCTGCCACCCCTGGCGGCCGATCGCGGCGGCCAGCTCCGCCGCGTCCCGGGGCGCGGCGCCGCCCTGGTCGTTGTTGAAGTACGCGAAGACGTCCGTGCCTTCGGCCCAGGTGGCTGCGATCTGGCCGGCCCAGCGGGCCAGCGTGGCGGGGCGGTAGCGCGGCCACGGCAGGCCGTCGCCCTGGTGGAACCGCAGGTACCCCCAGTCGGCGGTGCGCCACCGCGGCGTGATCGCGGTCCCGGTCCGGTCCGCCCAGCACAGGGCGGCGTTCCCGGCCGCCAGCACGTCCCGCACCTCGCCGGTCCACCAGGACTCGTGCCGCGGCTCGACCGCCACCCGGACCTGCGGCGGGAACCGGCTGAGGCACTCCTCCAGCAGCCGCGGGGCGGCCCGCAGGTCCGGCGGCAGCTGCAGCAGCACCGGGCCGAGCCGGTCGCCGAGGCCGGCCGCCGCGTCGAGCAGCCTGCGCACCGGTTCGGCCGGGTCGCGCAGCCGCCGCACGTGGGTCAGGTAGCGGCTGGCCTTGACCGCCATCACGAAGCCGGCGCCCACCCGGTCCCGCCAGCCGGCGAACGTCTCCGGCGACGGCAGCCGGTAGAACGTCCCGTTGTTCTCGACCGTGCCGAACCGGCTCGCGTAGTACTCCAGCCAGCGACGCTGCGGGACGTCCGGCGGGTAGAACGTGTCCCGCCAGTCCCGGTACTGCCAGCCGGAGGTGCCGACCAGGAGCATCTGTCTCCCCGGGGCGCCCCAGGCCCCTCGCGCGTACGAATTGAGTTTGATGTACCTGTTTGCCGGAAAAGCTATCCCTGAACCGGTGTCGCGTACCTGGTAAGTGGGGGTAACCTGCGTCCACGCAGAGTCAATCACATGGAACGATGGGGCCCATGAAAGGACGTGTGCTTGTCGTCGATGACGACGCCGCCCTCGCCGAGATGCTCGGGATCGTGCTACGCGGCGAGGGATTCGAGCCTACTTTCGTCTCCGACGGCGACAAGGCGATCGAGGTCTTCCGGGAATCCCGGCCCGACCTGGTCCTCCTCGATCTGATGCTGCCGGGCTCCGACGGGATCGACGTGTGCCGTCAGATCCGCGCCGAGTCCGGAGTGCCGATCGTGATGCTGACGGCCAAGACCGACACCGTGGACGTGGTGCTCGGCCTGGAGTCCGGCGCCGACGACTACATCGTCAAGCCGTTCAAGTCCAAGGAACTGGTTGCCCGGGTCCGGGCCCGGCTGCGCCGGACCGACGAGCCCGCACCCGAGATGCTGCAGATCGGCGACATCGTCATCGATGTGGCCGGCCACGCGGTGAAACGGGGCGGCGAGACGCTCAACCTCACCCCGCTGGAGTTCGACCTGCTGGTCGCGCTGGCCCGCAAGCCGAGGCAGGTCTTCACCCGGGAGGTCCTGCTCGAGCAGGTCTGGGGTTACCGGCACGCCGCGGACACCAGGCTGGTCAACGTGCACGTGCAGCGGTTGCGCGCGAAGATCGAGAAGGACCCGGAGCACCCGGAGATCGTCGTGACCGTCCGCGGCGTGGGGTACAAGGCGGGGCCTGGCTGAGTCCGCGTTGGTCAAGGTGGCGTCGACGCGTGCGGGCAGGCAGCGGAACTGGGCTACTGCCTTCCGCCGGTCCGCCGTTGGCCGGGCCGTCATCCGGCGGCTTCCGGTCCGGGTCAAGCGCGGGCTGCGGATCGGCCGCCGCTGGCAGCGCAGCGTCGCCGCGCAGGCCAGGCTGCGCTGGCACCGGTCGCTGCAGCTGCGGGTGGTCTCCACCACGCTGGTCCTTTCCGCCCTGGTCATCGCGGTGCTCGGCTTCTTCCTGATCCAGTCGGTGGCGGCCGGCCTGCTCACCAACGCGGAGAACTCGGCCGATGCGCTGGTCAGGAACGGCCGGACGAGCGCGATCGGGCAGTCGAGCGTGAACGTGCTCGCCCCGGCGCAGGCCACCGACACCACCACCGTGGTGCGGGTGGCCACCACCACCGCCCGGGCGCTGCAGCAGCTGAGCGGGACCACCGGCAGTTACCTGGTCTTCATCCAGCTCACCGGCCTCAGGCCCGCCATCGTCCACTGGGTCGGCCAGACCAACGTCAACATCAACCAGACGATCCCGTCCACCCTGATCACCAAGGTGGCGGACGAGCAGAAGAGCGAGCAGTTCGACAACAAGAACAGCGTCCCGCCCGCGTACGAGCCGACCACGCTGGTCTACAACTCGGGCGCCTCGGTGCCCGCCCTCGCCGTCGGCGTCCCGCTCGGCGGTTTCTACCAGCTGTACTACGTGTTCCCGTTCACCCAGCAGCAGGCCACCCTGATGCTGGTGCAGCGCGTCCTGGTCGGCGTGGGCCTGGCCGTCATCGTGCTGCTGGCCGCGATCGCGTCGCTGGTGACCCGGTGGGTGGTGCTGCCGGTCCGGCACGCCGCCCAGGCCGCCCAGCGGGTGTCAGCCGGTCACCTGGGAGAGCGCATGCAGGTGCGCGGCGTGGACGACCTCGCGGCCCTGGCCACGTCCTTCAACGAGATGGCGGGCAGCCTGCAGGGTAAGCTCCGCGAGCTCGAGGACCTCTCCAGCGTGCAGCGGCAGTTCGTCTCGGACGTGTCGCACGAGCTGCGGACCCCGCTGTCGACCATCAAGATGGCCGCCGACCTGCTGTTCGAGGCGCGCGCGGAGCTCGACGCGGCGGCCGGCCGGTCGGTCGAGCTGCTGCAGAGCCAGCTGGACCGGTTCGAGTCGCTGCTCGTGGACCTGCTCGAGATCAGCCGGTTCGACGCGGGCGCGGCCACCCTGGACGTCGAGCTCGTGGACGTGTGCGACCTGGTCCGGCGTTCGGCCGATGACGCGCAGCAGCTGGCCGAGCGGCGCGGCAGCCGGATCGAGTTCCGGCTGCCCGCGACCGGCTGCTTCGCCGAGGTCGACCGCCGCCGGGTCGAGCGCATCCTGCGCAACATCCTGGTCAACGCCGTCGAGCACGGCGAGGGCAAGGACGTGGTGGTCACCACCGCGCTGGACAGCGACGCGGTGGCCGTGTCGGTCCGGGACTACGGCGTGGGGCTGCGGCCCGGCGAGGAGCAGAAGGTCTTCGACCGGTTCTGGCGGGCCGACCCGGCCCGCGCCCGCAGCACCGGCGGCACCGGCCTCGGCCTGGCCATCTCCCTCGAGGACGCGCGGCTGCACGGCGGCTGGCTGCAGGCCTGGGGCGAGCGCGGCAAGGGCTCGGTGTTCCGGCTGACCCTGCCCCGGGTGGCCGGGCTGAAACTGGCCGGCTCGCCGCTGCCGCTCGGCCCGGACGAGGCCGAGGTCGCCGCGGTCAGCCTGGGCCCGGTCTCCTATCCCGCGGCCGAGATCACCGGGGCGCCCCCGCATGGCTAGCCCCCGCACGGCTAGCACAGGGCCGCGGTCCCGGCGGCGCTGGCCGGGCCGGGCGCTCCGCGGGTGCCTGCTGGCCGCCCTGGCCGCCGCCGTGGCGGGCTGCGTGGGCATGCCCAACAGCGGCTCGCCCGGCACGTTCAGCGCCACCCCGAAGAACACCTCGCAGGATTCCGACTTCATCGGGGCGGTCCCGGCCGGACCGCAGCCCGGCTGGTCCCCCTCCCAGATCGTGACCGGGTTCCTGAACGCGACCCTCAGCTATCCGGCCTACTCGACGATCGCCAAGCAGTACCTGGCCGGCCCGGACCGCAAGGACTGGGCCCCGTACTGGTCGGTCACGGTCGTCGATCAGGTCAACGTGTCCCACCAGGCCGACATCACCGACAGCGGGCGAAAGGCCATGGTGAGCGTCTCCGGCAAGGTGCGGGCGTCGTTCAACGGGACCGGCCAGTACGTCGGGGCGCAGCAGGGCCAGACCGGGACGCAGACCGCGAGCCAGGAGTTCACCCTGGTCAAGCAGGGCAAGCAGTGGCTGATCACGGATCCGCCGAAGGTCCGGATGCTGGCCGAGCCCGACTTCGCCAAGGTGTACCGGCCGCAGGACCTGTACTTCTTCGACTCGACCGGGCAGGTGCTGGTGCCGGACGCGGTGTTCGTACCGGCCGGGACCTCTCCGGGGTCCCTGGCCACCAACCTGGTCACGGCGCTGCTGGCCAACCCGCAGCCCGACTGGCTGCAGCCCCAGGGCAACTCCGCTCCCCCCGCCGTCACCGCGTTCCCGCCTCATTCCAGCGTCAGGAACGTCAGCGTGATCGTGGACGGGAACACCGCCACGGTCAACCTCACCGGCGTGGCCGCCAGGGCGGATCCGGTGGTCCGCCAGCAGATGGCCGCGCAGCTGGTGTGGACCCTGACCGGCCAGCAGGGGGAGGGCACCCCGCCGAACATCCAGGCGGTGCAGCTCGAGTTCAACGGCAAGCCGTGGACCCCGCCCCGCCCTCCGTGCCCCGGAGCCGGCAGCCCGAGCCCGGCGCTGAAGCAGGCCATGTACGGCTGCAAGAATCCGTACCCGCGCACCGCCTCACCGGTCTTCTACTACGTCGCGAACGGCCAGGCCTGGTCCAGGTGCGCCGCGGAGGTTCAGGTGACCACCGGTTCGGTGGGCCAGGTCCAGCCGGTCTTCAACCGGTCAGGCACGGCCACGCTCGACCCGTCCTGCGGCAAGTCCCAGGTGCAGGCCAGCTCACAGCCCGCGCTGCCGTCCCAGCCGCACGGCCTGCCCGACTTGCTGATGGTGGCGGTGTCGCCCGACGGCAAGTACCTGGCCGGGGTTTCGCCGGACGCGAAGACCGTCTACGTGTGGCCCGAGGGTGCCGTCAAGCCCTCGAGCACCCTGCGCCTGCCCGGTGTCACGGCGATCAGCTGGGACCGCCGGGACGACCTGTGGGCCGCCCAGGGCGACCTTCCCACGATGGTCGTGCAGAACAGCAACGGCAGCCACGCCCAGGTCTCCAATGTCTTCCCGGCCGGGGCGATCCTCGGCCTGAGCATCGCCCCGGATGGGGTCCGGGTCGCCGCCATCGTGCGGACCGCCGCGGGTCCCGAGGTCGAGCTGGCGGCCATCAACAGCGGCAAGCAGGCCACCGACCAGTCGCCCAGCGACAACGGCAAGCCGCCCGCCGGCCGGGCGGCCAGCCCGTTCCAGCGCACGTCCATCGGGCCGTCGGTGCAACTCGGGCCGAACGTCTCCGCTCCGATCGCGCTGACCTGGTACGACGCTGACAACCTGCTCGTCCTCGACGGCCCGGGTGACCATACCTCGCTGTGGGTGGTCCCGGTGGACGGGCAGCCCGCCACGAGGCTGCCGGGAGAACTGCCGGGCGCGATCTCCATCACCGCTAACAGCGCCCACAACGCCCTGGTGCTCGGGCTGACCGGGGGCCAGATGGAGGTATCGGCGGGCCTGGCGGGACCCTGGCAGCGGCTCGGCAACGGCGGCCAGTATCCGGCGTACCAGACCCCGCTCATCCCGCTCGCCGCACAGCCGTAACCGGCTCTCCGGGGCTCGCCCCCGCCGCAGGCGGCAAGGCCAGCAGCGGCCTCTCCCCGGAGCCAGCCGAGCCGCCACGGCGGCCGCGTCAACGTTATGCAGCCGTTATGTAGCATTTTGTGACTGATCGCCTACAACTCCCTCCTGACATTCACGCTCTGGCGAGCTAACGTTCATTCATGGCACTCGCCCGGGCCCGTGGTTGCGCCGGGTGTGGTGCCCCTCCGGGGCGCCATGCCGGGCAAGCCGATGCCAGCCGCAGGCGAAACGGCCCACGTAAGGCGACTTCTCGTCGACCGATCACGGTGCGGCTTAGAAGTAAGTCCTGCCCCTGCGGGAGATACCGAGTCTCCCGGCCAGGGAGAAGGGCAGTAGTGGCACACAGATGGCCGCGAACCTCTCAGCAGGCGGATGTGGGGACGAAGACCAGGTCGGCCGGGCGAGTGCCGTCCCGCTCACACAGGCTCAGCCCAATCGGGTCGGATGTATTGGGCGAGTTCGGACTGGAAGGGGGATCGAGATGGAAGTCATAGTCAGGGGACGCAGCATCACCGTCCCGGCACGTTTCCGTCAGCACGCCGCCGCTAAGCTAGCCAAGCTCGAGAAGCTTGACGCCAAGGCGGTGCGGATCGACGTGGAGGTCTCCGAAGAACGCAACCCCAGGCAGTCTGCCCGCCGCGAGCGCGTCGAGCTGACCATACGATCCCGTGGTCCGGCGATCAGGGCCGAGGCAGCCGCCGACGACCGGTACGCCGCGCTCGACCTCGCCTTCGCCAAGCTCGAGTCCCGCCTGCGCCGGGCCGCCGACCGCCGCAAGGTCAAGGACAGCGCGTCGGTGCGCTCCCCGGGCCTGCTGGCCGGCGCGCCGGCCGGGGACGCACCGCCCCCGGCGTCCGCGCCCGCCGGCGCGCCCCCCGACGCCGGGGCCAACGGCCACCGGGTCGCACGGCCGCGGACCGGCGCCGACGACGACATGGACCAGGCCGAACCCGAGAGCGGCCTGATCCCCATCCAGATGGAGGGCGACGGCCCGCTGGTCTTGCGCGAGAAGATGCACGCGGCCAGCCCCATGACCATCGACCAGGCGCTGCTCGAGATGGAGCTGGTCGGTCACGACTTCTACCTGTTCCACGACCGCGACTGCGACCGGTTCAGCGTGGTCTACCGCCGCCGCGGTTACGACTACGGGGTGATCCGCCTGGTCGAGGAGTAGTTCCCGGTCGTCCGGGATCCCCGGCTTACCAGACGCGATGTCGCGACGCAAGCCGGGCACGGTTTGATGGAAAGGTGCCCGGCTTGCATCATGGTCCTGGGTCGGTAAGAGTCTGATGCGGGCCGTGTTCTCCGAGGGAGGCAACGAAGTGAGCGCCATGAGCGACAGCTCGATGACTGCTGCTCGGCGGCCGGAGCAGGGAGATGAGCCAGGAGATGGGCCAGGAGATGACACAGCGCGCGGGCGCCAGGATCCCATCCGGGTGCTGATTGCGGATGATCACGCGCTGTTCCGGCGCGGCCTGGAGATGGTTCTCGCCGAAGAGGACGACATCGACCTGGTCGGGCAGGCGAGCGACGGCACCGAGGCGGTGGCCGTGGCCGGCGAGTCCCTGCCCGACGTGGTGCTCATGGACATCCGGATGCCCAGGAGCAGCGGCATCGAGGCGTGCCGGGCGACCAAGGAGGTCGCGCCCAGCGCCAAGATCGTCATGCTGACGATCAGCGACGAGGAAGAGGACCTGTTCGAGGCGATCCGGGCCGGGGCCAGCGGCTACCTGCTGAAGGACATCCCGCTG
>Ga0066388_100002341_pt1 | contig 11503 bp, 6 predicted proteins | sample PanSoiMetaGPlot6_FD_64539 | JGI IMG/M metagenome (GOLD analysis project Ga0066388, IMG submission 64539) | Tropical forest soil microbial communities from Panama analyzed to predict greenhouse gas emissions - Panama Soil - Plot 6 (Hybrid Assembly) | ecosystem: Environmental > Terrestrial > Soil... | reverse complement strand
TGGACGCGACTCAACAGCGGCATGGTCGGCACGTCGAATAGCATCATTACTTCACAGGATATCGAGCGTTCGCCGGCTCAAAATCTGCCGGACATCCTGTCGCGAGAGACAGGGGTGCAGATCCAGCACTTGTTGAGCGGAACGAACGGCTCGCGCGATGGCGTCGATTTGCGCGGCTTCGGCGCGTTCGCTCAATCAAACGTCCTCATACTGGTGAATGGCCGCCGATTTCAGGATTTCGATCTGCAAGGCTTCGACTTCTCCGCGATTCCGCTGAACAGCATAGAGCGCATTGAAATCACCAGAGGCAATAGTGGCGCGGTGCTCTATGGCGATGGTGCGATCGGCGGCGTCATCAATATCGTCACGAAACGTGGGGCAACGGCGGCATTTGCAGGTAAAGTGGAAGGCCTGCTCGGCTCATACGATTACCAGGAAGGTCGCGTGTCCGCGGCCGGCTCGCAAGGTCCGTGGTCCGCTTCATTTTACGGCAATGCCATCGGCTCACGTGGCTACCGTCAAAACAGCGAACTACGGCAAGACAATCTCATTGGCAATGTCAACTACACGGTTCCCGGGTGGAACGGCTTCCTCACAATGGCTGCGGACCAGCAACGTCAAAATCTTCCTGGGGGCCTCCCCAACATGTCGACGATCTTGCCGTTTACGCTCGCCACGCCGCGTGGATCCGACACACCGTTGGATTTTGCCAAAAAACAAGGCGTGAACATCAGCGCCGGTTTTGTGTGGACGGTCGGGACAGGGGTCGACTTGATTGTTGATGGCAGCGTACGGCGTAAATTCCAGCGGAGCACGTTTTTAAATTACTTTAATGACCCGCCGACGTTCGCATTTGATCCGTCGACGGCTGTTCCATCGTCGTTCATCAACACCGGCATGACGACGTCATCGGTGACGCCGCGCATCGACGCCATCCATCAGTTGTTCGGCGTCCCAAACCATCTGCTGACCGGGATCGATTTCTACAACACCCAATACGATTCAGACCGTTACCAGGCGCCGGGTTTGTCGCCGATCCACCACTACAATATCCGGCAAACCTCGGTTGGTTTCTACGGTATGAATACGACATCCGTGCGCCCGGACCTCGATATTTCGGCCGGCGGTCGCATCCAGCGCAACATGGTCGATGCGCTTGATACTTACAATGCAGACGTAGATCCGAATGCCTTCTTCTTTGGCAGCCGTGCGCAGGCTCCGCCATTAGACACTGCTGAATGGCAATACGCCGCCCATATCGGTTACGAATATCGTTTGAGCTCCATGCTCGGACTTTTCGGCCGTGCGGCGCGGGCTTTCCGGTTGCCAAATGCGGATGAACGCGTCGGCGCCGGCAATCCGTTTGGTTTGGCATCGCCGGCAAACTTCGCTCTGAAAACACAAACGTCCTATGACGTTGAGGATGGGATTCGCCTGACGAACGGGCCATTCTTCTTGCAATCAAGCGTCTATCTCATGCACTTGAACGACGAGATCCATTTCATTCCTGCGCTTCAGCAGGATGTAAACCTCGACCCAACTCAACGGTTAGGCTGGGAAACGACGGCGACCTATCAGGTCTCCGATGATCTGCGTTTGCGCGGCGGACTTGCCTATACCAAAGCGACGTTTCGCGAGGGACCTTTCGCCGGCAATCAGATTCCACTGGTGTCACCCTGGAGCGGCAATGCGGGTTTGACGTGGGACATTGTCAAGAAACTACTGGTCCTTGACGTCACCGCCAGCTTTTGGAGCGCGCGCCGCATGGACAACGATCAACAAAATGTTCAACCCTTGATCCCGGCCAATGCGACAATCGATGTCAAGATCGGTGGCGAATATAATCGGTTCTTCTGGTCTGCTGCGGTCCAGAATCTTTTCAATGTCAACTACTACGATTATGCGATCGCCAGCGGGGGATTTCCGGCCGGGATTTTTGGGCCGGCGATACCGCCAACAATCGGAGCGTTTGTCGCCTATTCGCAGGCCAGGCGAACGTTTTTAGTTCGGGCCGGAGCGACGTTTTAGTTGGCTTGGAAAGGGGCCGTTCGCAGCAAGGTAAGGGAGCAAGACGCAGGTTTAGGTCACTACAGAGGCTGCCACTCAACGGGTACCAGTTCATATCCGGTCGCGGTCTTGACCATGTGGCCACAGGCCGGGAAGGGGAAGTGGTAGGCCTCAACCAGCATGCGGTCAGCGACAACGCGGTCGAGCATCTGACGGCGCGCAGCGACTGCCTGTGGTCCATCCATGTCAAACGTCGGTTGCCAATCAGGGTGGCGGGCGAAGAGATAAGGATTACGCACCGTGTCGCTCATCGCCAGCATCGAATGATGGCCGGAATGAATCGCGAAAGCCGTGTGACCAGGCGTGTGACCGTAGGCCGGAACGGAAACGATCCCCGGGGCCACTTCAGTGCCAGGCTTGAATTGTCGCACCTCCTTGGCGATGTCGCTGAAGATGCGCCGCGCATTGAGGAAGTAGCGTTTCACCGCGCCTTCGGCCGGCCCCATATTGCCATCGTCCATCCAGAACGCCCATTCCGGCTCCGGCACCAAGATTTCCGCGTTCGGAAAAACCTTGTCACCGTCCTTGGTCTTAAGGCCGTCGATATGGTCCGGATGAAAATGCGAAATAAGGATTGTATCAATGGCCTTGGGATTGACACCGGCAATCTTGAGGTTTTCGAGCATGGAGCCGGCGGTATCGGTAATTTGTCCGGCAGTTCCTGTGTCAATCAGCACCAGCTTTGCGCCGGTGTTCACCATCAGCGCGGTAAACGAGATTGTCAAAATGCTCGGTGGCAGGAAGGCGGCGGCGAGAGCCTCGTTGACTTCAGCTCCGCTCGCATTGCGCACGAATTTGTCGTCGATTGGCAGGTACCAGATGCCGTCAAATAGCGCCGTGAGCTGATAGTCGCCAAGGTTGTACCGATAGACGCCGGGGCCTTGCGCCTTTTGCGTCGACGCGGTCGCGCCGACCGGCCATGGCGGCAAGGCCGCCGCGCCCGCCAATAGCACGGATCTGGTCAAGAGCGAGCGGCGGCTAAAAACTCCCATCTTTGTCATTTCTTACACGCGATCGAGGCAAGTTTTCGGTGGGTCGACATTGAGTTTAACACCATGGTGACGCATGACATCCCTAGCCCCTTGGCGACAAGCCGCTATGATCGCGGTGGCGGGCGTCGATAGGGCGAAGCGGAGAGGGGCGGATGCGATGGTTGACGCTATTAGTTGCGGCTTTGGCCGCAGCCGCAATTGTCGGCTGCACAACCCAAGTCGGACCAACTCCGTCCGAATTAAAGGCGCAATGGGACGCGCAGAATGTCTATCCATCGGGTTATCAGCAAGATTTGCTGGCCTTCCTGCGCACGTACCTCAATGACCCCTCGCATGTCCGCGGTGCGGCGGTCTCGCAGCTTCAGCTCAAATATATCGGGCCGGGGGAACGATATGTGGCGTGCGTGCGCTATAATGCACGCAACAGCGATGGAAAATATCTGGGGTCGAAGGACGGCGCCGCGGTCTATGTCGCCGGCAAGCTGGATCGGTTCGTTGATAGTCCGCGGGAGGTGCGTGAGCTTTGCAAGGACGTAGTATTTGCGCCGTTCCCGGAACTAGAACGGCTGACCCGATAGCGCGCGATGGTGCGACAACCGCCGAGCTGATGAGCTCGGCGGCGAAACATTGAGACAACAAAGCCCGGAAGAAAGCTCGGAGGTCTTAGCTTACTTGACTTTGAGATTCTCCGCGGATGTTTTTCCGCGGTTCTCGACGAGTTCGTACTGAACGGTCTGTCCCTCGTTCAGAGTGCTAAGTCCGGCGCGTTCGACCGCCGAGATGTGCACAAACACATCCTTCCCGCCTTCTTGGGGCTGGATGAAGCCATAGCCCTTCGTCGGATTGAACCACTTTACGGTGCCCTGAGGCATGCTAGATCTCCGAAGTATTACCAACGCTACAGTGTGCCACAGTCAGTAAGCGCCGAACAAGGTCCTCTGGGCCGCCAGCGCCCGACTTTTCGGGATATTTTTCCGCGCGCCGATGGCCAAATTCCGGTGTTGGGCAAGGAATTTGAACCCGGCACCAACGGTTTACAAAACCGCGATGGTCCGTTGATGCGACTCGCAAATTTGGCCTCATGTCGCTGTGTCGTATGGCGGTCATGTAGCCCGGATTGTCGCCTCGATTGTGGTCATACGGGCGCGGCCCTTTTCGTTGTCGCCGAACAGGTGTCCGGAGAGGTCGAACGTCATTTTGTCGGATGAGTGCATCAACACGATCTGAAGCCGGTTGGGCGACTATTTGAGGTGCTGACTAATGAAACTAGCTGCCGCGCGGCGCAGAGCGTGTGGGTTCAGGATCGGCTGGGCTGGGTCGATACCGGTATCCATGACAATTCGGTATTCGATTTGCAGAGGTATCCAGAAACGCCTCCAGATGTCCGTCAGGCTTTCATCTGCTTCGGAGCATCCCCGACAATCAGGCGACAGGCACTCACCACGACGGGGCGAAGGCAGTGTCCTTTGCCTGCCTTGATTTTGTCGGGTCGGGAAGCCCCTCTCTCTACAATAAGTAGGGTACCTCGTTGTTGACCGTCAGGTAGCGCGCTTTTCCTTCCATAACCAACTGTGCTGTTTTAACGATCTTATCTGGCGCAATTGCTCGTACAGAGGCATCAGAATTGCTGGGAGGGTTTTTGTGGTTGTAAGTCGTGATGCTCGGGGTTAACGCTGACAAATGCCTGACTTCCCTTAGGCATTTTTCCTATCACAACATAACACTTTACCGGTTTAGTCCAGGAGATGTATCGCCGCTGCTTTCGCTCGTTTCTGAAGTCTCCGGCCGCTCTCTCGATTCACCGGCTTCTGTGCTCGTCGACTGCTCGGTCGATTCGATAGTTTTTGTAGTCTCACTAGGTTCGAAGATCTCGCTACCCTCACTGACCTCAGTCCCTTCTTTCCCCCCTTGTCCTCGCTTATCATCGCGGCGATACCGTTGCTGGTCTCAGTGAATTTGACTCTCGTTCCGTTGCGCATGTCTGAGTACAGCTCCGTGGCTAATTTAACTGGCTGCACAAACGGAGCCGTTTGAAAGTGCGATGGCAACGCCATCACGGATACCGTTAAAGGTGCCCACGTCTGAAAGGACAGCGCCAGTTCCTGAAATTATAAAGGTTGGAGCGAGTGGCAGGATAATGATGCGACGGCGCCCGTGTGTAGCGGTCGACATGCGTCTTCGAAACCGAGATCCCATGATTATTTCTCCGCCGAGACATATAAGATCAGCGGAGTGAGTACCGTACCAACGTGCAATTGAAATAGGCTTTTCAAAAAGTCCTAATGAACTACTTCTGAAAACCGGAAAATTTGATTTGAGGAAGCCAAGCGACGCATCACTGTTGAGTATAGCCGAAGGTACCAAATCTGAGCCCCGGGGCCTTTTGACTACGAGGAATTACGCTTGGTCATGTGGCTTTTGGACCCTAGCGGCCATTCGGCACCGAAATTCCTCTTTCGGCGGTAAAGCGGACATGCCGATTGCATTGCATAAGGCGAGAGCGACAAGGAGGTGAGGCCAGGTGATAGCGACGGCGTTTGAAGTTTTGAAGGAACCCAAAGCGGACATACCTGCTTCGCTATTGCATGGATATCGTCACCCCACTTAAACTAAGGTAGCCCCAAGACTGATCGCTGGTCCCCGCATCTTTATAACAACGCCGTTTGTGTTCTGCGGCGCTGCTACTCTTCTGCCACCCCGCGACTAGCTACAGAAAAAACAAGCATGAGCGGCAGCATCGGCGGCCGACGTTTTTCAGTCGCTAGACCAACTCACGCCGCATTTATTTTGCTCGTAACAATGACAATGAAATACGTGCTGACATTGATATTCAGCTGCGGTGGTGGGTGCGGTTCGCCTGCACAAGTCACGCTACCGACACTCTATATGACGCATCAGGAGTGTTTGGCGGCGGGGAACGTTTGGCTTTCGCCTAATGCCAATCCAACTCGGACGGTAGTCAATGGCAGTCTAACTCTGACGATGGCAGATTTTCAGTGCGATGCGCTGTCCATTGAAACAGAAAAATCGCCTAGTGCCGGTTAATCCGGAATCCGACAAAACCTTTTCATCAAGCAGCGGCCATAGGGGTGTTCTCCGCTTCTTTCGCCAGCTAAACAGGCCCAACACACAACCGCACCTAGGGGAAGGCGCAGTCCGACACAGACCAGGTCGTCGCGCTATCATAAAGTCCGCGACACAAATTCGCCGCCATAAATCGCCAAAATACCCTGATGACGATAACAGGATGGGGCGCGCCGGATGCGGGTTCGGCGTGGGGGGTGCAAACAACCCTGCTTAGATTGGCAGTTGTGATCGTCACGGCGCTTGTAGCGGCGCTGGTGGGTCCGCTGCTGATCGGCTGGGGCAACTATCGCTCACTGTTTGAGGCTGAGGCAAGCCGACTTATTGGTGTCAATGTAAGCGTGACCGGTGCCATCGAGGCCCGTCTGCTACCGTCGCCACAGCTTACGCTACATGACATTGCAATCGGTGACGGCCGCGACACGATCCGGGCCCGCTCGCTCGGTGTCGAATTCGCGCTAGGCGCATTGATGCGCGGTGAATGGCGTGCCACCGAAATTCATTTTGCGGGGCCGCAAGTTAATCTTGGCCTAGACGCCTCCGGCTACATCCATACGCCGAACCTCGCAGTCGCTTTTAAACCCGATGAATTGTCGGTGGATCGACTGAGCATTGATGATGGCACGGTCATCCTCGCTGACGCGGCAAGCGGTTCAAGCATCACGCTCGGCGGGGTGTGGTTCAAGGGCACGGCGCGCTCGCTCATAGGCCCCTTCAAGGGTGAAGGTGCCGTGACCGTAGGTGGAACGCTTTATCGATATCGCATCGCCACGGGCGGACTTAACGATGAGCGCGAGCTCAAGCTGCGCATCGCTGCCAATCCGGTGGATCATCAGCTCAGCATCGAAGTCGACGGCGCGCTGACCTTCGCCGCTGTCGAACCGCGTTTTGACGGAATATTGACCCTATCTCGGCCGGTCGGGGCTAGCGCGATCGGCGCGGCACGGAAGACCTTGACTCAGCCCTGGCGCGTGCGTGGAAGAATCAAAGGGACTCGGCAGTCTGCGTTGATCGAGGACATTGAGTTCCAGTACGGTTCGGAAGAGCAGGGCTTCAAACTTACGGGGGTCGCCGATTTCAAGTTCTGGCCGCGTCCGCATTTCGACGGTGTGATGTCTGGAGGGCAGATTAACCTCGATCGCGTCATGTCTGGCACCGACGCGGCGCAGCGAGCCCCGGCCGCCGCCATTCGCCAGCTCGCGGAAGTAGCTGCCGCGTTTCATCCTGCGCTGCCGGTTCGGATCGGCCTCGGCATTGATCAAGTCACGCTCGGTGGCAACAAAGTCGAGAATTTGCGTGGCGACATCAGCAGCGGTGCTGACGGGTGGGAGCTCGACCGGCTTGAATTTCGTGCGCCTGACTTAATTCAAGTACGCCTGAGTGGCCGTCTTAATGTTGGAGCCGACGGGCTCGCCTTTATCGGCCCCGCCGAAATCGATGCATTCGATACCAAGATGCTGGCAGCATGGCTACAGGGACGCGTGGAGACCCCGCAAGGCGTGCTACGGCCCACGCGCCTGCGCGGCAACGTAACACTCGCCGGCGACAAGGTTGCGGTCGAGGGTCTCAAAGCGGAGTTCGATCGCAATCCCGTGACCGGACGCTTCGCGTATTTCTTTCCGTCCGGCAAGCGGCCCGCCAGGCTCGATGCCGAGTTAAAAGCGCCTCAGTTCGACATCGATACCGCGCTCGATTTTGGTAAGGCGTTGCTTGCTGGATCGGCCCTGGAGCGGCCGCGCGAGATAAGCATCACCGTAGATATCGACCGCGCCACGCTCGTCGGCATTGAAGCGCGTGATGCGCATGCTCGCGTTAAAATTGATCCCAATGGTCTGCAACTTGACCGGCTGTCAGTCGGCAATTTCGCTGGGGGAAGTTTTTTAGCGAGCGGGCGGGTCGAAACCGGCGGGCATGCGCCGCGCGGCACGCTTTCCCTCGATTTCGAGGCAAAGGAAACCGCCGTCATCGCCGCGCTCGCTAGGAAATTCGCTCCGAAAGCTGCTAATCCCATTATAAGCTTACTGGACAGGGTGGTCGATCATGCGAAGTTGCACGCCACGCTTGAAGTGACCGGCGATGGAAAATCGCCCGTCACTGTCGCTCAACTGGCGCTGGCCGGCGATCTCGACGATATGCGCATTGATGCGGACGCGGACGTGCGTGGCGACTGGACCAAACCCTCCTCGGCTGACGTTCGGATCGATGGGGCCATCGATGCGGTGCAGGGCGCGCCACTTGTCAAGCTAATGGGCCTCGACCGGATTGTGGCGGCCGGAGACGGCCGGGGCCAACTGAGACTGCAGTTGGCGGGACCGGCCAATAACGACATGACATTCGATATACGACTGTCCACAGGTGCCCTGTCGGCGCAAGCGAGCGGGAGCGGACGGTTTTTCGACGAACAAGGAGCCAAGGTCGCTGCAAACTTGGAGGTGATGAAAGCCGATTTGCGGCCATTGCGGCCGGGGGCTGAAATGGGCGATATGGATTCCTTGTCACTCCAGATGTCATCGCGCGTCGCAATTGTGGGCAGCATTATAACATTTGATTATATTGACGCGAAGCTCGCTGGGTCCAGCATTCGGGGTCACCTTGCCGTCGACGATGCAATACCGCGTCGTATCGATGGCACGATCGAAGCCGCCGCCGCCGACGTCCCGGCATTGATTAGTCGCGGGATCGGTCTCCAACCGCAAGCCTCCAATACAGGTGCCGCCTGGAACTGGTCGAGCGAGCAGTTCGAAGCTGGCTTACTGGGTAAATTCGAGGGGAAGGTTGCGCTTAAGTTCGGACGCGCAGAACTGCTGCCACGGCTGGCAGCACGTGAAGTCAAGGCCACACTGCGTTTCGGCAAGAATGAGCTAGCTTTGGAAAATGTTACTGGCGATCTCGCGCGCGGACGGATCTCCGGCGGAATTACATTCCACACCGGCGAGGATGGCTTGAGCGCACAGGCAAGGATTTCACTCACTGACGTTGACACTGGGGCGCTGCTGCGGCCCTCGACAGCCTTCTCCATAGCCGCACAGCCGCCTGTCACTGGGTTGCTCGGGTTGACGGCTGAAGTGGAGGGTGGCGGCATGAGCCCTTCGACGCTCGTCGGGTCGCTGAAAGGTTCCGGTAAGATCGTACTTGCCGATGGCCAAATCACCGGCCTCGATCCCACCACCTTTGATGCGGTTACTCGCGCGGTCGATCAGGGCCTGACGATCGAGAGCGGGCACATTTCCGACCTGGTGAGCGAATCCCTGAAGAGTGGCCAATTGTCCATAACGCGCCTTGAATCTGCGATGAACATCAGCGGCGGCCAGGTTCGCCTCGGCAATGTCGCCGCGAAGAGCGAAGATGCCGAGCTTTCGATCGCCGGCACACTCGACCTGAGCGACGGATCGATCGATGTACGGCTCGTGCTATCGGGTTCGAGCGCGTCTGCGGGTGCGCGTCCGAAGATATTCATCGCTCTGAAGGGACCAATGAGGGCGCCATCGCGCCGCATCGACGTATCGGCGCTCAGCAAGTGGCTCACGTTGCGGGCGGCGAAAAATCAGACGAAGCAGCTGCGCGAAATGCCGCGGCAATCAGGCGGGCTGCCGGTCCGGCCGGCGCTCACGCCGCCAGGCGCTGGACAGCCTGAGACGTCAGTTGGCTCGCAAAACTGAGCACATATGGGTGGCTTTGAACTTCGCGAGTCTCGTTCTTGGAGCCCGCCCCTTCGCGCGGCGAAGTCGCGGGTACTGGGCTCGAGTTGAGCCCATCGGGAATTCGTTTCCGAAATAATTTTCTGGCCGCACCAGATCAGCAACCAGATCATATGGTATGGCCTGGCACGGGCTGGAACAGATCGGTGCCGTACTGGTCTATGTGGGATCGTTGCGACCTTTGCAGTCGTCAGCTTGATTGGTTTGTAGCATGTTCGTTGCCGTTGCTGATGGAGCGTGAGCAGCAGACGCTTGGGTGGGCAGCGCCGATCTAACTCGCCAACGAAAAAAGAAGCCACAACACAGACGCGACAACAACGAGCGAAATCGTCATAATAATGATGTTGAAACGTCTGTTACGTTTGCGCAGGTGCTCTAGCTCCTGAACAATTGCCGTTCCAGCGTTTTGGTGTTCGTCTGATGTCATCAGCGGTGCAAAAAACTGATACCGCCGCCGGGGTATAGCTCTCTTCTTCTTAAAACGCGTTCCTTAAACTAATGGGTTCTAAATCAAATTGGCCGGATCGATACTGTCAGTATTCTAGACCAGCGCTGCTTAACCTTAATTGAATGTCAATACTCACCGCACGGCGCGAAGGACAAGGTAAGCAGCGACACGAATGACGAGCAGACCCACTAGGGCTCGCACAAGGAAGCGGTGTCTTACTCGCGTAATATCTGCCGTGCGAACTTTGGGACTTGTCGAGTTCGCGAGGAACATCATTGATCGTAATTCCGACTTTTTTAACGGCGCTTTCAAAGTTGTTGCGTCCCGAGGCTCTCACGCCGACTAACGCACTGGGTCTACTGAGCTCGTGCAGCCAACACTTGTCGCAACCAACGTTTGTGCGGGGCCGCCGTTGTGGCTGGCGACGACCCCGCGAGCGATCAAATGCCGCCGGAAATGGCTACATTTTTATCGCTCGACAGCATTTGTATCGCCGAGAGATGTATCTGTTTGTGAAATTGAAAAGTTTAGTGATCAAGTAACCTTAAGGGCTCAAGCGATGCGGCCAGGTTTTTCGGACTTTAACGCTGGTGGAAGGCCCGACCGCTTCAGCCGACCTTGGAAATCCGATCAGATCGGCAATCAACTTGGTTGGCGCCTGCGGCCCGCCGAAGCGTTGTGTCGTGCACTCGCCGGGTACCGCGTGAAGCAGACAACAGCCCCGTTGGCTGTCATCCGCTCAACGCATATAGATACGCCCCCATGTAGACCACGGCTATGACACATCTGCGACAGTGGAAATCGTTTTTATTGCCTATGTCAAATGACACAAGCGGTACCTGAGATCAGAGTGGGAGCTGTCCACAGCATCATAAGCGGACAAGCGCGGAATAAGCCTTGGCGATGTTATCGCGACGTTCAAACTCGATGTTCCCTGGCAGAGCTGCCGGCGATCAACACGTCTTGCCGGCACGAGTTGTTCGCGATTTAGGCGACGGGGATCTGCATCACGGCGCTGCCGTGCTTGATAGATTTATTGAGAGGGCCCGCCAAGGCAGCAGCGCGATTGAACAGCAAAGATAATTTTAGCGCAGTCTCTCTGCCTAATTTTTTGGCAGCTGAATAGTTCGGCGCGGGTCACGACGTTTATTTTTATTTTATTGAGTAAGTTATATTGCCCTTGTCCAAAATTTTGACGTTGAGCCGCATTCGCA
>Ga0066388_100002339_pt1 | contig 11506 bp, 12 predicted proteins | sample PanSoiMetaGPlot6_FD_64539 | JGI IMG/M metagenome (GOLD analysis project Ga0066388, IMG submission 64539) | Tropical forest soil microbial communities from Panama analyzed to predict greenhouse gas emissions - Panama Soil - Plot 6 (Hybrid Assembly) | ecosystem: Environmental > Terrestrial >... | reverse complement strand
CGGCCAATGAATCCGTATCCTTTCGAATTATTGAACCACTTTACTGTTCCGTGCACTTCGTGTCTCCTTTGGACGGTGACTCTGGGGGCGGAAACTGCAAGGCGCCGCCATGAGCACGAATTGCGCGGAGTGTATCAAAATGGAATCATGAGTCAAGGCGCAATCGCACATTTCTTTCTGACCTGTGCATATTTATTCAAATTTGAATCGATTGAATTCACCTCTTCCCCAAGCCTACCGCAAAAAAGTAAGGTAATAGAGTATTCCGGCGATGGACTTGCCGTCCTTCAGACGCCCCTTTTTCATCATTTCTGTAATTTCTTTAGCCTTATACGCCCGCACCTCGATCTTTTCGTCCTCTTCCGGCCGCGCTTCGCCCGCCTTAAGCCCTTTCGCCAGCACCAAGTACATCCGCTCCTCCAAGAACCCGGGGGTAGGGAACAATTCCAGGAACACTGTTAACTTCTTTGCCCGATATCCCGTCTCCTCCAACAGTTCCCGTGCCGCGCCGCGCTTCGGCGTTTCCTCCGGTTCCTTCCGCCCCGCCACCAGTTCCCACAAATATTGCCGCGTCGCATGCCGGTATTGCCGGATCATCACAATCCGCCCATCATCGAGTACCGGTAGCACCACAACCGACCCGGGATGCGCGATCACTTCCCGCCTCGCCCGCAGCCCACTCGGCTCAATCACGTCGTCCCGCCGCAACCCAAACACCGGCCCCTGGTAAATCATCTCGCTCGCCAAAATCTTCGCCTTCCCCTTCGCCGATGCGGTCTTCGCCACAATGCCTCCAGTTTTTCGTCCCTGATTGTAGTCCGAAATTTGTCATCCTGAGTCCGCGGTGGCGGGCGAAGGACCTCAACCCATGCATTTGCCACCTAAACTCTCCGCTACCTCTGCGGCCCTCTATGTCTCTGTGGTGAACTCTTCCCTTCTTTCACCAGACACCAATTACCAGTCACCAGTCACTGCTCTTTACCCGCCACTCTAGGCCTCCTCACTGGTCGCTGGCCACTGGCCACTGTATACTTTTCTTTCCATGCCAATCCAAACCATCATCGTCGACGACGAAAAGCCCGCCCGCGAGGAACTCGCCTACCTCCTCAAAGGCTTCCCCGAAATCTCCCTTATCGGCCAGGGGAAAAACGGCCTCGAAGCCGTCAATCTCATCAAGGAACATTCCCCCGACCTCGTCTTCCTCGATGTCCAGATGCCCGGCCTCGACGGCTTCGGCGTCCTGCAAAAGCTAGTTGAGCGCAAACTCAAAGTCCCCCACGTCGTCTTCGCCACCGCCTTCGACCACTACGCCGTGCAAGCCTTCGACGTGAACGCCGTGGATTATGTGCTGAAGCCCTTCGACAAGGCGCGCATCTCCAAAGCCATCCAGAAAGCCAAAAAGGAAATCGAAGCCCACACCAGCCCCACCGAGCGCCTCGAGCAACTCGTCTCCCAACTCTCCGTTCCCAAGCCCGCCTCCACGCAACCCACCAAAATCCTCGTGCGCTCCCAGCAGCGCATGTTGCTCGTCGACGCCGAAGACCTCATCTTCGCCTCCATCGAAGGCGGCCTCATCTCCGTCACCGCCAAAGAGCTCGAAGGCTCCTCCAACTACCGCACCCTCGAAGAGCTCCACGCCGCGCTCGACTCCGACTCTTTCTGGCGTCCCCACCGCTCCTATCTGGTGAATATCCACCACATCAAAGAAGTCGTGCCCTGGTTCAAGTCCAGCTTCATGCTCAAAATGAACGACAAAAAGTCCTCCGAAATCCCCGTCTCGCGCCAGCAAACCAAACGTCTCCGCGAACTCTTCAAACTCTAACGAAACGGAGAAGCCTCGTGACCCAAACGCAAGCACCGAGAAGGCAGCAACAAATCATTCTCAGGGCTTCCATTTGTGGGCTTTTTGTCATCGGCTTTCTAGCTGGGCTATCGGTTTTCAAGCTTCATGACCTTGGTTTTCGTGTCTGGCCAGTCATCCGCGGATCTCTTTTTATCGGAATTTTCTGCGGGCTTCTGGTTCCCCCATTTACCAAACGCCTCCGCGAACTCTTCAAACTCTAGGCCGGGTGCCCCACACGCCGGTTTTGCCTGTGGGGATTTTGTTCAGCATTAGATATGTCTCCGTGGCACAGGCACTCCTGCCTGCGCAGCCCATCTACCGGCACAAAACAACTGAACTTGAGGGTGCCCCATCCTTTGCGCGTTGTTTGCGCAAAGGGTGGCTCTTACGATCTAACGCCTCAATTCTCAGCTCTTCACTTCCTGCTCTCTGTTCGCTGGTCTCTGTTATCCTCTTTCCGATTACGGATTACTGATTACTTTCTTCCATGTCCGACCGTCTCCAAAAACTCCTCGCCACCGCCGGCATCGCCTCCCGCCGCAAATCCGAAGAACTCATCACCGCCGGCCGCGTCACCGTCAACGGTAAGGTTGTCACCGAACTTGGCACCAAAGCCGACCTCTCCACCGACACCATCACCGTCGACGGCAAGCCCCTCCGCGCCTCCCAACGTTCCATCTACCTCCTGCTGAACAAACCGAAAGGCTACGCCACCACCACCAGCGACCCCGAAGGCCGCCCCACCGTCATGCAACTCCTCGGTAATCTCTCCACCCGCGTTTATCCTGTCGGCCGCCTCGATTACGCCAGTGAAGGGCTTCTCCTCCTCACCAACGACGGCGCCCTCGCCCAGGAGCTCACCAAAGCCGCTTCACACGTCCCGAAAACCTATCTTGTCAAAATCAATGGCCGCCCCGACGAATCAACCCTCCAGCGCCTCCGCAACGGCGTCACCATCACCCTCGACGACAATCGCCGCGTCAAAACGTCGCCCGCCAAAATCCGCCTCCATGAAGATGCCCCCAACCCCTGGTACGAAGTCACCCTCATCGAGGGCCGCAATCGCCAAATTCGCCGCATGTTCCAGGCCGTCGGCTTCCTCGTCGAAAAAATCAAGCGCATCCAGCTCGGCCCCCTGAAACTCGACGTCCCTCCCGGCCACTTCCGCCCCCTAACCATCCGCGAAGTCGCCCAACTCAAACATTTCTCCCCAAAAACATAATGGCCGGTCTTTAGACCGGCCGACGCTTCTCCTCAAAAAGGTATCACCAGTTTTTAGACCGGCCCTCACGCTCAACCCCGACTTGCCATCGTGAAGCCATCCGATGAAGATGGCTTAAGGCTCTCAATCACCGCGTCTTGTCTCCCAACTCTCCGCTTCCTCTGCGGCCCTCTGCTAACTCTGTGGTGAACTCTTTCTCTTCGCCTTTTCTCGCCACTCTCTCACTGGCCACCGGTCGCTGGTCACTGTCCAAGAATCTCCCTCGCAATAATCATCCTCTGCACTTCGCTCGTCCCCTCATAAATCGTAATCACTCGCGCGTCCCGATACATCCGCTCCACTTCCGACTCCCGCGAATACCCCTGGCTTCCATGAATCTGCACCGCCTTCGCCACCACACGGTTCACCATTTCGCTCGCATACAGCTTCGCCCGCGAAGCCGCCGACCCCATCTTCCCGCCAGCATCCTTCAAATGCGCCGCCTGGTACACCAATCCCCGCGCCGCCTCAATCTCCGTGTGCATGTCCGCCAGCATCCACTGGATCGCCTGAAACTCCCCAATGGCTTTCCCAAATGCCTTCCGCGCCTTCGCGAATTTCACCGATTCCTCCAGCGCCCCTTGCGCCAGCCCCACCGCCTGCGCGGCAATCCCGATGCGCCCGCCATCCAACGCGCTCAAAGCAATGCGCAGCCCTTGCCCTTCTTCTCCCACGCGTGTGCTCGCCGGCATCCGGCAATCGTTGAACGTCAACTCCACCGACGGCGACGACCTCTGCCCCATCTTGTCTTCGTGCCGCCCCACCTTGAAACCCGGCGTTCCCGGTTCCACCAGAAACGCGCTGACCCCTTTTCCGCCCGCCGCCGGGTCCGTCTTCGCAAACACGATGAACACGCCCGCCGCCGACCCGTTCGTCACCCACGTCTTCGTTCCATTAATCCGGTAACAATTGCCCTCGCGCGTTGCCGCAGCCTGAATCCCCGCCGCATCCGATCCCGCCGCCGGTTCCGTTAGGCAAAACGCGCCCAGAATCTCTCCCGCTGCCAGCCGCTTCAGGTATTTCTTCTTCTGCTCCTCGTTTCCGAATCCTAGCAACGGCACCTGCACCGCCGAATTCGTCACGCCCAGCGCCGTGGACATTGCCGTGTGCACGCGTGCCACTTCCTCGAGCATCAGCACGTACGAAATGCTGTCCAGCCCCGGCCCGCCCCACTCCTCCGGCATCAGCATCCCGCAGCAACCCATCTCCGCCAGTTTCTTGATGGCCTCGGCAGGGAAGTGCTCTGCGCGCTCCCACTCCTTTACGTGCGGGCGGACCTCCACCTCCATAAACTCCCGCACCGTGTCCCGTATCAGCCTCTGATGATCCTTCAGCCCAAATTCCATCTACCTTTTTCTTTTCCTTTTCCTTTTCTCTTATTCTGTCATCCCGACCGGAGCGGCCCGATTTTTTCCTCCGCGCGCCTTTTGCGCGTCGGGCCGCGGAGTGGAGGGGCCGTGGCACGATTTAAGCCAAACCCCTATTTTCTCTTTCTTAATTCCGCTTCTCTCTCGCCACTTCTTTTCCCCGTCAGCAATCCTCCCACTTCCTTCTCGCTCAACAACCTATACCTTCCCCGCGGTATCCCTTCCACACTCAAATTCCCCAACCTCACGCGCATCACCTTCTCCACCGGATGGTGCTCCCGGAACATCACATTCCTCATCCGCTCCAGCCTTCCTCCGCGCGTCTTCACCTCATACCAATAATTCGCCGCATGACCCCGGCTCGCATCCGGCTGCCGCAGCGTTTGCATTCGTACTCCGATCTCTTTCCCATACCGCTCCAGATCATCGCGCGTCAGCATGCCCTTGATCTTCACGTGGTACACCTGCTCCAGCCCATCCCACTCTTTCTGCATCCGCGCCGCCAGCTCCCCATCGTTCGTCAAAAACACCAATCCCGTCGCCGCATACTCCAGATTCCCCACCGAGTACACCCGCTCCGGAAATCCGCGCAGCAAATTCCGCAGTGTCTTCCGACCTTCCGGATCCGCCAGCGAAGACACCACCTCTGCCGGCTTGTGCAGCAGCATGTACACGCGCCGCTCCTCCGCCTTTACCGCCCGCCCCGCCGCCACAAGCTTGTCTTTTTCCGGGTCCGCCTTGGTTCCCAGTTCCGTAACGACCTTCCCGTTCACCGACACCTGTCCGGAAAGGATCAGCTCCTCCGCGTGCCTCCGCGAGGCAATCCCCGCCCGCGCAATAATCTTCTGCAATCGTTCCAGCATCTTGTAGCGGCCACCTTCAGGTGACCCATCTCCGGGTAGCCCAGGCTTCAGCCTGTGTCTTTCGACGTTAGGCCACCTATCACAAATACTTGAGGGTGCCCCACCCTTGGTTTGTAAGGGTGGGTCTTACTATCCAACGCCAAAAACTTTCTTCTCTTGGTAAGGTGGGCAGCTCCTTAAACACATCTCAAAATCCCAATTTTCTATTTTCCAATTTCTATTTTCTAATCTTATTCGCCGGCCGCGCTCTTCTTGGCCGTAGGTGGCGGTGGATCTTCATCCAACTGCCCGCTCGGCATGCCTTCCGCCGTCGCCAGCGCCTCATGTTCCCGGAACTCTTCCGCCTCGCTCAACTCTTCCTTCACGTGCGTAATCGCTTCTGCGGGTGTCGCGTGGCCGTGCCCCGCATCCACCTCTGGATGCAATTCCGCCACCGCCTCTTCCGTCACATCCGCCGCCGCGATTCCCTCGTCCGTTCCCAGGGCCTCTCTCGCCAGCGCCTCAAACTCCTTCAAGCTCGGCAGCTCATCCAGGTCGCTCAGCCCGAACCGCATCAAGAATTCCTTTGACGTCTTGTACAGGATCGGCCGCCCCATCACTTCCTTGCGCCCCGCCGTGGTAATCAGCTTCTTGTCCAGCAAGGTCGAAATCACGCCTGCCGTATTCACGCCGCGAATATCCGAAATCTCCGGCGCCGTCACCGGCTGCTTGTACGCGATCACCGCCAGCGTCTCCAGCGCCGGCATCGAGAGGCGCAACGGCGGCCGCAGCGACTTGATAAACCTTCTCACCACGTCATGGTGCTGCGGCTTGGTGTATGTCTTGTACCCGCCCGCCACTGCGCGAATCTCGATCCCGCGTTCCTCCGCCGCATAGCTCGCCACCAGTTCATCCAGCGCCGCTTGCACCGCCAACTTTTCCTCACCCAGCGCCGTCGCTAGTTGTTCGACCGTCGCCGGCTCATCCGCGGCGTAGATAATCGCTTCCAGCGCCGCTTTTCGCTCTTCGTTTGTCATCATGAATTTGCGTTCCCACTCTTCCCGGGACACCAAAATCATACACCATCCCCACGGAGTGCTGCCTGCCCTGGGCGCAGTCGAGGGCATCCCATCTCCCGCCTTTGCGAACGTAGCCTTGCAACCCAATTCTCCGCTTCCTCTGCGGCTGCTCTGCTACCTCTGTGACTAGATTTCCTCTTCCTCTACCGCCAAACCCTCCGCCCCTCCCCGGCATCTAATCCTCATGCGCACCCGTTTCCTCTTTGGCCCTGGCATCATTGCCGCCTAAGGCATTCCGCTCGGCTTTATGCGAAAATAAAAAGACGTCACGAAAGGGAATTACTTCGACATGCACATCGCTCTCGGCTTCATCCTCGTCCTCGGCGTTCTCATCCTCGTCCACGAGTGGGGACATTTCATCGTGGCTCGCCTTTTTGGCGTGCGTGTCGACGTCTTCTCCATCGGCTTTGGCCCGCGCCTCTTCGGCTTCAAGTGGGGTCAGACCGACTGGCGCATCAGCGCTGTCCCCCTCGGCGGCTACGTCCGCATGGCCGGCCAGGACATCACCGAAATCGACTCCGGCGACCAGATGCCCACCGGCGCTCCCGACGAACTTATGTCCAAGCCCCGCTGGCAGCGCTCTCTCATCTCTTTTGCCGGCCCGTTCATCAATCTTTTGTTTCCCCTGGTGCTTCTCACTGGATACTTTGTCCTCAAGGGCGAGCCCTACCCCAAATTCGAAGACAAGCCCCTCACCATCGCCAATCTTCAGAAGGATTCACCGCTCGCCAAAGACGGCGTCGCGCAAGGCGACCGCATCACTTCAATCAACGGCGTCGCAAACCCCACCTGGGGCGGTGCCGCCAAGGCCCTCGACAAGCTTTCCCCCGGGCAATCTCTGCAGCTCACCGTGGACCATCAGGGCGCCACACGTAGCCTTACCGTCAACACTTCCGACATCTCGGCCAACGAACTTCTCTTCGGCTTTCCTGCCGATGCTCCCATCGTGGTCAGCGAAGTTCCCGCGAACCTGCCCGCTAAGAGCGCCGGCATTCTTCCCGGCGACGTCGTCGACGCCATTGACGGCCAGAAGCTGCTGAGCTGGTCGGCGTTCGTGGATGCTGTGCAGCGCACCGAAGGCCATCCCTTCCAGCTCACGCTGCTCCGCAACGGCCAGCCCATCACCGTGCAGGTCACTCCGAAGTACGACAAGAACGAAATGGGGGAACCCGCCTGGATGGTCGGCATTCACCGCGCCCAGGTTCCCACGGAGTTTGGCGTCCGCAAGGTCAGCTTCTCGCAGGCCGTCACGCAGTCCTCGCAGCTCACCTGGCGCGGCACGCGCATGATCCTCGACGTCGTCGGCCGCCTGGTCTCCGGCAAAACTTCGCCCAAGCAACTGCAAAGCGTCATCGGCATCGCGTCCATGGCCGGCAAAGCCGTCGAGGAAGGCTCCTACGCCGTCATCCAGTTGATGGCCATTCTCAGCGTAAACCTCGGCATCCTGAATCTGTTTCCCATCCCCATCCTCGACGGAGGCAACATCCTCCTCCTTTCGATGGAGGGCATTCGCCGCCGCGATTTCAGCCTCGCCTTCAAGGAGCGCTTCATTCAGGTCGGCCTCGTCTTCCTCCTGGCCTTATTCGCCTACGTCATGTACAACGACATTGTCCGCGCCTTGCACGTCTAAAATATCCGACGAATCTAGGCTTCAGCCACTGCTCTAGAATTAGTAAGATTAGTCCATGCCTCGCTGCACCAAATGGCCGGACTACGCCGTTTACCCACCAGACTTCCACAAGCGTGGAGTCTGCTGGACCTACCGAGGTATTAGGAAAGCTCGCTCCAAGGCTATGAGCCTGGGCATTGGATCTTGGATACGGCGTTACGTAAACTGGAGCAACGCCGATTTTCTAATCGGCAACCCCGATTTTCTAATCGACAGACTTTGGCTGTGGAATGGTGCGAGGTTTATTCGCATCATAAAAGAGCCGCAATTTTATAAGCATCCGGGAATGTAGGTGCGCGGGCGCCGCACCCTGCGGCTTTCAGGTCGCGGATTTTGCTTCACTCTGCGCCTCTGCGTTAGTCCTCCTTCTCTTCACTCGTAACAACGAACTACGCAAAGAGACAATGAAACAAAGCAATGAGTTCTTGTGCCCCGGGCCGATTCGCAAGGCTTTAGGACGGTCCCGAAAAACACCCCCAGCCGTCATTTTGTCCTCCCCATCGGTCCGCAACGGATTGCAGCAAGCCTTCAAAGTTACGGATTCCCTCGTGGGATGGGACCATGTGTCGAACCACAATTACATCCCAAGGCAGGGTTGGATCCGTACCAGCATTCTTCGCCGAAATCTCATAGCCTAACTTGCGAAAATGGTCTGCAAGCTTTTCGGCCGAGCTTTCGTCTACGAAAACAACCGTGAAGTCAATGTTTCGCGGTTGAGTCAGGTCATCTCCCTTTGCTTCCATGCGCCGAAGCACATCTCCGTTAGCATCATCGGGAAAAGGCATCAAACCACATCCTTCCTCCAAAACATTGTGCACCACAGGTGGTTTGGGCTCGCGGATCTTTCTTGGGTGGCCTACCCTTTGTGTTTTTCAAGGGGTGGGCCATGCTTCCACGATGCTAAACGCGCCGCCAGCAGGCAAAACTCGCCTGAGGGAAAAGCCCGTCGAATCGAAAAGGTTCTTGTACTCGTCCACGGTACGCTGGCGTGCCTCGCCGCAATACATCAGCATCGTCAAGTCAATCAGGCTGACCCGTACATTCGGTTCGCAGGGCACCGTGAGCATCTCGATGACCAGCAGGCGGTCGGTCGGCCGCATCGCTTCGCGGCAGCGTTGCAGGATGTTGCGGCACTTCGCATCGGGCCAATCGTGCAGGACCTGGCTCAACGCCCAGACCTCACCGGCGGCGGAAATCGAATGGAAGAAGTTCCCGCCCTGGAGCTCACACCGGTTCTTGACTCCGCGTTTGCACAGAAGCTCGTCGGCGTCGCGGAGAAGCTCTGGCTGCTCCACGAGCACACCCGCGGATAGCAGGGCGGTTTTCCGGGATGGCCACAAGCAGAGACCCCACGCCCCCACCGACGTCCACGACGGTATTCACGCCAGTCCAATCATAAGCGTCCGCGATCTGCCGTGCTCTTCACCACGCAACTCGGCGAGTCCACGATTGAAAATTTCATTTTCTTCCGGATGTCCCTGCATGTGTTCCCAGAAAGATTGGCCGAACACATGATTGGTCGCGGACTAGCCGGTCACGACGCTGTGACCGAGAGCTGTGGCCGATTTAACGTAATGGTCGGAGGTGTAGTGGAGCGAGAAGTTGCGAAGGCCTCCTGGCCGATTGCGGAACCCATTCGATACGGGATTGTGGGCGAATACGCCCGGAGAAACCTCCTGAAACGCGCCAACTGACGTAAGTGCCCGGAGCGCTCGCATCAGGGAAAGCGCATCCATTCCGGCAAGTTTTGCCAGCTCCGATCCAGGAAGCGGCCCCTTGTCGAGATGATCCGGCACGCCATGGCGAACGAGAATTCCCACGATGGGGTTGAAGTAGGCGTGACTCAGCAAGGACATCGCCGTCTGGAAGTCCGAAAACGAAGCGGGCGCGGCCATCCATCTATAGATCGCCTTTCGAGAAAGTTCAGCGATGGTAGCACAAGCGATCATTCCGTCGTCGCAGCGGGACGCGATGGCCGTCGTCCCGCCGGTGCCGCACCATGCGGTTTTCAAGTGCGGATTTTTCTCTTTCGTTTCCATCAGCGCTCTTCGGGCCGATTCAGTGGTTCAGCTTCGCGGTCACCGTTTCAATCGCTTCCTTGCCGCCTCGCACAAGGTTCGTGATTGCTTCCTCGCCTTTGTCCACCGTGTGTTGTAACTCTCTCAGGGAACGTCGGCCCGTCCGTCGAACAGCGATCCATCCATCTTCGGCCTTGTCGGAAATCCACTCTCGCGTCTCCTCGCCGGATTTGGGCGCATAGAGAAGAGCTACCCCAACTCCGATGCCGAGCCCGATGATAAAAGCAATGCTGTTGCCTTCCATGCCGTTCTTCATGTCCTCTCCTTTCTGCTTGCAAATTGCACTACCGAATGCCATGCCCCCCGCACCACCGTATGCAGTTTCAGTGGCGTTTGAGCATCCTATTTGCTAGCCCAGATAAGCTGTGATGGGCGAGGATGTTACGAGGATGACTGGGGGTCCTATACAGTTTTTTCACCCCGGCAGGGGCGCCTTTTCGCCATACCCCTTGTACTATCTACATAGTCCCCCGATTTCAGGCGTGTACCGCACTACGAAGATAAGCTGGCTCGCTGGACGATTAGCTCCCCGGGCTGATTCTGTTGACTGACCTATCCTCGCATGCTACCTTCTGCGCAACTCTCATGGCGGAGTCCGCTCACTTCGCGGGGCTCGCGATTCAGGATCCAAAGGTTCTGGATTCACCGCGGCATTCTGGCCTGGTCCGTGTCACCCACTGGATCCACACATTCAGCTTCTTCGCGCTCATTGTCAGCGGCATCGGCATTCTTCTCGCTCACCCGCGTTTTTATTGGGGCGAAACCGGTGCCGTGGGAACGCCCTCTCTCTTTGATTTGCCCCTTCCTTTCCTGGTGACGACCTCAACTTACGTGGGCCCGTCGAGTTGGGGCAGAAGCCTGCACTTTCTTGCGGCGTGGATTTGCGTAATGAACGGCTTGCTGTACGCCCTATCCGGCCTGTTCTCACAGCACTTTCGCAGGAATCTGTTGCCAGCAAGGAGCCAGCTCTCCGCCAGTTCGATCCTCGGCGTCGTTGCCAATCATCTGCGCTTGAAGCGCGCCAGTGAAGAAGAATCCCTGACGTACAACATCCTTCAGCGGCTGGCCTACCTCACCGTGGTTTTTCTGTTGTTTCCGTTAATGATCTGGACCGGCCTTGCCATGTCTCCCGCGGTCACCTCGGTTTTCCCCATCCTCGTGACTTCCGTCCATGGTCAACAATCCGCCCGCACCATCCACTTTTTCGTCGCGAATTTTCTTGTGCTCTTCCTTCTCATGCATATCGCCATGGTGTGTCTCGCGGGCTTCACCAGGCGCGTGCGCGCCATGATCACCGGCCATAGTGTCGCCACAAAGGAGACCCCATGAGCCACATACTCTCCCGCAGAAAGCTGATTACCACCGGC
>Ga0066388_100002338_pt1 | contig 11507 bp, 10 predicted proteins | sample PanSoiMetaGPlot6_FD_64539 | JGI IMG/M metagenome (GOLD analysis project Ga0066388, IMG submission 64539) | Tropical forest soil microbial communities from Panama analyzed to predict greenhouse gas emissions - Panama Soil - Plot 6 (Hybrid Assembly) | ecosystem: Environmental > Terrestrial >... | reverse complement strand
GGAAGCGCATCCTCATCCTTGAGCGCGGCGACTACGTTCCCCGAGAGAAAGCGAATTGGGACCCGCAGGTTGTTAACGTTGACGCTCACTACAACACCAAGGAGCACTGGCTCGACAAAGATGGCAAGGAACTGCATCCGCACACGAACTACTACGTGGGTGGCAACACGAAGTTTTATGGCGCCGCACTATTCCGCCTACGCAAAGAGGATTTCGGCGAACTGCGGCACAAGGGTGGCATCTCACCTGCTTGGCCGATCTCGTATGACGATTTGGAACCGTATTACACGCAGGCCGAGAACCTTTATCAGGTGCACGGCAATCGCGGGGAAGATCCGACGGAACCGCCCGCAAACTCCCCCTATCCATGGCCGGCAGTCAGCCATGAACCGCGGATCCAGCAGCTGTCCGACGATTTCGCGCGCTCGGGACTGAAACCGTTTCACGTGCCGGTCGGGGTCATGCTGGACGAGAAGAATCCCCAGAAGAGCCGATGCATCCGCTGCAACACTTGCGATGGGTTCGCCTGTCTGGTGGGCGCGAAGTCCGATGCGCAAGTTGTTTGCATCGATGAAGCGATCAAGCACTCGAACGTCACCCTGCTGACGAACTCGCTGGTGAAGCGCTTGGAGACTGATTCGACGGGTCGGGAGGTGAAGGGTGTAGTGGTAGAACGCAACGGCAGCCAGGAGACCTATCGCGCGGATGTGGTGGTAGTCTCTTGTGGCGCTATCAACTCTGCCGCGCTGCTGTTGCGCTCCGCCAACGACAAGCATCCACGCGGGCTGGCCAACAGTTCCGACATCGTCGGTCGCCATTACATGGGACACACCAACTCGGTGATGATGGCGATATCGAAGTGTCCGAACCCAACCGTTTTTCAAAAAACACTGGGAGTGAATGACTTCTACTTCGGCTCGAAAGACTTCGAGTATCCCATGGGGCACATCTCGTTTGTCGGCAAACTGGACGCCATCACACTCAAAGCCGGCGCGCCGGCAATTGCCCCAAACTTCACTCTGGAACTGATGGCAAAACACTCACTGGACTTCTGGCTCACCTCTGAGGATCTGCCCGATCCGAACAACCGGGTCACCATCAGTCGAGACGGCAAGATCGTCCTGACATACACCCCGAACAACCTGGAGGCGCACGAGAGGCTGCAAGCGAAGCTGAAGCAAGCCATGAAGCAGACCAGCTGCGCGATGCACGGCCACGAATGCCACCAAGGACTGTTCGGCCGCAACCTGTACGTCGGACAAAGAATTCCGCTCGCCGGCGTGGCCCACCAAAACGGCACGATTCGCTTTGGACACGACCCGAAAACCTCGGTTCTGGATCCAAACTGCAAGGCACACGACCTCGACAACCTCTATGTGGTGGATGGGAGTTTCTTTCCTTCAAGCGCAGCCGTAAATCCTGCACTGACGATCATGGCCAATGCGCTGCGGGTGGGGGACCACCTGGTGAGACGCTTAGGGGTATCAGAGACGGCGAACGATCGGAATCAGCAGGGTGAACTTGCGGTGACCAGGTGAATCGAGTCATGAAGCCGCCGTTTCAACTACGTCGCCCGCAACAGAGTCTGCCGACGGTCTGGGTGCTGCCGTTGGTCCTGGCGGTTTCCCAAATCTTCATCGGGCAAGCCCTTGCCCAGCAGCACACGGCTCTGGTGGACGGCGTAGACGCGATCGGAATCACCGTCTCCGACATGGATCGCGCAGTGGATTTCTATTCCAAGGTACTCACGTTCGAGAAGGTGTCAGACACCGAGGTCGCCGGAGAGAGTTACGAGCACCTCGAAGGTGTATTCGGTGTGCGAATGCGCGTCGTACGAATGCGGCTCGGCGATGAGTTCATCGAGCTCACAGAATACCTCGCGCCCAAAGGTCGACCAATCCCCGTCGATTCGCGCAGCAATGATCGTTGGTTTCAACACATCGCAATCATTGTTAGCGATATGGACAAGGCATACGCCCGGTTGCGGCAGAACAATGTTGAACACGCTTCTTCCGGGCCCCAGAGGCTTCCGGACTGGAACAAGAACGCGGCCGGTATCTCGGCGTTCTACTTCAAGGACCCGGACGAGCATCCAGTGGAAGTTCTTCAGTTTCCACCCGACAAAGGCGCCGAAAAGTGGCAACGATCGACCAACAAGATATTCCTCGGTATCGATCACACTGCGATTGTGGTATGGGACACCGATGCCAGCCTTGAGTTCTACTGTGACTTGCTGGGGCTGCGTGTGGCTGGCGAGAGTGAGAACTACGGAACCGAGCAGGAACACCTGAACAACATATTCGGCGCCCGTTTACGGATCACCGCACTGCGCGGCACCACCGGACCCGGGATTGAGTTGCTGGAGTATCTCGCGCCCCGGGATGGGCGGCCTTATCCCGCCGATGAACATGCCAACGATATCGTCCACCGGCACACGATCTTGCTCACGCCAGATGCTGATGCGGCAGCTCATCCGCTACAGGCCAGCAAAGCAGCCTTTGTTTCTTCTGGCGTAGTTGCGAATCCAACGGGGCAGCTGGGGTTCAAGAAAGCACTTCTCGTACGCGACCCCGACGGCCACGTAATCGAGCTTGAGGAGAAGTAGGGGGAAATGTGAGTGCAAGCAACGTTCAAACCCCATTGTCTACAACGGACTGGCCCTTGGATCTTGCTTACGAAGCGCCGCCGGGATTGTCAGTGACCGACCCAAGCATCGACGATCCAGTGAACGATAGCGGGATCGGCCCTCGGCTCGGCGATTTGCAGCGTTCAGATGAGTTTGCTTGTTTGATAAGGCTGATTTGCGAAGGAAGCGGAGAATTCTCATGAGTCAGGAAGAGATCCGGCTATCAGAATCTGGAGCGCGCAAGAAGCATTGGAAGCGCTGGGGACCCTACCTGAGCGAGCGTGCGTGGGGTACAGTGCGCGAGGACTACAGCCCGTACGGCAACGCCTGGGAATACCTGTCTCACGACCACGCCCGGTCGCGAGCTTATCGCTGGAACGAGGACGGCCTGGCAGGAATCAGCGATCGTAAGCAGATGATTTGCTTCGCCGTGGCGCTCTGGAACAAGCGCGATCCTATTCTAAAAGAGCGCATTTTTGGCTTGACTGGAAATGAGGGCAATCACGGCGAGGACGTGAAGGAGTACTACTTCTACCTCGACTCAACGCCAACTCACTCCTACATGAAGTACCTCTATAAGTATCCGCAGAGGGAATTTCCTTACGGTCACCTGGTCGAAGAGAACAGGCGGCGTGGCAAGAATGCGCCGGAGTTCGAACTGCTCGACACCGGCGTGTTCAGCGACGACCGCTACTTTGATGTGTTCGTTGAGTACGCCAAGGCCGATGCCGAGGACATCCTGATCAAGATCACAGTCGCGAATCGCGGTCCCGAAGCGGCGAACCTGCGCCTCCTGCCCACTGTGTGGTTTCGAAATACCTGGTCATGGGGAAATTCAACCAGGAGGCCGGAGTTGCACCAGGCACGCGTCGCCCCGAACCCGGTGATCGAACTGAACCACAAACAGTCTGGGAAACGCTGGTTGCACTGCGAAGGCTCTCCAGAATTGTTGTTCACCGAGAATGAAACCAATGCGCACCGACTCTTCGGAGTGGAGAACCGCACGGGGTACGTGAAGGACGGCATTAACGACTACATCGTGTACGATGTCAAGGGAGCGGTGAACCCCGAACATGCCGGCACGAAGGCCGCGGCGCACTATCAGCTCACGGTCGGTGCGGGTGAGACGGTCGTTGTCCGCCTGCGACTCACCGACTCCGACTTCAAAGGCAAGAATGCATTTGCTAGCTTCGACAAGATGTTTGCCTTGCGCCAGCGCGAGGCCAACGAGTTCTACGCCACGATTATTCCGCAGGACCTCTCGACGGATGCGCAGAACGTCATGCGCCAGGGCTTCGCGGGCATGTTGTGGTCGAAGCAGTTCTATCACTACGTAATCAAAGACTGGCTGCAAGGCGATCCGGGCAATCCTCCCCCGCCAGCGGAGCGCCGCAAGGGCCGAAACCACGAATGGACTCACTTGTACAACGCAGACGTGATCTCCATGCCTGACAAGTGGGAATACCCCTGGTATGCCGCTTGGGACTTGGCGTTTCACTGCATTCCCCTCGCGCTCGTGGACTCGGATTTTGCCAAGGAACAACTCACCCTCATGCTCCGTGAATGGTACATGCACCCCAACGGACAGATTCCCGCCTATGAGTGGGCATTCGGCGACGTCAATCCCCCGGTGCATGCATGGGCAGCATTGCGCGTCTACAAGATTGACAAGAAGCGTAAAGGCAAAGGTGATCGCGCCTTCCTGCAGCGTGTCTTTCACAAGTTGATGTTGAACTTTACCTGGTGGGTGAACCGCAAAGACGCCGAGGGCATGAACATTTTCCAGGGCGGCTTCCTGGGTCTCGACAACATCGGCGTGTTCGACCGCAGTGCTCCACTGCCGACGGGCGGCTACATCGAGCAATCCGACGGAACCAGCTGGATGGCGATGTATACGCTCAATCTGCTTGCAATTGCACTCGAACTGGCGAAAGAAGAGCCTTGTTACGAAGACGTGGCCAGCAAGTTCTGGGAACACTTCATCTACATCGCTCACGCCATGAGCCATCGCGGCCAAGACGGCATGGGGCTATGGAACGAGGAAGACGGCTTCTTCTACGACGTGCTGAAGCTTCCTGATGGGAACCAGTTCCCGATGAAGATTCGCTCCATGGTGGGATTGATCCCATTGTTCGCTGTGGAAACGCTGGAACCGGATGTTCTTGGCAGGCTGCCAGACTTCAAGAGGCGTCTGGAGTGGTTCATCGATAACCGTCCTGATCTCACCGAAAACTTGGCTTGCATGCGCACGGAGGGCATGGGCGAACGAAGACTGTTGTCCATCGCCGACGCTGATCAACTGCGAAGCATTCTCAAGTTCATGCTGGATGAGCGCGAATTCCTCTCGCTGTACGGCATTCGCGCACTCTCACAGTTCCATCGTGATAACCCGTACAAGCTTGGAGTCAATGGCATGGAGCATCGCGTCGACTATGAGCCGGGCGAGTCTTCGACGGGACTGTTCGGAGGAAACTCCAATTGGCGCGGGCCGATTTGGTTCCCGGTGAACTACCTGCTCGTCGAGTCACTGCAGAAGTTTCATCACTACCTCGGAGATGGTTTCAAAGTCGAGTTCCCAACCGGGTCTGGAACGATGATGACCCTATGGGAAGTGGCGGGAGAGCTGTCACACCGCATGACCAACATATTTCTCCAGGATGAGAGAGGTCGCCGGCCGGTGTTCGGGAATCTCGAGAAGTTTCAGACCGACCCACACTGGCGTGACCTGGTCCTGTTTCACGAATATTTCCACGGCGACTCCGGTGCTGGGGTGGGCGCCAGTCATCAGACGGGGTGGACCGGGGTTGTCACCAAGCTAATGCAGCAGAGCGGGGAATCCCGCGAACGCAAGCAAACCGAATCGGCGGTTGCCGAAGTAGCCGCAGACTGAATTCATAAGGAGAAACGGAAATGAAGGCGATTAGTGTATTCCCAGGAAAGCCTAACAGCGTCCACGTGGCCGATTTGCCAAAGCCTTCGCTGGATCAAGTCCCGAATGGCCGTGGAGTGCTTGTCAAAGTTCTACGCGTCGGAGTGGACGGCACAGATAAAGAGATCAATGCCGCTGAGTACGGCGCAGCGCCTCCCGGGTATGACTTTCTGGTCATTGGCCATGAAGGCTTCGGCCAGGTGGAAGCTGTTGGCCCGAATGTCACCGAAGTAAAGCCCGGCGACTACGTCGTGGCTACTGTGCGCCGGCCGGGCAATAGTATCTATGACCTGATTGGCACGAACGACATGACCACCGACGACACCTACTACGAGCGAGGCATCAACCTGCGCCACGGTTTCCTTACCGAGTATTACGCGGATGATGCGGAGTTTATTGTGAAGGTGCCGCAAGGACTGAAGCACGTCGGAGTGTTGCTCGAACCATTCACGGTTGTTGAAAAAGGCATTCACCAGGCTTACGAGATCCAGCGCCGACTGAGGGTTTGGCATCCTCGCCGGGCTGCCGTGATGGGTGCGGGCACCATCGGACTACTCGCAACCCTGGCGCTCCGTCTGCGCGGAATTGAGGTCACTACGTTCGCCCGCAATCCCAAGCCGAATCTCAACGCCGAACTCATCGAAGCAGTCGGTGCGAGATATCTCATTACGCAGGAAGTTTCCATCGTTGAAGGCAGTAAGAATTTCGGCCCCTTCGATTTGATCTTCGAAGCTACCGGCAATTCTGGCGTGGTTTTCGACAGCATGCAGGCACTCGGCAAGAACGGTGTTCTCGTGCTTTCCAGCGTGACTGGTGGCGATCGCATGACCCAGGTTCCGGCCGATCGCATCAACCTGGAATTTGTACTAGGAAACAAAGTCATGGTTGGCACGGTGAATGCCAATCGTGAATATTTCGAGATGGGTGTGCGTGACATGTCCCAGGCCGAAGCCGAATATCCGGGTTGGCTGAGCCGACTCCTTACCGATCCAATTCGCGGACTGGAGAATTACAACGAGCTATTCAATAGGCTCACCAATCCGAACGGATCAATCAAGGTTTTCTGCGAAGTGGCTGCGTTTTAGGCGCTAGATGCCAGAGTGGAGGAGTTCTGTGGCTGAGCAAAAGAAAACTCGGATAATTATTCTCGGCGGTGGTTTTGCCGGGCTGCATGCGGCCATCCATCTGGATGACACGTTGGCACGCGATCCCGATGTCGAGATCACGCTGGTGAACCGGGATAATTTCTTTCTGTTCACTCCCATGTTGCACGAGGTCGCTGCCAGCGATCTCGATCTCACGAACATCGTGAACCCAGTGCGACAGCTCCTGAAGCGAATCGGTTTTTTCGCAGGAGAAGTTGAATCCATCAATCTGGAACGCAAGCTCGTGACCGTGTCTCACGGCTTCAATCATCACCATCACGAGCTTCCATATGATCACCTGGTCATCGGTCTGGGATCGATAACCAACTTTTTCAATCTGCCCGGCCTAGAACAGAAAGCGCTGACGATGAAGTCGCTGGGGGATGCAATTCACCTCCGAAATCGGTTGATCGCGCATCTCGAAGAAGCCGACACCGAATGCTCCGCGGCAGTGCGGCGGCCTTTGCTCACGTTCGTGGTCGCTGGCGGCGGCTTTGCGGGCGTCGAGACTATAGCCGGAATTAATGACTTCATTCGTGAAGCGGTTCACTTTTACACAAATCTGCGGGAAGACATGCTGCGTGTTGTCCTGGTACACCCAGGGAAGGTCATCCTGCCCGAACTTGGGGAAAAGCTAGGGCGGTATACCGAGAAGAAGCTTTCCAAACGAGGAGTGGAGATTCGTGTAAACACGCGCGTCATTGGCGTGACAGATAGCAGTGTGGAACTCAGCACTGGCGAGAAAATTGAGAGTAGATCTCTAATCTGGACGGCCGGTACGTCGCCGAACCCAGCACTTGATTGCCTTCCCTGCATAAAAGAACGCGGACGTCTGAAAGTGGACGAAATGTTGCGCGTGCCAGATTGGCCGGGCGTTTGGGCGTTAGGCGATTGTGCGCTCGTGCCCGACATCAAGACGGGCCAATCTCATCCGCCAACCGCCCAGCATGCCCTGCGGGAAGGAAAAACGCTGGCCAAGAACCTGATAGCAAGTGTGCGAGGCGGAACTCCTAAACCATTCTCGTTTTCTACCATCGGACAACTGGCCGCAATCGGGCGGCGCACTGGAGTGGCCAACATCTTCGGAATCAATTTTTCAGGATTCGTAGCATGGTGGATGTGGCGGACGATTTATCTGAGCAAACTTCCGCGGTTCGAGAAAAAGCTCCGGGTTGCGCTGGACTGGACTCTTGATCTCCTGTTCACAAAAGACCTAGTGCAGTTTCAGACTTTCCGTGCTCCAACTATCTCGCACGCAGATGAGAGTGAAAGCAACTCGTCCTTGTCAACGTCTCGCATTACAGCAAATCGTGTGCTGGAGGGCGTGTCATGATCCGATTTGGAGAAGAGGTTTCTACCAATCTCGATGCAGCCCTTCGTCGCGAATGGCTTGAAACAAATGGAATCGGTGGCTTCGCCTCTGGAACAATCAACGGGTGCAACAGCCGCAGGTATCATGGGCTTCTCGTCGCTGCAACAAAGCCGCCAGTCGGCCGATTTGTTCTTCTATCAAAGCTGGAAGAAACTCTGATTGTTAATGGGCACAGATTTGAGCTCAGCACGAACCGTTACCCGGGTGTGGTACATCCTCAAGGTTTCAGTTCCTGCAGCAATTCCGCCTTGATCCGTTTCCGACGTTCACGTTCAGCATAGACGGCACTGAAATCGAGAAAACGGTGTTCATGGTTCAAGGCCAGAACACCACAGTCATCGAGTACCGTATCAGCGGCATGAAACAGCTTATCAAGGCGGAACTGGAAATTCGTCCATTGATCGCCTTTCGTGACTACCATAGCCTCACCCACGAAAACCGCAGCATTAACGGCAGCATCGATGAACAGGCTGAGCAGGTTGTTCTTTCGCCATATCCCGGTCTGCCTTCTTTGTACCTTGCAAACAATGCGGATTCAATCGAAGCCACCGGTGATTGGTATCGCACTTTTGAGTACGATGCCGAGCGCGAACGTGGGCTGGACTTTCAGGTAGATCTCTTCAATCCATGCGTTCTTCGCTTCGATCCGAATTCGAGCGCGAGGGCGACCGTTATCGCGTCAAGTGAACCACAGAAAACGACTGCGGCTGAAGAGTATCGTCAGCGAGAACTCTTGCGCCGGCGCAATGTCACTCAGCAGTCACCAGTTGGGGACGAATTCGTAAGAGCACTCACAGCCGCTGCCCACCAGTACATCGTCTCCCGCGGCGATCAAAACAGCGTTATTGCCGGTTATCATTGGTTCAGCGATTGGGGACGTGACACAATGATCGCCCTCCCGGGTCTTACGCTTCCTACCAGACGTTACGAAGTTGCTCGCGGCATTCTGCGCACATTTGCACAGCACGTTGACCAGGGCATGCTTCCAAACCGTTTTCCAGACCTTGGGGACACTCCTGAGTACAATACGGTCGACGCCACCCTGTGGTTCTTCGAAGCTGTTCGTGCATACCTTTGCATACACGGGTGATGTGGCCTTCGTTGAGCAAGAGCTCTACGAGGTTCTCGGGGACATAGTCAACTGGCATGTTCGTGGAACCCGCTTCGGTATTAAGCTTGATTCGGCTGGGCTGCTCAACTCCGGTGAGGCCGGTGCGCAACTTACTTGGATGGACGCAAAGGTTGGCGATTGGATTGTAACGCCACGCCATGGCAAGCCAGTCGAAATTCAAGCACTCTGGTATAACGCCGTTTGTATCATGGAGGAAATCGCATCGTGCCTAGGTGATAACAGCGCGAAAAAGCGGTACAACAGCATGGCCGCCCTGACAAAATGGAGCTTCAATCGCCTGATGTGGAATGAAAAGGGCGGGTATTTATATGACGTGATCAACGGCGGACCGCCTGACGCGAGTATCCGTCCGAATCAGATATTTGCAGTAAGCCTGCGGCATTCGATGCTCAGTCCTGAGCGTGCAAAGCAAATCGTTAGTATTGTGCAGGAGTATCTGCTTACGCCTTACGGGCTCCGCAGTCTTGCTCTAAGCGATCCACACTACCGCGGCCGCTACACCGGAGATGGAGCGAGTCGTGACGGTGCATACCACCAAGGCACCGTCTGGCCGTGGCTGATGGGCGCCTTCATCACGGCGTATATAAAGGTAACTGGCGGAAGCGATATGGCACGCCGCCAAGCTCAAGTATGGCTCGCGGCTTTGAAGGAGCATCTCGCCGATGCTGGCGTGGGGCATATTTCGGAAATCTTCGAGGGAGACGCGCCGCATCGTCCAGTTGGCTGCATCGCCCAAGCGTGGAGCGTCTCGGAGGTGCTTAGGGCGACCGTGGAGGACATCTACGGAATTCGACCTCAGGACGCGGCATTCTCGCGAGGAACAACTTTGAACGAAGCGGTAAAACAAGTCGTTGGCCAAAGCGCAACCATATAAGGGACGTCGATGGAGCCTCGTCCTCTTTATATCCCTGTGATTCTGGGAACCACCCGGATGGGCCGAATGAGTGCTCATGTGGCGCAGTTGCTTATGGAAGAAGTCTCGAAGCAGCCGGGAATCGAAACCGATCTCATCGACATCGCAAAGGTGCCCCTGCCTACGAACGATGCAGGCGAGGCGATCAGGCACGCGGATTTCTCTGACAAGATGAACAGAGCGGACGCTCTGGTCGTCGTGTCCCCGGAATACAACCACGGCTACTGCGGCCTTTTGAAACACGTTCTGGACAGTTGTCTCAAAGAATATATTCACAAAGCGGTTGGCATCGTCGGTGTGTCGGCGGGACCGTTCGGTGGAACCCGAGTCATTCAAAACCTGCTTCCCGTCATGCGGGAGCTAGGGCTGGTTACAATCTTCTGGGATGTAAATTTCTCGACCGTGCAGAAAGCCTTTGACGATAACGGCAAACTTCTGGACGACTCCTACATCCGGCGCATCGACAAATTTTTGCAGGAACTCATCTGGATGGCCAAGACGCTACGTCATGGTCGTGAGCAAATATCCTTGAGCTGACTTCGGAGAGGAAAATGGCGGGTATGGCTAAGGAAGAGAGCAAGATGATTTGTCGACGCTGTGGGGCTGAGATGAATCACCACTCCGACAAGATTGTATACGCTGCTGACCCGGAGCAGGCGGCTCCGACGGAGCTAACCTTGGGCGGATTTATGGAGGAGTTTCACACCTGTCCCAAGTGTGGCGGCGGTGCCTCACGTCACAATTAGAGTATTCCCGGGCAACATTGCTTACTCGGGTCTCGCGACATCGTGGAGAAAGTTGATCCTATTTGTTTTTGGCGGATCCACTGACAGCGGCTGCAAAGGCGCTCGGGATGAGCTGAGGAGAGGGCAAGAATTGGTTTACAAAATAGAATTGCAAAGTCATGGCCGCGTCCGCGATCGCCGCCCACTCTGTATCGCCGTCTCGTATTCAGTCGGTGGATGCTCTGCGTGGGGCCATCATGATGTTGATGGCGATCGATCACATTCGTGACTACGTGGCCCGAAGTGCCCAGGAGTTCCTGCCTACCGACCTAACGCGCACTACGCCTGGTATTTTCTTTACCCGCTGGATCACGCATTTTTGTGCGCCAGTTTTCGTGCTCACAGCCGGCTTGGGCGCATATTTCTGGATGACCAAGTAGACAACGCTCGAAAGGCGAACTGTCGCGGCTGCTGATTAGTCGTGGTAGTTGGCTGATAGTCCTTGAAGTTACAATACTGCGGCTGATCTTTTTCTCGCAGATAAGCTACGCGGCCAATCCAGTGATCCTGATCATCCTTTGGGCAATTGGGATTTCTATGATCGGACTTGCCGGATTGATTTACCTTCCGATGCCCGTTATTGCGGCGGTTAGCATCGCTATTAT
>Ga0066388_100002337_pt1 | contig 11508 bp, 11 predicted proteins | sample PanSoiMetaGPlot6_FD_64539 | JGI IMG/M metagenome (GOLD analysis project Ga0066388, IMG submission 64539) | Tropical forest soil microbial communities from Panama analyzed to predict greenhouse gas emissions - Panama Soil - Plot 6 (Hybrid Assembly) | ecosystem: Environmental > Terrestrial >... | reverse complement strand
GGTCCTTTCGTCGTCTATATCGGCACCCATGGCGACCGCGGCGCCCATCGCGCAGACGTGATTCTCCCGGGCGCTGCCTATCCAGAAAAATCTGGCATCTACGTCAATACCGAAGGCCGCGTACAGATGACGAACCGCGCCGCATTCCCGCCCGGCGATGCCCGCGAGGATTGGGCGATCCTGCGCGCGCTGTCCGACTCACTTGGGTGCAAGTTGCCTTATGACTCGCTGGCTGCCTTGCGGCGAGCGATGTTCGGCGCACACCCTCACCTGATGTACATCGGTGAAATTGCTCCCGGCGACGCGGGCGATATCGAGAAGCTCGCGCAGCTCGGCGGCGCACCGGAAAAAGCGCAGCTGCGGTCGTGCGTTGCGGATTTCTATTTTACCAACCCGATCGCGCGCGCCTCCGCCATCATGGCGGAATGTTCGGCGCTAGCGCATGCGGCGGCAAAGACGGCTGCGGAGTAGGCGATGGATTTCTTCTGGAGCTATCTCTGGCCTTTGATTGTCATAGTGGCGCAGTCGGTTCTGCTGCTGGTGATCTTGCTTGTCGCAATTGCCTACATTCTTCTGGCCGACCGCAAGATCTGGGCGGCAGTGCAGATCAGGCGCGGACCAAACGTCGTCGGACCCTGGGGGCTGTTCCAGTCATTCGCCGATTTGCTGAAGTTCGTCTTCAAGGAGCCGGTTGTTCCCGCCGGCGCAAACAAGGGCGTCTTCCTGCTGGCGCCGCTGGTCACTTGTGTGTTGGCGCTCGCCGCCTGGGCGGTCATTCCGGTCAACGCCAATTGGGTGATTGCCAACATCAATGTCGGCGTTCTCTACATTTTCGCACTCTCCTCGTTGATGGTCTACGGCGTGATCATGGCAGGTTGGGCGTCGAACTCGAAGTACCCGTTTCTCGCGGCGCTGCGTTCGGCTGCGCAGATGGTCTCCTACGAAGTCTCCATCGGCTTCGTTATCATCACCGTATTGTTGTGTGCCGGTTCATTGAATCTTTCTGCAATCGTGACAGCGCAAGACGGCAAATACGGCCTTTTCAGCTGGTATTGGCTGCCGCTATTTCCGATGTTCGTAGTGTTTTTTATTTCGGCGCTGGCAGAGACCAATCGGCCGCCCTTCGATCTGGTAGAAGCGGAATCCGAACTCGTTGCCGGCTTCATGGTCGAGTACGGATCGACGCCCTACATGATGTTCATGCTCGGCGAATACGTCGCAATCGGCACAATGTGCGCGATGGCCACCATCCTGTTTCTGGGCGGTTGGCTTTCGCCGGTGCCATATCCACCGTTCACCTGGGTGCCTGGCGTGATCTGGTTTACCCTCAAGGCGCTGTTCATGTTCTTCCTGTTCGCCATGGCGAAGGCCATGGTTCCGCGCTACCGCTACGATCAGCTTATGCGGCTCGGCTGGAAGGTCTTCCTGCCGTTGTCGCTGGCCATGGTGGCAATTGTCGCGGCGGTCATTCAATACGGCACGCTGGCCGCAGGCGCAGCGAAGTGAGGATGTGATGAGACTTGATCGCGCAGCCAAAGGCGTTTTCCTGATGGAGTTCGTGACTGGCTTCGTGCTGGCCATGCGGTACTTCTTCAAGCCCAAGGCGACGCTCAACTATCCATTCGAGAAAGGCCCGCTCTCGCCGCGTTTCCGGGGCGAGCACGCCTTGCGCCGATATCCGAATGGCGAAGAACGCTGCATCGCCTGCAAGTTGTGCGAAGCAATTTGCCCTGCGCAGGCGATCACCATCGAGGCAGGACCTCGTCGCAATGACGGCACACGCCGCGCGACGCGCTACGACATCGACATGGTGAAGTGCATCTATTGCGGCCTCTGCCAGGAAGCTTGTCCGGTCGACGCCATCGTCGAAGGCCCGAATTTCGAATTTGCGACCGAGACGCGGGAGGAGCTCTACTACGACAAAGAACGTCTACTCGCGAACGGCGATCGCTGGGAACGCGAGATCGCGAAGAATATCGCGCTCGACGCCCCGTATAGGTGATGGCGATGGGGCGCTACCGAAAAAATCCGTCCTTCCGGGGCGCGAGCGGAGCTCGCGAACCCGGAATCCATAACCACGGCCCTGGATTGCGGATACCGGCTCTCGCCGCTGCGCGGCTCGGCCGGAATGACGTGAGTGGGTAGGTGGCCAACATGATTGTTGCTGCGCTCTTCTTCTATCTTTTTGCTGGCATCTGCGTCGCGAGTGCGGTCATGGTGATTGCGTCGCGCAATCCCGTGCACTCGGTCCTTTTCCTCATCCTTGCATTCGTCAACGCCGCCGGCCTGTTTGTAATGATGGGGGCTGAATTCCTCGCGATGATCCTGATCGTCGTCTATGTCGGCGCGGTCGCCGTGCTCTTCCTGTTTGTGGTGATGATGCTCGATGTCGACTTCTCCGAGCTCAAGCAGGGTATGCTCCAATACCTGCCGGTGGGAATATTGATCGGCGGAATTTTCCTGGCTGAATTGCTCCTGGTGGTCGGAGCCTGGGCGATCGGACCCGGAGTGCCGCAGGCGATCACAGCGCCAATTCCCGCGAAAATTCCGAACACCGAGGCGATCGGCCTCGTGCTCTACACGCGCTACATCTACTTCTTCGAGGCGGCCGGCGTGATCCTGTTGGTTGCGATGGTCGGGGCCATCGTGCTTACGCTGCATCATCGTGCGCGTGTGCGGCGCCAGGACATCTCCGCGCAGGTGGCGCGCACGCCGACGACCTCGATCGAGGTCGTAAAAGTGCGCTCCGGGCAGGGTCTGGGTAGCAATATATGAGCATCGGTCTCGGCCATTACCTCGCGGTCGCTGCAATCCTGTTCACGCTCGGGATTTTCGGCATTTTTCTCAACCGCAAGAATGTCATCATTATCCTGATGTCGATCGAGTTGATCCTGCTCGCCGTCAACATCAATCTCGTCGCGTTCTCGACCCATCTCGGCGATATCGTCGGGCAAATCTACGCGTTGCTGGTACTGACCGTTGCGGCAGCGGAAGCGGCGATCGGGCTCGCCATTCTGGTCGTGTTCTACCGTAACCGCGGCTCGATTGCGGTTGAAGACATCAATTTGATGAAGGGCTGACTTGAATGTTGCGTTCGGCACATGCGAAGGCCGTCATGACCGGGGAGGGAGCGTAGCGGAATGTATCAGGCGATCGTCTTTCTTCCGCTTCTCGGCGCTATCCTCGCCGGTATCATCGCGCTTGTCGGCGCGCGCGCGCGTTTTCCCGGGAAGGGACCAGTTGCCGGCGCTGAAGAGGGCGCGATCGATCAGGGGAGTCATCACGAGACCCAGCATGGTGGGCCGGGGGGCCACGGCGCTACAGTCGTTCACTCATCGCACCATGAGGAAGAGGCGCACGAACCCGCCGCTGTCGGTTCACGCTCAGCCGAGCTGATCACGACCACGCTTCTGATGATCTGCATGATCCTGTCGTGGATCGCGTTCGTGGAGGTCGGATTCGCGCATCATGACATGCGGGTGCCGATTTTCACCTGGATGAGCGCGGGCGATCTCAAAGTTGAGTGGTCGCTGCGCATCGACACGCTGACCGCGGTCATGCTGGTGGTGGTGAATACGATTTCGGCCTTCGTGCATCTTTATTCGATCGGTTACATGGACGAGGACCCCTACCGGCCGCGCTTCTTCGGCTACCTGTCGATGTTCACCTTCGCCATGCTGATGCTGGTGACGGCGGATAACCTGGTGCAGCTGTTCTTCGGTTGGGAGGGCGTGGGGCTTGCAAGCTATCTGCTGATTGGCTTCTGGTACCACAAGCCCGAAGCGAATGCGGCCGCGATCAAGGCGTTTATCGTGAACCGTGTCGGCGATTTCGGCTTCGCGCTCGGGATCTTCGCGGTGTTCATGCTTACCGGAGCAATCGATTACGATACCGTATTCGCGCAGGCACCCGCACTCATCGGCAAGACGATCAACTTTTTCGGCTGGCAAGTTGACGCGCTGACAATTACATGCCTTTGGCTCTTCATGGGCGCGATGGGCAAATCGGCTCAGTTCCTGCTGCACACCTGGCTGCCTGATGCGATGGAAGGGCCGACCCCGGTCTCGGCCTTGATCCACGCCGCAACGATGGTAACCGCTGGTGTGTTCATGGTGGCGCGACTTTCGCCGCTGTTCGAGCTCGCTCCGAATGCGCAGACTTTCGTAACGCTAATCGGCGCGACCACTGCGCTGTTTGCCGCGACGGTCGGCCTTGTACAGAACGATATCAAACGCATTGTCGCTTATTCGACCTGCTCGCAGCTCGGATACATGTTCGTGGCAATGGGAGTGGGCGCTTATTCGGTGGGAATGTTCCACCTGTTTACGCACGCCTTCTTCAAGGCGCTGTTGTTCCTAGGCTCGGGCTCGGTGATCCGTGCGATGCATCACGAGCAGGACATCCAAAATATGGGCGGGCTAAAGGATCGCATTCCCTACACCTATATCGTCATGCTCATCGGCACGCTGGCGCTCACCGGCTTCCCGCTCACGGCCGGCTACTTCTCCAAGGACGCCATCATTGAGGCCGCCTACGTCGGCAGGAATCCGATGGCGCTTTACGCCTTCATCTGCACGGTTTCCGCCGCGCTGCTGACCGCATTTTATTCGTGGCGGCTGATTTTCAAGACCTTCCACGGCGAGCCGCACGACCGCAGGCATTGGAGGGAGGCGCACGAAAGCCCGATGGTAATGCTGATCCCTCTTGGCTTCCTCGCGGCAGGTTCAGTGCTTGCCGGTTTGCCGTTCAAGGAAATCTTCGCCGGGCATGGCGTCGAAGGTTTCTTCCGCGAGTCGCTCGCCTTTGCGAAAACCAACCACGTGCTCGAAGACATGCACCACGTGCCTTTGCAGATCGGCATGCTGCCGACGGTGATGATGGTCGTCGGTTTTGTGATCGCTTGGCACTTCTATATCCGCCGCCCGGATATTCCGGTCGAGCTCGCACGGCAACACGAGTGGCTCTACCGGTTTTTGCTCAACAAATGGTATTTCGACGAGCTCTACGATTTCATCTTCGTCAGGCCGACCAAGTGGCTCGGCCGCCTGCTATGGAAGGGCGGCGACGGCTGGCTGATCGATGGCTTTGGTCCGGACGGCGTTTCGGCGCGCGTGCTTGACGTCACGCGTAATGTGGTGCGTCTGCAGACCGGGTACCTCTATCACTACGCCTTTGCCATGCTGATTGGGGCGGCCGCCTTTATCACGTGGTTCATGTTTGCGACGGGGACGCACTGATGAATTGGCCCATCCTCTCCGTCGTCACGTTTCTTCCTCTGCTTGGCGCGTTGCTGGTTGCTCTGCTTGTTCACGGCAACGAGCGACTGGCTCGCGGAACCGCACGCTGGATCGCGCTGTGGGCGACGCTGGTCACCTTCACCATCTCGCTGGTGATGGTCTGGCGCTTTGATGGGAGCTCGGCGGAATTCCAGTTTGTCGAAAAGTACAACTGGCTGGGCATCGCCTCGTATCACATGGGCGTCGACGGCATTTCACTGCCGTTCGTCATTCTCACGACGGCGCTGATGCCAATCTGCATTCTCGCCAGCTGGACGGCGATCCAGATGCGCGTGAAGGAGTACATGATCGCGTTCCTGGTGCTGGAGACCCTGATGGTTGGCACCTTCTCCGCGCTCGATCTGGTGCTGTTCTATCTGTTCTTTGAAGGCGGCCTGATTCCGATGTTCCTCATCATCGGCGTTTGGGGCGGACCACGTCGGGTCTATGCCAGCTTCAAGTTCTTTCTCTACACCTTCTTCGGCTCGGTTTTGATGCTGCTCGCTATCATGGCGATGTATTGGGATGCCGGTACCACCGACATCGCGGCGCTGCTGCGCCATGGCTTCCCGATCGGGCTGCAGAAATGGGCGTGGTTTGCCTTCCTCGCATCCTTCGCGGTGAAGTTGCCGATGTGGCCGGTGCATACGTGGTTGCCCGACGCACATGTCGAGGCTCCGACGGCTGGCTCCGTCATTCTTGCCGCGATCCTGCTGAAAATGGGCGGCTACGGCTTCTTGCGCTTTTCGCTGCCGATGTTTCCGGCAGCCAGTCATGAATTCGCGCCGCTGATCTTCACGTTGTCGGTGGTTGCCATCATCTACACCTCGCTCGTCGCCCTGATGCAGGAGGACGTCAAAAAGCTGATCGCCTATTCCTCGGTGGCTCATATGGGCTTCGTGACGATGGGCATCTTTGCTGCGACCGCACAGGGCGTTGCCGGCGGCATTTTTCAGATGATTTCGCACGGCATAGTTTCCGGTGCGCTGTTTCTTTGCGTCGGCGTCGTTTACGACCGCATGCATACGCGTGAAATCGCGGCTTACGGCGGGCTCGTCAATCGCATGCCGCTTTACGCCTTTGTCTTCATGGTGTTCACGCTTGCCAATGTAGGACTGCCAGGAACGTCGGGGTTCATCGGTGAATTTTTGTCGCTGATCGGCACGTTCAAGATCAACATACCGGTCGCAACGCTCGCCACGCTTGGCGTCATCCTGTCTGCCGCCTATGCGTTGTGGCTCTACCGGAAGATGATCTTTGGCACGCTTAAGCCGTCGCTCGAAGGCATACGCGATATCGGCTGGCGCGAAACGGTTATCTTTGCGCCGCTGGTTGTCTTGACGATCCTGTTTGGTGTTGTGCCGAAACCGGTGCTCGATATATCCGCTGCATCGGTCGCCCAACTGCTTGAAAATTACAACCACGCGGTTGCCGCGGTCAAAGCGGCGAATGAGCAAAACTCTTCGTCATCCCAAGCTGTCAGGGAGTTGGCGCAGGCCGATCGGGGCGCCACGCGATGAACCAGCTGTCCGCGTTGCACGATTTTATGCCGCTGTTGCCGGAACTGGTACTGGCCTGCGGCGCCATGCTGATGCTGATGTTCGGTGCGTTCGCTGGCGAGCGCAGCGCGGCAATGGTCAACGGCTGGTGTGTCGTCGTGTTGCTGCTAGCGGGCGTTGCCGTCGTCTGGATGCCGGCGGGACAGCACGCGATGTTCGAGGGGAGCTTCCTGGTCGATGACTATGCGCGTTTCCTCAAGGTTCTGACGCTGGTCGGCTCGTCCGGCGCACTCCTCATGTCGCTCGACTACCTCACCCTGGAGAGGCAGCAGAGGTTCGAATACGGCGCGCTGTTCTTGCTTGCGACGCTCGGCATGCTGATGCTGATCTCGGCCTCTGATCTGATCGCGCTATATCTGGGCCTCGAGCTGATGAGCCTTCCGCTTTACGTGATCGCGGCATCGAACCGCGAGAACGTCAGGTCGACCGAAGCTGGCCTGAAATATTTCGTGCTCGGCGCCCTATCGTCGGGAATGCTGCTTTATGGCGCTTCGCTGATCTACGGCTTCACCGGCACCATCAACTTTGCGGGCATCGCCAAAGTGACCCAGGGCGGTGCCAGCATCGGGCTCATTTTTGGCCTGGTGTTCCTGTTCGTCGGCTTCTGCTTCAAGATTTCGGCGGTGCCATTCCACATGTGGACCCCGGACGTCTACGAAGGCGCCCCGACGCCGGTCACTGCTTTCTTCGCCGCCGCCCCAAAAGTTGCCGGCATTGCTATTTTTGCCCGCGCGACAGTCGTGGCTTTCCCGGGCATCATCCACGAATGGCAGCAGATCGTTGTTTTCGTCTCGATCGCCTCGATGGCACTCGGGGCCTTCGCCGCAATCGGGCAGCGCAATATCAAGCGGCTGATGGCTTATTCGTCGATCGGCCATATGGGCTATGCGCTGGTTGGACTCGCGGCCGGCACGCCGGAGGGAGTGCAGGGCGTGCTCGTTTACATGAGCATCTATGTCGCGATGACGCTGGGTACTTTTGCGGTCATTCTGAGCATGCGGCGCGACGGCCGGCTCGTCGAAAATATCAGCGACCTGTCGGGGCTCGCGCGCACCCATCCGACCATGGCATTTTTCCTTGCGGTGCTGCTGTTCTCGCTTGCCGGCGTCCCACCGCTAGCGGGCTTCTTCGGAAAATTCTACGTATTCCTTGCCGCAATCAAGGCCGGGCTCTTCACGCTGGCGGTCATAGGTGTGCTCAGCAGCGTTGTCGGCGCCTACTACTACCTGGCGATCGTCAAGGTTATGTATTTCGACGAGCCGGTGCGAAGTTTCGAGCGCATGCCGATGCTGCTGCGGCTTGTGCTGGGCGTATCGGGCCTCGCCAACATTTTGTTCTTCGCCTATCCGGCGCCGCTTTTGGGCGCGGCAACGGTGGCGGCTAAGTCTTTGTTCTGACGCGCGATCCCGAAGACTGGAAACCGGTTTTAGGTAAAGAGCGCGCGAAACTGGAATGAACCGCGAAGCCACGGGCCTGGCGGGGGTCCGGCACATAGTCTACGAGACGATCGGCTCGACCAACGCCGAGGCGCTGGCGCTTGCGCGTGCCGGTGAACGCGGGCCATTGTGGCTCACGGCTACGAGCCAAAGTGCCGGTCGCGGCCGCCGAGGCAGCGAATGGATCTCTCCGCCGGGCAACCTTTACACCACGCTGTTATTGTCGGAGCCGTCGACGCCCGCGCAGGCGCCACAGTTGTCATTTGTAGCCGCGCTCGCGGTGCACGACGCAATTGCGGCATGCGCCCCCGACCTTGGCCCGCTTCTGAAACTGAAGTGGCCGAATGATCTGCTGGTCGAAAAAGCAAAAGTTGGCGGCATCCTGATCGAAGGAGAAGGCGCGCCGGTATTCGCCGTCGCTGTCGGCATTGGCGTTAACTGCGCGGCCCATCCGAATATGACCGACTATCCCGCAACCGATTTGGCCGCCGCCGGCGCGCTCGTCGTACCTGATGCGCTGTTTGTCGCGCTGTCGGCCGCCATGAAGCGGCGCCTGGCACAGTGGTCGCGGGGGCAGGGTTTTGCGCAAATCCGTGCCGACTGGCTCAGCCGTGCTGCCGGGCGTGGCGAAATCCTGCGGGTTCGCTTGCCAGAACGCGACTTGTCGGGGCGCTTCGACGGCGTCGATGAGAGTGGACGCCTGCTGCTCGACCAGGGTGGCAAGGCAACAATAGTCACCGCCGGCGAAGTCTTCGGGTTCGGTGAGCGCTGACCATGGCCACGCCGCAAGAATTGGTGTTCGCGCCGCTGGGGGGTGTCGGGGAGATCGGCATGAACCTGTCAATCTACGGCATCGGCGGCGAACGCAACCGGACCTGGCTTGCGGTCGATCTCGGCGTTTCTTTTGCGTCAGAAGAGCAGCTGCCGGGAATCGATCTGATCCTGCCCGACATCCGCTACCTCGTTGAGGAACGCAAGAACCTCGCGGGACTGGTACTCACTCACGCGCACGAAGATCATTTCGGCGCGCTGCTTGATCTATGGCCACGGCTGAAAATTCCGGTCTACGCCACGCCATTCACAGCGGCACTTCTGGAGGCCAAGGGCGCCGGCGAGCCGGGTGCGCCGAAGATTCCGGTGACTATCGTTGGACTCGGCAGCCGCTTCAATGTCGGACCTTTCGATATCGAGCTTGTGACTATGGCGCATTCGATTCCAGAATCGAACGCATTGATCATTCGGACGCCGGGCGGCACCGTGCTGCACACCGGCGACTGGAAAATCGATCCGACTCCGATTTTGCGCGATCCCACAGACGAGAAGAAACTGCGTGCGCTGGGCGAGGAGGGCTGTCTGGCGTTGGTTGGTGATTCCACCAATGCCGTGCGCGAAGGCCAGTCTCCCTCGGAAGCCGACGTTGCCAACACCCTGGCCGAGCTTGTCAGGACAGCGCGCGGTCGCGTCGCGGTGACGACATTTGCCTCCAACGTGGCGCGCCTGCGCGCTGTAGCCGAAGCTGCAAGGGCCGCCCACCGGGAGGTCGTCGTCATCGGCCGCGCGATGGACCGTATCGTGCAGATCGCTCGCGAGACCGGGTATCTTGAGGGCGTGCAGGATTTTCACCCTGTCGATGCCTATGGCCATCTGCCCCCGAACAAAGTCGTCGCGCTCTGTACTGGCAGCCAGGGAGAGCCGCGTGCAGCGCTCTCTCGAATCGCCGAGGATCAGCATCCGGAGGTCACGTTTTCGCCCGGCGATCGGGTGGTTTATTCCGCCCGAACAATTCCCGGAAACGAGAAGGCCGTAAATCGCGTCATTAATCTGCTGATCGGACAGGGTATCGAGGTCATCACCGATCGCACGCATCTCGTGCATGTATCGGGGCACCCTCGCCGCGCCGAGCTCGAGGCACTGATCGGCTGGGTGAAACCAAAGGCGCTGGTTCCTGTGCATGGCGAGGCGCTGCATCTTCATGAGCATGCCGCGCTCGCGCGCCGCTGCGGCGTCCGTGACGTCGTCCGCTGTCGCAATGGCGACTTGGTGCAGCTCTCGCCACAGGTTCGCATGGTCGACGAAGTTCCGGCCGGACGGATTTACAAGGACGGAATTCTGTTGATCGAAGCCGAGGCCCGCACCGTCGCCGACCGCAGGCGACTTAGCTTCGCTGGTGCCATATCGGTTGCGATTGCAATAACCGACAGTGGCGAACTGGCTGACGATCCGTCCGTCGACCTAATCGGGATCCCGGAGCGCGGTCGAGAGGGCGGCTCGATGTATGAAGCGGTGCACGAGGCGTTGATCGAGACATTCGAGTCCTTGCCGCGTGGCCGCCGACGCGATCCCGATGCCGTCGCCGAAGCATTACGCCGCAGCGTTCGGTCGGCGATTGCGCAACGGTGGGGAAAGAAGCCGATGTGCCACGTGCATGTATTGACGGTATGATGAACACTGCCGGAAGCGAGGACAGTCATGATCGGTCGTCTCAATCACCTAGCGATCGCCGTTCGCGATATCGCCAAAGCCTCGAAGGTGTATCGCGATACTTTGGGCGCGGACGTGTCGGCGAAGGTGCCGCAGCCCGATCACGGTGTCTCCACCGTGTTTATCACGCTTCCCAATACGAAGATCGAATTGCTGGAGCCGCTGGGGACCGAGTCACCCATCGCGAAATTTCTAGAGAGGAATCCGGACGGCGGCATCCATCACGTCTGCTATGAAGTGCCGGACATTCGCGCCGCGCGTGACACGCTCAAGGCGCAGGGCGCGCGGGTGCTTGGCGACGGCGAACCGAAAATCGGAGCGCACGGAAAGCCGGTTCTTTTCCTTCACCCGAAGGACTTTTGCGGCACCCTCGTTGAACTCGAGCAGGCGTAAACCAAGACCTAGCCGCGAGCCCGGCAATGGCAACGAGCACGATCATCGCGATCTACTTTCTGATCTGGTGGGTGACGCTGTTTGCCGTGTTGCCTTGGGGCGTGCGCAATCAGGAGGAAAGCGGCGAAATCGCGCCGGGGACCGATCCAGGCGCGCCGGCCATACACAAGATCTGGAACAAGCTGGGCTGGACCACGCTGGTCGCGACCGTGATTTTTGGAATTTTATACTTTGTCTACTCCCAAGGTCTCATTCCATATGACTTGCTGATGTCCATTTCCGGCCCCCGGCGTTAGACCAAAAAAGAGCAGGGCCGTAGCCCTGCTCCTCGATCGAGTCCTTGTCCCCGGCGTTTAGCCGTTT
>Ga0066388_100002336_pt1 | contig 11511 bp, 11 predicted proteins | sample PanSoiMetaGPlot6_FD_64539 | JGI IMG/M metagenome (GOLD analysis project Ga0066388, IMG submission 64539) | Tropical forest soil microbial communities from Panama analyzed to predict greenhouse gas emissions - Panama Soil - Plot 6 (Hybrid Assembly) | ecosystem: Environmental > Terrestrial >... | reverse complement strand
GCTATTTGTGAAACTTCAACATGAGCTCGAGCGCTCCAACCAGGAGCTGGAGACAGCCAACGAGGAGCTTCAGTCCGCACACGAGGAACTGGAGACGACCAACGAGGAACTGCAGTCGACAAACGAAGAGCTAGAAACAACCAATGAAGAACTGCAGTCGACCAATGAAGAGCTAGAAACCATGAATGAGGAGCTCCAGTCGACCAATGAGGAGCTGGAGACGATGAACACGGAGCTGCGCGAACTGACGCACGAAGCAAGTCGCACGAACAGCTTTCTGCAGTCTATTCTGTCCAGCATGCATAGCGCTGTAGTCGTCGTTGACCTGGACTTCCATGTGGCGGTCTGGAACCATCGAGCTGAAGACCTCTGGGGATTGAAGGCGGACGAGGTGGAAGGCAAGTCCCTATTCAGGCTCGACATCGGATTGCCGGTCAACCAGCTCAAAGATCCACTAAAGACGTTCATGTCCAAAGAAGAAACGTCGACCACGCTCGACTTTCCGGCGATGAATCGTAGAGGCCGAGCCATAGTCTGTTCGATCACTCTGACACCCCTGCTGGGCAGCAGCCAAGAAAAGCACGGAGTGGTGCTCATGATGGAAGAGAAAGCAGTTGACGGCGATTCCGCAGAGCCCGACCTTAGGTAGAGTTATATTCATAAGAGAGAATTTCGGCATATATTTATATATATGCAGCAGGCTTCTCGGTAGGGTCGATGGAGCAGGTTTCCAAATCTGACGAGCACACATTGGCAACGGCCGCGGCGGCGGCAGTGTTAGCAGCAGTGTCATGGAAATCTCGGGCAGTTGAAAGCCTGGAGCGGACGATTGATCGCTTTAAGAGAGTGCAGGCAGTCAGATCCCACAATGCCTCCACTATTTGCCGTGCGAAAGAGCTGATTGCCTCGAGCAAACGGCTCCAGCGGGCGGCGCAATGTCGCGCTTGCCAAGACTACGAGACCAGTCTTTCGCTTCTCCTGGAGACTTCCACCTATTGGGAATCCCTGTCCCACAGATCGGAGCCACCCTTGCCAGCACTGGAGAGCAACGTCTTGTGGCTGGATAGAGCAACGAGCGCGCACACGGAATCGGCGCTTTTAGAACAAGCCAAGAATTGGGTGCCTCCGATTGACGATACCGAAGAGCATGCGCCAGGCGGTTCGACAGGATTTTTCGAATTAATCGGACTGTAGCTTGCCTCAAGGCCACTCGATTCCGCATGGCCCAGCCCAGCCGGTAGACGTTTGCGCGGTCGAAGGAAGAAGAGCCCGACAAAACCCCAGCACCGCACAACCTATTGGCATGTAAGCCACAGAAGGGAAAACCCCTATTTCGACATGGGCAGCCATACACATTTTCCCCAGATGGATGACGGAAAGACCCTGGGGGTTTATATTCTTAAACAGGTACAGATGTTTGCGGCGTCCCGAAGGAACTGGGGGGGAGTGCACCCATGAGCACTCGTGCAGATTTTGCTCTCTGGGAATCCTATTTGCAAGCATTCAGGCGGGCCTGCATACAGGAAAACCATATACAGGCGGAACAGATACTGGGTGATGCGCTGGCGCGCGCCGAGGAAATAGGCGAGCTGGACGCCACCCTGATCTGGAGCGGCCACAGCCTGGCCGCCCTCTACCGCATGGAAGGTCAGTGGGACCGGGCAGCCGCAGTTTACAGGCGCATCCTGGAGGCCCAGGAAAAGATACTTGGACCGGATCATCCAGACGTTGCAAACAGTTTGGAGAAGGTTGCCGCTAACCAATTGGAAGCCCAAGTCAAGAATGCCCCGTGCGCTTGACGCTCAGGACACACTACCATGACACACTCCACTCACATGAAGGCACTAGAGCAATACTATGAAGACAGTGGCGATTCCGACACAGCCGAGCGATTACTTACGCGCGCGTTGGAGGCGGACGAACAGCGCTTCGGTCCGCGGCACACTGTGTTGGCGGAGGATCTCTTCAACCTGGGCCTCCTCCTACTGGCCACAGAGAAGTACTGCAAAGCCGAGAAGATGATCCTGCGGGCGCTTGAGCTCCAGAAGAAAGCGCTAGGTCCGCAACACCCAGTGGTCAAAACAACCATCGATGTCTTGACCGCTCTCCAGACTGGGCAGTCTGCTCAATTTGAAACACTCGAGTCAAGAATGCCACGTGCACTTGACGCTCAGGATGCAGGAGTATGATGCACTCAACCAACCTGAAGGCGCTTGCTCAATATTATGAAGACATTGGCGATTACGACACAGCCGAACGATTACTTACGCGGGCGCTGGAGGCGGACGAGAAGCACTTCGGTGCACGGCACCCGGTGCTGGCGGAGGATCTCTTCAACCTCGGATTGCTTCTCTTTTCAGCAGAAAAATACTTCAAAGCCGAGAAGATGCTCCAGAGGGCTCTCAACCTCCAGACCAAAGCGCTAGGTGCGGAGCATCCAGACGTTAAGGAAACCATCGATGTTTTGACTGCTCTCAGGCGCGAGCGAGAGCAGTCTGCGCGCCTGAAAACGACTTGCGATTACCAATTAGCATCTGGCGTTGCCATTGGCGCGCATCCCGTTTAAAAGCTGTCTCCGGAACGCCCCCCAGAGACACGGAGGAGGAAAGCAGTGCTTCCTCCTTCGCGCTTTTTGGCTTTCCCCTCGTCATTGCCAGGGCGCAAAGTGCTGCGGAACGCGGAAAAGGGAGAGCAGGGCTCTCCCCTCTTCGCGATTGTGGTTCGCAGTCGCTGAACCGGCTAGATGAAATCGCCGGCTCTTACTTGACGGCTACTTCCTTGCCCGTGCGCATCGCTTCGGAAGTCTTGCTGACGCGAGTCTTCATCGACGGCAGAGAAGATTCGATCGTGCCGACGGAAACTGGAATGCGCAGTGCGGCTTCGACCTTCGGGACGCTGACGAACAGAATGCCGCGATCCATGCGGGCTTCGACTTGCTCGTGCAAAATTGGGGTGTCGAATTCGAACTGGCGAACCAGATAACCAGCCGGCAGCTCCTTGCGAATAATCTGTGCTCTCTCTTCGAACATCGCCGGCGTACGCTTGGCGATGACGGTCAAGCAGTTTTCTTCGATCTTCAGTTCGACATCATCTAGAACGACGCCAGGGAGGGCGATTTCGAGCAGATACAGCTCATCGAGCTCGAGGATGTCGGTGTGAGGAGTGCTGTAGCCAACATTCTGCCAGCCCCAGCTGGTCTGCACATGGGGAGGAAGATTGTAGGCGAACTGTGCGCGATGAAACGGTCTGGAGAGTTGCGGGTATTGGGTTTCTCTGATGAATCTGCTGTACATGTCGAACCTCCTAGATTTGAATAATCATCTGGAATGACAGTATTGGTGACAGGCGCCCCTACCGCACAGAACATAGATGCTGTGCGCTCCTTCGTAAATTGCCGAGCCGCCATGTCCCTTATCCTAGCCAACCAATTCGGCCGATGAGCGGAAGTTCACAATCTATTCCGCTTTCGTCTTGGTATCGTGAAATGGTACTCACGGCGCAGGTTTACAAGATTCAGAATTTGGGTCAATATGACACAAGTCTCACGCAAGCGGTGTTGAGGCATTAACGGTCTTACATAAAACGCACCAAACCCTGTCGGCGTCAGACGAGACGACGACACTGGCTAGAGGCCCTTAATCAAAGCTTTCGGAAATGATATCCGCCCACTGCCCTCTGATATATACGGAACGAACTGCACGTGATCATCGCAGGGGCGCAGCATGGTAGCGTCCCCGCGCCACCACCATTTACTTCCTTTTCTTGCTGGGTGTGCGCGGTTGTTTTTGCGCGGCCAGCTCTTTCAATCGTGCGTCCGTGCGCTTTAGCTCGAGTTCCAGATCGGTCACTTTCAAGCGTGCGTCGGTCAGATCTTCCTCACCTTGACGCACGTCGCGTTGGGCGTTCTCGAGCTCGCGACGGCTGACCACGCCTTCCTTATATAGCGAATCAAAAAGCACCGCGCGCTCGCCCCGCTCTTTGTGGGCCGTCTCCTGCTCCGCCGCTTCGCGACTGGCTTTGGCCAGATGGACCGCCAATTCATCTCGGTGATGCTTCAAATCGGCCTCAGACATCAACTCAGCCGGAACACCGGAAATAAAGGGGATGTGAACTGCAGCCGGTATCGTCGGTGGCGGCGGTGGAACTAACACCGCACCTCCTTTTGGCTTGGCACTGGTTTTTGCGCTGGTGCCCGCTTTCTGGACACCAGGAGCCGGTGCAACAACTTTCCTCACGGACACCGCTTTGACAGGCACAGTGCCCACGATCGCCGGAGCAGTCCTTTGCTTAACAGGCACGTTGCCCGTGCTCTCCGCAAGCACAGACGGACAGAGAGAAAAGGTCAGAAAAAAAGCAAGTAAAGCAACAAACAACAAAATTGTTCTCTATGCAACGGTGCGGGTAAATCTTTCCGCCGTAGACCTAGTGCCATCTTCCATTGTAATGTATTCTCTTGCAATGAGCGCTCAGAAAAGCCTCACAGTCCTCGTCCTGGGCGACGTCATCGGCAGTCCGGGCCGCCGCATGGTGGCGCAATATCTGGCAGCGCTCGACCCTAAACCCGACCTGGTTATTGCCAACGCTGAAAACGCCGCGCACGGGTTCGGCATTACAGAAAAGAATCTCAACGAATTGAGACAAGCTGGCGTGGCCGTCTTCTCCGGAGGGAACCACACATTCGACCAGAAAGAGATCTTCACTTTCATCGACCGCGAAGAATACTTGCTGAGGCCGGCTAACTATCCAGAAGGGACGCCGGGGCGAGGCTCATGCATTTACGCCGTCGCCGGCGTGAAAGTTGCTGTCTTGAACGTGATGGGGAGGATTTTCATGGAGCCTCTCGACTCACCATTTGCGGTGGCAGATCGGCTGGTGGGCGACTTGAGCAAAGAGACCAACTTGATTGTAGTCGACATCCACGCGGAGGCTACGTCGGAGAAAGTGGCAATGGGCTGGTACCTGGACGGGCGAGTTTCCGCCGTGCTCGGTACACACACGCACGTGCAGACTGCCGATGAGCGAGTGTTGCCGGGGGGAACAGCATACATCACCGATATGGGCTCTTGTGGTCCGGCCGACGGCGTGATCGGCATGGATCGCGCAACTGTTTTTCGCAGGCTGATCCAGCAGTTACCTTCTCGCTTTGATGTTGCAGCCGGGCCGGCCATGGTGAACGGGGTCAAGGTGGAGCTTGACACGTCCTCGGGAAAAGCTCTATCAATCGAGCGCGTTCGGGTGATTGGCGAAGTGAAATCGCCGGCAGAAGACTGATGATCGACCTGCATCTGCACACGCATCATTCTGATGGAAACTGGGCGCCAGCCGAACTGGTCGAACGCGCCGTCGAACTTAAGCTCGACAGCATCGCCATTACCGATCATGACACCACAAATGGTATTGCCGAGGCGCTGGCTGCAGCGGCGGGTCGCATTGAGATCATTGCCGGCGTCGAGATCAACACGGTGTGGCGCGGCCCGGATGGAGAGCAAGAGGACGTGCATATTCTCGGCTACTTTATCGATGTAAACAACGATGACCTGAAAGCGGCACTGGCTCGCCAGCAAGAGGCGAGACTCGAGTTCGTGAGTGAAACGATCGATGCTCTGTCCCAGCTGGGAGTCGACCTGACGTTCGCCCAGATTCAAGCATTTGCCGGCATGGGCTCAATCGGACGGCCCCATATCACGCAAGCGATTGTAGCCGCCGGTGGCGCACCAGACGTCACGGCGGCCTATGAGAAGTTCATGGTCAGAGGAGCCAAGCACTACGTCGCCAGGAAAAGTATCGATCCCTATACCGCCGTTCGAGCGATCACCTCCGCTGGTGGCATAGCGTCGGTTGCCCACCCAGGGAAGTCGGCATCCATTGAAAAGATTATCCTGGATCTCAAGAAGCACGGGCTTCAAGGCGTCGAGGCCTATCACCGCCGCCACTCCTTGAACCTGGTACGCCACTATATCCGGTTCGCACATCGCCATGGCATGGTAGTGACCGGTGGATCCGATTGCCATGGGCCGTTCGGCGAGTACGCTGCCTCGATTGGCACCATATCGATACCCAACCGGATACTGGACGCCATCCGTGAGCTCAAGAACTTCCAGCAAGCACCTTGTCTAGCTGCGTCTGAATAAGGCGCCCCTCGATTTCGCCAGTGTGGCTCCATTTTTTCTGCCCGCTGCGATCGAGTATGACCTCGCATGGAATATAGCCGCGATAATGCTCGCGGATCAGCTGCTTAGCCTCATCGCCGGGAGGTTGATCGACATCGAGAATTATGAACTTCAGACCACTGTCGCGGTACTTACGGTAAAGCTCGACCACGCGCCGCGCTTGCCTGTTGGTGTTGAGATCACCGGCGGCACCAAAGAAAATGAAGGTTGGTCGATCAGCGGCCGGCAGCACGTCATCCATCTTCTGCCCGATAATCGGAAAACCGGTATCAAGGTCCTGATAGAAAGAAATGCCATCTCTCAGTCGCAGATCTTCAGCAGCCCAGACAGCACCGTAAGCGCCACTCAACAGCAAGGCCGCAGCTAAGAAACAAAAATACTTAGGCACCGCCGTCATGTCTTTCATTGAAATCGCTGGCTTTCACCTGGTGCACCCAGCGATTCCACTTCTGTTGCTCATAGCTCAGCGAATAATGATACAGGGAATTCAAGAGACGCCGGCCGCTTTCGGAATTGCCCTGAAAGATATAGTCGGGACCGTTGTTTCCCGAGTCCAACCTGAGCGTTTGGCTGCCGTTTCTGCCTTTTTGGACGACGGAGATTTCGCAGCGCAAGACCTTGTCCACATTGGTTTCCGGCGGCACTGACAGGCGCTCCCAGAGCCAGCGGGCCAGCACAGACGGCGCGGGGAGTTCCGGGTTGGCTACATGCAGGTATTTTGCGAATGCTTCGAGGATCACAGCTAGTGCCCCCTGTTGCCCGATTTTTAACAAGAGTACGTGGCCATGCGTATTCCCGCAAGGCCAACCGTGCTTCCGCTTCACCCTAAGACGACTATAGCACAGGTTCTCAAGCAGAGAACGCCCTGGTCGGGGAGCATCTTCTACACCAGCCCCCGGGAATGATTGGACGATATTAAAGTTTAGAAACTGGCCTCTCTCAAGGTTCTAAAGCGATATAATGGAGAGCACTTGAGGGTGTGTGGCCCAAAGTCTTGTTAATTTCATAGCCCTGAAGCCGATACAAGACAGGTCGTCGTAAGACTCTGCGTGGCGGGGTCCGAGCACACAAGATGCCCTCAAACAGAATTTGAAATCGGCATTGGGTTAGAAGGCACAACGACGCTGGCAAGGCTGTGATGGCCAATCGCCATCCATGGCTCCGGCAAGGCCGAGCAGTAACTCTTGGTGGAGAAAAACCATAGTTAAGTCATTTGTCGGCCGGCGAGAGCTGGTCGCAGAAAAGCACAGGACCGACTTGAGTTTCGCCGAGCAGATCACTGCTCTGCTCGGCAACGAGCTTCTGGGCAACGTCATCCGTCCCGGTCAGTATCTAGGAAATGAGTGGGGTGCGGCGCGCAAGGAATGGGACAGCGCTGACGTGCACCTGGCCCTGGCTTTTCCCGATCTCTACGAGCTGGGCATGTCCAACTTCGGGCAGCGGATTCTCTACCAGCTCGTAAACAGCCAGCCGCGCTTCCTGGCTGACCGCAGTTATGCTCCCGGCACGGACATGGAAGCGCTTATGCGCCAGCGCTCGTTGCCGCTATGGGGATGGGAATCGCGCCATCCGCTGGCGGACTTCGAGCTGGTTGGCTTCTCGCTGCAGTACGAGCTGACGTTCACCAACGTGCTCAATATGCTCGAGCTGGCAGGCATTCCGGTTTTGGCCGCCGACCGCCGCCGGACATTTCCACTCGTCTTCGGCGGTGGTCCATCAGCCGTCAACCCGGAGCCGATGGCCATGTTCATGGACTTCTTCATGATCGGCGATGGCGAATCGGCTGTGCCGGCAATCATGGAGCAAGTGCAAGCCTTCAAGCAAAGCGTGGCCGAGGGCGGTTGTCCAGACCGTGACGAGCTTCTCTACCTGATCGGCAAGAATGTACCTGGTGTTTACGTGCCGCGCTTTTACGAACTCAATGGCAGCAGCCCCGTGGCTCAACCGATGCGTGCTGACTTGCCGAAGCGGGTTTTGCGCCAGGTCGAGCCGCTGACCGCTGCCAACCAACCGGTCGGGACGCTTGTCCCCTATCTATCCCTCGTGCACGACCGCCAGGTGCTCGAGGTCCGGCGCGGCTGCGACCGGGGTTGTCGTTTCTGCCAGCCGGGCTACACCTTCCTGCCGGTGCGCGAGCGCTCGGCCGACGATCTTGTCAAGCTTTCCAAGGAAGCATTGGACAGAAGCGGGCATCAGGAGTATTCCCTTTTGTCCCTGTGCGTCAGTGACTACACCAGCCTGCATGAGGCTACCAGGGCGCTCAACCGCGAGCACATGAGCCGCCGCGGCTCAATGTCCTTTCCCAGCCAGCGAGCCGACCGCATGAACTTCGATATCGCCGATGAGCTGAAGGCTGTGCGTAAGAGCGGTATCACCCTGGCGCCGGAGGCCGGCACCGAACGGCTGAGAGCCGTGATCAATAAGGGCTTGAGGCACGACCAGATTATTTCGGCAATAACGACTGCCTACCAGTCAGGCTGGAGCTCGGTGAAGCTCTACTTCATGCTCGGTCTGCCTACGGAAACGGACGAGGATCTAGCAGGAATCATCGAAACCTTAAAGGAAGCCAGCCATAAGTGCCTCGAGATCAAGAGGGCCGCACCGGAGAAGTACAGGCGGCTGATCGAGTTCACCTGCACGATTTCCAATTTCGTGCCCAAGCCGTTCACACCATTTCAGTGGTTCGCGCAGATCGATCCTGCCGAAACTGCACGCCGCCAGCAATTTTTGAAGGCGACCCTGAAACAGTCCGGTCTTAGAGGCGTCACCCTCAACTTTACCGATCCGGCCACCAGCCTTATGGAAGCAGTCATCTCCCGCGGCGACCGATCCGTCGGCGAGATCATCGAGCGGGCCTGGCAGTCGGGCTGCACGTTCGATGCCTGGGAAGAGAAACTACGTCTCGACAAGTGGCAGGCGGCAGCAGACGCCGCCGGACAGTCACTGGTACAACTGGCCTGCACCGCCCGTGAGGTCGGTTCGCCCCAGCCCTGGGATGTGGTGCATGTCGGTCTGGCGGACTGGTGGCTGGTCAACGAATGGAAAAAGTCGACTGCTGCAGCCGAGACAGCCCCGTGCACGGAGAACACTTGCCATGCCTGCGGTGTTTGCAGCGAGCTTGACACCACTCACCTTTTGGCTGCGCCAAAACCGGAAGTGGTCAAAAAGAATCCATTCGTCAAAGAGCTGGCCGCCAACAAGGAAGACGACGACTCTCATCCATCGTTGTTTTTCATGAATCCGGCAGAGCCTCCACCCAATCAGACGCTGACACGCATCCGCTTCCAGCTGAGTAAAGTCGGCGAGCTGCGGTTCATCTCACATCTGGATCTTCAGCACTTGCTGCAAAGAGCCGCGCGCCGAGCCGGAATAAACGTCTCCTTCAGCGAGGGCTTCAATCCCAGTCCGAAGCTGTCACTGGCCGTTTCGCTGCCGCTGTTCCAGGAAAGCGTGGCTGAGGTCGGAGAGATAGAATTGTCGGAGAATTTGAGCGCTGAAGAATTTATGGCCCGCATGAACGGTCAGATGCCTGCCGAGGTTCAGGTGCTGCGAGCAAGGAACATTGAAAAGACTGGCGGCAAGCCGCAGTCGCTGGCAACGCAAGTGGGAAGGGCTAGTTATCGAGCCATTTCCAGCCTGGCCTCTGGTACCGATGACAGTACCACCGTTGAAAAGTTTGATCCCGCAAAAGTCGAGGCGCTCATCGCCGAGATCCTTGCCCAATCGAGCCTTCCTGTTTCCGCAAAAGACAAGGATGGACGCGAAAGCACGCGGGACGTAAGGTCTGGAATCTTCTCCCTGAAGGTCGTAGGGCAGTCACCGCTCACCCTGGAGCTCGAGCTCGCAACAGGGTCGCGGTTGCACGTCAAGCCTCACGACGTTCTGGGATTCGTGAGTCCAGAAGTTTCTTGGCGGGTCACCAGAACTGGTTTGACCACGCAAGACGGAATTGCACTATTTGATCTTCCTTAGAAGGGGTTATATGAAAAAGTCACTCGTTATATCCGAACAAGACAACATTGCGGCATTGCTTGAGAACGACCGCGTCGTCGAGTTCTTTGTCAATCGCGGCGAGCTTCTCCTGGGCGACATCTACACCGCCAGCGTCGAGAACATTCTGCCGGGGATCGATGCTGCCTTCGTCAATCTGGGCAAAGACAAGATGGGCTTCCTCCATGCCAACGACGTGCCCGGACAGGGAGCGCTCAAAGAGCGGCTGGTGCCGAAACAGAAGCTTCTGGTCCAGATAACCAAAGAGCCGACCGGACACAAAGGACCGCGCGTCTCGACCGCGATCAGCTTGCCGGGGCGCTTTCTGGTCCTGGTTCCCGAAGAGCGCGGTGTCTCAATATCGCGCCGCATCAGTGAAGCCAAGGAAAGAGCAAGGCTCAAATCGATCGTCAATCTGCTCAAGCCACCAGGTGTAGGGCTGATCATTCGCACGGAGGCCAAGGGTCAGGGCGAATCCGAGCTGTTTGAAGACTTCGAGCAGCTCTGGGATCGCTGGCAAACGATCGTGTCCGATGGCGAATCCTCCATCGGCCCGACCCTCATATACCGGGATATGGATTTGCTGTATCGCGTAATTCGCGATGCCTATTCGACCGACATCGCCGAGGTAGTCGTCGACACCAGCGACGGGCAAAAGCGCGGGCAGGACTACCTCTCCGGCTGGACCGGCCGCAATACGCAGGTCATCCTGCACACCGGCGATGAACCAATTCTGGTGGCAAAAGCAATAGACCGCGAAATCGAAGCAGCATTGTCGGATCGGGTCGAACTGCCTAGCGGTGGGCACCTCAACATTCAACCGACCGAAGCCTTGACCGTAATCGACGTCAACTCCGGGCGTTTCACCAGCTCGCGCACGCAGGCGGAAACTGTCCGGCGCACCAATCTGGAAGCCGCCCAGGAAATACCGCGGCAGCTGCGCCTCCGCAACATCGGCGGCATGGTGATTGTCGACTTTATCGATATGGATAGCCGCAAAGACCAGCAACAAGTGCTCGAGGCATTTCAGCGCTCACTGGAGGAGGACAGAGCCAAACCACAGATCGGCCAGCTCTCCGATCTCGGTCTGGTCGAGTTGACCAGGCGGCGGCAGGGCCAGAGCCTGCGCGAGCTCTTCACGGTGCACTGCCCGACCTGCGCTGGGTTGGCAGTGGTGCCCACTCTCGAGCTGGGCACTGCCGAAGGCAAGCGCCTGATCTCTGTGCGCCCGAGAGAAGACGAAGCCCCGCTCAAAGGCAGACAGTCGCGCCGGCAGGTACGCGGGCAGGGTTCGGCTTTGCGAGCTGCCAGTGTGAGCTCTGGTCGCATTCAATCAACTGTCCACACCAGC
>Ga0066388_100002335_pt1 | contig 11512 bp, 12 predicted proteins | sample PanSoiMetaGPlot6_FD_64539 | JGI IMG/M metagenome (GOLD analysis project Ga0066388, IMG submission 64539) | Tropical forest soil microbial communities from Panama analyzed to predict greenhouse gas emissions - Panama Soil - Plot 6 (Hybrid Assembly) | ecosystem: Environmental > Terrestrial >... | reverse complement strand
GGAAGATAGGCCAACGCGAACAAGAAAAGCGCGATCCCCACCGGAATCACCCAATCGAAATAGAAGAGACCGCCAGTCTCGAAGAGGCCGGTCAAGTTCTCGTGGAAGCCCACTGCCTCGTCCACCGAGATATAGAAAAAGATGAGGGCGAGGCCCCACCAGTGCCACCGATACGGCGCCTTCGACCATGACGCCTCCGCGGAGATCACCGCGAGAGTCACGCCGCACAGGAACAAAAGGGATGAGGCGTACCAGGTCGGGATATTTCCTTCCTCGCTTAAGGAAAAAAGTCCGACGAACGTCTCGCTCGTCGGGGAGGGCGCGAGGGCCTGCCAAAGCTCCGCCGCGAGACCGAAGGCCCCCAGAATGGCGATGGCGGAAATCAAAACAGGCTTCAGACGCAAAAGAACCTCTTTTTTCCTTCAGAAAATGACGAGAAATCATGAACAAAGTCACAGGTAATTTGCATTTTTTTGTGTCTGAAACTAAGGTCCTGCGTCACACAGGGGTACTTAAGATTTATCCGAACCCTATCAAGGGATCGCGAGATGCGAATAAGAATAGGAGCTTCTTCATGAAAGTCTTCTTAAAAATGACGCTGGCCTTGTTGATCATGTCTTGTGTGACCGTCAGCGCGAGGGCGGATGTAAACATCAACCTCTTAAACCTCAACTCGCCGGCCTCGCAAAGGCTTCAACAGACCTACGCCAACGCCTACGGTTTCGCCCCCACCCAGGTGGCCCCGGTGATGGTGGCGCCGGCCATGGAGGTCCCCACGATCCTGCAGATCGCCAAAAATGCGGGGACCATGCCCATCGCCATCTGGGGACTTCGCAAGATGGGGATGAGCTATTCCGACATCCTGCAGATGTACACGCTGCCCCCGTCGGTTCTTGTGACCCCAGACGTTCAGTACGAACGCTACGGCATGACCAAGGTGGCGAACGAATATAAGCGATATGGCAACCAATGGCCACGGACGGCCGTTGTGCAAGATCCTGACATCATCCGATTGGGACAGATCAACCTCTTGACCACTCGCCTCAGAGTTCCCTCGGTAAGCCTCGTCGCCCTTCCCGCCGAGCCCGTCGTCTTCACGCAGGTGGTCTTGAACCCGTGGGGCTATCCCACGTTCATCCTCCCTCCCGGACAGGTCCGGCCCGTTTTGATCGTCGACGAGCCGATCAAAATAAAACAGAAAAAATATAAGCACAAAAAATGGAAGTGGAGAGGACGAGGAGAGAACGAGCAATAGTTTTCTCATGAGAAAGATGAGGTCATGCCCTCCCTTTCACAAAAAGAGCGTCAAGACCGTCTTGTAGAACTCTTCCACGGGGCACCGATCGCCAAAACGACGGGAATGCGTCTTCATTACAACAATGCCGGCCAAGCCGTTTTTGAGATGCCGTACAACGCGGGTTTCGATCATGCCCTGCACCAAGTTCACGGCGGTTTGATCGCCACCATGATCGATAATGCGGGTTGGTTCACCGTCGCGCCCCGATTCGAGCATTGGATTGCGACGGTCGAGTTCAGCACACGACTTCATGAACCCGTGGAAAAAGAGACTCTCATCTCTTCAGGACGGATTATACGGCTCGGCAAGCGTCTGGCCTCTTGTGAGGTCGAGGTCAAAACCCCTCAAGGCCGCCTGATCGCCACGGGGGCAGGAACCTTCACGGTCACTTCCGTTCCTTTCGCATAATTCCTCCCGGAAAGGCCTTGGGTCCCCCGATCTCAATGGAAACTTCCTAAAGCCTGCGAATGGATCGGACTGGCTTGAGAGGCCTTATTTTCTGCAAACGCAAGCTCCTTCACTTTTGAATAAATTGTCGGGGACTTATCATTCAAAAAATTCAAATCGTTTTTCCTCTATTTTAAAAAGATAGCTTATTTCAAACTGTTAGAGAGTGGCCTTTCTGGCATCTCCTTTGCTTTTTATTAAAAGTGGAGGACCGATTTGTCAGAGCGCGTTCCCAATAAATCCCAGTGGGAGAAGCTGGACGCCTTATTAGACGAGGCCTGTGAAATTCTTCCTTTTTCTTCCGAAGGGAAATCTTTGGAAAAAGCCTTCCAATGGGGACTCTTCCCCGGTCGGGAGGTTTTCGATCGATCCCTTTCTTGGTCGCGGCGCTTCGACCGGTCCGAGTCCTTTTCTCCCGTCGGCCCGCCGCGCGCCGAGGAGCCTCACAAAACCATTTTGACCTTGATCTCCTTGCCACCGGAGGCGGAGGCGCCGAAGGCGTTTACCGTTGGAATGAGCGAGCGGGAATATGTCGCCCTTTCGGAAATCAACGATCCCGTCGGCTCGACTCTATTGCAGGACGGCCTCAAGCGCTGCCTACCGGAAGAACCCGAGCTCAGTGCCCAGACTTCGGACATCGCGACGGCCCGCCAAACCTTCATCGAGAATCTCGCGCTGAATATCGTCAATCCTCTGGCGATGGACCACTTCATGGCGATCATGGAGGGTCTGCTGGCCGACGAAGACGACCCCGGCAAGTGGCAGGAACTCTACGACGAGCATTTTGGGTGGTCGGAGGAGGACCTGGCCGAACTGGACGAATACGATTTTGCCTTTGAGGATGCCCTCGCCCAAAGTGTCGCGGGTGATGTATCGGTGTCCGACCTCGTTTCCAACGATCCCCAGGCGTCCGGATACATCGCGGGCCTCATCTTGAGGGCGGAATCGCTCTACGGCGTCCAAGATTCGGACTTTGTCGAGGAATACAAAGAATACGTCGAGCTGACCCTCAACACCCTCGCATCCAAAAACAACCTCAACGGGATCGTCGCCCTTGAAGATCATCTGCGAACCCCGGAGGACTATCACAAAAAAGGATTTCTCAACCTGCCCGAGAGGCCGGACAAGGCCCTGAGTGGACGCGAGTTCATGCGGGACGTCTTGGGCATCGACCTCGCGGAGTTCAAAAAAAATCCCCGCCAACTGGGTTCGCTCTCCAAGACCGAGCGGGAGAACGCCATCCTCGAGCAGATCGAGCTCGGCAACGTCCCCAATTTCTTAAGAAGGCCCAAGGCGGTCATCATCAAGGGTCCGGACGGCGGAGAGGTGAAGACCTACGTGATGCCCGACTATATCGCCGTAGGCTCCGACGACGATTTCGTCCGTGTGCCCTTGTCTCCGCTCGTCGCCCAGGCCCTTGCGCGCCGGTACGGCTTGAATCTTCCCACCAAGACGATCGTCGAGGAGACTTATCTTCAAGCGGGAAAACGCGTCGTCGGCCCTTCTTATACTCACGCGGACGAGTTCGAGGAAAACTCCGCCTATCTCGATTCGGCGGGCTTTTACCTACGCCACAGCGAAGATATTCAGAGCCAACTCGAAGGGGTGGAGCCCGGCACGCTGGTGGCAGGAGGGAAAAAGGAGCTCGTCGTCTCCCCCTTCGTTTCGGTGAGATTCGCCGGAGGCCGGGCCGACGAGTCGATCGATTTCTACGGCCTCTACGATGAGGGCGGAATCCCGGTCCAGCGAACGCCGGGACACGGACGGGAGGCCGGATACCGACACACCGAATACGCCCTCGGCGTGCGTTTCGTCAGCCCGATGATCGTCGTACGCGACGGTTCCGGAAGAAGAACGGTGATGACGATGACTGAGGCCCTGAAAGACCCGGATATCGCCAAGATCTTTAGCCGCCTGGAGCGGACGGAAACGCTGCCGAACCTAAGATCCCCCGCCCTCGACGGACCTTTCGACGCCTCCACCGCCTACGGCCAAAAGTTTCCGAAGGGACTTAAAGAGCCGCGGGGTCCAAAGCCCGAGTGATCGGTCTTTCCTCAACTTGACAGCCTTGCCACGGGTCCGTAGCATTGAATCACTCAATCCGTTTTCCCAATAACTTCTAAACCTTTCCTGGGAGGAATCATGCGACGAACAAGTCTGATTTTTATTCTCCTTTTGATCACGGCTTTTCCCCTCTCCGCCCGCGCCGACTTGATCTGGAGCGACGCGTACAAGAACCCGATGTCGAGCTGGGGTGCTTATATGTACGACCAGAACGTCAAGCGCCACCTCCGCGAACGCGCCTCAAAGCCCGCGGGTGGAGGCCAAGCGGCGGCGACCCCGGCCAGCCCGGCCAACCCGAGCGCCCCGATCAGCGCGACGGATTTCCGCCGCGACCCGAACGGAAAAGACGTCGTCGCGCAATTCATCGCGCAGACGGGTCTGCCCGCGGCGGACGGCCAGAAGCTCGCGACCACGCTGCGCTCCACGATGACACAGCTTGGCGCCGCCGGCCGCAGGGACAATATCGCGACCGCCATGACGCTCTTGATCGGATTGTCCTACGGCGTGCTCGAGAAGCCCGGCTTCGACCCGAGCCGCTCCGACGATCTCATCCCGGCGGTCAACGACGCCCTCGCCGCCTCGCCGCAGTTCAAGAGTCTTAGCGCGGCGGATCGCCAGAACATGTACGACTCGCTCCTGCTTTCGGCCGCCGTGATCGCCGTCGTTCATCAGTCGGGCGACCGGAACGCCAGCAAGTCGATCGCTCAGCAGACTCTGCAACAGATGGGGCTGTAATATTTTTTCAAAATCGGTCGGCGGTCAGTAAAAGACACTCATTTGCTGCTCTCCCTTGGATAAACGACCTTTCTCCCCTTTACTCGGGCGAAGGCCGTGAGGGAATGGGGCTTTGGTTTCTTCCCGTTCAGCATGTGGCGGACCTTGACCCGCCTTTGGAGCAAGGCGTCCGCGATCAGTGACCGGTGGCAACGCCAAGGAACCGCCTCCGCGCACATCACGGTGCTCGGTTTCTCCCGAGCCAATTCCATGAGCGTCTTCAGATTTTCCTCGAAGGCCTCGCTCTGCATGTAATCGGCGAAACCGCGGAAGGAGGTGTTCCTCCAGCCCAAGTTGACGGAGTCTTTCCGGGGCTTTCGGAGGCCACCCAGTCCCGGCATGTGGCGATACTCGATCCCTTCCCTCTCCAGCGCGGGCGAAAGATTTTCCTGATTGAAATGGGGAAAGCGTTTCGACCCCGGCAGGGTTCTGATATCCACCAGGCGCTCGATGCCATGGACCTTGAGCAAGGAGACAAACTCCTCCAGGGAACGGGTCGAGTGGCCCACCGTCCAAAGGGAAAGGGATGGATTTTTGCGGCGCGAAGCCACGATCAAATTCGGCGCTCGGGCTTATTTTTCATTTTCTTCGGTATGTCCGCCCTTCGTTCTTTTCTTCCATCGAGGAATTCCCAAGAAAAGTCCTGTCGCCAGACTTAAGAAGCCCCAGGCCTGGGAGCCGGTCGGCATCAGGCTACAGTGGCACCCCCCAGTCTGAGGAGGAGGTTGCGGTGGTGGAGGAGGCGGCGGGACTTGTTTTTCCACAACCACTGGCCTTGGAGGAGGCTGGACCACGATCACGGGAGGCGGCGGCTGATTGGTCACCTCGATCTGCCCCGCCGGCGTCCCCACCCGCACATCCACATTGGGTTTTTGATCGGCCCTCCCGACAAGCGGCCAAGACGCAAACAAAAGGACCCATAATAGATTGAATTTCTTCATATGTGACCTCCATCCGTAATCCCGCCCTCGAACGACAACGATAAAGCGTGCGACCTCTTTCGACAATCAGGGGAGAACCGGGTTTTACGGTGGGGGATTTCCTGAGTGGGGGAAAGGGAGAAAGAAGTTTAATTGTTACAGAAGGTTACAACTTCCTCCGTCTGAGACGTTTAAAGAAAGTAGGGCCCTCCGGGCGAGGAGAAAAGGTATTTTAAAAAAACAACTTTTGGTCCCTGTCTCCGATCTTTTCCCAAGAAGATGGGAGCCTCTTTTCTCGATAGTGGTGGGTTTTTCGCGGCGGCCGGGTGCGCCACCGGATTTCTTTGGAGCGTCTTGGCCGGGGATGCCAAGCTTTCCACGGCGAAAGGATGGGCCCGGGCGACCTTAGGGTGCGCGGGAAGCGCCGTGAACGGCCTCGGAATTTACACACTGACCGATCATTTCACCCACGATCAAGATCTCGCCCGAAACTTAACCTTAGGCTGGTTCGGGGCCCAGTCGGCCGCCGGATTCACCAACTGGCTCGGCCGGCGCAATCACTGGGAGGATCGGCCTGCTTACAATGCGGTGTCCATTCCATTGAATTTCGCCGCTAGCCCCGTGATCTCCTCGGTGGGGCTTCTTTGGGCCGGTGTCGGAGAAGCGGCGGTCGGATTCCATGGAGAGGTGCACGCCTTCGGAGGGATGCTCGTCTTCGATCATCGGCTCTGCATCCAGGATGCGATGAACCTGGGGGCGACGGGTCACTGCTTTTCTTCCAAATACCTTCAAACGTCTCTTCACGAAATGGGACACCAAGTGCAAGTGTCGATCTTGGGAGATTTAGGAACTCTGGGCACCTTCGCCGGCGATATCTTATTTCGAACTTTCACCTTACGCTGGAAGACCCTCGGGCAAAGCCCGGGTCTCTTAACCCTCGAGCCATGGGCGGATGATTATTCCGAAGTGAATCCAAAAAAATAAAACCTCCGGGTCTTTAGGCTTTTCCTCTATTTCGGGGTAGGGTTCGGGAGAAAGGGATTCGTCTTTCAATTGAATTGGTGATCCAGAGAAAAACTTTATTTTCGACCCCCGTGAAATGAAAACCGCCTTAAGGTTTTACTCTTCTTAACTTCATTATACCGCTGTTTCATTCGAATCTAAAAAAACGATTTCATAGACTTGTCGCCGCGAATGCAAGGGAGCTAAAATTTTCTCGATCTTCATTATTCAATCCTGCGCACCGGGAGGGGAATGATGAAAACAAAAAGGGTCCTTCCAATTTATCTTTCTCTCTTCTTCCTCCTCATGAACTCCTTCCATTCTTGGAGTCATGCTTCGGATCAAAGACAAAATAGGAATGATCCCGTCGGCACTCTCGTCCAAACGACGGGAGGTCTTGTACAAGGTACACTCAAGGATCGGGTTTATGTCTTCCGGGGGATCCCCTATGCGGCGCCTCCCGTTGCCGAACGGCGCTGGAAGCCGCCATCTCCTGTCCAGCCATGGGATGACACTCGCGATGTTTCAGGCCCCGCCTCTCCCTGCGCCCAGGCCCAATTCAATGGAGATGGTTCTATACAAGTGGTCGGCAGCGAAGATTGCCTGACCTTGGATGTTACGATCCCGGTCTCGACCAGCTTGAGCTCGAAATGGCCCGTGATGGTTTATCTCCATGGCGGCGGCAATCGGACCGGGGCACCTCCCGACGACGCCTCCTCTTTCGTGAATCAAGGGGTCATCGTGGTCGGTGTGAGAAGTCGCCTCGACGTCTTTGGCTTCCTGGGACTTCCCGAACTAAGTGCGGAAGGCGGAGGAAGCTCGGCCAACTACGCGCTTCTCGATCAGATCGAGGCCTTGCACTGGGTTCAGGAAAACATCCGCAACTTTGGAGGAAACCCGAACCGTGTGATGATCTTCGGCACATCCTCCGGCTCCTTCAATGTCACCGCCTTAATGAGTTCGCCTCTGACGACGGGCCTCTTTGGGGCTGCCGCCATCGAGACGACGGTCCGCATGAACGTGACCCTCGCGGACGTGGAAACCCAAGGAACCCGATTCACGGAGGAAGTCGGTTGCGCCGAGACGCCGGACGTTTTGGCCTGCCTCCGGTCCCTGTCCCCCGCGACCTTGCTGAGCCATCCCGTTTTTAACAGCAACTTGTTCGCCTACTTACCGGTGATCGACGGTACCGTTTTACCGGCTTCTCCTTTGGAACTCTTGCGAGCCCATGGAAGTGCGCCGCTCATGATCGGATCGGATCGCGAAGAGGCGGCGAGTTTCGCGGATCTCCCCTTCGACTTAAGCGCGGAATTCGCCCGCGCCCTGGTCTTCGGCATCGTTGGTCCTGAGATCGGTGCTATTTTGGTCGATGTCCTCTATCCCTTCGCGGCTTATCCTTCCCCCTATCGAGCCGTGATCACCGCCCTCACGGACAATCTCTTCACATGCCCGACCCGTCAGGTGGCACTCGCCGCCGCCTCGTTTTCGGACGGCAATGAAATAGAGAACGATCAAGATGGGGAAGACGCTGAAGTAAGCGGCAAGGTTTGGCGTTGGCTGATGACCTATTCCTTCGATCCGAGGGGCGCCTTTCACTCGATTCATTTTCCATTCTTGTGGAAAGATTTTGGACCCTTCACACCCAGCCCTGAGGAAGCCGCCTTATCGGATGAGATGATTGCTTACTGGACTAATTTCGCGAAGAAAACAAACCCCAACGGAAAAGGCCTTACTTTTTGGCCCCGTTATCATCCGAATTCGGAAAAATTTCTCCAATTGGACCTCCAAATTCAGCCGCAGGCGGCTTATCATGTCCCGCAGTGCGATTTTTTTGACCAGCTTCCCCCTTTGCCATTTTAGATCAAGGATTCTTTATCGCTACTCCTAGCTTTTCGACGTTTGGCTGGATTGGTCTCTCAATTTCTTCAGGGCCGAGCGCAGCAAGACGTTAAGCCTGTCTTGGTGGACCAGGATCCAAAGGTACAGAAGGGCGTAGCCCAAGGCCCCCGCCACGATGATCTCCAGCTTGGAAAGCCAGAGTCCGATCCCCACCACCACGAAACAAGGAAGTAAAAGAGACAGGCCATAAAAAAGATGGTCTCGACGGCCCGAGGATTCGATGCGCTTGAGAATTTTCTCTTCTTCGACGGTCAGTGATTCCATAGAGGCTTCCTCCCCGGTCTTTAGCGGATGGCCTGGCTTGTCATGAGGATGGTTTTCGCCGAGGCCTCCGGCTTTTTTTGGCAAGCGGGAAAATGGGCTGCCTCGGAGGCGGGATAAATGGTCAAGACAAGATTCGGATCTTTGGGGTGGGAGAAGGTGGACGAGCCATGATCTCCCGCCTTCGACTTGGCCTGCATCTTTTGTTCGAAGAAACCGACCACGGAGGCCGTATCCTCGGAAGAGGAGGCGCTTTTCCAATCGATGTGAAACGGGGTCCCGGAGACGTGCTCCGCACAAAGCGCCTGGGTCTTCGGATATTCCGGGAAGCTCTCCGAAGAATAGGCCGGTCCGGCCAGGGCGCAGATACAGAACAATACGGACGCGATAGAAATTTTATTCATGCGGGTTTTCCTCTCTTTTTGCCCCAAGTGCGCTGTTGTCTCCGGGTCTTTCCTTAGAGCATGTGTCCACCCGACACTTCAATGTCTTGAGCGGTGACCCAGCCGAAATCGTCGGACAGCAAATTGACAATAACCTTGCCGATATCATCCGGCTCACCAATTCTGCCGAAGACAGACTGCTCGGCCAAGGATTTGATGATCTCGGGATGTTTGTCGAGCACTCCGTCCCCAAAATTGCTGTGGGTCGGGCCGGGAGAAACCGCATTGACACGGATTTTACGGGGCGCGAGCTCTTTGGCGATGTAGCGGGTCCAAGCGGACAACGCGCTTTTTGAGGGCCCATAAGCGGAATATCCGACAAACACCCGCCGATTGGATGAGCTTGACGTGTTCACGATGGCCCCGCCGTCTTCCATGAATCGGACGAGTTGTTGCGTCAAGAAAACAGGTCCTTTGAAGTTCGTATTGAGAATTTTATCGAAGTATTCTTCGCTCATCTCGGTGAACATCATCGGGCCGCCGGTGCCACCATTGTTGACCAAGTAATCAAAGGTCGTTCTGTCCCAAATCTCCTTCAGGTTTTTTTTTACTTCTTGGACGAAAGCCTCGAAGCTCGATTTTTGACTTAAGTCCAACTTAAGCGGCACGGCTCGAATTCCCGCACTCTTCTCAATTTCCTTCACAACCGCTTCCGCCCTGTCTTTGTACGAATTGTATGTGAGAACGACGCCGATTCCCCGCTTTCCAAGCTCAAGGGCCGTCGCTTTCCCGATGCCGTTGCTTCCGCCGGTCACGATCGCGATTTTCATAAGATCAACCTTTGTTCTTTTACTCAAATGGAAACCGGGCGCTGGAAATTCAATTTCCTCCGTCCGAGAATTTGTGGGATCATGATACAACAGTTCTTAAGCACCGGACATTTTATTTAATCGTAGGGAGGGGCAATATGAGATCGATTCAAATTTCTTTGATCGGTTTAGGCGCACTCGTTGTCTTGGCCATGTCCCCTGCTTCTTTCGGCCAATACCGCGACATGTTGGGACAGCCATGGGCCTCCCCCCTTCAGGCCACCATGTCCACCATGATCTGGAATAAGATCAACCAGCATTCGATCACCGGCTCCTACGGGAAGCCGACAAAAGGAAGAGCGGCCACTTCCTCTACTTCATCCTCCGATCAGTACCCATCCACTCCTATTATCGACATTCCTTCCGACAAAAGCATTCCATTCAAATCCACAGGAACCCGGCTGATCCTGCAGGAAATGGTGGAGACCCTGGGCGGCACCCCTCAAGACAAGGTGGAGAACAAAGAATTGATCACAGGAATCATCGACAGATATGACGCCAATGCCAAGGCGATGGGTTACCCGAACGATCTGGCCTTGGCCCTCGTTTCTTATATCGACTTCAATAATTCGGTCTACAACGAGAAGCCCCTCCTGCCCTCCGAAAGAAAAATGGAGATGCGAAATATGCTGGCCGCGAACGCCGGCCAATTCAATCACCTCAGCGATCGGCAAAAACAAGAGACCTATGAATTTTTCGTCATGTGGGGCGGATTGACCCATTATTATTATGAAGATGCCAAAAGGAAAAAGAACGCCGAAGACTTGCAGACCTGCAAAATGCTCGCGGCGCGAAATCTGAAGGGCATCGGTATCGAGCCTTAAGAGTCCCCCAGGACTTTTCGCGAGGCGAATTAAAATACAAAAATATCAATAATTATAAGCGGTTCCATTTCCTCCGTCTGAGGTTTTTTTCGAGGTTTTTTAAGGCCTTAGAAGGAACTCCCGGGTTAATTTTCCTTGCCATGCCCCGAAAAGGGGTGTCTAAGAATCTCCAACCCCCGTCCCAATAAACCGGTTATTTTTCAGTCGATAGAATTGTCATTCAAAGGAGAAATCTGTGCGCTTCATACGCCCTTTTAACAGTCGCGCGAACTCGTGCGCTTTCTTCATTTTACTGACCTTAAGCTTCACGGCCCTCCCGGCCTTCGCGGCGGGTTCGCTCATCATCAGCGAATTCCGCCTCTGCGGCCCCGGCGGCGCGGGCTGCACGACCACCGGAGCGACCAACGAATTCATCGAGATCTACAACGATAGTAATTCCGATCATACGGTATCGGCCAGCAGCGGCAGCGGCTACGGCCTGGCCGCCTCGGATGGCGTCACCCGATGCACTATTCCGAACGGTACGGTCATTCCGGCGTTCGGCCATTACCTCTGTGCCAACAGTGGAGGCTATGGATTGGCCTCGTACCCCGCCGGCAACGGCACAACCGCCACCGCCGACGCCACCTATACCACCGATATTCCCCTCAACGCAGGCATTGCCTTGTTCAACAACGACACGGGCGGAGGAAGTTACAGCCTGGCGAACCGTTTCGACGCCGTGGGTTCGACCTCGGAAGCGAATACCTTATATAAGGAAGGAACCGGATAT
>Ga0066388_100002334_pt1 | contig 11512 bp, 6 predicted proteins | sample PanSoiMetaGPlot6_FD_64539 | JGI IMG/M metagenome (GOLD analysis project Ga0066388, IMG submission 64539) | Tropical forest soil microbial communities from Panama analyzed to predict greenhouse gas emissions - Panama Soil - Plot 6 (Hybrid Assembly) | ecosystem: Environmental > Terrestrial > Soil... | reverse complement strand
CGACGATGTTCGCAGCTGGTCCGTTCGGCGTCTTTGGGAGTGGTCGCGGAGGGGACGCTCGAAGCGCTACTCAGCGAAGGACGGTCGTCAGCCCCGCCGACGCCGCCCAAGGGCTAACCTCACGCTAAAATTTGGGTCCATGCGGACCCGCGCTCGCGTTCTCCTCCTGCTGCTGCTCGTCGCACCCCTTGCGGCGGCCGACCTGCCGACGCCCGAGTCTGTTTTCGGCTTCAAACCCGGCGCCGACTACAAGCTCGCCACCTACGATCAGTCGATTGAGTACTTCAAGAAAGTTGCAGCCTCGACCAGATACGTCAGGCTCATGGACGCCGGCAAGACATCGCAGGGGCGGACGATGTACTACGCGTTGGTGTCGTCGCCCGACAACTTGGCGAAGATCGATCGCTACAGGGAGATCGCGCGGCGGCTCGCCCACCCGCAGGGACTGAGCGACGCCGACGCCCGTCAACTGGCGCGGGAGGGCCGCGCACTCGTGCACATCGATGGCGGCTTGCATTCGACGGAGGTGGCAGGCCCGCAGCATACGCCGCTGCTCCTGCACAACCTGGTGAGCCGCGCGAACGATCCGGAGGTCAAATTCATCCTCGACAACGTCGTGCTCATGCTGTGGCCGACCATCAATCCCGACGGCCAGCAGATGGTCGCCGAGTGGTACATGGGAAATGTCGGCACGCCGTATGAGCTGTCTGGGGTGCCGCGTCTGTACCAGGAGTACGTCGGACACGACAACAACCGCGATGCGTACATGCTCAACATGATCGAGTCGCGGACGCTCGAGCACACCTGGCGGCAATGGGAGCCGCAGATCATTTACGTGCACCATCAGTCAGGACCCTTCCCCACCCGTATCTGGCTCCCGCCCTTCTCCGAACCGGTCGGCATCGCCGCTCCCTACGTCATCTCGCGCGAAGTCAACATGATCGGCATGGCGATCGCGAAGGGCCTCGAGGAGCGTGGACAGGTGGGCGCGACGCACATGGGCACGGCGTTCGACGCGTGGTATCCGGGCTACGTCGACTACGCGCCAATCTTCAAGAACATCGCCGCCTTCTGGACGGAGACGGCGCTCTATCAGTACGCGACGCCGCGTCAGTACACGCTGGACGATTTTCCGCCGAACATGCGCGACCTGCGCCCGCAGAGCCTCTACTCGAGCCCGTGGCCGCCCGGATGGTGGCGGCTGCGCGATGCCGTCGAGTACATGGAAACGGCGTCGTTCTCGGTGCTCGAGTACGCCGCCAAATACAAGGAGTCTCTGCTGCTCGATCGGTACAAAGCTGGGCGGGATCAGATCGCGCTCGGCGCGAAACAAGCGCCATTCGCGTATCTGGTCCCGCAGCGCCAGCGCGACCCGGTCGCAGCCGTCGAGCTGTTGCGCCGACTCGCGTTTGGCGGCGTCCGCGTCTATCAGCTCACGGCTCCGGCGACGGTGGATGCGCGTGCGTACGAACCTGGAACATGGGTCATTCCCACGGACCAGGAATTCGCGGCGATGGCGCGCGAGGTGCTCGACGTCCAGCATTATCCCGACCTGCGCCAGTATCCAGGCGGACCACCGGAACGTCCCTACGACGCCGCCGCATGGACGCTTCCACTGCAGATGGGTGTGGAAGTCGTCGCTGCCGCCGCTCCGCTCCCTGAAGCGGTTCGCCGAACCTGGAAGCTCGTCGGCGCGATGCCGGAGATGAGAGTGAAGCTTTCGCCGTACGAGCCTTCACCGACCGCCGACGCGGCGCTCTTCGACAGCGTGCCAGGTCTCGGCTTCAACTCGGATCCCGCGGCGTCTTCGATCCTCCCGCCGGCTGGCGCCGCTCGCGGATCCGGACCGGTCCTCATCGTCGATCCTGCACAGAACAACGCGTTCCGCGCGCTGAATCGCGCGTGGCAGCAGGGTGCGACGGTTGCCCGGGCTGGGAACACGTTCGCGATCGGAGGCTTGTCGCCCGACGCTCAAGACAGGCTCGTCTCAGATCTCGCCCTGCAAGCCGAGCGCTCTTCCATGCCGGCAGGCGCCGTTCCGATCGCGCGCGCACGAATCGGCGTCTACCAGCCGTGGACCACGAGCATGGACGAAGGGTGGACGCGGTGGGTCCTCGAGCAGTACGGATTCCCGTTCACGCTGATCCACCCCGAAGACTTCAAGTCCCAGCTCGCCGACAAGATCGACGTCCTCATCCTCGCGGACGATGCACGCGTGCCGATCGCGGGCGCGCCAGCCGGCGGCCGTGGAGGCCGAGGGGGCGGCGCCGTCCGGCCCGAACTCGCGTATCAGCTGACCCCGGAGGATGTGCAGCGCCTCGAGCAGTTCGTCCGCGGCGGCGGCTCGCTGGTGTGCTTGAGCAACGCGAGCACGTTCGCCATCCAGCAACTGAAGCTCCCCGTCCGAAATGTGGTGGCGGGCCTGCGTCCCGACGAATTCTTCCTCCGCGGATCCATCGTCGAAGTGGAGGTGGATACGCAGCATCCGGTCATGGCGGGTATGGCGGCGAAGTCTGCGGTATTCGTCGACACGAGCCCCGTGTTCGAAACCGAACCAGACTTCACGGGCGTCGTCCTGGCCAGGTATCAGGAGTCGGGGTCGCCGCTGCGATCCGGGTACTTGATCGGCGAGACATATCTGAACGGGCGCGCCGCCGCACTGGACGTACGCGTGGGCGACGGTCACGTCGTGCTGTTGGGCTTCCGTCCGCAATGGCGCGGTCAGCCGTTTGGAACGTTCCGCGTCTTGTTCAACGCCGCGCTGTACGCGCGGTAAAGCGCTCGGGGAGCCGCGCTACACTTGACTTATGTTGTACCGCATTGTTTTCATCGCAGCGATCTCGGTCCCACTCATCGCTCAGCAACCGTCGGCCACCGAGACGCCCCTGGTCGAGCGCGTCGGCGATACCGGCTTCATTCAACTCCAGGCGAACAGCTTCTCTTCGCTCGACACACGACAGCAGGCGCTCGGCTATTTGCTCACGCAGGCGGCGATCGCGATCGACCCCATCGTCTACGACCAGTTGTCGCAGTACGGCATCCGCCAGAAGCGGCTATTGGAAGAGATCATGGGCCACACTCAGGGCATTCCTGCCGCGCCGCTCGGCAAGATCCGGCAGTACGCGCTGCTCTTCTGGGCCAACCGCGGGAACCATAACGAGAACACGTCGCAGAAGTTCCTGCCCACCTTCACGGCCGACGAACTGAAAGAGGCGGCGCTGCAGACGCAGCGCAATGGCGGCTTCAAGGCGGGCTACGCAGACCTGCCGCCGCTTGCCACGCCCGAGGCGCTGCAGCGCGAACTGGACGCGCTGCGCCCATCGATCTTCGATCCGAACGTCGAGCCCACCACAACGGCGAAGACGCCTCCGGCGGGCCAGGACATTATTCAGGCGAGCTCGAACACGTTCTATCGCGCCGTGACCCTGCAGGATCTGAAGTCGTTTACCGAGCGCTATCCGCTGAATTCGCGCGTCGTGAAGGGTGCGGACGGCACGATCCGCGAAGAGGTGTATCGAGCGGGGACGCCCGACGGCAGCGTGCCGCCAGGCCTCTACGCCACGTACCTGAAGAAGGCGATCGAGTTCCTCGACAAGGCGCGAGCCGTCGCCGACCCGCCTCAGGCGAAGGTGATCGGCGATCTGATCCGCTACTACCAGTCGGGCGACCCGAAGGACTGGCTGCAGTTCGGCGCTGGGTGGGTACGTAACGACGCGACGGTCGATTTCACCAATGGCTTCATCGAGGTCTATCGCGACGCGCGCGGTGGAAAGGGCAGCGCGGAAAGCTTCGTGTCGATTACCGACCGCAAAGTCACGGACGCGATGACGAAGCTCGCGCAGAACGCGGCGCTCTTCGAGCAGGCCGCGCCATGGGATCCCAAGTACCGCAAGCAGACATTCCAGCCGCCAGTTGTTAAAGCTATAGAGGTTTTGATCGAAACCGGCGACTTCCACGTCACGACGATCGGGGTGAACCTGCCGAACGAGAACGAAATCCGTGAAAAGGATGGATCGAAGAACTTCCTCCTCCCCGGGAGCAGCCACGCCATCTCGGCGGCTAGTTCCGGGCGCGTGTTGCAGGAGTACGCCGCCTCGCCCGAGGAGGTCGCGCGAGTGACGAAGTACGGCGAGGAAGCCGAAGACCTCATGACCGCCATGCACGAAGTGATCGGTCATGGCTCCGGCAAGCTGAGCGATCGCCTCAAGGGAGGCGCCGAGCCGTACTTGAAGGAGTACTTCTCGACGCTCGAAGAGGCGCGGGCCGACCTGATGGCGCTCTGGAACGTGTGGGATCCGGAGCTGAAGAAACTGGGGCTGGTCTCCGATCAGGAAGCCGTCGCGCGGGCGATGTACGACAACGCCGCACGCGTTTCGCTCACGCAGCTGCGCCGCATCCCGCGAGGCACGACCATCGAGGAGGATCACGCGCGTGATCGCGCCCTCATCGCCAACTACATCAAGGACAAGACCGGCGGCATCGAGCAGATCACCGAGAACGGCAAGACGTATGTTCGCGTGAAGGATTACCAGAAGATGCGCGAGGGCGCCGGTATGCTGCTGCGAGAGCTGATGCGGATCAAGGCCGAAGGCGACTACGACGCCGTCAAGGCGCTGGTCGACAAGTACGGCGTGCATTTCGATCCAGCGCTTCGCGACCAGGTGATCGCGCGGTACAAGCAGCTCGACATCCCGACCTACTGGGCCGGCATCAATCCGGAGCTGACGGCGCAGTTCGACGACAAGGGGAACGTCACGAGCGTGCGCATCGCGTATCCACGCGACGCGGTGAAGCAGTACCTCGCTTACGGAGCGATGTACCGTCGATGAACAGCAACCGCAGAGATCGCAGAGTTTCCTTGAATGTTTCTGGGTGCTCTGCGGATTCTGCGGTTGCCTTTCAAGGCTGTTTCAGTTCGCCGTCCAGTTCCATGTAGACACGCTTCAGCGCCCCGGCGACGTTGTCGTTCTTTCGCGTCCACTCCGCAAACGGCCCGAGATCGGCCTTGGCCGGGGCCTCGTCCACCGGCACCTTCAGGTCGTGAAGGCGGCGCCCTTCGGCGACGACCCGTTCGAGCGCTGACCGGTAGGTGCGTTCCTCCTCCTTCAGAATCGCGGGGCTGTCGATGAATCCGTGCGCTGGCACGTACACGGCTGCTTCCATCTGCTCGGCTCGCTTCAAGGTCTCGAGCCACTCCGACGGATAGCCGTTTGCCATCGAGGGAAAGATCCGGTTCGAGAAGACCTCGCTCATGAACAGGATCTTCTCGCCCGGAAGGTAGACCTCGAGATCGCCGCCCGTGTGAGCGCGTCCGAGGAACAGCACGTGAACGTCAACCCCTCCGAGCGAGATCACCCGCCTGTCGGCGACCGTCTCGGCGGCCCGACCGATCCGCCGTTCGATCGCCGCCTTCGACGCCGGATGCACGATGAACGTCGCGGATTCTGGAAATGCGGAATCGCCGCCCGTGTGATCGCCGTGCTCGGATCCGACGATGACGTACCGGATGGGCTGCGGTGTGAGCGTCGCGATGTCGGCGACGAGGCGCTTCACGTTCTCGACGGTCCCCTGCCCTTCCGCGACCAGCACGCCGGCGCCGGAAGCGACGATGAGGTTGTTCGCGGTGACGATTCGTTTTGTCGGGTCGATCTGCTCGTAGGCGTAGACGTTGGCGGCCAGCTTCGTCATCCGCGGAAAATCGGCCGGCGTCAAGCCTCGAAGCGTGATGTCCGCGGTGCGCACAACCTCCGTCCCCTGTCCGGGGACGGAGGGTGCGGCGGTTGCGACGAGGACTAGTGCGGCAATGGACAGCGGTCGCATGCGGGAAGAGTATCATCTACACTCCAAGTCAACCGCTCGGAGGAGACATGCGGAAGCTGTTTGCGATCGCGCTATGCGGTCTTGCGGCGGGGACGTCGCCCTGGGCCAGAACTCAGGGGCCGCCGCCCGCACCCGCGCCGGCGACGACGACGGTGCCTGTCGACGATCCGGTCCAAATACTCGCCAGTCGGCTGGATCTGGAGCAATACAAGGCGACCGTCGAGGGGCTCACGCAGTTCGGGGACCGCCGTCAGGGCACCGATCGCAACCGCGCTGCTGTGGACTGGATCGAAGCGCAGCTCAAGAGTTACGGCTGCCCGACCGAGCGCATCAAGTACGAGTACAACCCGCCGCCGCAGACCGCCGGTCAAGGCCGCGGCCGTGGCCGTGGCGGATTGGCTCAGGGCGGCGGCCGGCCGCGGGGCATCCGCGCTCGAACCGGCGTCAATACCGATCCCAATATGCAGCCCGACGAAAAGCTGCGCGCGCTCAACATGCAGCCGACGACTCCTGGTCCGCGTGAAATGGTGTTCTGCACGAAGGTCGGCACCGCTCACCCGGACGAGATGTACATCGTCGGCGCCCATATGGACGGGCACGGCTGGGGCGAGGCCGCAAACGACGATGGATCCGGCACGGCGCTGGTGATGGAGCTCGCACGTGTGTTCAGCGCGCCCGATGTGCAGACCGAGCGGACGATCCGGTTCGCGCTGTGGAACAACGAGGAAACGGGATCGCAGGCCGCGCGCGCGTATATCGCACAGCGACAGCCGCTGCAAGGCAAGGAAGATCCGCCCGGATCGGGGAAGTATCCAGAGGCCAAATGGCTGGGGATGATCCAGCACGACATGATGATGTTCGACCACGGCATGCCGCGCGAGGACGGCACGATGAGCAAGGAACAGCGGCCGGAAGCCGACGTCAACATCGAGTTCCAGGTGAATTCGAAGATGGCCGCCGAGAGCATGAAGCTCGCGTGGATTTTCCAGGTGGCGAACGAAAAGTACGCGACCGATTATCCGGCCAGCGTCGGCAGCCACATGACGAACACCGATTCGGGTCCTTTCCAGGATCTCATCCCGGCCATCAGCCTGCGTGAGAACGAACGCGGCACGCAGATCGGGAACGGGTGGGATCCGCAGTGGCACCAGCCGACCGACGTGTTCAGCACATACTCCGACAAGGATTTCCGCCTCGGCCTCAATGCGGCCCAGACAACTCTCGGCGCGATCGGCACGCTGACGGTCGCGACGATCAAGAAGTAACGGACATCCCATGAAGCGACTGTCTCTCCTGCTTGTCGCCGTTATCTCGGCCTTCGTGTTCGTCGAAGCGCAGACCGAGAAGCTCGACTACGCCACGATTGGCCGGATCCGCGACGAAGGGCTGAACCGGTCACAGGTGATGGATCACGTCTCCTGGCTGTCCGATGTCTACGGCCCGCGACTCACCGGCTCGCCCGCCATTCAGCAAGCCAGCGACTGGGTCATCAAGAAGGCCACGGAGTGGGGGCTGACCAACGCACACCGTGAACCGTGGAAATTCGGCAAGGGATGGTCGTTGGTCCGCTTCTCGGCGCACCTCATCGAACCGCAGGTTCAGCCGCTCATCGGCTTCCCGATCGAATGGAGCGCAGGGACCAAGGGCACGGTCACCGGCGACGTCGTCCGCGTGCAGATCGCAAACGACGCGGACTTCGCAAGGTACCGCGGAAAGCTCGCGGGCAAGATCGCCCTGACACAACCGGCACGCCAGGTGCGGCTCCTCGAAGGCCCCATCGTGTTGCGCATGGACGAGCGGTGGACTGCGGAAGCGGAGCAAACGCCCGTGCCGACACCCCGAGGCGGGCGTGGTGGCGCGCCCGACGATGACCAGGCGGGCGGGGCCCGCGGCAGCCAGGCGGCAGCGTTCCGGCAGAAGGTATCGGAGTTCATGGCGGCCGAGGGCGCCCTTGCGATTTTCGAGCGCGGCGCCGACAGCGACATGTCGGCAGGCGGCAGCGACCTGACATGGCAGCAGCAGCGACCCGACGGCGGCACGATCTTTCCCGCCGGCGCGGCACCGCGCGACGAGAACGCCGGCAAGGGCGTGCCGCGCGTCACTCTGGCGGTCGAGCACTACAACCGGATGATTCGAGTGCTCGACAAAGGACTGCCCGTCAAGGTGGAGCTCAACGTCGAGACCAGGTATTACGACGAGACCAGCATGAACGGCTTCAACACGATCGCCGATCTGCCGGGAACCGATCTGGCGTCAGAGGTCGTGTTGCTCGGCGCGCACTTCGATTCGCATCCATACGCGACCGGCGCCACCGACAACGCGACCGGCAGCGCGGCGATGATGGAAGCCATGCGCATCCTGAAAGCGATTGGCGTGAAGCCTCGCCGCACGATCCGGCTGGCGTTGTGGGGCGGCGAGGAACAGGGCCTTCTCGGATCCCGCGCGTACGTGCGCGAGCATCTGGCCGACATCGAGACGATGACCCTCAAGCCGGAGCACGCGAAGCTGGCGGCGTACTTCAATTCCGACAACGGAACGGGACGCGTGCGCGGGATCTGGATGCAGGGCAACCTCGCGGTCCGGCCGATTTTCGAGCAGTGGATCGCGCCGCTGCGCGACCTCGGCGTGACGGTTCTCTCGCCGAGACCAGTGACATCGACCGACCATCTCTCATTCGACAACGCCGGCGTTCCGGCCTTCCAGTTCGTCGTCGATCGCCTCGAGTACAATGCACGCACGCACCACTCGAATATGGACACGTTCGATCGCGTTCAGCGCGACGACATGATCCAGCAGGCCACGGTCATCGCGGTTTTCGCCTATAACGCGGCGATGCGCGACGAAAAGCTTCCGCGCAAGGCGCTTCCTGCCCCGCAGCGCGGCCGCAGCAACTTGCAGTGACGCGGCGCGATCACCCGGTTCCAAACGGCGCTACCCGATTTCACCTCATGCTGTCTTTGCGGCCTCGGCGCCTACTTCGGGCCCTGCGGGTGTGCGCGATCCTCGCGATCGCGGCGCCCACGACGGCGCAGGACTACGATCCGAACCTGCTCGCGACGTTCTCCATCATCGCGCGGACCCGGCCACGGGAGAGCTCGGCTTCGCCGTGCAGTCGAAGGCGTTCGCCGCGGGCAATCGCGCGGTGCACATCAAGGCCGGGGTCGGCGTCATCGCCCACCAGGCATCGGCAAATCCGATGTACGGCGAGATCGGCTTCGAGCTGCTGCGCGCCGGCTACACACCGCAGCAGGCGCTCGACACGATGCTGCGCAGCGACGAGGACCGCGACTCGCGTCAGGTCGCGATCCTGGACGTCCAGGGTCGGACGGCGAGTTGGGACGGCCCCGGCGCAAACGATTGGAAGGGGCACACGTGTGCGCCGACCTATTGCGCGCAGGGCAACATCCTCGTCGGTCCGGAAGTGGTCGACGCGCTGGCGAAATCATTTGAATCGTCAGCCGCCCGCCCGCTCGCCAGCCGCCTGATGGACGCGCTCGACGCGGCGCAGGCCGCCGGCGGCGACGCGCGGGGCATGCAGTCGGCCGCGCTGGTCGTCACCCGAGCGCTCGGCGGCGCCGGCGGATTCTCGGACCGCGTGATCGATATTCGGGTGGACGACAGCCGGACGCCGCTCGTCGATCTCCGGCGGCTGCTCAACCTCTATGAGGCCGGTCAGCTGATTACCGAAGCCAACCGGCATCTCGCGGCCGGAGACGCTCAAGCCGCGCTGCGGACGGCGCTCGCGGCCAAGGACAAGGTACCGGAGAACGACAACGCCTGGGTGGCGCTGGCGAACATTCACCTGAAAGCGGGCCGAAAGGCCGACGCGCTCGCCGCGATTGCCAAAGCGATTGACCTGAACGCGGCCAACAAACGTCAGATTCCGAAGAACCGCAATTTCGAATCGCTGCTGAACGACGAGGCGTTCAAGCGTCTCACGCGTCCGTAGATCTCAGCCTCGTCTCCCGCCCTCTCCATTTCAGAGTTCAGATTTCAGAGTTCAGATTGATGTTCGGATTTGATGACCAATCCACAACTCAACGATCGCAAAATCAAATCTGAAATCTGAACTCTGAAATCTGAACTGTCAGCGTGCCGCCGCTGTCCGGCCGACCTTGATGGCCTCGTCGGCATTGGGTCCCTGCGTCAGCAGCGCGAGGAAGCCTTCCTTCACGCGCTGTTCAGCGTCCTGGGCGGTGAACGTGAGCATGTCGACCAGCCTGGCGCGTTTCGCCTCCGTCAGCACCTGCTGCGTCCCCTTCTCGGCGCCTGCACGGTCGCCACCGAGCGCTTGCGCGAGGCTGCCAATACCGCAGGCAAGGATGCTGTAGCCCTTCAGGTCCGCGATACGGCCAGCCTGAGTGACCGCCGCGGGATCCTCGAGCATCAGCATCGCGATCTTGTCGCCGCGAGGGTTGGCGGGCGACCACACGTTGGCCTTGGCCTCTCGAAAGAAGGCGATAGCCTCGGTCGCCTGCTCAATTCCGGTGACATGCGGAATCGTTACGCCATCCGCGCCGAGATCGAACGCTTCCTTCACACGAGCCTTGGCTGCCGCCGCTCCGTCGGCGTCGATCGACGGGATGCGAACGATGAGCGCCTTCCGGCCGGCCGGTGCTGGCGCGCGAAGGCCTTCGGCGATGACGCGGACAGCGTCGGCGTCGTAGGCGCCTTCAAGGTTCAGGAAGACGAAGTCGTAGAGCGGGTTTGCCGCAAGCTTTTCACCGCCAGCCTTCGTGTACACGGCTCTGCGCGGCCCCTGGCCGCGCGGTCCCGGATTTTCGTTCGGCGCGTAGATGCCGAACGCTGTCTTGCCTCGTCCCCACAGGTCGAACAGGGCGACATCGGCAGGCGTGTCCCGCCGAAGGTCCCCGGGGTTGCGAGCGGAGGCCGACTGGCTTTGCGCCGGCGCGGCGCTTCGCCGACGCGCACGAATCGTCACCTTATAGCTGTTCTCGGCGTTCAAATTGATCAGCGAGACGAACGCGCGATTCTGGTAGGCGCCGATGGTGCCCGACTGCGACACGGCCGTGACGTCCCACTCCGCAGGCAGCAGCACCGTGTTGCGCAGCCCGCGGAGCGTGCGATCGAACACGAGCTCGCCGTTCACGATCTTGTAGCTCCCGTCGGCCACCGTGCCCGTCAGCTTGATGTGGGCGCTTTGCTTGTCATCGACGATCGGCACCTCGAGCTTGACGGTCGCTGCGTTCCCCTGCCTGGAGATGGCGAAGGGTTTGGCCGTGTCCAGATCGATCGCCTTCACATCCTGCATGGGGACGTAGCTCAACGTGTCGAGCGTCGCCGTGCTCCCCTTCCGATAGTCGCTGTAGATCTGTTCGACGCGAACGCGCCCGCGTTCAGGCGACTCGAGGTCGTACAGTGTCTTGATGTCGTCGAAGAACATGTCCGTGTCGCGACGCGGCGTGAAGCTCGCCGTCGTTTTCCGCGCGTGAATCGTCACGGGGTTGCTCTGCCCGCTCGGGTTCGCGAACGCCAGCTTCAACCGTCCGTCCGCGGTCGTCGTCACCTGCGCCGCCACATTCGACGAGATGAACGCAAAGCCCTTCGGCAGCAGAACGCCGAGGCGGTAGCCGCTCAAGCTCCGAACCCACACGATGTCGTCGCCATGCATCATGTAGGTGCGCGGGTCCTTGTAGGTCTTGTAGATCAGCACCCGGCCAACGCCGCCCTC
>Ga0066388_100002332_pt1 | contig 11516 bp, 12 predicted proteins | sample PanSoiMetaGPlot6_FD_64539 | JGI IMG/M metagenome (GOLD analysis project Ga0066388, IMG submission 64539) | Tropical forest soil microbial communities from Panama analyzed to predict greenhouse gas emissions - Panama Soil - Plot 6 (Hybrid Assembly) | ecosystem: Environmental > Terrestrial >... | reverse complement strand
GCTGCCGTGCCCGCTCCCGGAGCTTCCGCCGGAGCTCGACGGCCTGCGGATCGCCCACCTCTCGGACTTCCATCTGGGAGTGCCCTCCCGGGGCGTGACGGCGGTGGAGCGTGCCGTCGACTGGGTCGAGCGGCGGCAGCCGGACTTGACGCTCATCAGCGGCGATCTCCTCTCGCGCCGTTCCGGGGAGCCGCGGCTACGACGGCTGCTCGCCCGTCTGCCGCGCTGCTACACGGTGCTCGGGAACCACGACCTTGCGCTGAGCCGAGACCCGTTCTCACAGTCGATCGAGCGCTGGGACCTCCAGCCCGCGACGCTGTTGCGCGACGAGTCGCGGACGATCGAGCTCCGAGGTCGAACCGTCCAGATCGTCGGCGTCGACCCGCGCTCCTACCGCCGCGGGCTCGCCCGGCCGGCCCGGCTTGCCGACCGCGGGGCCGACCTGCGCATCCTCGTCTGCCACTTCCCGTATGTCGTCAACCGGCTCCCCGAAGGAGCCTTCCACCTCGTCCTCGCCGGCCACCTCCATGCGGGCCAGATCTGCGTGCCCTGGCCCCGCGGCCGGTTGCGGCTCGCGCACACGCGGTGGACGTACGTGCAGGGCCTGTACCCGCTGCCCGGCGGCGCGCTGCATGTTTCGGCCGGGCTCGGGACGACCTTCGTCCCGTTCCGCTTCCTCGCACGGCCGGAGGCGACGGAGCTCGTTCTAACATCAAGGCCGTGACAACACGGCTCGCCGGGCTCACGGGCGCGACGCTCGAGCAGATCGCGGGTGTCTGCCACGAGTGCGTGTGGTGGCAGTCGCGCACCGCGGGCCGCCGCGTGGACAAGGGCCGGTGGCTCGAGAAGGCCGAGACCGAGTTCGGCGCCTGGGGGACGGTGTACTACGACGACGACGGCCGGGTGCTCGGCTCAATGCAGTACGGGCCCGTCGAACTGTTCCCCCGCGCAGCGGAGCTCCCTGCGGGGCCGCCTTCGGACGACGCGATTCTGGTCACGTGCGCGTACCTGATCGACCGGACCAGCCCGTGGGTGCTCCAGTCGCTGTTCCTGGCCGTGATCGGCGAGGCGAAGGACAAGGGTGCGGCCGCGCTCGAGACCTTTGCGTACCGCTATCCCGAAGGGGAGTCGGACTACGAGCGGTTCCTCGTGCACCGGACGGTCTTCCCGCGCGACTTCCTCTCGGACTTCGGCTTCCGGACCGTTCGCCTGTCGGGTCAGGTCGAGCTCGTCCGGCTGGAGCTGGGTGGGCTCGTGCCCGTGCTCGAGGGGAAGCGGGCGCGGGTGCTACGGGCGCTGCGGGAGGCGTTCATGCCCGAGCCGGTGCTGGAGCCGCGAAGGCCCTAGCCCGGATAGGCGACGGCCCACGTGGCCCGGAGCGCCGACAGGGTCGTCACGAGCAGGCGAATCGGGTAGCCGGTCGCGAGCTTCAGCTCGGCCAGAAGCTTGTCGTTCGTCGGATCCGCGACCGCCACCGAAAGATGCCCGTCCGGATGGACGCGCAGCGGAATCGCACGCAGCTGCTCGGCCTGCTCACGGGTGAGCAGCTTGACCGCGCGCAAGTCGACGGAGGTCACGCCGATGTCGACGAACTCGACGCCGGCCTGGTCCGCGAGGACCCGCGCGACGTCGTCCTCGAAGCAGATCCGCAGCCGGACGAGCGCCTCGCCGAGCAGCTCGCCAGGCTTGCGTTCCTCGAGGGCGCGGTCGAGCTCCTCGTTGGTGACGAGGCCCTTCCGGAGCAGGAGCGCACCGAGGTGCGAGCGGGTCTCGTTGTCGAAAAACTGGTGGTCGAGGCGTGCAGGCCGCATCGAAGCCGTTATCGGGATTCTCCGTCCCTTACTTGAGTGAAAAACGGACTGCGACCTATCCGGCCCGAACCGGCTCGCGCGACAGCACGAGCTCGGCGATCTGGATGCCGTTCAGGGCCGCGCCCTTGCGGAGGTTGTCGCAGGCGAGGTGGAGCGAAAGGCCGTTCTCCGCGGCCGGGTCGCGGCGGATCCGGCCGACCAGCGCCTCGTCGCCGCCCGCTGCCTTGCCCGGAGTCGGAAAGTCGTTCAGGCGCACCGAGGGCGCGTTCGCGAGCACCTCGCGCGCCCGCTCCGGTGCCAGCGGCTGTTCCGTCTCGATCCAGATCGACTCCGCGTGCCCGACCGGCACGGGAACCCGGACGCACGTCGCGCTGACCGGCAGCCCGGGCAGCCCGAGGATCTTGCGCGCCTCCTCCCGGATCTTCTTCTCCTCGTCGAACTCCTCGCCGTCGAAGTCCCAGTCGACGGAGAGATCGTGCTCGCCCTGCGGCTCTTCGAGCAGCTGCTGGAGTCGCTGGGCGCCCTTGCCCGACGCCGACTGGTAGGTCGCGACCCGAACCGAGCGCAGCCCGGCCTCCTCTTGCAACGGCTTCAGCACGAGCGTGAGCGGGATCGTCGAGCAGTTCGGATTCGCGATCACGCCGTCGTGCTCGAGGGCGCGCTCGCCGTTCACCTCCGGCACGACCAGCGGAACACCGTCTTCAAGGCGGAACGCCTCGGACTTGTCAACGCAGAGCGCCCCGCCGCGCATCGCATGCGGAACGAGCTCGCGGCTCGCCGCGGACCCGACCGAGAAGAAGCACAGGTCGAACCCGGCGAGCGAGTGCGGAGTCGCCTCCTCAACTCGCCTTCCGCGCACCTCCCGCCCCGCTGACCGCGCCGACGCGAACAGCGACAAGTCGTCGAAGTCGCGCTCGAGCAGCAGGTCGACCATGACACCGCCCACGGCGCCGGTCGCGCCGACGACAGCGATCCTAGGCATCGCTTGCGATGCCTAGCTTCAGGGTGCGCGGCTCTGCCGGGCACCCGTCTGAAACGACCGGTCGAAACGTCAGCCGGCAGCGATCCACGCCACTAGGCATGCGCCCGCTCCGCCTCCGGGGCGTCGAGCTCGAACGCGTGGTGCAGGACGGCGACGGCCTTGTCCACCTGGTCGGTACGGATGTGGCACGCAATCTTGATCGGCGAGGTCGTCACGACCTCCGGCTCGATCCCGGCGTCGGCGAGCGTCTCGAACGCCTTCGCCGCGACTCCCGGGTGGCTCTTCATGCCTGCGCCGATCACGCTCACCTTGCCGAGGTCGTCTCGCGCGCTCCACTCGACCCCGAGCCCGTCGAGCACCTCGGTCGCGGCATCGCGGTCGTCGGCCGGCGCGGAGAAGATGATCTCGGGTCCGGTGCGCACGATCGTGTCGACGTTCACGCCGGCCGTGGCGAGCGCCGCGAAGAGTCGCGCTGGCGTCGTTCCGTCGACCCGGTAGAGCGTTTCCTCGAGCGTGTGGGTCACCCCGGAGATCAGCGCCTTCTCGAGCATCCGTTCGTCCTCCTCGCGAATCCAGGTGCCTTCCGCCGCCGAGAACGTCGAGCGGACGTGCAGCTTGACGCCATGGTTGCGGGCGACCTCCACCGAGCGTACCTGCAGCACCTTCGCGCCTGAGGCGGCCAGCTCGAGCATCTCCTCGTGGCTGACCGCGTGAAGCTTCCGGGCCTCCGGCACGAGCCGCGGGTCGGCGGTGAAGACGCCCTCGACGTCGGTGTAGATCTCGCAGACCTCGGCACCGAGCGCGGCGGCCAGCGCGACGGCTGTCGTGTCGGAGCCACCGCGCCCCAGCGTCGTGATGTCGAAGTCGGTCGAGACGCCCTGGAAGCCGGCGACGAGGACGATCTTGTCCTGGTCGAGGGCCTCGTGGATCCGGCGCGCGCGGACGTCGACGATCTTCGCGCGGCCGTGGACGGTGTCGGTGACGATCCCCGCCTGCGAGCCGGTCAGCGAGATCGCCTCCGCGCCGAGGTCGTGGATCGCCATCGCCGCCAGCGCGCACGAGATCCGCTCCCCGACGGAGATCAGCATGTCGAGCTCGCGCGGCTTCGGCTTCCGCGAGACCTCGTAGGCCAGGCGGACGAGGTCGTCGGTCGTGTCGCCCATCGCCGAGAGGACGGCGACGACGCGGTTCCCGGCCTTGCGCGCGGCGACGATCCTGCGCGCCACGTCCTTGATCTTCTGCGGGTCGGCGACGGAGGTGCCGCCGAACTTCATCACGAGGGTCCCGGTGCTCGGCTCGGCGCGCTCGAGCGCTGGAAGGGCCTCGAATTCGGTGGTCGCCATCGCCGGAAGGCTTACATTTCGCGCCGGCCCGAGAGCGCCCTGCCCAACGTGACCTCGTCCGCGTACTCGAGGTCGGCGCCGACGGGGAGGCCGCTCGCGAGGCGGGTGACGCGGACGCGCCCGCGTAGCCGGTCGGCGAGGTACGCGGCGGTCGCCTCGCCGGTCATGTTCGGGTTGGTCGCCAGCACGACCTCCTCGACGCCGTTGCGGTCGACCCGGCCGAGCAGCTCGTCGATCCGCAGGTGCTCGGGCTCGACGCCGTCGAGCGGCGACAGCGCGCCGCCGAGAACGTGGTAGAGCCCGCGGTACTCGTGCGTCCGCTCGAGCGAGATCAGGTCGGCGGGCTGCTCGACCACGCAGACGATGGTGTGGTCGCGTCGCGCGTCGCGGCAGATCTCGCAGGTCTCGTCCTCCGTGAGGTTCCCGCACTCGCGGCAGAAGCGGACGCGCTCCTTGACCTCCTGGAGCGCCAGCGCCAGCGCGAGCGCCTCGTCCCTCGGTACCCGCAGGAGGTGAAACGCGAGCCGCTGCGCGGTGCGCTGGCCGACTCCGGGAAGCCGGGTCAGCTGCGCAACGAGGTTGTCCACGGACGGGCTGAACACGGGCCCATTGTGCCTGGGCGGATCGGACTGGCCCGCTAGTCGAGCCGCGTCAGCGCCGTCTCGAGGAGCGTCGCCGCGATGTCCGGGTGCTCGCGGACCAGGTTCTCGAAGCCGGAACGGTCGAACGCGATGCAGCGCGTGTCGGTCTTGGCACGGACCCGCGCAGTGCGGGTGCCGCCTTCGGTGAGCAGCGCGAGCTCGCCGAAGAAGTCTCCGGGGCCAAGCTCTCGGGCGCTTTCTCGCGCGTCGACCGCGACGGTGCCCTCGACGACGAAGAACATCCCGCTCCCGGGGTCGCCGGGCTGGGTGAGCGGCCGGCCGGCCGGGACTTCGACCTCGTTCGCCGCCGCGGCCAGCTGCTCGAGCGCATCGGGCTCGAGGTGAGCGAACAGCGGGATCGAGCGAAGGTCTTGGGCGCGGGCGGCCATCTACAGGCCGGGGAGGCCCATGCCGTGCAGGCCGCCCAGGGCCGGGCCGAGCTTCGCCTCGACGAGCCCGTGGGCCGAGCGCAGCGCCTCGTTGACCGCGGCGACGACCATGTCCTGGAGCATCTCGGGATCGTCCGGGTCGATGGCCTTCGGATCGATCTTGATCTCGGTGATCTCGCCGTCGCCGGTCGCGGTGACGGTGACCACGCCGCCACCTACGGTGGCCTGGACCTTATCGTGCTTCAGCTCCTCCTGGGCCTTCTGCATCTGCGACTGCATCTGCTGGACCTGCTCGAGCATCTTGTTCATGTCGAAGCTCACGGCATGGCCTCCTGGCGGACGGCGTGTCGACTGGTCATTTCCGACGGACGTGCGTGCAAAGCCCACACGTCCTGATGTCGGCATCGCAAGCGACGCCTCACTCTGGCTCCACCTCTCGCGCGTCGAGTGTTCCCTTCATCAGCTCGATGATCTCCTCCTCGCTCATCGGTTCCTCGGGAACCGGCTCACCCTCGCCGTTCTCGCCGACCTCGAACTCGAGGGTCAGATGGCGGCCCGTCACCTCGTAGAGCGCCTCCTCGAGCAGCGTCGCGTTCTTCGGCTCCTCGGCGAGCTGTCGGTGGAACGACGCCGCCTGCGGGAACTCGACCGTGAGCCGGTCGCCGGCGAGGCCCTTGGGGTGCGCCTCGCGCAGCATCGAGGCGGTCGGGATCGACTTCTCCTCGACGGCCGGAAGAATCGTCCGCTGCCAGGCCTCTTGAAGCTGCTCGAGCTCGAGCGACGGCGAATCTTTCGGAGGCGGGGGCATTGCCTCTTCGGGCCGCGTTTCGGGGACAGTCCCCTGGACCGGGCTGGAATGGACACCGCGCTCCAGGAGCTCGAGGCGATGCGCGGTCGACTCGCGCGAGAGATCCGCTGCGGGCCGCGTCACCTTCACGAGCGCGAGCTCGAGCGGGAGGCGCGGGTCGCCGCCCTGGCGCTGATCCTCGACGGCCACCGCGAGCAGGTCGCACAGCCGCAGCACCGTCGGCTCGGGAAGCTGGTTCGCCTGCTCCCGCAGTCGGTCGCGCGTCTCCTCGGTGATCGGGAGCGACTCGGGCACCTCGCCGAGGTGCTGGACGAGCAGCAGGTGGCGCAGGTGCTCGAGCAGGTCGGTCACGAGCCGCCCGAGATCCTGGCCCTGCTCCGAGAGCTCCTCGACGAAGGTCAGCGCTTCAGCCGTATCTCGGTCGACGATCAGGTCGCAGAGCCGGAACAGCGCCTCCTCCTCGACCGCGCCGAGAAGCTGCAGCACCGCCTGCACCGAGACCTCGTTCTCGGTCGCCGCGGCGAGCTGGTCGAGTGTCGACTCGGCGTCCCGGTAGGCGCCGCGCGCGCTGCGGGCGATCAGCGACAGCGCGGCGTCCGGTGCCTCGATCCCCTCGCCGTCCGCGATCCGCCGCAGCTTGCGGACGATGTCCGGCAGCCGCGGGCGCGAGAACGAGAACGTCTGGCAGCGCGAACGTACGGTGGGCAGCACCTTCGCGAGATCGGTCGTGCAGAAGACGAACACGAGGTGAGGCGGAGGCTCCTCGATCAGCTTCAAGAGGGCGTTCCAGGCCGCATCCGTGAGCTGGTGCGCCTCGTCGAGGATGTAGACCTTGTAGCGGCCCTCGACGGGCTGGAGCACGACGCGCTCGCGGATCTCGCGGACGTCGTCGATCCCGCGCTGCGAGGCGGCGTCCATCTCGATCACGTCGAGCGAGGTGCCGTCTGCGATCGCGCGGCACGCATGGCACGTCTTGTCGGGCTTCGGCGTCGGGCCCTGGTCGCAGTTCAGCGCCTTCGCGAGGATGCGGGCGAGCGAGGTCTTGCCGGTCCCGCGCGGGCCGGCAAAGAGGTAGGCCTGGCGGATCTGTCCGTGCGAGATCGCGTTCGTCAGTGTGCGGACGACGCCTTCCTGCCCGACGACCTCGTCGAAGTCCTGAGGTCGGTACTTGCGGTACAGGGCAGCCACGGCTCGACTCTAACGATTGATTCCGGGCCGGGCACACCGCGCGCCTGAGAGACATTGCTTAGCGCTGCTTCCTCCCGGATCTGACGCGGTTCGCAAGCTCCCACCGCACGGGGCCCGGCCCAGATCGGCGATCGTAGCAACCGGCTCGATCACGGTTAGACTCCGGCCCATGGCCGTCGCCGACGTGATGGCGTTCCGGATCGTGAAGGTCTCGCCCGAAGATCCGGTGCGCGTGGCGATCGCGCGGATGCTCGAGGAGAACGTCGGCTCGGTGGCCGTCTGCGACGACCAGCGGCTCGTCGGCATCTTCACCGAGCGCGACGTCCTCCGGCTGACGTCCGAGGGGCCGGACTTCGACGAGGTGCGGGTCGGCGACGTCATGACCACGCAGCTCGTGACGCTCTCGCCGGACGACGACATCCTCGACGCGGCCCGGCTGATGGGCGAGAAGAAGATCCGGCACCTGCCCGTGCTCGAGGGCGAGAACCTGCTCGGCATGGTCGGCATCCGCGAGGTCGTGCGCGTGCTCCTCGAGCGTCTTTGGCGGACGCACGACTCCGAAGCGCGCGAGCGAGCCCGGGAACTCCTCTAGCTACGAGCTATCCTCCGTGGCTCGGGCGTGTAGCTCAGCGGGAGAGCGCCCGCTTCACACGCGGGAGGTCCCTGGTTCAATCCCAGGCACGCCCATTGGCTCAACCAGGCCGTTTGCGCTTCATTCGGCGGCGCGGCGCGAAAGGTCCCACGCCAAATCCCACGCCAAAACGTCTGAGCTAGGGGCCGAAACGGCTCGGCCGCACCCTGTTGCCGCACCGGTCGCTTCGTGACAATCGCACGCAAAACGGCGCAGATTCATAGGTGTCTCCTAACAAGGGGAGCGCAGAAATAACTGGGAGAAAGACCAGTGCCGATCCGCACGCAGGCGGCCTAGATTCATAGGGTCTACGAACGAGGGGAGCGCAAGAAATGACTGGGAGAAAGACGACGCCGAAGGTTCGCGTAGCGGCGCTGCTCGCAGCGCTCGCGACCATCGGCGCCATCGCCGCATACGCGGTTCCATCGGCATCGGCTCAGGGGCGCACGCTTGTTGGAGAATTCGGGTTCGACACTTCAGCGGCGAGCGGCACGAGCTACTACCACCACTGCGGCCCGCCCAGGAACCCTGGGTTCACGATCGTCCTGACCGAGGACGGACAGCCGGTTACGTCGCTTCGGCCTGGGACCTACTGGCTGACCGTCACGGACAACTGCGCGAACCACAACTTCGAGCTCAGAAGCTGTCCGGGTTCCGACTCGCGATGTGATCCAAGCTCGGGTGGCGTCGAGCAGGAGATCACCCCGATGATGGACCCGAACACCGCAAACGGCGCGACGGGTACCGTGACGGTGAAGATCCACCTCGTCCATGGGACATACAGGCTGTTCTGCGACGCCCCCGTTCCTTCAGGGGGGACGCACGAAACGGTCTTCAACATGTACACCGACTTCGCAGTCGGCGGGGTGGGCCAGGACGGCTGAGACACAGAGGTGCGCTACTCGCGCGCGACCCCCAGCGCCGCTCAGTAGCGCAGCCGCCCGACCAGGGCAACGAGCGCCGTCCCTGAGGCCGGCAGTTGGTCAGGGTGGGGTCCCGCCCTGCCGGAACCGCAAACGCGACCCTGTGGCGGACCGATCCGCGTCGAGGCCGAGGCCGACGCTCAGGCCGACCAACTCTTGGCGGATGAGGAACAGGGCCACTTCCCGGGCGAGGGGTCGAACCTCCGCGAGGCAATCCATCGTCTCGGGCGCCGCGGCCACGGCCGCTAGTTTCGCGCCGCGCCCTGGTCTCTCGCGTCTAGGGATTCGTTGTCAGCGGCAGAAACGCCAACGCCAAAACAACGCCAAAACCCCCGATTCACACCGCCCACGGCTACGGTTCAATCTCAGGCACGCCCACTGAGAAACCCGCTGGAAACGACGGGTTTCTCTCAGGGCGGCTCTTGCAGTTCCCGCTCGTTGCTCGCCCCGGGAGACGGATTTGGAAACGGGCGCGCCTGTCAAGCGCTACGTCCCGACTGCGCGGAACCGACGCAGCCTCGCGTTTCGACGCCGGCAAGCACGTCGCCCCGGCGCACGCGGAACAACTCGTGTAGCCGTTCGAAGCGCAGCGAGCGGTTCGTCTACGAACTGTTCACGAGCGTCGGCCTTGGTCGTCGTTCGCACGTCGACACGACCCTTACAATGCGCTCGTTTCGGCCGTCTTCAACCGCCTCAACGTCAGCACGCGCCAAGTCTCTGGGTTTTGTGGTTGAACGCAACGAGGAGGTCACGTGAGCGATAAGGTCAACCTTGACGAGAAGCTTGCGCTGTTCGATGAACACTGGCAGCCAAAGATCGTCGGTCGCTACAACGACAACGAGCTACGAGTCGTCAAGGTCAAAGGCGAGTTTGTCTGGCACAAGCACGACGACACCGATGACTTTTTCCTTGTCCTGGACGGTCACCTGACGATTCAACTCCGCGACGTCGACGTCGAGCTCGATCCGGGTGAGTTGTTCGTTGTGCCGCGCGGTATCGAGCACTGCCCGCGCGCGAACGAGGAGACGGCGCTTTTGCTGATCGAGCCTAGGGGCACCGTCAACACCGGTGACGCCAGTGGCGCGCTGACCGCCATCGCGGAAGAGATCTGAGGCGCTCCGTCCTTTCTTGGCTCGCGAATGACTGCGCGGCCTCAGACATCAGGAATCTGCTGCGCTCAAGTAGGTGAGTACTGCTAGTACGCGGCGGTGGTCGCTCTCTGAAGGCGGAAGTCGGAGCTTGGCGAGGATGCTGGCGACGTGCTTCTCCACCGCACCGACGGTGAGGACGAGTTGTTCGGCGATGGCCGCGTTCGAGCGTCCTTCGGCCATCAGTGCGAGGACTTCCCTCTCTCGAGGGGTGAGCTGCTCGAGCGGTTCGGAGCGCCGGCGGGAGAAGAGCTGCGCGACGACGTCGGGGTCGATGACGGTGCCGCCGGACGCGACGCGTCGCACGGCATCGACGAACTCGTCGACGTTCATGATCCGGTCCTTGAGCAGGTAACCGGTGCCGCCGCGTCCGTCGGCGAGCAGCTCGGCGGCGTAGGTGTGTTCGACGTATTGCGAGACGACGAGCACGGCCGTCTCGGGAAAACGATCGCGAAGGTCGAGTGCGGCGCGGAGGCCTTCGTCGCGAAAGGTGGGTGGCAGGCGGATGTCGACGATCGCGATCTCCGGTCGTTCGCGGGTGACGGCGTCGATGAGCGCGTCGCCGTCTGTCACTGCGGCGACGACGTCGAAGTCGTTGTCGCGGAGCAGGCGGGTGAGCCCGTCGCGTAGTAGGGCGAGGTCCTCGGCGATCACGACGCGCATGGCAGCTCAGCTTGGATCGTGGTGGGGCCGCCTTGCGGGCTGGTGATCGCGAGCGTTCCGTCGAGTGCTTCGACGCGGCGTTTGAGTCCCGTGAGGCCGTTGCCGGATGAGTCGGCGCCGCCGCGTCCGTCGTCGTCGACCTCGACGAGCAGTCGCGAGTCGCGCATGCGAATCCGGACGTTCACCCCGGTCGCGAGCGCGTGCTTGGTCGCGTTTGCGAGCGCCTCGGCGACGACGAAGTACGCGGCGGTCTCCACCGGGGCGGGTGGACGCTCGTCGAGCTCGACTCCGACACGGACGGGTAGCGGGCTACGGTCGGCGAGCGTCGAGACGGCGGCTTCGAGCCCGCGGTCGGTGAGAACCGGCGGGTGGATGCCGCGCGCGAGGTCGCGGAGCTCCTCGAGCGCCTCGTGCATGCCCCTGCGTGTTTCGGCGAGCAGTTCCCTGACGGAGTCGGGATCGGTCGCGAGCTTTTGCTCGGCGAGGCCGATGCTCATGCCGAGCGCGACGAGCCGGGCCTGCGCGCCGTCGTGCAGGTCGCGCTCGATTCGGCGAAGTTCGGTCTCCTGCGCATTGACGGCGCCTGCGCGCGTCTGCTCGAGCGTCTCGATCCGCTGCGTCAGTTGTTCGGAGCCGAGGCGGCGCGAGTAGACGACGATCGCATGGACCGCGAGCGCGATCGCGAGCCCGATCAGCGGCCAGACTGGCCAGAAGTACCCGCCGCTCGTCAGCGCCCACACCGCCACGAAGAACAAGAACAGCGTCGCCGACACGCCTTCCTGCACTCCGAGCGCGTAGGTGATCCGTTGGGCGCGGACGATTTCTGGCCGCTCGGCGAGCAGCTCGACCCAGGCGTGCACCGTGAGCGGCATGGCGAGCACGATCAGCGGCCAGACAGGCCAGAAGTAGCCGCGTGAGGTGATCGCCCAGATCAGGACGAAGAGCCCGTTGAGCCCGGCGAAGAGCGCGCCGTGCAAGGCGAGCGCGTG
>Ga0066388_100002331_pt1 | contig 11520 bp, 13 predicted proteins | sample PanSoiMetaGPlot6_FD_64539 | JGI IMG/M metagenome (GOLD analysis project Ga0066388, IMG submission 64539) | Tropical forest soil microbial communities from Panama analyzed to predict greenhouse gas emissions - Panama Soil - Plot 6 (Hybrid Assembly) | ecosystem: Environmental > Terrestrial >... | reverse complement strand
AGCGCGCCGGTGCGCTCGGCGCGCAACCGGACCTGAGCTGCCGACTCCTCGCCGGTCACTACCAGCGCCGGGTCAGCGCCGGCCGCCGCGTACCGCCGGGCGACCTCCAGCAGCAGCGTCGACTTGCCCACCCCTGGCTCGCCGGCGAGCAGCACGACCGCACCGGGAACGAGCCCACCGCCGAGCACCCGGTCCAGCTCGCCCACCCCGGTCGGCCGGGACCGCGCCGCCTCGACATCGATCTCGGCGATCGGCCGGGCCGGCGCGCTCACCGGGCCGGCCGCTACCTGCCGCAGACCGGAGCGAACGACGCCCATCTCGGCGACCGACCCCCACGCCCGGCACTCCGGGCAGCGGCCGACCCAGCGGGCGGCGGTGTAGCCGCATTCGTCACACCGGTACGGCGGCCGGTCCTTGATCTTCGCCACGAGTGAGACCGTACCGACACCCACCGACGAAACCCGCCGCCCCGCCGCGCTCGGGAAGCCGAGGTCGCTTTGGAAGATCGACCAGCGGCGACGAGTTCCGCGACGGCGGCAAGGCGGCGCGTGTCAGCCCCCCTCCGTACCGTGCACGTCCACAGTGGGTGGCGTGGAGACCTCGGTCAGCGGCACCGCGACCGGCACCTCGACGGTGATCTCGCCCGCCTTGTCAAAAACGAAAGTGATCGGAATGGTCGCGGTGGGCAGCAGATCCCGGGTCAGCCCGACGAGCGTCACCACCGGGCCCTCGTCCCGGCAGGTGACCAGGGTGCCGATCGGCAGCTCGATCCGGGCCGGCGCCTCCGTGGTGGGTGCAGGCGTCGGTGCGGCGGTCGTCGACGGGCTCGGCGACGGGGTGCGCGATCCGGTGGCCGTCGGCGACCCGGTCGGTGCCGGTGACCCGGTGGCTGTCGGTGACCCGGTGGGCGTTGGTGACCCGGTCGGGCCCGGTGACGGCCCGGTGGCGATCGTCACTCGCTCGGCCCCGTCGCTGTGCACCTCTACGAGCGCGTCGTCCTCGTGGCTGTTGTTCGTGACGAGGAACTGGAGCCTGGCGTCGGCGCCCTCGAGGTACCGACCCTCCGCCGGATAGGCGATCGTGATCGACCGCAGGGCGATCCCGTTGAGGTCGGCGGTGGCCCCGTCGATGCTCGGGCGCACGGTCGCGGTCTGCGCGAGCTGGCCGGCGGAGCAGGCGGAGACAGCGGAGAGGGCGATGACCAGCCCGGCGGTGAGCAAACCTCGGCCGGCCCGGGACCCAATGCCGCTGTAGCGCGACGAGCGGATCACAGTGTGTACCCCTCCTTTGGGAGAAACCGTGCGACAGCGTAGCCATCCCTCATTGCCCGGGTCCGACCAGGCCGATGCAGACCAGCCGAGCTGGTCCGCATCAGCGGACCCGGCTGCCGGTGCCGAGCAGCAGCAGCACGTCCATGGCGGCCACGAGCAGGACGGCGCGGAAGGCCGCCCGCGACCCCGGCCGGCGGCCCAGCAGCAGCCCACCGAGCCCGACCGCGGCTGCCACCGTGACCGCGCCGGCGCCGAGCAGCCCGGGCGGGCCCGGCGGGCCGAAGGCGAGCACGGCGGAGGCGGCGAGCAGCAGCACCGCGGCGGCCACCCTGCTGGCGCCGGCGCCGACCCGGTGCGGGAGCCCGCGGACGCCGGTGCGCAGGTCGTCGTCCAGGTCCGGCAGCACGTTGGCGAAGTGCGCGCCACTGCCGAGCAGCGCGCCCGCGGACACCAGCCATCCGGCGACCGGGTGGCCCGGCAGCCCGGCGGTGACGAACGCCGGGAGCAGCCCGAACGAGACGGTGTAGGGCAGGGCGGAGTACGGGGTGGACTTCAGGCGCAGGTTGTACATCCAGGCCGAAGCGACGGCGAGCACGTGCAGGGTCCCGGCCAGCGCTCCGGACAGCAGCGACAGCGGCACCGTGGCGGCGGCTGCCGCCACCGCCCAGGCACCCACCACCTGGGCGCGCACCGTCCCCATGGCGACTGGCTTGTCGGCCCGTCCGACCGAGACGTCCCGGTCCCGGTCGAGGTAGTCGTTGCTCCAGCCGACCGACAGATGCCCGGCCAGCACTGCTGCCCCCACGGCGAGCGCCCCGGCCGTACCACGGCCGACCGAGACAGCGAGCGCGACCGAGACCGCCGTGACGGCCGCGGTCGGCTCCGGATGGCAGGCGTGGAGCAGGGCGGGCAGCAGGCCGCCCGGCCGCTGAACGGCGGTCAGCCCGACCCGCTGGAGCCGCTGGTCACCAGGACGGCGAGCTCGCTGTCCAGCGCGCTCGCCACAGGTTCGGCCTTGGCGAGCAGCATCCGGTTGACCACCCCGTCCCCGCGGACCAGCAGCAGCACCGGATCTCGCCCGACCCCGTAGACCCGGGCGAGCCTGCCGGTGGGATCTGCGGCCCGCACCGCCTCTCGGTCGGTCAGCCCCGCCGGCAGCTCCCCACCGACGAGCACGAACGTCAGGTGATGGCGGAACGCTGCGGCGCCGTACGTGTGCAGCAGCCGGTCGCAGTCACACGCCGCCGGCAGCAGCACGACCACGGCCGGCCGGACGTCCCGCAGCGAACCCGCCGTGCCGTCGGCCCGGTGGATCGCGACATCCGGCACGAGGCCGCCTTCCTGGCCCGACTCGCGCACGCCGGTGGCCAGCGGCACCGGCTTGGCGACCGGTCGCCGGGCCGGGAACATCAGCATGAGGCTGGCCATCCCGGCCACGACGAGCAAGACGCCGATCACGATCGGCCCGGAGATGCCGTACTGCCGCCAGCGCCGGGTGAGAAACAGCCGGCGCAGCCCGGCCTTGCGGGCCTGCGCCCGGCGTTCCCGATACAGCGCCCTGACCTCGGCGTCCAGCTCGCGCAGGTCGTCCGGGATCACGATGTCGTTGGCCGAGAACGGCCCGCCGTGGGCCGAGAACGACTCGCCGTCGACCGGCCGCCCGTCGCCGTCTGGGCGTTCCTCGTCGTCGCGGCTCACCCGTCCAGCGTGCGCCTGACCGGCGTTTGCCGCAAAGGCTTGGTCGAACCCGGTAGCACGGCGTACCGGTCGAGCAGACTCCGGCTCGCTTGTCAACCCCCAGCCAGCGCCAGAATTGCCGGCCTGACCTGCGGTTTCGAGCGGCGACACGCATCGAGCGGCGGCCGATGCCGTGGTATTCTAGGAGTAGCGAAAGGGGTCACGGACACATGGTTTTCAAGGTCGGCGAGACCGTCGTCTACCCGCACCACGGGGCAGCAGTCATCGAGGCGATCAAGAGCCGTGCCATCAAGGGCGTGGAGAAGACCTACCTGGTCCTCAAAGTAGCGCAGGGTGACCTGACGATCGAGGTTCCTGCCGACAACGCGGAGGTTGTCGGCGTGCGCGACGTCGTCGGCCAGGAGGGGCTGGACCGCGTGTTCGAGGTGCTGCGCGCGCCGCACACCGAAGAGCCCACGAACTGGTCCCGTCGCTACAAGGCAAACCTCGAGAAGCTTGCTTCCGGTGACGTGAACAAGGTGGCGGAGGTCGTCCGCGACCTCTGGCGGCGGGACCGCGAGCGGGGGCTGTCCGCGGGCGAGAAGCGGATGCTCTCCAAGGCGCGGCAGATCCTGGTCAGCGAGCTTGCGCTCGCCGAGGGCACGAACGAGGACAAGGCAGAGCTGTTGCTCGACGAGGTTCTCGCCTCCTGACCCCGGTGTGCGGCAGAACGCGCCACGACCGTGAGGGTTGCCGGCGTCGTCCTCGTCTGCGGTCCTGGCGGTCCTGACGGCGGTGGGCTGTCACCGCTCCGCCAGCTTGGCGGTCGGGCCCTGTTCGCCTGGGCTGTGGCGGCGCTGCGTGGCGGTGCCCGGCTCGACCAGCTGGTCGTGGTCGTCGGTGCTGGGCTCGACGTGGCCTCCAGCGCCGCGGCGCTGGACCTCTCCGTGCCGGGTCACGGTGCGCACGTCGTCGTCGGCGAGCGCACCCGGCACGGCTGCGTCCATCGCGCACTGTCCGCTCTCGATGGTCGCATCGAGGTGGTCGTGCTGCACGACGCACGCCGGCCGCTGGCCCCGCCCGGTGCCGTGTCCCGCGTAGTCGGCGCGGTGCAGCGCGGCGCTCCGGTCGCCGTCACGGCGACCGAGATGACCGAGACCGTGAAGCAGGTCGACCGGACCGGCCGCGTCGAGCTGACCGTGCCGCGCGAGTCACTGCTGCGTGTGCAGACCCCGCAGGCCGCCCGGCGGTCGCTGCTGGACGCCGCGCACGCCCACTGCACACCCGCCGACCTCACCGGCGACGGTCTCGGCCCGCTGGCCCCGCCAGACGTCGAGCCAGTGTCCGTGGACGGCGACCCGGCTGCCTTCCCCGTCCTCGACCCCGCCGACCTGGCCCTGGCCGAGGCGGTCCTCGCCGGCCGGCCTCCTGGGGAATGACCCAGATTCTGGTTCAATTGAGTCTCGATCCGAGTCATAATGAGGCCGTGTCCAGCATGATAGAGATCATCGACCACGACGCGGAGCGCCTGCTGGCAGCCTTGCTCCGCACTGACACTCCAGTCAGCGGGCGTGCGCTGGCTCGGATGGTCGGCATGTCCCAGTCCAGCGCCCAGCGCACGCTGGTGAAGCTCCGGCATGCCGGCCTGGTCACGACTGAGCATGCACCGCCGGCCATCCTCTACCGACTGAACCGCGATCACCTCGCGGTCGACGCCATCGCCTTGCTGCTGGCGACTGCGCAGCGCCTGCGCGACGGGCTGGCCGAGGAGATCCAGCGTTGGTCGGTACGTCCGTTGTCGGCAGTGCTGTACGGCAGCGTGGCCCGCGGCACGGCCGTCACGGCGACCTCGGATGTGGACGTCTTGCTGGTTCGTCCCGATGAGGTTGGACCGGATGATCCGGATTGGGCACGGCAGGCCGCCGACCTGGGGGAGAAGATTCGCCGGTGGACTGGGCGGCCCGCGAGCGTCATCGAGCTGAGTGGCCGGGAGGCGAGGAGCGGTCTCGCCGACGGGGAGCCGTTCCTGCGCAGCGCTGTCCGTGAAGGACTGCTGCTGGCCGGGTCCCCGCTCCAGTCGGTCACGGGGCCGGCGGCGTGAGCCGGATCCGGGTCGGGGGACGCGCGCAGTACGACCGGCGGGATGTCAGCGAGGCTGATGCCAAGGCTTCGTTGCGGCGAGCCCGGACGCTGGTCGAAGCGGCGGTTCGGCTGCTGCATCCGGTGCCTGGCGGCTGAGCAGGTGTGCCGCGACGGCGAGGTCACTGGGGTAGGTGACCTTGATGTTGCGGGGGTCTCCCGGCAGGCAGTGCACCGGGATGTCGGCATGGCACTCGACGCAGGCGGCGGTGTCGGTGCCGGCGAACCCGGCTTCGGCGGCGCGCTCGTACGCGGCCAGCAGCGGGGCCGCCTGGAACGCCTGCGGGGTCTGCACCCGGACCAGGCGCCGATCCGCCGGCACCGGCGCCAGGCCGTGTCCGGGGTGGACGGTCGCGGCGTCGGCCAGCGGCAGGCCCGGGACGGCTCCGCCGTGGCGGTACGCCGCCGCGAGGATGTCGGCGACCAGGCGCGGGTCGACCACGGGCCGGGCGCCGTCGTGGATCGCGACGACGTCCAGCTCGCCGGCCCGGATGGCGGGCGCCAGGTGGGCGAGCCCCTGGTGCTCGGAACCGTGCCGGGTGGTCGCCCCGGTCACCAGCTCGACCCGCGCGCCCACTTCGGTGTCGACGACCTGCTCGGCCAGCGCCCAGTCCTCGGAGCGGACCACCAGCACCAGCCGCCGGATGTCGGGCACCGCCGCGAACGCCCGCAGCGGCCAGGAGATCAGCCGGCGCCCGGCAACCGGCAGGTACACCTTGTTGCCGGCAGCACCGACCCGCCTGCCGCTGCCCCCGGCGAGAACCACGGCCGCGGCGAGCACGCACTCGACGGTACCCGTACCCCCGCCCCGTCGCGAGGCGACCGGCGCGGGAGGATCGGCGGCATGCCAGCGGCGCCACGGGTCGGAGTCGGGGTGGACGTCCACCCCGTCGAGCCTGGCCGGCCATGCTGGCTGGCCGGCCTGCTCTGGGAGGGAGTTGCCGGCTGTAGCGGCCACTCCGACGGCGACGTCGCCGCGCACGCGGCCTGCGACGCGCTGTTGTCCGCGGCCGGCCTCGGCGATCTCGGCGTCGCGTTCGGCACGGCGGACCCGCGCTGGTCCGGGGCGTCCGGCGCGGCCTTGCTGGGCGAGGCCGCCCGCCGGGTCGTCGCCGCGGGCTGGGTCGTCGGAAACGTTGCCATCCAGGTGGTCGGCGTCGCGCCCCGGATCGGACCGCGCCGGGCCGAGGCCGAGGCAGTGCTCTCCGCCGCCGCAGGCGCTCCGGTCAGCGTGGCCGCGACCACGACCGACGGACTGGGGCTGACCGGGCGCGGCGAGGGGCTTGCCGCCATCGCCACCGCGCTCGTGCTCCCCGTTGCGTAGGCTCGCCGGCAACCCGAACGGGCGATGATGCCCTAGCCTTGCGCCATGACGGACGATCCGCTGGTGTCCAGCCTGCTGGCCGCGGTCGCCGCGAGCCCTGACGACATGCCGCTGCGGCTGCACGTCGCCAGCGTCCTGCTGGACTGCGGGCGAGCCGTGCAAGCAGTGGAGCACTGCAGCGCGGTGTTGCAAAGGGACGGATCCAACGCCGAAGCGATCGCTGTGCTGGGCCGTGCCGCGCAGGCGCTCGCGGCACGGTCGGCGACCGCACCGGGGCAGCCCGAGACTCCCACCCTGCCCGCACCGCCGGATCCAGCCGAGTTCGACTGGTCCGCGGCCGAGGCGCAGGTCCGGGACATCGCCACGCCGCCGTTCGCCGCGGACGGCGCGTCCGTGGCTCCCGTCGAGGACGTCGAGACCCCGACCGTACGGCTGTCCGATGTGGGCGGGCTGGACGCGGTCAAGCGGCGGCTGGAGATCGCGTTTCTCGGGCCGATGCGCAACCCGGAGCTGGCCCGGATGTACGGCAAGAGCCTGCCCGGGGGGCTGCTGCTGTACGGGCCACCGGGCTGCGGAAAGACGTTCGTCGCCCGTGCGGTCGCCGGCGAGCTGGGCGCCCGGTTCTATGCGGTGAGCCTGGCCGACATCGTGGACTACTACCTCGGTGACACCGAGAAGAACGTCCGGTCGATCTTCGGCATCGCCCGGCGGAACGCGCCGTGCGTGCTGTTCCTCGACGAGGTGGATGCGATCGGGCACCGGCGGTCCCGGATCGGCTCCGGGTGGACCGGCCTGCGCTGCGCGGTGAACCAGCTGCTGTACGAGATGGACTCGGTCTGCGGCGACAACGACGGCGTGTTCGTGGTCGCGGCCACCAACCGCCCGTGGGACGTCGACCCCGCCCTGCGCCGCCCCGGCAGGGTCGACCTGGCCGTCCTGGTGCTGCCGCCGGATGCGGCGGCCCGGGCTGGGATCCTCCGCTACCACTTGCGGCACCGTCCGCTGGCCGGGGTCGACCTCGCGGCGCTGGTCCGGCGGACCGAGGAGTTCTCCGGTGCCGATCTCGTCGAGCTGTGTGACACCGCGGCGGAGTTCGCCCTGCAGGACTCGGTCCGAGCTGGGCGCGTGCGCCCGATCGGGATGGCAGACATGGAGGCCGCGCTGCGGCAGGTGAGCCCGTCGACCGGCCCGTGGCTGCAGACCGCCCGGAACGTCGCGATGTTCGCCAACAGCAGCGGCGAGTACGACGAGCTGCTCGCCTACCTGAAGGCAAGGAATCTCGTGTGAACCAGCCAAGCCACGCTGTCGGCCCGTCCGGCCGGCCCGACCCGGAGCCGGAGGTCAGGCGGCTCGGACGTCGGGAGGGAGCTGGTCGAGGAGCTTCTCGCGCAGCCGCGCCAAGGCCCGCCGGCGGGTGGTCCGCACCGTCACGGAGGTGACGCCGAGCAGCAGCGCGACCTCGTGGTCGGGCCGGTCCTCCAGCACGGTCAGCACGATCACGTGGCGCTGCCGCTCGGTGAGTTCGGCGAGCGCGTGGCGCAGCGCGAGCCGGTCCGTGCAGGCCTCGGCAAGGTTGTCGCTGACCTGGTCCGGCACCATCTCGACCAGCACGTCACGGGCCGATCGCCGCCACGCGCTCACGCACTCATTGGCGACGGCGCGGCGCAGGTAGGCCACGGGCGCGCCCACGGCCTCGATCCCCCGGCCGGAGCGGAGGACCCGCAGCAGCACCTCGTGCAGCACGTCCTCGGCGTCCGCGCCGCGGCGCAGCCGGGACTCCGCGACCCGCACCAGCTCAGCGCGGTGTTCGGCCACCACGCCGGCCCAGTCTGCCTGTGTGTCGATCATTGATCTCTCCCCCGAACGGTTCCTGGCTGGCGGAGAGCGTCGCGTCATCCGCCGGGCGCGAGAAGGGGGGAAACCCCCGCCGGCTCCGGCGGTTGCCCTAGTGGGCAGGCGCGACGGCACGGTGGTGCTGGCCGCGGGGGCTGCGGACTACGCTGCAATAGCCGAGGTTGCCGACATGGTCGAGCCGTGCGCTGCGCCGGGCGAGGCGGCCGAGGTCTGCCGGTCCAGGACGACCGGCGGTCTGCGCGCCGCGTCTCTGCCCGGAGCCGGTTCGTGGCGGCGGGGAGGTGACGTCCGGGTGACGGCGACGGTGGAGTCCGCCCCGACCGCCGGTCGAGGGGTGCCGCTCGACCCAGGCGACGTCGTCGGCGCGGAGGAGGCCACCCGGTGGCAGGTCGTGCGCCACATCGCCGACGGCGGGTTCTCCTCGGTGTACGAGGTGCAGCCGGCGACGCCGGCCACCCGGCTCCGCCACGGCCCGGCGCACCGCGCGCTGAAGTGCCTGTGGGGCACGCCGGCAGAGCTGACCACGATCGGCGGCGAGGCCGCGAAGATGGCCGCCGTCGAGGGCCACGACAACGTGCTCGGGATGATCGCATCGTTCCGCTTCGGCCTGCCGGCGCAGCCGCACGCCGACTACGCCGGCCTGGTGCTCGAGCTGGCCAGCGAGGACCTCCCCCGGTTCGCGGCCCGGGTGCACCCGTCCGAGCGCGCCTGGGCTGCGGTGTTCGAGCAGGTTGCGGCCGGGCTGGACCACATCCACGCCCGTCGTGTGGTGCACGGCGACATCAAGCCGACGAACATGCTGCGCGTCGACGGCCGGTTTGCAGTCGCCGACTTCGGAGTCTCGGCGCCGCTGGAGGCCACTCACTCGGCCGGCATCGGGCTGTCCCGCACGATCGCGTTCTGGCCGCCGGAGTCGGCCAGCCAGGGCGTCGCGGGCCCGGACGGGGTACGGCTGCCGCCGACCGGAGGCTGGCGGGCCACCCGGCAGGGCGATGTGTGGGCGCTCGCGGTGAGCATGCACCGGATGCTCACCGGCCGGCACATCACCCCGGGCACCACGCCGGAGCAGCAGTACGAGTTCGTCTGCCTGGGCAAGTACACCCTCGACGACCGGCTCGGTCCCGGCTGGCGCCGGCTGCTCGCCGACTGCCTGGTGCACGAGGTCGACCAGCGGGTCGTCAGCACCGCCGCCGACCTCCGTGCCCGGCTGTCGGAGTTGGCGCTGACCGACCAGTACGCCGGGGTGCCCTGGCCGGACGGCCGGCCGCGGGTGGTCGCGGTGCTCGACCTGGGCCAGCCCTCGGCCCAGCCCGCCGCCCGCGCCTCGCTCGACCCCGCGGCCGCATCGACCGGCGCCAGCGCCACCCCCGCTCCGGCCTCGGCCGCCCCCGGATCGGCCCCAGCCACCCCGGCCACCCTGGCTGTCTCCGCCCCGGCCGCTGCCTCCGCCCTGGCCGCCGCCGGATCGGCCGACGTCGCTGCCACCGCCACCCCTCCTTCGGCTGCCACCGGACCGGCTGGTGCCGGTGCCGCCGCCGTGCCCACGACTCCGTCTGGCCCGGCCGCGGCCGAGTCCCGCGCCGCGTTGGCCGACGCCGTGGCGGTGCCCGCGGCCCCGGGCGCCGACCCCGGCACCGCCACCACCCCCGGATCCGGCCGAGCCACGCAGCCGACCTCGCCCGGCGTGGGTGCCGACCCGGCGCCGGCTCCGCGGGCGTACGGGGATCCGGCACCCCTCGCCGACCGGCGGAACGACGCCATGCCGGCGGCCGCCAGCCGGGGCGAGGTGCTGGTGCTCTACCTGACCCGGGAGGGCGGGCGGGTGCACGGCGCCGTCCTGCCGGGCGGGGGTCTCCTGCTGGACGCGACGCGCCATCTCACCGACGTCGCGGTGCCCAGCCTGGCGCAGCAGGTGCGGGACAGCCAGCGTGCCCTGGCGCGGCGTCTCGACGAGCAGGAGCGGCTGCGGGCCGCAGGGACGGCCGAGCGGCTGCCAGACGACGCCGGCTCCAGCACCATGATCGTGGACCCGAACGACGCGGATCTGACCCGGGAGCTGTCCGTCGCCGACGCGATCCGGCAGCGCGACCAGGTTCTCCGCGACCGGGACCGGCTGCGCCAGCAGTACGCGGACCTGGCCCACCGCCTCGACCGGCTGGAGCGGGACCGGGCGCAGAGCGAGCGGGCCGGGCTCGACTCGCCGACGGCCGTGCTGCGCGCAGTCGTCCCAGGCCGTGCCGCCGACCGGTCCACTGCGCCGATTCGCACGGTCCGGCCGGCCGCGCAGCCGCGGCGCCGGCGCCGCCATCCGGTCCGCACCGCAGTGCTCCTGCTCGTCCTGCTGGTGGTCGCCGCGGCGCTCGGCGGCCTCGCGGTCGCCCTGGCGACCGGCCGGGACCCGGTGGACGTGCTGCGCCAGGCGGTGCAACCGATGCTCGACTGGGTAGGCTAGCTTGTCACCCAGGGGGTGACCTGGTGCCGGCTGCCGTGATCCGTTTGCCGGGCCGGCCGGCGGTGCCGCTGCAGGATGGTGCGTCGCTGTCGTTCGGCCGCTCGGCGCCGCGGCCGATCGCCGACCTCGTGGTCAGCGACAGCGCACGGATCAGCCGGCGGGCCGGGACGCTGGAGGCCACGCCATACGGCGTCCTGCTGACCAACACCGGCTCCAACCCACTGCTGGTCGAACAGGGTGCGGCCCGGCACACGCTGCGGCCCGGTCACACGCACGTCCTGGCCGCCGGCCGGGCCAGGATCGGCTTCGCCGGCACCGACGACACGTTCGAGCTCGAGTCGGCGGTGGGCGAGCCGCCGGACCGGCCGTCGGCGGATGACCCGAACGGCGACAAGACCCGGCCGGCCTGGTCGCTGGCCGAGAACACGGCGTATTTCGCCTGCCTCGTCGCGCTCTGTGAGCCGACCCTCCGGCACCCGGACAGCCCGTGGATCCCGACCAGCCAGCAGGTGGCCGACCGGCTGCTGGAATGCGGGCTGATCCCGGAGCCGCGGACCGCCGACTGGGTGGACCGGCGGCTGGACGACGTACGCGAGAAGTTGCCGATCGGCGAGCGGCCCTGGTCGGCGGAGCGCGCCCGGCAGGCCAGCCGGGAGGAGCAGGAGCAGGCGGTGGCCCGGGAGTTGTCCGGCGCGCCGCGACGGTCCGGCCGCAAGGAGCAGTTGGTCGAGTTCGCCATCGCCTATGGAATCGTCACCGAAGCGACCGTACGCCGCGTGCTTGGCTGAACCGGTCTTCTAGAC